>Ga0163147_10008882_pt1 | contig 11023 bp, 9 predicted proteins | sample OliLakLV19MP6G1_FD_148597 | JGI IMG/M metagenome (GOLD analysis project Ga0163147, IMG submission 148597) | Freshwater microbial mat bacterial communities from Lake Vanda, McMurdo Dry Valleys, Antarctica- Oligotrophic Lake LV.19.MP6.G1 | ecosystem: Environmental > Aquatic > Freshwater > Lake >...
ATCAATCTTGAGTTCCCACGAACCGCGCGGCGATGTGCAGCGCAGCCGTGCCGCCGATTGGGGACTCAGCGGGGTGCCGCATGCGGCGCAGAAGCGCGCACCAGCTTTGTTGACCCGCCCACAGCGTGGGCATGTGACGCCACCGGTTTCGGGTGCCTGCACCGGTTTCACAAGTGGTTCGCGTACGGGGCCAGGTGTTGGCGCTTGCCCTGGAGTAATCGTTGGCAGCACGGTTTGCATCTGGCCTGGCATCACGGTTGGTATTTGTGCTGCATCTGGCTTTGGACGCTGGCCCAATACCGTCGATTCCTGGGGGATTGCTGGTGGCACAACCAATCGTGCTGTTGGATCGACATATGGTCCATCCAGCCGAGTACGAAGCGCTTTTTCAAACTCGGCCGCAGTTGCATACCGATCTGCTGGAGCAAGCGCCATCGCCCGAATAATGACCTGCTCCGTCTGTTTATCGACCGATGGGTTGATTTTGTGGATACTATCGGGAGCTGGCGGTTGCAGCGGAATGGGTGGCAGTGCCGTCATCAGATGCAAGAGCGTCGCACCCAACGCATACACATCCGAACGTGCATCCGTCTGACCCTTGCCATATTGCTCGGGTGGGGCATAGCCAGCCGAACCCATCGCAACGGTATCCTTGGATTTCTTCTCTTTGTAGGTACGGGCAACACCAAAGTCGATCAGCTTGAGCACACCATCTGGTGTGACCATAATATTGGTCGGCTTCAGGTCGCGGTAGATAATCGGCGGGGTACGGGTGTGCAGGTAATGCAGAACCTGGGCCGTCTGAATACCATAGCGCAGCACATCCTGTTCCAGCAGCGGCGCATTTGCATCACGAACCCGATCCTCAAGCGTCTGGCCTGGCACAAATTCCATCACCAATACTGGGCGGCCATGGTGCTCAAAAAAATCGGCGACCACCGGTAGGTTAGGGTGGCTGAGCTTACTGAGCAGTTCGGCTTCTTGCATGAACATGCGCCGATTCTCGGCCAAATCCTCAGCAGAGAGATCATCGGGTGGGCGCATCTCTTTCAAGGCCCAGATGGTTCTATCGGCGAGACGCAGTGCCCGATAGACGGCTCCCATCCCGCCACGACCGATCAGGCCGATAATACGATACTCGGCACGAACCCCATGGATTTGTGTCTCTGGAGCGAGAAGATCGGATGTCGCTATCGCCACAATAACCCTGCCGTTGCTTGGAGAATCGTTCAACTATTGTACCATAGGCGTCGCTGCCATGCTATACTTTCAAGCAGCACAATGCAACTCGTGCGGCATAGTCGGCGTACTATACGTAACTTTGATAAGGAGATCCAACAATGGCCGGTGAGATTACCCTGCGCGCCCGCATGGCACGCCCGTATATGGCAACGGCAAACACCCCACAGGTGGCCTATTTATTGATCGAGGCCACGCCTGGGCAGATTGTTGCCAGCGTGCGAACACCGGTCAATGTCTGTTTTGTGCTGGACCGGAGCGGTTCCATGAAGGGTGAGAAGATTGATCGGGTTCGCAGAGCCGTTGCGCGCGCCATCGATCTGCTCGGCCCTCAGGATGTTATTTCCGTTGTTATTTTCGATCACCGCAATGAGGTCTTGATTCCAGCTACTTCTGTCACGAATGCACTTGATCTGAAGGAAAAGGTCGCCCGCATCCGCGATAGTGGCGGAACGAAAATCGCACCAGCACTGGAACGCGGGCTGCGCGAAATATCAAGTGGTGATCCAAATGCGCTCAAGCGCCTCATTCTGCTCACCGATGGCCAGACTGAGAATGAGAATGAATGCCGCATCCAGGCAGATACGGCGCGCCAACGTGGCATCCCAATAACGGCGCTTGGTGTCGGCCAGGATTGGAATGAAGATCTGATGATTGACATCGCAAACCGATCTGGCGGCCAGGCCGATTATATTAGCCAGCCAGATGAAGTTGTCGAGTATTTCCAGAGCACCGTTCAGCGGGCACAGGCAACTGCCATCCATAATGCACACCTGACATTGCGTTTGGTGCAGGGAGTGACGCCACGGGCGATCTGGCAGGTCATCCCATTGATCAACAATCTGGGCTATAAGCCAATCTCGGATCGAGATGTGAGCGTCGCGCTTGGTGAGATCGAAACGGGTGGCGGTCGTTCACTGCTCGCCGAACTGCTTGTCGATCCACGGCCATCTGGGCAGTATCGCCTTGGGCAGATCGAGATAACCTATGATATTCCGATGCTCGGAACAACTGGCGAAAAGAGCCGCGCCGATGTGATGATGCAATTCACCAGCGATTCAGCGCTGGCCGCACAGGTCGATCCGCCAGTGATGAATACTGTCGAGAAGGTCAGCGCCTTTAAGCTCCAGACGCGAGCGCTCCAGGATCTACAATCGGGCGATGTTGCCGGAGCAACCCAGAAACTGCAAAGTGCCGTCACCCGCCTCCTCAACCAGGGCGAAGTCGATCTGGCGCAAACGATGCAGCGCGAGATTACGAATCTTCAGCAGAACGGACAGATGTCCAGCGAGGGCCAGAAGACAATCAAATTCGGCACTCGTAAGACCGTCAAGCTCAGCGATCTGGATGTGCCAGAGGAGTTACGCATCAAGAATCCATGATGCTATAGGAATCTTGAATCCGCATGCTAATAGATCTTTACTGGACATCAGATATGGTCATCCACACCACGCCGCGGGCTGAAGCCACGCGGCTAGGGGTCATCGTCCCGTTGCCGCAGGCTTATGGATCTTTACATGTTCATCAGGTAGGGTTCGGCGGTGTGTATGGCGTGCACAATCCACATCCGCGCCTTTAGGCGCCAGGTGCAATCTCCCCGATGAATTGATCAATCTTCATTAGCCTGCGGTCTGTACATGAATCAGTTAAGATTCACACAGCTGGCATGCGCACCACGACCCGCGTTCCATGGCCTAGTTCGCTGGCAATTGTGATGCGGCCCTGCTGGGCCTCAATCAGCCCTTTTGCAATTGCGAGGCCCAAGCCTGTGCCACCGCCAACACCACGGGCGCTATCCACTCGATAGAAACGATCAAACAAATGTGGCAGATGGGCTGGATCAATTCCACTGCCACTATCCTCAACAATCAGATCAACAAACGCAGTTGTGTCGCTTCCCTGAGCCGATATGGTCACTGTTCCACCAGGCGGCGTATGGCGCAGCGCATTGTCCAACAGGATCAACAGCACCTGTCGCAGGCGGCTTGGGTCTGCCCGAATCACGCCATTTCCCGTTGCGACATTCAATGCAATCCCGCGTTGCTCGGCTAATCGGCCAACCTGGCGCGCAACATCATCAAACAGTTCTGTAAGATTGATCTGTTGCTGATCGATGTTCATGTGGCCCGCATCGAGCCGCGAGAGCAACAGCAGATCATCAACCAGGCGACTCATATGATCGCACTCCTGGAGCACATCCTGGAGTAATTCGCGGCGATCATGCTCGGCAAGTGCCAACCCACGCAACGCAACCTCGGTGCTGGCCCGCACAAGCGTAATTGGTGTACGTAGTTCGTGGCTCGCATTTGCAACAAATGTCTGCTGGCGCTCCCAGGCCTGGCGTGCAGGCAACAGCGAACGCCCGGCCATCCACCAGCTTGCTCCACCAACGAGCATCGCAACTGGCAGCCCAAGCAGCAGTAAACCAGAGAGCAGGCCGCGCAAGATGGTATCCTGATCGCTGAGCACGCGGCCAACCTGAATTGCTGCCGGCCCAACAGCCCCATCGAGCCGATAGGTAAGCAATCGGACGCGTGCGCCAGTGCTATTTGACACAATTCGCGCATCGCTGCCCTTGGCGAGTGCCGATGTCACCGCTTCTAAATTAGGGCTAATTGGTGCAGCAACAACATTGATCGGAACAACCAGCTGCCCATCACTGGTGAGGGGCAGCGCGAAGATCGGAGCCTGCTCCGGCTGATAGCGAACCTCTCCTTCACGATGATCATTACTGGTGTGTGCCGCACCGGAATCGTCATCACCTTCTACAGTAGTCTGTGGGCGTGGCGTCGCAAGCGGCTTGCCGCTTGATGCTGCATACTCGCGCTCGGCAACGAGCAAATCGGGTGGGATATCGGCACCACGCTGACGCAATTCGATTGCCGCACGGTAGCGTAATGCCAGATCGGTGCTTGTATCGAAATAGTAGGTCATCAGTGCATAGGCTCCGCCACCAACACCAATGACCAATGCCAGTACCGCCAGCATATACACAGATGTTAGCCGCAGCCGTAGCCCATCAAACATCGCTGGACTCCATACGGTAGCCGATCCCACGCACCGTCTGTATCGGGTCGCGCTGATTGGGGGCATTCAGTTTGCGGCGCAGATAGGAAATATAGACATCAACCAGAGTCTGTTGGACATCACGCTCATACGACCATACGTGATCGAGGATCTGCTGGCGGCTCAGTGTTCGCCCAAGATTGCGCATGAGGAATTCGAGTAACTCCCATTCAGTGCCACTCAGATCCAGCGCGCGCTCCCCGCGCCGCGCCGTACGCGCACGCAGATCGAGAACAATATCGTTGATCCGCAGTTCATCGAGCGCACTGGTCTGCACGCTAAATCGGCGGCTTAGTGCTCGCACACGGGCCAACAATTCCTCGAAGGCAAATGGCTTAACCAGATAATCGTCAGCACCATTATCCAGCCCAATCACCCGATCCTCAATCTGGCTACGGGCCGTCAAGAGCAGAACGGCTGTTGGAATACGAGCGGCACGAATAGCCCGGCAGATCGCTGGGCCATCGCGCCCTGGCAGCATCCAATCAATAACCGCTACTTCATAACTCCCACGTAGTGCCAGTTCCAGGCCGGTATCGCCATCGTGGGCGGCATCGACGCCATAGTGCTCTTCCTCTAACACACGAACAATCAGGCGAGCCAGGCGCTGATCATCTTCAATCACTAATACACGCATCGCCCTCTATCCTTACCAACTCGGATGTTGTAATGTACCATTCAAGGCTTGAAGTGCTGATAGGAGAAAGCATGTATGCAGCTTCTCTATGTAAGCGAGAGCACTTCTGACTCCTGAATGCTGTTCTAGTATAGCGTGTTCGTATTGGAGCATGATTGGAAGAAGCGTATGTATTGGTAAAGAAACCCCAATCCAGATCCGCTATGCTGTTAGAAGCATACAATCACAGGGTGGGGTTTGGGGCGCAGCCCCAAGAAAATCATCTTTCCCCTATAGATGAGAAAGACCATGCAACAGATAACGTTTCGAGCGATGGGCACCGAGATATTGGTTGTGATCGATGCCGAACCGCAGCGGGCGCGCAAGGGCCTGGCCTGGGCGCAGGCTCACTTCCTCGAACTCGAGCGGCGCTTGAGCCGGTTTCGGCCAGAGAGTGAGCTTTCGGCGCTCAACCGGCGCGCAGGAACCAGCGTGCGAGTTAGCCAACCGCTCTATGATGCACTTACGGCAGGGATTCGGGCGGCCCATCGAAGCAACGGGTTGGTCACGCCGACACTGCTGAACGAAGTGACCGCCGCCGGGTATGGCTGCTCATATGATCTGCTTGCTGATCGCCTGCCAGCACCAGTTGCCAAGCCAGTAGCAAGCGGCAATCGACCAGCGTTGGCTATTGAGCGTGGCAGATCGGATTGGCAACAGATCCGCTTCAACCCAGAACAGCGGCGCATCTGGCTGCCAGCGGGGGTGCAGATCGACCTTGGCGGCATTGCGAAGGGCTGGGCAGCCGATCTGATCACGCGGCGGTTGGCAGATATTGGGCCAAGCCTGGTTGATGCTGGCGGCGATATTGCTATAAGCGGGTTGCTGCGCGATGGCACAACCTGGCCAATTGGCGTGGCCAACCCGCTGGAAGCAGGGCAATCGCTTGGCTTGCTGGAACTGGCGCGTGGTGGTGTGGCAACATCGGGCCGCGATAGGCGGCGCTGGATGCGCGATGGGGTGATGCAACACCATATTATTGATCCGCGCAGCGGCCAACCAGCGATAACCGATGTTCTGGCGGCAACCGTAATTGCACCACATGCACAGCAGGCCGAGGTAGCCACTAAAATGGCGCTCATCCTTGGCACACAGGCCGGGATTGCTTGGCTCGATGCGCGGCCACAACTGGCAGGGCTGCTCATTCGTGAGGATGGGCAGGTGCTCCTGAGCAAGCGTATGCCGAGATTGGTGTAGGCGATCAGCCAGCAGCGATGCAATGTCCAATCTCAATCCGCCCGATTAGGCAGTCATTTCGAAGCTTGTACTAGCGTGTCACTTCAAAATAGCCAATCCCTTTGTTGCCACTCGTAACACCCTCGAAGGTCATGGCCCAGATCCCAATGCCGTAATTGCGATTAAGGATGCCACTGGTGAAGGCGACTACCCCTGATTGGCCATTCTGATCTGCTTTCACCTGGAAGCGTGCGCCAAAGACACTCTGATCCGGTGCGGTGATATACACACCAATCTGCTCTCCAGGCCGAAAGCCGCTGGCTGTCACCTTGAAGTTGGTTCCACGTGGGCCTCGTTCGGGCGTGACGCTGGCTTGTTGCGCTGCTGGCAATGCTGGTTGTGGAACAGGTGCTAGCACAGGTGGCTGTGGGTTATCGCGGATCTCGGTGCCGAGCAGGCCAAACAGCACAATATAGGGTGGCTTATTCTCGGAATGAATCTCAAAGCGTGCCCGCTCAAACCACTGAATCTGGCGTTCGTGGCCATCGGCCTGCATTTCAAGAATGAGTGGGCTCAATGGCATGCCAAACAATGCAAGATGCTCGGCATCTGTCTTTCCGGCTTTTCCATCGAGCTCAATGCCATTCGCACGCCAGGCGCGCAGCAGCGGCCCACAAATGCTCTGGCCCGTTTCGGGAAAGAAACGACAGGTGGGCTGAACACCATTCTTTGGGTATGCCTGCCAATCATTGCCCAATTGCGCGATCCTTTCGATACCAAGGCGGCCCAACAGGACATCGTATGGCCGTTTGTTCTCGGGATGCAATTCAAGCCGATGGCGCTCGAAGTTCTGAACCTGGATCGGCTGGCCCTCAATGATCTGCTGCTGCTGCATGTCGATCGGCATACCGAAGACAGTCAGCCCACCATTCTTCTCCCAGAACTCGCGGATGCGGCCACTGATACAGAATCCAGTTTCAGCAAAGCAGCGCTGGGTGGCCTGGGCGTGGGTACTGTTTGGCACAAGGGCGATTGTGGCACACAGAAGGAACAGCAGTACAGGGCGAAGCATATGCATCATGAACGAATCTCCATGCTGTAGCTGCGCCACTGATCAGCGCAGCCAAAAACGGGCCGTGTATTGAAGCGACTCTATAGCATATAACGTTCGTTCGGGGTGCTATTGCGGCCTACAGCGCGGTGAAACGGGCAACCATCAACGTATGCATGTAGTTAACACAAACGGCATGTGTCAGATGGTCATCGGAGTGGGCGGTGCGTGAACCGCCCACCACGATAGGTAATGGCTGGTGCGTGAACCGCCCACCACGATAGGTAATGGCTGGTGCGTGAACCGCCCACCACGATAGGTAATGGCTGGTTCGTGAACCGCCCACCATGATAGGTAATAGCTGGTTCGTGAACCGCCCACCATGATAGGTAATAGCTGGTTTGTGAACCGCCCACCATGATAGGTAATGGCTGGTGCGTGAACCGCCCACCATGATAGGTAATGGCTGGTTTGTGAACCGCCCACCATGATAGGTAATGGCTGGTGCGTGAACCGCCCACCATGATAGGTAATGGCTGGTGCGTGAACCGCCCACCATGATAGGTAATAGCTGGTTCGTGAACCGCCCACCACGACAGGTAATGGCTGGTGCGTGAACCGCCCACCACGACAGGTAATGGCTGGTTTGTGAACCGCCCACGATCACACGATCACCGATCACGAGCCATGGGCGGTTCGGCGAGGCTGCCTGCACCACTTCATCACGAATATTGGTTGGGAAGGGAATATCTACCATACGCTCAGTTTTCGGCTGGTGAACGTTTGTATATGCGAGAGTAGCAATGCAGTGAGGAGAGCGAACCTATGGATACATTATCGTCAAGCCATCGTTCACTACCGAGGAAACTTGTGTTGAGTATTGTTATGGCCTCTGCTGTGATTGTGGGAGCATTCCAAGTTCCCTTAGCACTGGCCAATGCCCAACCGGCATTCGATACGGCAGCAATCTGTTCTGGAGTTCTAACACCGATCCATCAGATTCAAGGTAGCACCGATACCTCGCCGCTCGTCGGAACGACAGTTACCATTCAGGGTGTAGTGGTTGGTGATTATGAGGGTCCATCGCCGAATCTGCGTGGGTTCTTTCTTGAGGATGTGACCCCCGATAGCGACCCGGCTACATCGGAGGGCATCTTTATCTTTAATAATAGCAATGATAGCGTGGCGAATGGCCAGGTCGTAGAGGTTACTGGCGCGGTCAGTGAGTTCCAAGGCCAGACTCAGGTGAGCAGCACGGCGATTGTGAGTTGCGGCACAACAGCAACCCCCACGCCAATCGATATCACACTGCCCATTCCTGCACCAGTGAATGGCGTGGCCTTTCTGGAACGCTATGAGGGCATGCTTGCGCGCTTCCCACAGACATTGTTTGTTACGGAACACTTCCAGCTTGGGCGCTTCGGCCAGGTCGTGATGTCATCCGGCGGGCGTTTGCGTCAACCAACATCGAATGTGGCCCCTGGCTCTGCTGCCCTTGCACAACAGGCCGCCAATGATCTGAACCAGATTATCGTTGATGACCAACTGAACGCTCAGAATCCCGACCCAATCTTGTTTGGGCGATCTGGCAACCAATTGAGTGCCAGTAATACATTGCGTGGAGCCGATACTGCAACTGGTATTGTTGGCATCCTGAACTATACGTGGGCTGGGAATGTGGCCAGTAGCAATAGCTATCGTCTGCGCCCGATCAATGCGCTTGGTGGTGGCGCACCGAGCTTCCAAGCGGCCAACCCACGCCCAGCAACTCCAGCACCAGTTGGCGGGACATTGCGTGTTTCGGCGGCAAACCTGTTGAATTATTTTAATACGTTTGGTGCGAATGCATGTACAAATGGTGTGAACGGAACTGCCACCGATTGCCGTGGTGCCGATAATGCAGCCGAATTCGCCCGCCAGAATGCCAAAACCGTCGCCGCGATTATTGGCATGAATGCCGATGTGATTGGCATCATGGAGATGGAGAATGATGGCTATGGCCCGACAAGTGCCATCCAGGATCTGATTGATCGACTGAATGCGGCGACATCGGCAGGCACCTATGCCTTCATTCAGGCCGATGCAAATACCAGTCAAATCAATGCACTTGGAACCGATGCAATCAAAGTCGGCATCATCTACAAGCCTGGCAAAGTAACACCAGTCGGCACGACGGCGGTGTTGAACATCGGTGCGTTCGGCCAATATACAATCGTTGGTGGCGGCACGACTGGACGAAATCGCCCTGCATTGGCACAGGCATTTTCCGAAAATGCCACTGGCCAGCGTTTCATTCTTGTGCCGAATCACCTCAAATCCAAGGGCAGCGCCTGTGATGATAATATCAGCCCGGTGCCAAGCGACCCGGATATCGGTGATGGGCAGGGCAACTGTAATCAGACTCGCCTGAAAGCGGCGCAGGAATTGGTTGCGTGGCTGGCAACTAACCCAACCAGCACAGGCGACCCGGATATTCTGATTGTTGGCGACATGAATTCATATGCCAAGGAGAATCCGATTACCGCGATTACGGGTGCGGGGTATACCAATCTGATCGAGTCGCTGATTGGTGCCGATGGATATTCCTATGTTTTTGATGGCCAATGGGGCTATCTTGATCATATGCTGGCGTCGAACAGCCTCGCTGCACAGGTGAGTGGTATTACCGAATGGCATATCAATGCCGATGAACCAAATGTTCTGGATTACAACACCAATTTCAAGAGTATCGGCCAGCAGACGGCACTATATGCTGCCGATCAGTATCGAGCCAGTGATCACGACCCGGTCATTGTTGGGCTGACGCTAGGCACGATCCAGCCAAGAAACAAGATCGCGCTTCCACTGATTGTTCGGTAAGGTTTAGCTTTCAGCTTTCAGCTTTCAGCACTTGATGTTTGTACGAACAACCGGTGTTACTGTAAAAGCACTAACGCTCTATCGGCACCAAAAAGCTGATGGCTGACGGCTGACGGCTCAGGGCCAACGCCAGCTCCGTATTTCTATCGGTGTGATTGCGATCAGTGGCCTGCCTGTGAGTGGTATGGCCAGATACTGTGGGTAGCGGTTTTCCAGCAGGGGCAGTGCCTGTTCATAGGTTGCGCCTGATTCGAGCAATACTGCCATCCCACGAATTTGCAGCCAAGCCAGTTGGCTCCAATCCTCATCATACTTGTCGATCACCAGCGCGACCTGTGGGTTCGCCGCAATATCGCGCACGCGCCGAAGTTGGCGAACATCCACCCGTTTTGGCTTGCGATCAAGCGGTATCAGGAAGCGTTCGCCATCGAAGGCATACACAACCGGCAGCACCGATGGCTGGTTATCTTCCCCGATTGTTGCAAGGTGGGCAACTCGTTGTGTTTCGATCAGGGCCAGTTCCCAATCCGATAGCGCCATATGATCTGCTCCATATCTGCGTGCTGCCCTTTACGTGATCGGCGAACCGTGCTATAACGGAAGCGATTGCTATTGCAAGGGGCTGATCAGCTGGATCAGCCCTGGTTTGAGTCTGCGCTGGAACGAATATTATGTCCGATCTTGTTCATATCCGTCATCTGATTGCACGCCATCCAGCGGTTGCGGCCCTGATTGCCACGCTGCAACCTGCTGTGAGTACACGCCTGCATGTCGCTCCGGCGATTGGTGCAGCCCGTACGCCATTAGTTGCTGTGCTAACTGCTGCCCTGGATCGCCCAGTATTATATCTCGTTGCGACGACCGAGGCGGCGCTGCGGGCCTTCGATGACCTGCGCCAGTGGCTGACGCCAGAACAGGTGCTGCTGTTCCCGGCTGCCGATGCCCTCCCATATGAG
>Ga0163147_10008887_pt1 | contig 11019 bp, 6 predicted proteins | sample OliLakLV19MP6G1_FD_148597 | JGI IMG/M metagenome (GOLD analysis project Ga0163147, IMG submission 148597) | Freshwater microbial mat bacterial communities from Lake Vanda, McMurdo Dry Valleys, Antarctica- Oligotrophic Lake LV.19.MP6.G1 | ecosystem: Environmental > Aquatic > Freshwater > Lake >...
GCTTGCGGGCGGGCGGAACGCCCTCACTCGCCAAGTCGCCCTCGGTGCCGTTGTGGCCCGCGAGAGGGATCGAGTAGAAGCCCGGAGCGGGGATCGGCGGATCGGTGGCGAGCTCATCGCTCACGCGGTCATCGATCGATGCGGGAGCCTTGATCCGCGTGATGCGGATGGAGTCTTCGACGCACTCGACCTTGATCTCGCCGCCCGCAAGCAGCCCGGCACAGAGCAGCAGCACCGGCGCGGTGGGAGAGGCATAGAGGGCGAATCCGACCCCCAGCCCGAGAATCCGCCTGGCGGCGTTCTGGCTGTCGCTCCAAAACTCGCGGTTCCGGCCCAGCCTCGCCGCGTGCATCGCACGCGCTTCGGGGCTCAGCTCTGCCGAGTCTGTCACGGCGGCGGCGCGGGCCAGCAGCTTCAACGCGCTGGCCTCGATGATCTCGCGGGCGGGCTCGCTGCTCCCTGGCTCGCGGGGGTCTACGCGATCGACAAGGCGGTAGCGCCGCTTGTTGATTGCCGGGGCGGCTTCAATCGCGGTCACGATGGGGTGAACTGGACGCCGATTGGGAACTGTGGACATGGGCGATTTCCTTTCGCGGATCGCCCAACCGATTCCGAACGTACAGCGATAGCGCAAGAGCTGCCTGGTCCACGATGTTCAGTCCATCGAAGTTTTCAGGCTGGCCCTGCCCATTGCCGCGTTGATCGGAGCCGATCGGGCTGGGGTTCGCAGAGCAAAGCGACAGGCCCTCGGGCCCGGTGTTTGTGAGACTGGCGCGGGCCGTCATAGGGCCCATCGCTTCGCTCTGCATGATTGCGTTTATTTCCAGTCTCACGTCTTGAGTATCGGGCGTTGCCCCCGGTGTTGTCAAGTCGATTCGTGATTTCTTTTCAACTTCGGTGGACAACTCGGGCAGAACGCGCAGGCCCGTGGGCCACGGATTCAGCAGTTTTTCAAGCCAAAACCGCAGGGTTTCGATGTCGTGATCGGTGTACCGCCACCGAATCCCAAAGATTCTCCGATTTTGTTTTCGCTTGCCTTCGGTCCGTCGGAGCGCCCCGACCCGGAGCCCGGTCATCGCGAGGAAGAGCCACACCAGCGGGGCGCATCCCCGCGAGCGCCGGTCCCGGAGATGTCGCTTGGCCGCGGCGTTGAGAAGCCGGGCGGCATAAGTTCGCAAAACGTCCGGTATTGCACCACGTACGTCGATCGGGTAAGGTGAATGTGTGACGACATCGAAATGAAACTCCACCCCGATAGCTTTGTCTGGACGCTGATCCTCTGGGCGATTCTGCTGCCTGCTGGCGCATTCGTGATTTGGGGGCTCTACACCGATGCGGTGAAGGCCGACTGGTGGTCGTGGCCGATACTCGCGATCTTGGCGATTGTCGGCCTGTATAGCGAATGCAGGTCCAATCGGAGGCTCAAGCAGCAGTTCCCGGACCGGCCATTTACTCCCCGAGAACCCAGTTCCGATACGCCCGCCTCGCGGCGCTGATGTAGTGCGTAGGCAGGCCGCTGGCTGAGCCCAGGAGGTCCACAGCACGCCATCCGGCCCGAAGCAGCTTCTCTTCGCTGGTCATCTTGCCGCGCTTCGGAACATCGCCGATCCGCACGACGGCGTCCTCCAGCTCTTTTGCGATCATCAGCCCGCCGTTGATAAGTTCAACAAGCGGAACCTGCATTTCAGGCGTTCCCCGTGGGCCGCGGGCAAACAGGTTCGACAATATCGACCCGCCCGGCAGTAGCGACACGGCCTCCTGCTTAACTCGCGTTATGGCCGCATCCAGCATCTCCTCATCGTCATCGCCGAGCAGACCCTTCCACGCCGCGCCGATCGCCGCCGAGAGCATGATCCCTGTCGCGATCGAGATCGCGGTCTTGGCCTTCTGCGTCTTGGTCCCGTGGTGAGCCTGCGCGATCATCGACTGGAGCTTCGCCGTGTCGCCGGTGAACGGAACGAGGTTCGCCACCAGCAGCGAGTCCCGCGAGTCGAGCTGGATGTCGTTGGCGTACTCCGTCCGGCCCGTGTTGGCGGTTTCTTCAAAGTCCCGCGTCGCCTGTTTCGCGGCCCACTTCCGGCCCTCTTTCCCGCGCATCCCCTCGGGGAGGTTCGCCTTGTGATACTCGTAAGCGACCATCGCGCTCATCGCGTCGAAGATGTTGCCGAAGGTGATCGAGTCGAGCACCGCCCGCCACGGCTTGCTGAACTGGCCGATTGCGCGATATGCCTCCGCCCGGTTCAAATCCTTGACTGCCCGCGCCGCCTCGATGACCTGCGCCATCGTGGCCGAGGCGCCGAGCTTCAGTGAAGACCCTCCGATCGGCGAGGTTGCATCACCAGTCGTCCCGAACGAGTCGGTGATGAACTCGCCATAGCCGCCGCTGCTCCATCGCTCGCGCAGAATCGGAGACAGCCCCCGAAGCTCTCGGAGGGTCTTGATCGGATGCGACCACACCCGCGACTGCGCCGCGGCCAGCCCGGCAAAGGGCAGTTTGTGCCCCAGTCGCGGCACGCCGGCGATGGCGTTGCGGGCCAGCGAGGGGAGCCACATTTGGGTCCGTCCCCGCTTCCAGAACGACAGGAGGGAGCGGACCGCGCTCTCATTGGCCTCGCGGTACATGTCCCCGCCCGACCACAGCGACATGCGGCGCTCCAGCCGCTTGAGCGTCGAGATTCCGAACTTCTCGACGATCAGCGTCTGCATATCCGGATGGAGCAACGTCCGGGTTACCAGCTTGATCCGCTCCGCCTTGGCGATCACGGTCGCCGCCGACCTTGCGCGGAGCATCAGGTCGGTGCCGAAGTCGCCGAGCAGGATCGGGATCTTGCTTGGCCCCTTGATCTCCTGCATGAATCCCGACTCTTCCTGTGCCCGGATGATCTGCCCCTTCCAGTGGAAAGGGGTTCCGCGGCCCTCGGAGTACTGGCGATTAATCTTCACCCCCCAGTACCCCGGCCGCAGATCGAGGTAGTAGCCCTTGGTGCGCTTGTTGACGCCCGACGACTTCTCTCCGAAGTGCTGGTTGTACAGCTCCTTCCCGCCCTCCACTGTTGCTCGCACCTTCTCCGGGATCGCCCGCACGATCGCGTCCAGCATATCGGGAGTGATCTTGAACTTGCGACCAGTGGGGTTCATCCGCCACTGGAACGGCTGCCCCACCGCCATCCGAAGCCGGTGCTCCGGATCACCCATCGCCGCGACAACGTACGCCGCCTGCCCGAGCGTCAACTCCTTGAACGGCCCGAAATCGACGCCGATGCGCTTCTGCCTCGCGGTGCCGAGCGTTCCCGACAGATCAGCCAGCCAGTGCCCGACCGACGGCCAGCCGTGCCGCTGAACCAGCTTCTGCACGTCGTCTTCAAAGGCGTGATGCAGGGCAAGGGCCTCCTCGCCGCCTTCAAGGACCTCGTTGTACAAGTCCTGCGACGGACCGCTCTTCTGCCATCCGTCCATCTCCTGGCTCATGACGTGCCAGTTGGTGCGATCTCGCACAAACTTCCGGATCGCTCCGACATCCGGGGCCTCATCGGGCTCGGCCTCCAGTGACGGCAGCGCCGTAAGCCTCTCGGCGATCCGCTCCCGAAACTCGATCGCGTTGACCAGCTCGCCGCGGATGCGCACGTTGTCGCGGGTTTTCTGCTCGTGCAGGATGCCCTTGATGGTGTTGATCGCCGCTCGGAGCGTGTCGCGAGAGATCGCCAGTTCATCTGTCGAAACGCCCGCCCTCGCCTTGGCGCTCCCGAGTACCTTGATCGCCTGCACGATCTCAGCCTTCGCCCGGACCGCATCCGACCGGTTATCGGGGTCGATGGTCTTGATGTTCTTCGCAGTCGCGAGGCGGGCGGCAACCTTCCGCAGCCCGCGTGCCTCCCATATCACCAGGTCGCGGTGCAGCCGCGAGATGATCGACGCGACCTTCCCGAGCGAGGTTGCATCGCGCACCGCCGCAAGGTACTTGCCCTTGATCGACTGGGGAGCGTTCTCTTCGAGGATGCGGACCGCTTCGTCGCGAGCGCCGTTGGCGATATCACGGGCGGCCGTCAACCTCGCCTCCGATGCAGCCTGGCGGGAACGGGCCTTGATGTCGTCGCGGAGGCGCACCGTCCGAAGCTGACCCTTCATCTGCTCCCGGAGCAGACGGATCCTCGCTTCCCCGACCACCGCGCTATCCCGATGCGCCCTCCCCGCCTCCCTCGCCGCGGCCTTGTACGCGCCGCTGAGGGCCTGCTTCGCCGTCACCGTCTTGGGCTCATCGCGATTCACGCCCGTGGCGCGGTTGATCGTCGTCTTGGGGCGCTCGCTCCGCTCCTCATGCGCATCGGCGTCGGCCAGGGCGTGCTCCGCAGCGCTCTCCAGTTTCTCAGGGTCGATCGTGCCATCCTCGCGGGATGCTTCCTTGAGCAGGGCGCGGGCAACGCGGATCGCGGCCTTGTCGTGCCGGGCGTCGATATTCATCTCGGCGAGGAACGTCCGCGCTGCCGCGGCGAGCTTCTTCCCGCCCCGAACGCCCGCGGCCGAGAGCTTGAACGCGAGGTAGACGCCCGTTCTCGCGAGGTTGGGGACACCCTGCACGGGGTTTGCAAACAGCGTCCCGCCGAGCCGCTTGTGCTCATCCTCGATCTTCTTCTTGAGCTTCGCGGCCTTGGCTTCGAGTCGATCCTCGAGCGCGGGCTTCTTGGGCGGGACTACTCCGCTTTGGCCTTCGCGTCCCGCTTGTTCGCCTGCATCCTTGCCACGGCCCTTGTCGCCCCCCTCCGGGCTGATCTTGTGATCGGGCTCGGTGTACACCCGCCAATCGCCCGCATCGGTCTGGGCATAGCGGATGTCCTCCTTGCCCTCGCGGCGCACGATGGCGATCCCGTCGTCCCGCTGGGTCACCACGCCTTTGCGCGCCTTGAAGTATCCATCGAGATCGCTGTAAGACTTGAACGCGGGGCCGTCGGCTTCGAGGGAGGATGGCTTGGAGGTCGCTACTTTCGGCGCAGTGGGGGGGGTGGGCTTGTCGATCACGTCCGCCACCGCGACCCGCAAGCCCTTGTCAATGAACCTTCGCAGGTAGGTTTCCAGTTGCGCGAACGGGATTCCCGCCATCGGCACGCCCCCGGATCGCTGGGTGAGCGTCAGCCCGGCGGCCTTGGAGATCGCCTTCGCGTCATCCTCGAACGCTTCATAGAAGTCGCCGATGCGGAACAACAGGACCACGTCGGGATTCTTCGCTTTGAACCGCTTGTATTGAGACATCGCGGCTTCCGCGGGCTTCGCTTGCGGAACCGGGACCGTCGCGCCGGTCGGCGCATTCTCACCAACAGCCTTCACTCCACCCACGTCTCCGGGCTGATCGCCAGCCTTCGCCTTCGTCTCCAGCCACTCGATCGCTCTCGCGCGAACCTTGGGCGCAGCCTTCGGCCCCACGCCCTTCTTCACCCACCCCGGCGCCTCCCCGGAGAACATGCCAAACCGGGTGCCGTAGACGAAAGGCTCCTTCGCGGGCTTCCCGGCGACCGCGGCTGGGGCGGGGGTGGTGCCCTCCCTCAACTCCTTCACACCGCTCACCAGGCTGATCCGGCTCTCCGTCTCGGGGACCTCGACGCCCGCGGCCTCAAGCTCGGCGCGCAGCTCCGCGATCTTCATGCGCTTCGGGTCTGGTAGACTTGGCGCATGAGCAGCGACCGCACCATCTTCGGCAGCCTTCCCATCTTGGCCGCGGACCTCTTCGACGACTTCGGATTCGAGAGTGTCTTGATCACTCGCCACCGCGATGGGGCGATCGAGACTGTCGGCACGCTCCCCGATGGCTCCCGGCTCGGGAGCTACATCCCCGGCGACGTCAAGGGTGGGGACTACATCGGCCGCAATGCCCCCATCCCTTGCGTCTGCAACGTCGAGTGCCTGATCGACATCGCGGGCGAGCTTTGCGGGTTCCTGCTCGACCTGTGGCGAGGGGTCTGCCGCCGCTTCCGCCGCCGCTTCCGCCGCCGCTGACCGTGCTGTCTTCTCCTCCTGCAGCGCCGCCGCGACCTGATTGCGGCCGATGCCGGGCTGGCCGCGCAGCTTCTTCGCCACCGCCTGCGCCATTTCCCGCTGCTCCGGGCCCTTGAGGGTGGCGAGCTCCGGGTCCTCCTTGATCACCAGGCTCGCGGCACTCTGAACCTCCGAGTATGACGCTGGCGCTGCGCTGGGGATCGGCTCGACGATCGCCGGGCCGCCCGCGGGGTTGGGAGTGGTGACGGGGGGTGAATCGTGGGGTGCAGGGGGAACAGCCAACTCTTCGGGCGAGGGGATGAACCCGTCGTAGATACCCGCCTCGGGCGAGGTGTCTGGAGCCCGGTCGGTAGACTCGCCATCCGTTCTCGTCGCGCCAACAACCTCCATCCCAGCCCTCGCGCCGCCACCGAGGATGCCGCCGACGATCGCCTCCATCCCGAGTCCCTTCCAGAACTCGGGGGTGAAGCTGTCGGGGTCGTGCTGCATCGCACTCCTGACCGCTTCGTGCAAGATGCTCTCGGCCACCTCCTGCGAACCCTCCGCCACCGCCGCCGATCCGATTGTCCCGGCTGCTCGCTTGATCGAGTATTTGATCGCCGCATTCCCCGTGGGGGTCTTGGCGAAGATCGCAAATCCCGGCACCATGCTGGTGATCGTCGTCGCGTACCCCGCGGCCAGAGCCTCAACGCTCGCCTCGCCCGGGCTCTGCTTCGCGGCCAGAGCGTCGTTGTACACCTGCCCGATCACCGGACCCGCGCCCGAGAGCGCGAACACTCCCGCCCTGGCGGGCAAAGACCCCGGGACCGCGGCGGCGAGCGCGATCTGATCGACAAACTGTGGAGCTGATCGCGCGGTATTCCCGACGATCGAGCGGGGCCCGTACCGCTCCCCTGCGCTGGGCTGATACGGAGCCTTGGCAATCTCAAGGCCCTCCACCAAGATGCGGCGGAAGTCCTCTATCCCTGTCGATACAGGGTTCTCGCCGAACACTCCCTCCAAAGCACCACCCGCGGCGCCCATCATGCCGGCACGAGATTGCATCAAATCGAAGCTGCCGCCGACGAGTTGGGTTCCGATCTCGCCGGTGAGTGACCGATCGGCAGGCGGCTGGCTCATCTGCGCAAGCCGGGCACCAAAGGCGAGTTTGTCGCCGATGCCGCCGGTGGCCGCCTGCATCACCAGCGACCCTAGGGGCTGGACCCCACGCCGCGATGGCTCAGCCTGCGCGACCGCCGCGGCCATTCCGGGATGAGCGGGCCCGTTGAAGGTGACGCGAGCAGGGGTGTTCGACGCGAGCGGGTTTTCTCCGCCGGGAAGGTGACTCCCGAACTCCTCGTCAACGAGTCGATCGATATCGATCCCGCCGCCCAAGAACTCCTCGTCTACCAGCCTGTCGATGTCGATGGTGCTCATGTGGTCATGAACCGCCGAATGGTCACGGCGGCATCCTCATCCCGGTTGTGCGCGACGATCTTGTAGATGCGGCCGTCAATGGCGTTCGCCGATGCGATGAGCGAGGGGTTCCCTGCGCCCGTGGGCCCGTACCAGTCTGCGATGTTCGCCGTAAGGCTCGTGCGGACCAGTGGGGAATCGAGAAGGAAGGGCAGGAAGTTGGACTTGCCCTGCCAATGCCACCGCGGAGCGGTCCCCGCGGCGGAAAGGACCGTGGCGGATGTCGGCTTGTCGGTGAAGATGGCCAGGTCGAGGTAGCCGACGCCGACGATCTCCAGGCCAAAGCCCGTGAACGACCCGTCGCGCGTGAAGTCGTAGACGGTGATGAAGCCATCGGCCGGGACGATGAGCTGCTCGGGCATCGCCCCCACTCCGGCGATCGTCGCTTGGGTGGGATCATCGAGCGCGCCCACACCCAGACGCCGACCGGCAACGAGGGTGACGAGGGACCACCGGAATGTTGCGATGCTGCTCATGCTACTTGCTCTCCCTGAGTGCGGCCTTGATCTGCTCTGCCGTCATGCCGCTGGCCTTCATCTGCCGAATCCTCTCGCGGGTCGATGATTCGTCGCCGCCCTCATCCTGCTGATTGCCCTGCCCCTCGGGGGTGAACCTCCCGCCGCTCGTCGATGATGCTCGGCCGACCTTCGCATCCTCGCGCCGCTTGCGGGCTTCGGTGAGCCTGGTGTGTGCGGTGCTGAGCTTGGTGCGGCGCTCTTCGACCTGTTCAGAGAGCCACTTATCCTCGAACTTCTTCGCGTCGTTGCCAGGAGCCAGGCGGCCAAAGAAGCCGGGGCGACCATCCGCATCGGCGGGCGGCTTGGGGGCCTCGTCGCTCCGAAGCTCCTTCAGCTCCTCCTGCAGCGCCTTGACCTCACTCTCCGCGTCGATGACAGCCTTCTCGGCGTCTGCGATCGCGCCCTTGTCGGGCGTATTGCGCTCGGTTCCCAGTTTGGCGGGGGGGACGGGGAGCTTGGAGAATCGAGCCTCCACCCATGCCCGGACTTTGTCGCGTGGCTGATCGGGATAAAGCAGTATCAGCGCGTCGGTCATTGCCTCCACGTTCGGGGAAGGCTGCTGGCTCGCGCCGTAGAGCATCCGCTCCACCTGCACCGCGCCGGGCTGCTTGCCCGAAAGCCGCGCGATGGTGGCGAGCCTCTGCGCCGCGACGGGGTTGATCTCCCCCCCCCCCGTGCCCATCCCGCCGCCTTGTACGGCCTGCATCGGTGCGTGCCACCCCTCGGGCTGCTCCTGCCCCATAAGCGACCGGCCCCAGGCATTCGGGTCGAACTGCGCCGGTTCCTCTTTCGCGACGTAGGGGCTGAATAGGTGCTGGAGGCTGGTGTTGTTGAGCGATTCGGGGTCACCCGCCCTGTAGCGCGCTTCCCGAAGAGCGGCCTCCTTGTGGTATCCCTCTTGCCGGAGCGAGTCAAAGAACGGGTAGGCGAGGGCGTCAATCTTTGCCTTCCGCCTGCGCTGATCCATCTCCTTCTGCATCCGATCGATTTCGGAACCCTGCATCGAAGCGGGCATGTTCGCGAAGGCGTCCATCGTCTGCGACTCGGCGCCGGCGAGGGACGGATCGCTCCCCATGAGCATCCGAAGCCTGCCCATGTTGTACGTGCGCGCCGATCGCTCCTGGAAGAGCTTCTGGTTCAACTGATCCTGCTGCTGCTGCTGGTACTGCTGCTGCTGCTGCAAAATCTGCTGCCGGTACACCTGCTGCTGCTGCAAACTCTGCTGCTGCTGGCCCGCGGCGATGCCGCCGAGCATGGGACTTGCGATGTCGAAGCTGTGGTTGAATGATGACATGGTTTCTCTGTCCTACCGGAAGGCAGGGCCGTAGTAAGGGGATGCTCCGCCCGGGATGCCCGGGCCCGGGTTCTGGGCCGGCTGCTGATTGCCCTCCTTCGCCATCAAATACCCGCCGTACGCGGCGAGGCCGCCGGCCAGGGCCCCGCCTGCCGATGCCAGGGGCGAGATGCCGGCGCCCGGTCCTTGCGGGTGAGACAGCCACGGGTTCATAATCTGGCTTTGCTGCACCTGCATCGCGGTGTTGAGGGGGGCCTGCCGCATGTTGAGGTTGCGATTCAGGTTCTGGAGCTGGAGGTCGCTCCAACCCGCGCTCCGGGCGTAGTCGCGACCCATCTGGTTCTCGCCCATCCGCTCCCGCGATGATGCCCCGGCCATGCCGACGCTCATCTGGCGGTCGATCTGCGCCTCGCTCAAGCCCTGCAACTGATCCTGCATGGCGCGGTTGGCGAGCGTCGAGTTGGCGCTCTGTGCGTGCATCGCGGCCGTGGAGTTGCCAAAGCCGCTCGCCGCCATCCTCGCCGCGGTCTGATCTTGCATCCCCGAGAGGTTGCTCGCCGAGTCGCGGCGGATGATGTCTGCCCGCCCCCGGCCCCACTGGCTCGCCTGCTGACCGAGCCCGCCGTACACGTTCTGCATCGCCGCCAGGTTCCCCTGGCCCATCGCAGAGAGGCTCTGCGTGTCGCGGTTATAGCCCTGCATGATCCGCTGGCCGGCCTGCGTTGACTGCCGCGCAAGCCCACGCTGCGCCCCGACGACGCCACCATCGGCCAGCCCCTGAGACTCGAGGAACTGCTGGAGTTGTGCCCGATGCTCGGGGGAAAGGTTCTGGTCCCCCATCATGTCGAGATACGACCCACCGAAGGCGAGGCCGCCCAGTGCCCCGCGCTGCTCGCGAAAGCGTTCGTTGTTCCAGTCTCGGGATTGGCGCCCTGCGCGATTCGCGGCCCCACCACTGAGCATCGAGGATCCCGCCCCGAGTACGGCCGATCCGCCGATTGCTACTGCTATGTAAGACATGATGCTTCTCCTGCCCGCGCCGCAAGTTCGGCCGGGGTAAACCGGGGCTGCTCAAGCCCGCGGCGGTGTTCGTTGTGCGGCTCGATGATCGCCGCTTCAATCTCATCAACGTCGGTGAGCGTCGTGGGGTGGAACGTCGTCCAGATGGTGTCCTCCAGGATGAAGGCCACCCGCCGCGTTCCTGGCTTGGTGATCCCGCGATGGGGGGCGGTGATTACCTGCCACCCCTGCCCGTCAATGAACACGGCCACCTTCCCCATCGACACAACAAAGGGGTGCTCGGTCTTGTGGATCTTCGACACCACCGTCGCGCCCGCGGGCATGAAGATTTCGCGGGTGTAGAGCCCTGGCGTGAAGGAGTGCACCACCGGGCACTCCGCCGCGGGAAGATTCATCATCTTCACTTCGAGGGCATCGATCTCTGCTGAGATGGCCGCCGGATCGATCGGTGCGCCCGCCGCCTGTTCTGGCGTTACCGGCACTCCGCTCTGTGCGAGACACGTCATGGGGTGCTCCTTGTCGATCCTAGTTCACACACAGCGTCACGATGCACACGTAGCCAGGAGCACCGGCGCCGCCCGCGCCGGAGCTGGTCCCGTTGGTTGATCCGCCGCCGCCCGCTCCGCCGCCGCCTGGATAGCCGCCAGCGCCACCGACACTGGCGATGCCTCCGCCGCCCCCGCCGCCCGCTCCCCAACGGAGCGCATCGGCCGGGGCCGCGCCGCCCGCAACACCGGCGCCGGACGT
>Ga0163147_10008899_pt1 | contig 11015 bp, 9 predicted proteins | sample OliLakLV19MP6G1_FD_148597 | JGI IMG/M metagenome (GOLD analysis project Ga0163147, IMG submission 148597) | Freshwater microbial mat bacterial communities from Lake Vanda, McMurdo Dry Valleys, Antarctica- Oligotrophic Lake LV.19.MP6.G1 | ecosystem: Environmental > Aquatic > Freshwater > Lake >...
TCGGAGATGTATTTGAGGAAGATCAGCCCGAGGACGACATGCTTGTACTCCGCCGCGTCCATGTTGTTCCGCAGCTTGTCGGCGGACAGCCAGAGCTTCGCCTCAAAGCCAATGTTCGCAGAGCTCGATTCAGCCTTTAATGCTTTCTTAGCCATGCGATTCCGTGGTCATCCTGGGGTTGAGTGATCAGTAAAGCTGCCTGGCGTTGAGGCCGGGAGGCCATGCTAGCACCAGACATGCCACGGCGAAACACACCCGACTATTTCCAAACTGGGTGATCCATCCAGTTTCTTGTGAGGCCCATACATCCACTTGGATCGGGGGCCAAAGGTGGACTGTCGAGGTGTTGTTCCACTCGCTGCTTCCACTGGTCTGCAAACGGCTGGACTGCAGGAATGCGAGACATGATTCTCCGCAACAGCAGAAGTGTGGAATACAAACGGCGATTGTTGAGAACCAGAGGTGGCTGCCAATCTTTGATCGGTGGAAATTCCGGCTTAATCGACCAAAAGGACAACGAGGACACAAGGACAACGAGGACAGGCATTGTAATTCATGGATCGCGGAGAAACCGTCCTGATTCGACACGATAGTGAGTTTGGGGAATGGCGTTGGCGGGCGCAGAAGTTGATCGTTTTCGAATGACACTCGCAGCAGGTAACCGTACAGCACAACCATTGTAGCCAGGCGCATCAAGCTGGTTCGGTTTGAGATTGTTTCAACCGAGCCTTGCTGGAGGGTGGATCATGGGCCCCGTGCCGTCGATTGAAATTCATTTGTTGAACGGGGTGCGGATTCTTGTGCAGCTCGGCGAAGGGGCGCCACTGAGTGACGTCTTCCTTGCGGCCGCCGGTCTTCCCTCTGCGATGGAGGACGAGGCATGCTGACCTGTCCGACTCACCGACCGATTTATTTCTGTGCGGTGCCGGTAGATTTCCGCAAGAGCTTTGATGGACTGACGGGCGTCATCACGTCGGTGTTTGAACTAAGCGTGCTCGACGGTCATCTGTTCCTGTTCATCAACAAGCGGCGAGACCGCATCAAGGCAATGTGGTGGGATCGAGATGGAATTGTGATTATTTACAAACTGGAGGGTGGCCGGTTGCTTTCGGGAAGAGCCAGCCTCCGTTTCCCCCGACGCTGGATTCCATCCGAAACCACTCCCGAATGCCACCATTGGCCATCGGAGAAATGCCTCGACTGCTGGAAACAGGTCATCGACCACGCGAAGGAAAAGAAAGTGACTCTTGTACTGGAACATCTGAATTCCAGAGACAACTCGCACCCGATGAAAGGTCACCCCGGATACTTCGGTGATGGCGTCGAACGCTGCATCGACCTTGTCAAACGGATGGATTCGCCCAGGTTCAAAGTACTGTTTGATGTGTACCACGTACAGATCATGAACGGCGACGTCATTTGCCGGATTCAGATGTACCACCCCCTCATCGGCCACTACCACACCGCCGGAAATCCGGGCCGGTGTGAATTGTATGAGACGCAGGAAATCCACTACCCCGCCGTCATGAATGCCATCGTGGCCACTGGTTACACAGGCTTTGTGGCTCAGGAATTCATCCCGACGTGGAGTGACCCTGTGCTCGCCATGCGCCACTCAGAGATGGTGTGCGACGTCTGACAAACACCTGCCTCTGAATAAGACGCTCGTCAGATCATGTGCTCTGTCCTGACACCACGCAAATCCATCTCATATTCGATTTCCTGGATCGGTGGTCTGGAATAGTGCCAGGTGACTCCGTGAAGTCCTGCCTGTCCGATGCGTGGCTCGATGATGCCAGCCACGAGGTGATCGATGGAATGGATCGTATACACGTTGGTTTTCGTGACCGGAGCCCAGTTTGTTCCCAGTTGTCTGAGACGATCTTCCATCAGGCTCATCACGAACACCGCCTTGTTGGCAATCCCTTCGCGTGTCGTGTCCCCCAGGAAGCAGATGACATCCCGACTCAGAACGCCCTCCGGCAACTCGCCCGCTCCGGCGACTACGAATGTTGCGGGCAGTCCAGCGGAACAGGGTCTCGTAAACGCGAAGCCATACAAGGACGTTTCAGCAGGTGGCAGGTTCGCCGGAACCACATTCGTGCGAGCCACCGGATTGACGCCGTGCACAAACACGCCCCATGCTTTCAGGACGGAGGCATAGCCAACATTGAATTCTGCGAAACCCTCGAACGTGAACGGTTTGGGAGATCTGAGTGATACCGCGCACAGAGCGGCCCTGGGTCGTTGTTCAGAGGCCAGAAAGGATTCAATGAGCGCGAAGCCGTCGCGCCAGGAAACCAGCTGCTGCAGAGTCACATGCACAATCTCGAATCCGGCGTTCGAAATGACTCCGCACGAATACGGGGCAATTCCTGGCACGAATGAGTAGTTTCCGGCGGGATGACACGGTAATGACATGCCTCGGTCTCAGCGGAACGAACAGTGGAAAGGAACTCTTGCACTGGAAGCACCATGAGCAATCTATCGGATCGCAGCTCCGCCTCCAACGACTGCATCGGGAATGGCAGACAGTCGCTTGTTCGATCTCCTGCGTCGCCGTGAATGGCTCGTCCCGGCGCGACGAGACGGGTACATTGCCGCGACGGAACACACATCGCAGACACGTCTTGGGGTGGGGCAGCGGCTCTATGGACATGATTGACATTCTTGGCGGACTGCTGAAGAAAAAAGCGGGATCGAGCGGTTCTTCGCGCGGCTCGGGCAGCGGGGGAATACTGAAAGATATTCTGACGGGGGGGCGGTCCAGCGGCGGTCAGGCTGGAGGCGGAACCGGAATTCCGGCCCAGCCGTCAGGCTTCCCTCGAATTGTGGAGCAGTCCGGGCAGGACGAGCCGGAGTTTGAAAGTCTTGACGACTTCCTGAAGCACGCTCACACCGGGAAACAGACCAGTGGCGAGCCAACCGGCAGTGGAAGGACCGGCAGCGTTCCAGCAGTTCCCGCACCGCGGATTCAGCCGCAGCACTCGGTTCCGAAAAACAATCCGAAGCCGACGTTGCGACCGACAGAGCAGTCGTTGCCACAGCCGGAGCCTGTGCAACGTTCTTCACGGCGTCCGTTCCCCGGTGCAGCAGATGTCACCTCCATCGATCCGAATGCGCGGGCAGAATTGCTCGTTAAAGCGATGATCAATGCGGCCAAGGCCGATGGCCAGATTGATCAGGCCGAGCAGGATGCGATTATGAAGCAACTGGGGACACTGACTCAGCAGGATAGCCAGTTCCTGCAGTCGGAGTTCGCTGCGACCCTGAATTTGCCTGAATTCGTGTGGTCGGTGCCGGTCGGGATGGAGCAGGAGGTCTATGCGATTTCCCTGATGGCGATTAACCTCTACAACAAAGCTGAAGCGATGTATCTGAAAGAACTGGCTCACGGATTTCGGATGACTCAGGCTGGATGCAATCAGATACATCAGAAGTACGGGGCGCCTCAGATGAAGTAGATGATGGTCGTGTTTCGGCTGCGGTGGTCGATGCTGAAACACGCGAATCATCTGGCGAAGGAGAATTCGATGATTTTCGATCGAGGAACTTGCTCACTCATCCTGCTCGCGTCTGTTGTTTTCGGCAGCTTGTATATGGACGCGAATAAAGTCAAACAAACAGCAACATGACCTGTTTTCCGGCCATGACTTCAGAGCCCGCGCCGGTTGATCGTGTCATGCGAAATGAACTCACACGGAATCACTGCCGCTATTCGTGTGGATTCGCGTCCATTCGCGGTTTAAACACCAGTCCTCCTCCGCGCACTTCATTTGTCGTTGAACCCTATTTTAGAGACACGACACTAGCGCTGTCAGCTGATTTCAGTCTTGCGCGAACAATGACTATGTGTACCTCACCGCCCGGTGCTGGGGTTCGAAGTATTCCGGCAGCAGGCTGTCAACCTGCAGCAGACCCTTGCGAGTCAGCCGGACCTCATCGCCTTCAACGGTCAGATATCCGGCGGCCTGCTGGTTGCGGAACGCCGTCGTGAACTCCTCACGGACGTTGACTTCGTACTTCTCACTCAACCGACGGAGGGACACACTGCCTTCTTTCATCAGCAGGACCAATTCCCGGATCAGCATCTGATGAGCCGTTGGTTTCAGAGCTCTGTTGATCGGCAGTTCGCCGCGGCTGACGGTTTCCATATAGTCCTCGATCTGGTCGAGGTTCTGATAATGGACTCCCTGGAAGTGCCCGAACGAGGAAACGCCCGTCGCAATCAGATCGCAACCGCGCCAGACGTTGTCACGATAGACAAATTGATCCTTCGCCGGATTCTTCACCATTTCATTGCCGCTGGAAACGTGATAGCCCGCTTCCATAAGTCGATCCATCGCTTCGCTGACCCAACGACGTTTCGTCGGCCAGTCGGCAACGGGTGACTGCACTCCCAGTTCCCGCATCTCCTTCGAGTACACCGTGTTAAATGGCAGTTCCATTTGATACATCGTGATGTTGTCCGGCTGCATCTCGATCGCTTTGTCGATGCAGCGGCTCCAGTTCGCATCGGTCTCACCGACCATGCCGGCAATCAGATCGATGTTGACCTGAGGAAAACCGACCTCGCGAATCCAGTCGTAGGCCTTAAAGACTTCCGGCGACAAGTGAGCGCGCCCGTTCTCTTCGAGGATCTTGTCGTCGAAGTTCTCGACACCCAGCGAGACGCGCGTGATCCCAATGTCGCGAAGAGTTTCGAGCTTCTCCAGGCTGAGCGTACCCGGTTCACATTCGAACGTGACTTCCTCAGCACGTTCCCATGTGATGAACTCGCTCATCCGGTCACGCAGTGAACGCAACTGCTTCGAACTGAGATAGCTGGGCGTTCCTCCGCCGAAGTAGACAAACAACAATTCGCGGTTGCCGATTGCTGATCGCTGGCTGATCAGTTCGAGCTCCTGGATTAAAGCAACGACGTAATCTTCAATTGCCTTGGCGTTCTGATTGGTATAGACGCGAAAGTAGCAGAACTTGCAGCGTTTCCGGCAGAACGGGATGTGGATATAAAGACCGAGCGGAGTCTCAGCGGTCTCATCCGGCGCGGAATCCAGCGCTTCGATCGCGAGGGGTACGAGTTCCGATTTCCACTGTGAGAATGGCGGATAGTTGGAAATGAAGTAGCTGCCGACTTCGGTGGTGGCAGATGTTTCTGTCGTGGACATCTTGATCGGGCTCCTGGGCCTTTGGGCAATGTTTGACTCTTGAGGCGTTGTCTGAGAGGCCCTGACAAAACCGGAACAGGCACTCTGACTAATAAAGAGTCCGACGTAGCCATTTTCTCCGGAACGTGGAGGTATAGGGTTTCCCACGTTCTGGCGAACTTGGCTACGATTCTGCTTCGTCAAATTTGATGACGAGCGAGTTCGGAGCTTTATCGGTCCACGCCTGACGGATCAGTTCCTTGACCACTTTCAGCTTTGCTTTCGACAAATCCACTCGAAGACCGACGACTTTGCTTCCCCAGTGTCGTTGTTTAAAAAAGGCAGCATGCATCAGGAGGGCTTGCTCTCGCTCATCTTCGCTGATGAAAACGTGTAAGTGTGTTCCCTCAGGCGGAGCTGTCGCGAAGATTTTTCCGCGGACTCGAAACGACGTGTACTGAAAATGCGGCTGTTCGGCGACTTCCGGCAGCCGCAAAGCGAATTCATGAATCGCTGAAAGTTTCATGGCAAGAGCCCGGTTGTTGCGACGGACATCCAAATATGAATCCTACGCAAAGCACAGCAACCGCCCGTTTTGTTCGGCTTCACCGACCACCATGCAACCCTCACCGATGGCCACACCGGCGCTGATGCCGCGACCACTGTTGTGTTTCCAGACTTCCTGCCCCGAGTCGAGTGAGATCGCGTAGAGGTTGCCGTCTCCTGAACCCACAAACATGCGTCGATCGACGACGGCCCCGGAGCATTCAATGCGGGCACGAGTGGGAAAAGTCCACTTCGCTTTTCCCGTCGCGCGGTCGACAGCGTGAACGTGCTTGTCGTGGCAACCGACGATGACAAGGTCGTCGGTCACCGCGGCGGAGGCATGAAACGGCATCTTGCGAGGCCCCTCGTATCGCCACGCATATTCGCCCTTGCGCCAATCGACGCAGACAATTTCTCCAGTATGAGTTCCCACATACAGCAGATCGCCGACGACGGCCGGAGATGCAACGAGGAACGAGTTCAGCGGCATGTCCCGAAACTCTTTTCCGGTCTTCAGATCGATGACTCGCAGGTGTTCGTCGCAGCCGGCCAGAAACGTGTAGTTTTCGACAATGCCAGGAGAACAATTGATGCGGTCGTTCGTCTGGAACTTCCAGGCCTCCGTGCCGTCGTCCTTCACGCAATAGAGAAAGCTGTCGTGAGAAGCGAGCAGAAGTTTGTCCTCGAACTGTGCCACGCATCCGGCGATCTCGGCACCTGTCGAGAACACCCATTGCTTCTTGCCAGTCGTCCTGTCAATGGCATGCAGGACACCATCTTCGTCACCGATATAGACAGTCGTTGCGGTGACCAGGGGAGCGGCCTTAAAGCCCGGTGCGAATTTCTTCGGGTCGGGATCTTCGATTGAACGGTAACTCCAGAGTTCGTCGCCGGTCTTAAGATTCAGACAGTGCAGATTTCCAGACAGTGCCGGCGCGTACACGTGTTCACCGACGATCGCGACTCCCGCGACCCAGCCATCCGGCGAAGGGAATTCCCATTTAAGAACGGGAACTTCGCCGAGCTTGCTCCCGGAGACACCTCGCTGATCCGGGGTCGCGCGGAATGACGCCCAGCTCGTTGCAGTTGGTGCGGCAGCATCAGCGGGGAAACCGGCGAACGCTGAACCGGTTCGAGTCACGGCTGAGAGTCCGCTCAATCCTCCCAGGATGCCGCTGATACGACGCAGTGCGGAGCGGCGCGAGGGTAAATCTGAGTGTCGAGGCATCATGGTGTTTCTCCAAATCCCGCTTCCATCACAACCACTCGTTTGATCCGTGGTCAAAGTCCAGGTGTTGCATGCGATGTCGATTTCAATTTGTTCCGGAACAGCACAGCCTGGTCTGCAACCACGGGCTGAACGCAGCAGATCCTCACAGCGCATTCCGGTACACTTCCGCAAACGCGGTTGCATCCATTTTCCGCGGATTGAAAGTCCCCGTCCACTGTTGAACTGCGTCGGCGGCAAGTTCGTCGATCACTGTCTCGTCCGCCGCAGCATCAATTGCCTGAGACACCGAAACCGGCAGGTCGGCCAGTCGCAGGAACTCAGTGAATCCCTCGGCCAGCTGATCCCCGGCAGTGTGCGATGACGTCATCGCATCGGCCCAGCCGGCAGTTTCCACAAGATCCCGGTACAGTCCACCAACCGAGGCGGCATTCCAGCGCACAACATGCGGAAGCATCAGACCGACAGCAACGCCGTGAGTCGTTCCGTATTGAGCCGTCAGCGGATTCGCGGCCGCGTGCGCGGCTCCCAGCATACTATTCTCAATCGCCGCTCCTGCAAGAAAAGCACCCAGCTGCATTCGACCGCGCGCATCGAGATTTCCGGGTTCTCGAAGGACCGTCGGAAACGCGCTCGACAGGAGTTTCCACGCCTGGCGGGCAAACATCTGAGAAATCATGTTCCGTTTTGTCGTCACATAACTTTCGATGGCATGGGTCATTGCATCGATCCCGGTCGCAGCGGCGACCGAACGAGGCATCGTGACTGTCAGTTCCGGATCGAGCACCGCGATTCGGCATGCCGCCTTGACATCACCGCAGGCCATTTTTTGGTGAGTCTCCGCATCGGCAATCACCGCAAACGACTGAGCTTCACTGCCGGTGCCCGCTGTCGTCGGAACAGCGATCATCGGAAGCATCGGCTGTGTCGCTTTGCCCACGCCCTGGTAATCCCGCATCTGCCCGCCGTTGGTGAGCAAAAAGTTCGTACCCTTCGCGCAGTCCATGCTGCTGCCGCCGCCGAGCCCGATGATCAGATCGATTTCGGAGGCTTCCGCAAACGCCACGCATCGGTCGACATCGACCGTCGTCGGGTTCTCAGACACCTGATCAAACACAGCAACATTCAGGCCGGCGTTCCGCAGAATGGATTCGGCCCGCTCACAATGCCCCGCGCGTTGCAGGCCGGAATCGGTCACCACCAGCACCCGCCTCGCCCCCAGTTCCTTCGCAAGCGCCCCGAGTTGTTCAAACGCGCGTCGGCCAAACACCAGCCGAGTCCGCTGGAGAAAGTCGAGCGGGCTCAGCCCGTGATGCAGTGGATGGCCGGACACAAGGTGAGGTTCGACAGAGGCAGTCATGAATCGCCGGAATGCAGGACGGGAAGTTAGAGGCGGGATGAATTCACTTCTCGGAGAAACGTCCGGCTCTGCCGGACCATCCGAAGGATATACACCCGATGGGTCCTCAACAACGAGGAACTGCAATTCCGTGCCTTCGCAGGTCGTCACGCCGGATCTCCATACGGCGTCAGACGCAGCGGGACGTGATGCATGCCATTGAAATGGTCAACGACAGTTCACCATGCTGTCGGGCTGCTTCTGGAAAGGCTCAATTCGGTCGACATTACTCTTTGACGCTGGCTCCTGACCTCGATTCCATCACGCGACCGCCAGAGTTTCCGGGCCCCGGTCCCATTACCATAATCCAGTCTGCACGAGACGTCAACGAGGGATCATGATCAATCACAATCACAGAATGTCCCGTCTGAATCAGAAAATCAATGCAGCTGATGAGCCGGTCGATGTCCCGCAGGTGCAGCCCGCTGGACGGTTCGTCGAGGAGAAACACGGTTCGCCCCGCTCGGGTCAACTGAGCGGCTTTGCGATTCTGTGGAGACGTTTCGCCGTCCGTCAGCGGGAGGCCGGCCAGCAAGGCGGCAATCCGGAGTCGTTGAGCTTCACCCCCGGAGATCGTGCTGAGTGGCTGGCCGAGTCGCAGATATCCCAATCCAACCTGCCGCACGGCGTTCAGTCGCTGCTGGAGGCGGTGATGCCCGTTGAAGAACGTAAATGCCTCATCAGTCGTCATGTGAAGGATGTCGTGAATAGAACGATCGCGATACCGAATCTCAAGCACATCGGGCCGAAACCGACGTCCGCTGCATTCTTCACACGTTGTTTCAATGTCAGCAAGAAACTGCATCGCTACGGTAATCACACCGCGGCCTTCGCAGACCGGGCAGCGGCCGCCGACACTCGCATTGAAGCTGAACATCGCCCGGGAGTAATTCCGCTTCTTCGCTTCATGAGTTTCCGCCAACAGCACACGGATGTCATTAAACACACCAATCCACGTCGCCGGAATGCTGCGTCGCGATCTCTGCACGGGGCTTTGATCAAGCAAAACGACGCTGTCAATCTGCGAAATGCCGTCGATTCCCGCGACCGTGCAATTGTCTGAAAACGCAAACGGCATCCCGAGTGCCCGACTCAACGCCGGATACAAAGCGTCGACGATGAGTGAACTTTTCCCGCTGCCGCTGACTCCCGTGATGGCGGAAAACACTCCCAGCGGCAGCTTCACGTTCAGGCCGTCGATGTTGTGACAACGAACGCCGGTCAGTTCGAGCCAGTGCTCGGGGATGCGCACGCCGCTGGCGGGCTGGCGCTGGACGGATCCGACACTGCAGTCGCGGAGCTTCACCCCGGTCGGGGAACTGCTGATGAGTAATTCCGGCGGCGTTCCCTGGAACACGATGGTCCCGCCGTCGTCCCCTGCGCCAGGACCGATCTCGATGATTTCATCTGCGGCGAGGATGAACTCCGGATCGTGTTCAACCACGACCACCGTATTTCCCGTCTTCTGGAGTCGGCGAACGACAGCGATGATGCTGGCAGTATCGGTGGAATGCAGGCCGGTCGTTGGTTCGTCTAGCACATACAGCGAGTTGATCAACCCGGAACCAAGTACGGTCGTCAGCAACGCCCGCTGAGCTTCGCCTCCGGAGAGCGTCTGCATGCTGCGGTCGAGCGACAAATAACTCAGACCGCATTCGCTGAGAGAATTCAACCGCTTCTGAGCGTGTTCGAATGCCGGTCGCAGTGCCCGCTGCAGCATGTTGGAAAGAGCTGAAAACGATACCGTCAGCCACGTTATCAGATCGCTCACTTCCTTTGAGGCAGCGTCTGGCAGGGAACATCCGCCAAACCTCACGGCAACCGCATCTCGGTTCAAGCGGTTGCCATTGCACGACGAACACACCACAACGGGTTCTCGCAACTTCGTTGATTTGCGGCGGCCAGGCACGACCGCGGACGGCATCAGGCCGGTTCCCTCGCATGTTGGACACGCCCCCAGCGGAGATGTGAAACTCAGGAGTTCCGGCGACGATTCAGGAAACTTGCGGCTGCATTGGAAACACTGTCTGCGGTTCGAATACGTCATCGACAACCATTCAGAACCGTCAATGCGGACGGTGTGCCGAACGCTTGACTCCCGCGGCCTGGCCCCCAGCGGGCTGAGCGATGCCGACTCTGCCAGTACAACACAACATCCTGCGGCCAGTTTCATCGCTGTGGACATCGCTTCCGTCAGACGCGCGATGGGAGCAGCAGCGAGGATCGCTCGGTCCGGATGGGGCCAGGCTGCGGTTGAAGTCACTTCTGCCATCAACCGATCCACGATGATTCCCATTTCACCGACAAACACTCCCGCGGCCAGATCTTCGAGTCGTACCAGACGTCCTTCGAGGACCGCACGAGTGAATCCCTGGTGAATCAGTTTTGCAACGAGCTCGTTAGAGTCGGAATCCTGGCCACTGACGTTCGCCGCAATCATCAGCCGCGCACCAGTGCAACGATCGGCAACATCCGCCGCGGCCGCTTCGGGTGAGGTGGCATCAACGGCGACATTGCAGTCTGGGCAGACGATACATCCAGCGCGGGCAAAGAGAATTCGCAGAGAATCAATGATCTCCGTGCGAGTCCCCAGTGTGCTCCTCGGCCCTTCTTCCCGCATCTGCCGGCGAATGGCAATCGCCGGCGGCAGTCCCTCGATGCGATCCGCAGCAGGTCGTTCAATGCGGTCGAGAAA
>Ga0163147_10008902_pt1 | contig 11012 bp, 8 predicted proteins | sample OliLakLV19MP6G1_FD_148597 | JGI IMG/M metagenome (GOLD analysis project Ga0163147, IMG submission 148597) | Freshwater microbial mat bacterial communities from Lake Vanda, McMurdo Dry Valleys, Antarctica- Oligotrophic Lake LV.19.MP6.G1 | ecosystem: Environmental > Aquatic > Freshwater > Lake >...
ATCGAATTCGTGTAAGGAAACTCGAGAACCTTGCACAAAGAAGTCCGGGAACATGACGACGTTATCGCTGACGATTCGTTGTCCAGAAATGACAATGGCTTGGATTAGGGTACGGAACTGACGCTGGAGAATGATGAAGAACTTCGATCAAATGTTTGAGAAGGCAACGGGTAAGCCGCCGTATGCGTACCAGCCACATTGAGGCAACCGTGACTGACATCGACTTTGATACTTGGTTCGATAAGCTGACGGGGAACGCGGAAGTGCATGCGCACGACTGGCAACGAGCCCTCGTTTCGGAGGCAGCAGCGCCGCGTTCCCGACTGATTCGCATCCCGACGGGTATGGGGAAGACGCTGGGAGTGCTTTCTGCGTGGTCGTTTCATCGAATCGCCCGGGCGGATGAGCGTTGGCCGCGTCGCCTCGTTTGGTGCTTGCCGATGCGTGTCTTGGTCGAACAGACCGAAGCGGTTGTTCGCGACGCGCTCGCCAAGCTCGGTGTCCTTTGGGACGGCGAGTCGGATCACCGCGGAAAGGTTGGCGTTCACGTCCTCATGGGCGGTGCCGATCCGGGCGGCGACTGGAACCTCTACCCCGAGGAATGCGCAGTGCTGATCGGCACACAGGACATGCTGCTGTCGCGCGCGCTCAATCGTGGATACGCTACGGGGCGCGCGCGATGGCCCTTGGAGTTCGGGCTACTCAGCCATGACGCGTTGTGGGTGATGGACGAGGTGCAGTTGATGGACGTGGGCCTCGCGACGAGTGCTCAGCTTCAGGCGTTCCATGATGAAGACACCATCAAGGGATTTCGCTCGCGCCTCACGTGGTGGATGAGCGCGACGTTGCAACCAGACTGGCTCGAGTCTGTGGATACCGAATCGCGTCATGCAGATTGGTCGAGTGCACCGTGCGCTGTTGTTCCGGCGCGTCGCCGCGAAGGCCTCGGCAGTATCAAAAAATCGATCGCTTTGGACACGATAGCAGCGAACGACGCCAAAGCTTTCGCGGAGCGTGTGTTGAAGGAGCACGCCGCGCTCGATGATGGGCAGTACGGACGCATCACGCTGGTCGTCTGCAACACCGTGGACCGAGCCTGTAACACCTTCGATGCGATTCGATCAGCTGCGCCCGAACAGAAGGTTGAGCTTGTGCACAGTCGTTTTCGTCCGGCGGAACGCGTGTCGTGGCGTGAGCGCTTCCTCAATCGCGACGCGTGCACGGAAGGCGTCGATCGGATCGTTGTCGCCACACAGGTTGTTGAGGCTGGCGTCGACATCTCGGCCGCCTGTGTCGTGACAGACTTGGCACCGTGGCCGAGCCTCGTGCAGCGCTTTGGTCGCTGTGCGCGTTACGGCGGCACGGGTCACGTTGTCGTCATCGATCGTGGCCGCGATGACAAGACTGCACCTCCGTATGACGCCGCAGAGTTGGAAGCAGCGTGGAACGCACTCGAAGCGGTGCGGGAGAGTGCCGGCGATGTCGGTATCGCCAGCCTCGAAGAATTCGAAGAATCGCTTAGCGTGGCGGAGCGTAAGCGTCTCTATCCGTACGCACCAAAGCACCTCCTGTTGCGGCGTGAGCTGGACGAGTTGTTCGACACAACGCCCGATCTCTCGGGCGCTGACTTGGACATCAGTCGTTTCATCCGTAGCGGCGACGAACGAGACGTGCAGGTGTTCTGGCTGGACGTTCCCCCGGCCAAAAAAGGCGGGCATTCCACAACACCTGATCCCAAGTATCGTCCACGTCGCGAAGAATTGTGCAACGTGCCGTTCCTTCGCGCCCGCGAATGGCTCTGCGGCAAGGAGACACAGTCGGCTCGTAAGCCACGGCTTCGCGCTCGCATGCGTGCGTGGGTATGGGATTGGCTTGATGCTGAGTGGGTTGTTGCGGATCGCGCCACACTGATCCCGGGACGTGTCGTTTGTGTCTCCGCAGAGTGTGGTGGATATCGCCCGAGTCGCGGCTTCGATGCTGAGTCGAGCGATCGCGTAAAGCCCGTGATACTTGAACCCATGTCCCCTATCGAGGAAGCCCAGGAGCAGGCAGACGGTGGGCAGGACGTTGAGGAGTTAAGCGAAACGCCCGAATGGAAGACAATCGCATGCCACGTGGGTGAGGTCGCCAACGAGGCGACAGCGATTGGGGCAGCGCTTAAGTTAGAAGGCCGTCTCTGCGAGATTCTGGCTCTGGCGGGCCGATGGCACGATCTCGGCAAAGCTCACCCAGCATTTCAGGGCTTGATGCTGAACAAGCCGGGTCGCCCTCAGCGCGTTGATCTCGCGAAGGCACCCAAGGGCGCGTGGGGAAAGAAGTATGTGATGAGTGATGGTCGTGAGGTTCGACCTGGATTCCGCCATGAACTTGCGAGTGCGCTCGCGTTGTTCGCCGTGTTGCAGCGAAACGCACCACAGCACAGCGCACTCTTGGGACCGTGGGTCGAAGCGCTTGGGCTTACCGGCGCGACAATCGTGAACGGGCCAGCGACCGTGTCGCCGACGCCATGCGAGCAAGAGGTTCTCGCCTGTACCGCCGAGGAATTCGATCTGCTCGCGTACCTGGTCCTGTGTCACCACGGAAAGGTGCGCGTGGCGCTGCACGCAAGCCCCAAGGACCAGGACTACGACGACCGCGATCGTCGCGGTCTTCCGATTCGCGGCGTGCGCAACGGTGATGCGATTCCGTCGGTGTTGCTCGACAAGAACCAACCTCCGTTGCCGCAATTGGAACTGACGTTGGATCCAGCCTCGCTCGGATTGTCGTCGGTCACCGGGCGTAGTTGGAGGGAGCGCACCAACGATCTCCTCTTACGGTATGGCCCCGGTGCGCTCGCGTGGCTCGAAGCACTGATCATCGCGGCCGATCGCCGTGCGTCGCGTTTGAGGACCGCGGACGATCTGCTTGCGAGCGAAGGGAGAGCACGATGACGCTTTGTCTGCACCATCTCACGGGCTGCGCTCCGGCACCTCTCGCACACTATCTAAAGGCCTTGGGAATTCTAAGAATCGTCGCGGAGCAAATGGACCCTCAAGCCCGAGGGTTCTGGCGCGACGAACACTTCTGCATTCTGACGACGCTCGATCGCGAAAAACTAGAAGCCTTCTTTCTCAACGATTACTCACCGACGCCGTTTGTGTCGCCCTGGAACAAAGGGTCTGGATTCTTCAGTCCAGATGACGCCCTAAAGCTCGTTGAGCGTTCGACCGCCGGTCGCTTTGAATGTTTCCGCCAGGGGATCGCAGCGGCGCGCAAGCCTTTGTCGGAACTGGCTGTTGCTGACGCTACGGTGCGAACGCTCAAGGACCGCACCAAGGAAAAGAAGGGGATGACTGATTCTCAGAAACGGGCTGCAATCGCGCTCAAGAAGGACCCGGGGTTCAAGGCCGAACTCGCCGCAGCGAATAGACGATTCTCAGCCCTGAAAGCCGACCTGTTCAGTCCATGTGCCATGTCTTGGCGCGGCTCCCACCGCGCGTGGATGGATGCGGCTGCTGTGCTTCCGGAAGCCGGCAAACCGTCGTTTCCGTCCCTACTCGGAACAGGTGGCAACGATGGTCGCGTTGATTTTACCTACAACGCGATGCAGCGCCTTGCAGACCTTTTTGACGTTGGCGGCAACGGCGGCGCGCGGTCAGCCGCAGCGGGCTACCTCCGCAGCGCGCTGTGGAGGACATTAACGCCGGACATTCCGTCGGGTGCGATCGGTCAGTTCATTCCCGGCAATGCTGGTGGTGCCAACGCGACTACCGGTCCTGACGGGGGCGCGTTCATCAACCCATGGGATTTCGTGCTGATGCTCGAAGGCACGGTCTTGTTCAGCGCGCGTCCAACGCGACGGCTTGATCCCATATCAGGTGCGCGAGCTAGCGCACCATTTGCAGTGCGCGCTCACGCGATCGGTCACGGCAGCGCGGGTGCGGAGAAGGCCGAGCGAGGCGAGCAGTGGATGCCGTTGTGGGCGAACCCAACAACGATTGGAGACGTGCAATCACTGTTTGGTGAGGCCCGCTTGCAGTTGGCGCGGCAAGTCGCACACCGTCCGCTTGATGTGGCGCGCGCGATATCGCGCGTTGGCGTTGCGCGTGGTGTCAAGGCATTCGTTCGCTACGGATACTTGCAGCGCAACGGGCAGGCGAACCTCGCCGTGCCGATTGGCAGGGTTGAGGTCCACGAGCGTCCCGAGACGAGGTTGGTGGATGATCTTGCCCCCTGGCTAGATCGTTTGCAGCGCACGGCCAGGGACAAGAATGCTCCTGCTCGGCTGGTGCAAGCAGAACGTCGGTTGTCCGACGCGGTGTTTGTGGCACTGACCAGTGACAGCTGGGCGTCGACCTGGCAGGCCGTCCTTCGGTGCGCCGTCGATATCGAAGCGATTCAAGCGACGGGAACCGCCTACAAAGCCGGACCGATCCCCTTGCTGTCTCCAGCCTGGTTGGCCGCGGCTGATGATGGTTCTGTGGAGTGGCGACTTGCCTGTTCACTGGGGAGCGCCGCCGCCTACTACAACCGAAAGACGGGTCGCGCGGTCGATCCAGTGCGTCACCATGCGCTCCCACTGCAACCCGGCGCGTTTCGCTTCGCAGAGAGTGACAAGCGACTGGTCCAAGACACTCGCGTTGTAATGAAGGGCCGTGACGCGATTGCGGATCTCTGCGCGCTCGTGCAACGACGCATGATCGAGGGAGAGCAAGCTGGCGGGCGACGCGTCGCACTTGAGGCGGCATTCGGGTATGAGGCGCGTGCTGCAGATCTCGCCGACCTGATCGCTGGGCGTGTGGATGTCGAAACAGTTGCAACGCTTGCCCAGGCGCTGATGGCGGTGTCATGGGGCAGAGCTCGCGCGCCGCGACGTCGCGCACCCCAAGGTGTCACCGATGCGATGTGGCCCGACGACGCGTGGGTAGCGCTGCGCTTGTCATCGTTACCGTGGCCGCTTGAAGACGGTCGCAAGATTCCGACAGACGCAGCAATGCTGCGCCGCCTCGTCGCGGGTGATGGCACAAGCGCGGTCGAGATCGCCCTGAGACGTTTGCGCGCCAGTGGCGTTCGGCCCCCGCTCACCTCCGCACTGGTCGATGCCACCACGTCGCGCCTATGGGCCGCAGCACTCGCGTTTCCAATCAGCAAGAAGACGGCGACTGGCTTGGCCAATCGCTTTGAGTCCCAGACCAATAAGGAGAACCGATGACGATCGATCTAGCGCCGCTCAAGAACCAAACACGACTGCTGTTCAGCATCGGTCTCAAGCCGATTCAGACGGATCGTTTTCAACCCACGGGATTTCCAAGTCTTGGTGCTGCGACCTATCAAGCGCACGGAGATACCAAGCTGCTCGTCGAGAGTGCGCAGAGCATGGCCAACCGTCTTGAGGCGACGTGTTGGGACGCGGCGAAGAACGAACCCGTGGACGCACTCAAGGGCATCTCTCACGTGAACGTTACCCGTGGCGGCAAGTTTCTCACCGACACAATGCTGGAGGCGCACCGACTCAATAGCCCTTACATCCTTGAGAACGACGATAAGTCGTTCAAAGCCATCCTGGCGACTGAACTCGGCGCACTGGATGCCGGCCCCATTGATCGCAAACTGCTCTCGACGGTTCTCCTCAAGTACGACATCAGCAGCTTACTGCACGGTGTGTTCATCGCCAAGAAGGAGCTTGCTGGTGGCCGCCTGCGGGTTGCCCGTGCGCTCTCGGCATTTATCGAAGCCAACGGCGCCAAGGTGGCTGCTTCAGGCGGTGTAAAGAATGACCATGTGAATCCTTCCGGTTCGACGAAGGAAGGATTCGGCAATGTGCCATTCGCACGTGATGAGTTCACCGCAGAGTCGATCATTCTCCATGTGAATCTCGACCTTGCGCAGATCCGTGGGTACGGCCTCGGCGACGACGTCGAGAAGCTTCTGATCCTTCTCGCGCTTTACAAGGTGAGGAAGCTGATCGACGGCGATCTAAGGCTCCGAACGGCGTGTGATCTGGAGCGAGTCTACAATGACGCTTTGTTTGCTAGCCGCCCCGCAGGTTTTGCGTTGCCCGTACTAGAATTGTTGGAGACGGCTCTCAAGGTTGCTGTTGCCGCTTGTGCCTCGCTCATGGTGCAGAAATCGGTGACGTTTGAAGGGAAAATCGAGAAGGCTAAAGATAAGAAGGATGACAACGAAGACGAGCAGGACGAAGACGCTGACGAAGGTGAACAGGGCTGACCATGCCAACGATGCTGCTTCGGTTCCCTGGGGGGCGCTATCACGCGACTCCGCACGGGCACCATGTCAACGAAGGTCTCGTCGAGTGGCCCCCGAGCCCATGGCGTTTGCTACGTGCTTTGCTCGCAACGGGGTACGCAACACAGCACTGGACCGAGGTCCCTGCCGCTGGTCGTCGCCTGATCGAGGCGCTTGCTGAAACGCTTCCGATATTTCGATTGCCGCCAGCAACACTAGGTCACAGTCGCCACTACATGCCGATGGCGACTTTCGACAAAGGTCGCGAGAAGACCACGCTTGTGTTTGACGCATGGGCCGACATTGGCGATGGCACACTCGCTGTTCGTTGGAACTGCGAACTCGATACCGAATCCCGGACACTGTTCAACACGCTCGTTGCCAACCTGGGGTATCTAGGCCGAAGTGAGAGCTGGGTCTTGGGCGCGGTGCTGGAAGACGACCAGCCACTGCTCGATGGCGCCGAAGCGTTCCCTCATGTGGAGGGGCAACGTCCGGGACCGGGTTGGGATCAGGTCTCTCTGCTCACGGTCGAGCAGCCTTCGGTTTATGCCGACTGGCGCACGATGATGCTCACGGAATCCTTGCGTGATCTTGCGCTACCTGAGGGCAAAAAGAAGCCGACGGCTGCGCTGCTCAAGAAGCGGGAAGTTGCGTCCGCGGCGTTTCCGATTGACGCGCTCGACTGCATTCAGCGCGACACGTCGTGGTGGAAGCAACACGGTTGGAGCCAGGCACCGGGATCACGTCGAGTCTTGTACTGGAGACCCTCAAATGCCTTGAGGGTAGGGACCGTCGCGAAGCCGTCGTCGTCGCAATCGCGTCCGGTGGAGGCGATGCTGCTCGCCCTAACGACTCCAAGTGGAAGCAAGGGCTCGTTGCCCGCCGTGGCCAGGGCCCTCCCTCAAGCTGAACTGATCCATCGGGCATTGGTCGGACGAGTCGGTAAAGGACGGGCAATCGACTGTCCTGAGCTGACCGGCCGCGACGGTTCTGGGAAGCCTCTCAAGGACCACCAGCACGCCCATATCGTTCCACTCGACCTTGATCGCGACGGACACCTTGATCACGTTCTGATTTACGCACGGATGGGGCTAGGTCACGACGCCCAGCGTGCGATCCGGAATCTGAGGCAGACCTGGACGAAGCGTGGCCCGAATCTTCAGGTTGCCCTCGCGGGCCAGGGATCACTGAATGATCTACGCGGAATCTCGGAGCCATTGCGGAGCGGAATCCATGCACTGTTGTCCGTCGAGTCCGGGTCGACAACGTGGGTATCGGCCACGCCGCTCGTCCTTCCACGCCATGTGAAGCGTCGCGGCGCCAACACATTGGAAGGTCAGATCAATGACGAGCTGACATCGCGTGGTCTTCCGCCAGCGCGCGTCGAGATACTTCCATGGAACGATCAAACCCTGAAGCTTCGGCACGCAATCCGTGTCCGACGCAGCCCCGCGAAAGCACCTCCGGTAGACGCTGGCCATCCTGCTCGCCTTATCTTTGACCAGCCAGTGCAGGGGCCGATCACCATCGGTTACGCATCTCACTACGGCCTAGGTCTATTTGTCGCGGAGCCGCAATGAAATGTTCTTCGGGGCTGCTGTCGGTCGCGGCCTTAAGCCTCGAGTCGAGGTTGATATTCCACCAGATCGATCTCGTAGTACGAAACTGGTGTCTGGTAGCCACGCGCTTAATGAGGGCGCACAAAATTATACTTCTCGATGTAAAGCCCGAGGCCCAGTCGAGCTACCTGAAGCTCGGAAGCGTTGTTAGGCCGTGTTGGGCCCGGCAAGGTGCACCGGCGCGTCGCTTGTCGCGCGCTACCGAACCTGGCTCGGCCTTATACCGTTTGCTGGGTCGGGGCCTGAGGATGCGCGCCCGCACAAGGTCGAGGGCGACGACATCGTTTCCGGCAAGCCCGTCGAACCCGTTGTGCTCGCATGCAAGTCGAATGCGTTGCGCTGAAGACTGCTCGCTTCGACCCGTGAGATCATCAACGTGACGCCGAGGAAGCAGTGGACGCACGCGCGTCACCCCTATTTGTCGGGCTAGGCGCTCGCACTCGATCTTCGCTGCCTCGACGCGCACGCCTTGCTTGGTGGGAACAGTCTCACAATCTGGCCGAGACGCGCGATCCATCACTTCGAGTTGGGCGTGGCCATCGGCTCGCGCACCGTGGGCGAGGACTTCGATGGCGTACTTCCGTGGGGATTCGTCGAGAATCGGCCGTTCCTTCGCTGTTTGCATGGGCTGTCCGGTGCGCTCCTGCGGATGGATCACCGCGAGGCCGCGGCAGCAGTTCGCGCACCAGCCTTGCAGCGATCGAAGCAGGAATGTCGTGAGATGCCATCGGGACCACCACCCGTGCCACACGGACGCGGATCGCCAGTGCCACGATTGAATAAAGTCTCCCGCTCAACTGTCGAAGTTAAACCGCAACACCCATGTCTTCCGCCAATCCAGCCCAATCCCCCGACGTCCCCGACCTTGTGCCTGCGCGCATGCTCAACGAGTTTGCGTACTGCCCACGCCTTTCGTGGCTCGAATGGGTGCAGGGCGATTTTACCGACAGCGCGGACACTGTTGAAGGACGCCACATCCACCGCAGGGTCGACAAGGAGACCGGCGCTTTGCCCGCACCGGATGAGCCAGGCGATCCCGACCGCCCGGTTGCAGCACGCTCGGTGTACCTATCGGCGCCCAAGATCGGCCTTGTCGCGAAGTTGGACCTCGTCGAGGGGAACGGCATTCGCGTCACGCCCATCGACTACAAACGCGGCGAAGCGCCCGATCTGCCCGAGGGCGCTTGGGAACCCGAACGTGTGCAATTGTGCGCGCAGGGGTTGGTTCTTGAGGAGAATGGCTACGAATGCAGCGAAGGGGTGCTCTATTTCGCGGGATCGCGTCGCCGTGTCACGATTGTATTCACGCCTGAACTGCGTGCGCGAACCCTGGAGCTGCTTGCGTCCATGCGCGAGACTTTCGCGCGATCGCTCATCCCGCAGCCGCTACAGGACAGCCCTAAATGCCCGCGTTGTTCGCTGGTCGGTATCTGCCTGCCCGACGAGGTCAATCTTTTGCGCATCCGTCGCCCGGCCAAGCGGGCCGACGGAACCTCATCGTCGTCTCCAACCGATGCTGACGAGCCGCGGCGTTTACTGCCCGCGCGCGATGACGCTTTGCCTTTGTACGTGCAGGCCCATGGTGCTCGCATCGGCAAGAGCGGTGAAGAGTTCGTCGTGACCCCTCTCGAAGGTCCGAAACAAACAGCCAGGCTGAACCAAACATCGCAGATCGCGATTTTCGGTAACGTTCAAATTTCAACACAGGCTATTCAAGCTGCCCTTGGGCAGGGCATCCCGATTGTCTACCATTCGTACGGCGGGTGGTTCTACGGCATGACAACTGGCCTCATGCACAAAAACGTCGAATTGCGGCGATTGCAATACCGCACTGCCGAGGATGCTCAGGCGTCACTCGGGCTTGCCCGTTCCTTTGTTGCGGCAAAGATACGCAACAGCCGTACGATGTTGCGTCGAAACGCGGACGAGGTTCCGCAGCACACGCTCAACACGTTGCGCACGTATGCCGACAATGCAATGGTTTGCGAGTCGGCCGAATCGCTATTGGGCATCGAAGGTAGTGCCGCGCGGCTTTACTTCGAAAGCTTTCCCCGTCTTATCAAAACCAATGGGGATGGTGATCAAGACGCCCCCATGCGTTTCGACTTTGAAGGTCGCAATCGTCGTCCGCCTCGTGATCCTGTAAACGCCTTGCTGTCCCTGGCGTACGCCATGCTGGCAAAAGATCTTACGATCGCTTTGTCGTCTGTCGGATTCGATCCCTACCTGGGTTTCTACCACCGACCGCGTTATGGCAGGCCTGCGCTGGCGCTAGACTTGATGGAGGAATTCCGTCCGATCATTGCGGATTCTATCGTCATAAACGCGATCAACACCCACGTGGTACGTCCGGCAGACTTTGTCGGCCGTGGGGGGGCGGTGTTCCTGGCCGATCCCGGGCGCGTTCGCTTCCTGCGGGCTTATGAACGCCGAATGGATGAACTGGTAACCCATCCGGTGTTCGGCTACCGGATCAGCTATCGTCGTGTCCTTGAGGTTCAGGCCAGACTACTGGGTCGTTTCTTGGCTGGTGAAATCCCGGAGTATCCCGGCTTTCTCACGCGCTGAATCGGAGGTTGCCATGCGAAACGTCTTTTTGGTTTGCTACGATGTGTGCGACGATAAACGGCTGCGGAAAGTCTACAAAACGATGCGGGGATATGGTGACCATCTTCAATTTTCCGTTTTCCGTTGCGAACTATCCGCACGCGAGCGCGCACAAATGATCGCCGATCTTTCTCCCATCATCGACCACGGCGTGGATCAGGTATTGGTGGTCGATATCGGCCCAGCCGAGGGGCGCGCTAGCCTTGTTTTTGAATCCATCGGTCGGGCGTATATGGCGCCCGAACGTCTTGCGTTGGTCGTCTGACCATCGCCGCAATGGTCTTTGACAACACCATAGCCAATATGAAAATGGCGGTCGCGAGCGGTTCGGTGGTGACATACCCCCCCGACCCGCTCGCGGGCACAATTGCCATTGTAAATGCTGAAGATCACGAGCCAATCGCGGGCATGCTGCGAGCGGCTCCGGGAAAAGTGCGTACTTTCTTCCGCCTGTGGGCCGGCCGCTCGAAACACCGCCTCGACAACGTTGAAATCATTGATATTCTGGCGAGGTCCCTTTCCCGTGTTGCGAGACACGGGCTCCATTGAAGCAGCCAT
>Ga0163147_10008906_pt1 | contig 11010 bp, 11 predicted proteins | sample OliLakLV19MP6G1_FD_148597 | JGI IMG/M metagenome (GOLD analysis project Ga0163147, IMG submission 148597) | Freshwater microbial mat bacterial communities from Lake Vanda, McMurdo Dry Valleys, Antarctica- Oligotrophic Lake LV.19.MP6.G1 | ecosystem: Environmental > Aquatic > Freshwater > Lake >...
TGATCGGGGATGTGCATAGCAATAACGGATGGTCATCTGTCCGCACGGCAAGCGGTTTAGCCATCGACAATTACACCAGCACCATTTCACTTGGAGAAGCCGTCGCAGAACCGTATCAACTGGTACGTGATGATGAAGGCGTGCTGTTTCCGCTGGATTTCGCGCTGCCGATCCCCGAAGGGATCACCCCCGGTTTGTATGTACCTGTGTTCAAAGGGTTCGCACAGGGACTCGACGGGGCGCGTTTCTCGTGGAACAGCAACAGCGTTTTCGGGGAAGGGACGGGCGCAGACACGTTTACCCGCTTACCCCTCGTGATCAATGTCGGCGGCGTCGAAAATGCTCGTTTGCTCTGGACGCTGTTTATGGATGATCCGAGCGATGGCAGTCGCGGCGTGATTGCCGACGAGGATCGCAATTTTGCGGCGCTCTCTAACCGTACTCGCTTCAACAGCCGTACCGCCATTTTGCCGCCGGGGGTCTATTCGTTAGAACCCTCACTGTTGAACCTGATGGCGAACTCCTACAGAAGCACGAACGAACCGCTGATCCCATTCTTGTTTCCAAGCGGCACGCTCTCCGTACAGGTGACGCGCCCTAACCTTGATGTGGAAGATTTAGGTTCGCATCCCATTGTACAAAGTCGCATTTCGTCGGATGACTTCGATGAGCGTACCCGTTTTGGCGCTCAGGCTCCCGTCGATATATACGGCTTGACCACGCTGGATCGTGCGCTCAGTCAGTACACTTTTGACCAGTACGGCGATTACGAAATCAGGCTCACGGGCGAAATAGAGGACGTATGGGGCAACCGCTACATCGGCGGCGGGACGTATCACGTCACCATTGCTGAACTGCTTGACCTCACGCCGGGGGTTGTGTCGGGGACTCCGTTTGAAGTCGGGGATCATTTTAATCCCGGCATGATCATCGCGCCCGGTTTCGCCGCTGATGTGGATATGCGCTTGCGCGTGTTCCCCCTCGATGGCAGTCCCACGCAAGAATATCGCCTGAACGGGCGGACAAATCGTTATGGCACGTTTCAACCCACCGGCGAATCTTACGAGTTTGAGACTCCCGGTGAATACATTGTCGATTATGAGGCGCGTTACCGTGATCGTCAGGGGCGGTTGTGGTCGGCGAGTTTGCGCGGTGCTGGTGTAATCGCCTCGCCCGAACCTTCGGTGATCGCGCATGGCGAACGTGGCTTACCGAATCAACCTGCCGAAGTACGCCCTGCATGGTTTGAACTTGATCAATATTCCAGCGTCATTGGCAGATCATCTGGGAATGCATGGTTAAATCCGCCCTATTTCAGCGGCGATATTGCTCACATCGGGGACGAACGGACAGCGGGTTTAAACCTCACGCTGCGAGTGCAAGACCTTGACGGTGCGTATCAGACTGCGCTGTTGGACGCCTTCCCGAATGCCATTTCGTCGCAGCGCATGACCTTGAGGCAGCTTGCATCGGAAGATGAACTTCCCATTGTCGGCTTAGAGTCTCCTGACTCGGCGTATGCTTATCTCAGCGCCGTGCGTCCGGGGGTGTCCATTCGCCAGTTTGTCGTGGGTGGCGGGGAGGGCGGTTTACCCCTCGGTTGGGATTCCGACGACCCGCATAATGCACAGATCGGCGCGGGCAGCGGCGGCGAACGTCCCGGCGATTACATCTTTGTGTTTGGCGGAGCGGTGCTTCGCGGCGAAACTGCCGCCATCTATGGGTCAGTCGTGACCATCATTGATGATGAGCGCGCTTCCGAAGTGTTTCCACCGGGACGGCGACCTCTGCTCGTCTTGCCGGATGAAACCTATGACATGCTTGTTTACCCGACGGCGCTTCGTCCCGGTGCGGTGATCGTGCGGGGTGATACTGTTGTTATTGGCGGACAAGTTGCCCCCACGCTGCCTGCAAACGTCAGCGTCACGGTGACATCACCGAGCGGACAGGTTTATCAATACAACACCACTGCCAACAAAATCGGCTATTTCTTCATGCCGGATGAGTCATTTGTGGCTGATGAAATTGGCGTGTGGACAGCCGACTTTAACGCGCAGTATGAAGGCGCGACCTCGGTGGGCGTCATCGACTCGATTAGCGGCGGGGTAGTGGGCGCAGACGGCGGGCGCTTCTCGTTTTACGTCGTCCCACAAAACGCGACTCTGCTTCCGTGGAACACCAATTTACAGGACACACCGATCCCCGTTGCTATTCAGTACAACTTTAATTTCGTCCTCCCCAACGATTGGACGGATATTCACGTTTACCAAACGCTGACCATGCCGGGACACATTTTAGAAGATGGCGAACTTCGCATGTTCGGGCGCAGTTTCACCTATACGCTCAACCCGCCGCAGTTGAGCGCCGCCTTCCCGAACCTTGAAAACGACTCGCGCACACGCGGCGCGGCGGCATCGGATACCCGCTTGATGACGTTCGTCGCTATGGGGACGAATGCGGCGGGCGAACAGGAATTACTCGTGCGTCAGTTCACCATTCTGCATGATCGGTTGGTCAGCTTTGAATAATGAGTTAAAAGTTAAAAGTGACGAGTTGAAAGTCAAAAATGGCATGAATAAGCGAATACTCCGTGTCTTTTTGCTCATTACTCATAGCTCATTACTCGTTTTAATGTTGATCATGATTTTCTCTGCCGTCACCGCGACGCCGCGCGTCCTCTCTCAGTCCAATTCGACGCCGACACCACTCCCTCTGTATGCGCTTCCCGATGCCCGTACCAATCGCGCTGTCGTCAGCAGTTCGATGATGCTGGCAAGTGACGGACGCACGATTGTCGCCGCCAACATGATCAATAACACGGCGACGATTGTTATCCCGACCTTCAACAGCGTGATCGCGGAAATCCCCGTCGGGCATGACCCGCGTTCGGCGGCAATCACGCTCGATGACTCGCGGGCGCTCATCACTAACCATGCCGATGGCACGCTCTCTATCATCGACATAGCTTTACGATCAGTCACCTCCACCATTGCGCTTGGCGCGGGGACTCTCCCTTACGGCGTGGTGACGAACAACAATGATCACGCCTATGTCTCGCTGATGGGCAGCAGTCAAATTGTGCGGGTCGATCTCGTCAACAACCGCGTGCAATCGACGCTGGATGTTCCCGCCGCTCCCGCCGGACTCGCGCTGTGGGGCGATTTTCTGTACGTGACTCATTTCTGGAGCGGCGACCTCACACTGATCTATTTGCCCACATGGAGCGTGGTTCGCACGGTCAAGACAGGCGCAGACACGGGCGTATTCCAATCGATTGAACTGGATATTTCACGCGGACTAGCCTACCTGCCGCAAACCCGACTCAACGCCCAAAACGAAACGCTCACCTTTGATACGATTGCGTTTTCGATAGTGAATGTGCTTGATCTTCGGGCGCTCACGGTTATTTCGGGCGAACAAGTCCCGCTCGATATGGCGGATCGCCCGGTCAATATGCCTTTTGCCATCGCGCTGGATCGCTTCACCCGCCGGATGTACGTCGCCAATGCGGGTAGTAACGACATTTCGGTGATCGACTTGAACACGGGAGAGGCGAGGGCAAATATCGTGGTGGAGGCTAATCCACGCGGTATTTTGCTCAACCGTGATAATACGCTGTTGTACGTTCACAGCGCCTTAGAAGGCACGATCACCACCATCACCACTTCCGATCTCAGTGTGGAAGACGTGCTGCCTATCGTCAACTTGACCACGCCGATTGATCAACTGATCGGCGCACAGTTGTTTCACAGTGCCGTTGATCCGCGACTCGCCAGTGATCATCAAATGAGCTGCGCCACCTGTCACTTTGACGGCATGTCTGACGGGCGCGTGTGGCTTGGCTTCCACGATGGACCCCGTAACACGCCCGTACTGTACGCGCTGCCTGAAACTGTCCCGTATAACTGGTCGGGAACATGGGATGAACTGGCAGACGCAGAATTCAAAATCCGTGATTTGCAAGCGGGTTTCGGCTTTCTGGATGCCTCATCTGCTGCCATGCCGCTCAGTACCTCGCATTCGGGTTTATCGCTTGACCTCGATACGCTCACGCAGTACCTTGCGAATTTGAACGCTCCCGTTTCACCGTTCATCACGGACGAGGATCAATTCAATCGGGGGGCAGAGATTTTCGCCGCGCAAAACTGTACGGAATGTCATGTCGGCGCGTCGGGGACAACCCTACAACCCTATGACGTAGGCACAGGTTTATCCTCACGCGAAAGGGCGGGAACAACCTTCGACACGCCGACTCTGCGCTGGTTATGGATGAGCGCCCCTTATTTCCACGATGGGTCAGCCGCGACTCTGCGTCAGGTGTTTGAAATCCCCGGCACACATCAACTTATTTACGATGTATCACCTGAAGACATTGATACGCTCGTCTACTATTTGATACGCCTTCCGCGATAACTACGCTGCACCGGACACGCCGTTGCGTGTCCCTACAACGGCGGAGGGTGATAAGTTGATGCGTGTACAGAACAAGGTTTAACCCTTGCTAAACCCCCCGTGCGGCGTTATATTATTGATGATGTTTATCGTAAATATTGCGCCTACGAGGTGTTGATGAGCGCAAGCGCGGCAATGCAAGAGTATCTGGCAGAGGCGTATCGCATCGCCTACTACCAGGGCGAAAACCCCTATATTTCAACGTCTGCACTGGCGAACGCGCTAGGACACTCTGCCCCGGCGATCACGCGCATGGTGCAGCGGCTCAAAGAGGCGGGCTACGTCGAGCATGAGCCTTATCGGGGTATTTCACTGACCTCAATGGGGGAACGTGAAGCGATTATGAACATTCGCCGTCATCGTCTGGTCGAGGTGTTTCTGGTCAATGTGATGGGTTTTGATTGGCACGAGGTTCACGATCAAGCGGATGATCTTGGCGAGGTGGTGAGTGATACCGTGGTCGCTCGCATGGAAAAAATGGCGAATTTCCCGCGTCGCTGCCCGCATGGTGAGCCAATTCCGACGGCTCTGGGGCATATGCCGCGTGTAATCGACCTTCCGTTAAGCGAGTCTGCGCTCGATAGCGACTACGTAATCAGCCGCGTCAATACACACGCCGAAGAAATGCTGGCGTATATCGGGCAAATTGGTTTGCGCCCCGGCACACGCTTTCACTTGGTTAGCCGTGCGCCCTTCAATGGACCGCTACAGCTTGAAATTGGCGACACCCGACAGGTGATCGGTCACGAACTGGCGGGCGTGCTGCGTGTCTGCCGTCCCGATCAATTTGAACTGGCTTAACCGCTTATTCTTCGGAAACAACCGTATCCGCTTCATAAAACGCAATGCCTTCGTCCGTGATGTGAACCTGATTTTCGGACGGTTTACCAACCCACTTGGCTAAAGGCGGTTGTCGCTGCATAAGTGCCGTAATCGTAGAAGTCAAGCCGACATAGCGCGTTGGACTCGACAGCCGGTCACGATGCTTATAGAGCGTTAACACCGCTTGCCATTCTACATACGAGAGTGGCTTTGGCATGGGTTAATATCCCCGATAACCGTTATTCGTTGCGTCAAATCGCTCTCGTCGAGCCTCACCGAGGTTACGTTCAAACGCATTCAATGCCTCAACCAACGCTTCGTCCTGCAATTTCGATTTGCGAATTTGCACGAGCAGTTCTCGCGTAAGACGTTCCAGTTCGTTCAAGTCTTTTGGAGCCATATTCTCGAAGTTCATGAGGAATGCGCTTTCATGATTTGCCTACTACGTATTGTCCCACACTTTTGTCTGGCGTACACTCTCAAAACCGCTGCTGCGTCGTAAGTGCCTTTCATTTGACGTTTTTGTTATTCCGGTTGTGCATTAGCAATGACCGTTTCCAGCACATCGAGCGGCACAGCCCCGCGATCATACGTCTGCTCAAAAATGGTGATAAATTCGGCTTCGCCCTCACCGTAACGCACCATGATCGCGGGCGTTCCCGCTACTCCCGACTCGCGTCCGAAGCCCACATCGGTTTGCACCTGAGTCGCGTCTGCCGAGCAAGTGAGCAAATCACTGTAGCTGAGTCCTAAGTCTTGGGCGAGCGCCCGTCCGAGTTCATTGTTATAGCTTCCTTCTTCGGCATACCCGTACAACAGCGTATACGACTGCCAGAACGCGCCGGGCTGCGCCATTTCAGCACATTCGGCAAACTGTCCGGCTAACAACGTCAATTCACGACCCGCCGTCGGGAACATGCGAAACTCGTAGTTTGCTTGCCCTGTGACCACATATGCTTCGATGATCTGATCAATGGTGGGTTTGTAATCCTGACAGTGAGGACACGCCCAATCCGCAAACTCGATGATCGTGATCGGTGCGTCGGGGTCGCCTAGCACGAATGCGCCGTCTTCCGTGCGCGATTGTGGAATGTCGGCATAGGCATACTCGCTGACATCAACCGCTACGACGTTTTCAAGGGAGGATTGCACGATGAGCGTAAAGCTCCCCGTTGACGCCCCCGCGAAACTACGCACACGTACCCTGTACGATCCGTTCGTCTCTACGGTGTAGGTGATGCTTGCGTTAGTGTTGCCGTTCCGCGTATCAATATCATCGTTGGCTGTGATCATCATGCCGGATGGAGCAAACAGGATGAGCAGGGTATCCAGTCGGGGGGAAGCTGCTTGAGTGGTGAGGACGATGGTTGTCCCCGCATCAAGGGAAATATTGAAATCTACATAGGGATCGGTGGCAGTGATTTCGCCTTGAAGTGTAGTTTCCTCTTCTTGAGCAACAGCAGCAAAGCTAAACAGCAAACATGCGACCAGCGTAAACACAATAATGCGAATCGACACGGGGTTTCTCCTCACTCAGTTTTTTCAAATTATAGCTTAAGCTGGTGTTCAGATCACATCTTTTTGCGGGCGATGAAGAAAATATCTTGCGTGATGCTAGGCACACCCCCTGCTGAGGGCAGCCGACGTGCCGTTTGATAAATCATCTGCCGTGCGATTCGCGCTCCAAGCGGGCTGTTGGTCGTTTCGACGGGGTACGGCACGAGAAATGTTACGGGTTCAAGCTGATGCGCGGTGAAAATCCGCGCAAGGTTTTTCGAGTCCCAGTGAATAACATGCTCTTTCGCGTCCCATACATCACGTCCGCGCAGCATGAATCGCTTACCCATTTCGGGCAGTCGGCTGACAAGATCGCTTTTCAACGCCGTGAACAACACATTCGGCGTCTTGATAAACACATACCCGTTAGGCTTGAGGACGCGGTGTATGTTGGACACAAACTCGTTGATCTTTTCAGGCAGGATGTGTTCGATGACATCCGTAGCCATTAACCCATCATAGGCGTTATCGCGCTCTGTGAGTTCATCCAGATAACTCTGGTGAATCGTCACCCCTAAGCGGCGGCGGGCGATGCTGGCGAGGATAGGCGACGGTTCAACCCCTTCAAGGTCGTAACGCCCCGTTTTTTGCAGATAACCCATCAGCCAGCCCGCATTACAGCCTACATCGAGTAAGCGTCCGTTTGGGAGATACTGCCCGATGATCGCCGTTTCTTCGAGATAATTTTTGTGGCGGTCATGCAGACGCTCACCGCGCTCGATAGCGCCGTATTTCGCTTCCCAACGCTCAAGCGTCGTCCCCAGATACTCGCCTTGCGGCTCTGCGAAGCGAGGATACGTCATATGCAATCCACAGGTGGCGCATTTTTGGATACCAACTTTGCCCTGTGCAGAGGGTTCCCACGCAATAACGTTTCCATCAAGGCGGCTGTCACAAATGGGGCAGTTGAAGGGGGGAGTCGAGTTCATTCACAAGTTCCTAGCTGATTTTCGCTCAGATTATAGCGTGGATTGAGAAACAGAGAGGAGTAGGTGATATGCGGATATGTCCATTTAATCTTAATCTGCGAAAACATCCTCTACGGACATAGTGAAATCGGGCAATACATCCCCGCCATCGAGTATCTCTCCAATGCCAATGGTCTGTGAGGTGTCGCTTGTCCAAAACTGCTTTTCCCTTGTTCACGCAGCAAATCAATATAGAGATCGATTGCCTCTTTGATATTTTGCATGGCTTCGCTGCGAGTTTTGCCCTGTGAAATGCAACCGGGCAAACTGGGTGCTTCTGCGACAAAGTAGCCATCCTCACCGGGATAGATCAACACTTGTCGCATCATTTTCTCCGTCTACCTTGTAGCATTCTCTATTCTACGTTTTCTCTCCAGAAATCTCTATAGGCTTGCCGAACTTCTTGCACATAAGGTCTTCGTTGAGCAACCAATTGTTCGCGTGACATTCCCTCTAACCTAAGACCGCGTTCTTCAACTTGTTCAAAGAATCGGTTGTCGGCAATGCTGCAAAACATACATGCTGTTACGATGTAGTCTGGATTGTCCCGATTGCGATTCTCTTTTGGAAGCAGGTGATATGAGGAAAGGGAAAGCCAACGCTCAAAGGATGCTTTGCCATCGAAACCGCAGAACTGACACGTAAAGTCGTCTCGTTTGTGTATTTCAAAACTATACCCACGTAACGAATCGCCGTATTTTGTCATCGTTTCCCCTAAAACAACTTACTGTATTTTCTATAGAGGTGGATCATCTAGTTCGAGTTCATCTATTAACAGTACACGCAACTCTGTGACCCGCTTAAATCCTGTATCATTCGTCAAAAATGCTTCGCAATTCTGACTCAAGGCAGTCGCAATTTGCATAGCGTCGGGTGTGCGGAGACCGTAGCGAGCGCGAAGCTCAGCGGCGCGTCGTGCGATAGCTTTGTTTACATCTAGAATCTCAAGACCAACGCTGTCGAGCAAAATATTTTCATATTTGCTCACAAGGTCTGGTTTGTTTTGTTTGATCGGTTGGGTCAAAACTTCTGTGAGCGTCATCATACTTCCAAAGCCAAGAACAGCCCCCTCGCTAATGACTTTGAAAAACGGAATAGTCCGAACGAAATAAATAGAGTGTTCCTCAATAAAATAGATAAAGGGGCTGGTGTCAAAACCTAGTCGATTTACCCCTTCAAGCGCAGCACTGATTTTCACGGGCGATGATCCCATTCGTTACGCAGTTGATTGACATATTCTTGTGCGTCTACGCCTTCCCATATTTCCGCGCCAAGCCCAGCCAGTTCCATGATACTGTGCTTCTTGACTTTAGGCTGATCCAGCGTTTCTTGAATCATTTGCATCAAGCGTTCACGTTCATCAATGGGCATGACCCGCACTTCGTCCATAATATCTTGAATTGTCATGACTCTCCCCTCCTTTTCCATAATTATACAGTTTGACCGTAAATTTTTTATGCGCGTGACCATACCTTGCGACTCTGGACGGCGCGTTCCCGCACAGCGGCGATCTGTTCCTCGCTTACGGGTTTCTCGAACGAGCGGAATCCCGACAGCCTGAACCCATGCCGACTCGCAATCTCCCCGATCTCGTGTACTTGCGCGACGGTGATTTCTTTGCCGATGGTGTAATCCTCGTAGCGCCCTTCAAGTGCCAGCGCCATTGTTTCAGCCATGCACGCATAAGCATGTCGCGGCGGGAAACCGAAATCGAAGTGAAAATCGGGTGCGCCGGGAATTTCAACCATGCCGCCTTCAATCACCAGCACGTCGTCACGCTCTGCGGCGACGCGCCGTGATACATCACGCGGGCGGGCGACATCACACACCACCGCGCCCGGTTTGAGGTGCTTCGGTTCGATCACACTGTGAACGGCGCTCGTCACCGTGAGGATCAAATCGGCGTCGTAAATGGCGCTCATCTCTGTGCTGATCACGACTTCGGCAGATTTCCCCGTACACAGATCGCGTACTTCCTCCAACCCTTCGAGCCGCCGCCCCACGAGAATCAGCTTCGCGCTTTCGCCCGCCAGCAGTTCGGCGCATGTCTTGCCGATTGCGCCCGTCGCGCCAACCACCGCCACTGTAGAGTCGCGCATGACAATATCCATCACCCGCGCCGCTTCGCGGATCGCCTCAACTGCCATAGTCACGGTGTAGCTGTCGCCTGTCGTGACCGGAATGTTCAGCCGATCCGCGATGGTTTTGCCCGCATCCCCCACCACCGAGGTATACGCGCCGAGTCCCAAAATTTTCGCGCCGAGTTCCTCTGCCATGTGACCACACGCGACGATCTTGTCATAAACCCTGTTAACGGAGAGAGACATCATCGTGGGTGGCGTGAACGGACACGCGATCAACCAGCCTTTGAGTTCGCGCCCGGTTGCGACAGAGCGAATCCCCTCAATTTCTGACAGGTAGACAGGCGGGAAAAAGCGCGAGAAAGTGTTGATCTGGCGTTCGGTGAGGAGTTTGCCAAGCAGCGGATATTTGCGGGCGACATCTTTTTTGATCTGGATTGGGTGAATGATAAACGCAAAAGTATCGTCTACCATGCGTCCCATTCCTCTTCGCGGCTTTTCTCATCGAATCGCGGATAATGCCGCTTGTGATGCGTGCTGCCGCCCACATAGTGATGATCGCTTTCCTCGTAGGTGACGCTGCGGCTGATCACGCGGCGCTGTGGCGATGCCACCATCAACACATCCGACTCGATCATGCGTCCGGGAAACATCACCATGCCCGACCCGATGCGGCAGTTGTGACCGACTGCGCTCCCCAACACCACCTGACCCACATCCATCAGTTCGCCGTCAATGTTGACAGCGCGAATTGGTTTTTGTTCTAGTAGATTGAAATCGGTGAAGGTGTTGCCCGCGCCAACAAAGCTGTTTCGCCCGATCACGCACATTTGTAAGCAGGTATTCTGCGCGATGATCGTGTTTTCCATGACCGCCGTCAGGTACAGCGCGGCGCGGAAGGGCAAGAAGCATCCGTTACCAACCGACGACATCATCAACACGCAGCCGTCATCAATCGTGACGTTATCGCCAATGGTGCAGTTATCGAGCAGCACGCCGGGACCGATATTGCAGTTCTCGCCAATCGAGGCGGGTCCCGTGATCACGGCGGTAGGGTGGATGCTCGTTCCCTTGCCCACCTTAACCACCTCTGAGGTAGACAGCAGTTGACGTTGTTCCATCACCGCACG
>Ga0163147_10008908_pt1 | contig 11010 bp, 8 predicted proteins | sample OliLakLV19MP6G1_FD_148597 | JGI IMG/M metagenome (GOLD analysis project Ga0163147, IMG submission 148597) | Freshwater microbial mat bacterial communities from Lake Vanda, McMurdo Dry Valleys, Antarctica- Oligotrophic Lake LV.19.MP6.G1 | ecosystem: Environmental > Aquatic > Freshwater > Lake >...
TGGATCCGTGGGCGGCGTGCACCACGGTCATGGACGACTCGGAAGGCAATGCCATGGGGAACGGCCGCTGGTGATCGCGCCTCAGCGGGGCAGCACCGGGAAGATGTCCGCGCCGCCGATGAAACGGCTGATGTCGTGATCCGGTGGGCCATCCAATTCGAGCTGCAGAACGGTCAGCACCGGGTCGGGCTCGGTCGCGGGAAGGCCCGAGATCGCCGTCCGCCGATCCTGCTGAGTGACGCGTAGCCGCTGTCCGCTCGACAGCACGTGCGCCGACTGCACGCGACGGGCGAGGCCGCCGATGTGCACCGTCTCGCCATGGTACTTGTCGAGGAAGCAGAACAGCGTGTGGCCGCGAACGGTGGTCGGGCCGAAGTGGTACCACATGAGCGGATTGCGCTCGGTGCCGCGGATCGCCACCTCGTGCGTGCGCAGCCAGGCGCCGACGCTGGCGAGGATGGCGCGACTGCGTTCGGGGATCCGTCCGGTGGGATCGGGGCCGACGTTGAGCAGCAGGTTGCCGTCGCCGCTGGCGACGTTGGCCAGGTTAAGCGCCACCTGCTTGGGCGATTTGTAGTCGTGATCGCTCGGGCAGTAGCCCCAGTTGTGATTGAGCGTCATGCACGCTTCCCACGGCCGGCCGCGCGGCGCCGCGGCGACGTGCTGTTCTGGGGTGGCGAAGTCCTCGGTCGTGTAGGCGCGATTGTTGATCAGGATCCCGGGCTGCAGCTGGCGGACCATGGCATTGAGTTCGACCGCACGCCATTCCGCCGGTGTGTAGCACTGCGGCAGGTCGTACCACAGCACGTCGATGCGGCCGTAGCCGGTCATCAGCTCGCGCACCAGGGTGTGGGTGTAGGCCATGAAGCGCTCGCGCGCCGCGGCATCGCCCTGCCAACCGCGGAACCAGTCCTGGTTGAACCAGTCGCCGAGCGAATAATAGAAACCGACCTTGAGTCCGGCTGCGCGCACCGCCTCGACGAATGGCCGCAACAGGTCGCGCTTGGCGCCGCTGTTCACCGCGTTGAAGCTGCAGGTCGGCGAATCCCACAGGCAGAATCCCTCGTGGTGCTTGGTGGTCAGCACCACGTAGCGCATGCCGGCGTCCTTGGCCACCCGCACCCACTCCACGGGATCGTAGTGGTCGGCGGTGAAGCGCTCAGCGAGCCCGACGTAGTCCTCCATCGGCCAGGCCTCGCGGCTGATCGCCCACTCGCCGCGACCGTGCAGGGCATAGAGTCCCCAGTGGACGAACATGCCGAAGCGCGCCTCGCGGAACCAGGCAAGGCGGTCGGGGGCGAGGGTGTCCATGGCGCGTCCTGGGTTCAGCGGGCGACGTCGTAGCGCACGGTGGCGCCCGCGGGCACCAGTATGCGCGGCGCATCGGCGAGGGCAACCGGGCCGGGCGGCGTGGCAGAGGCGATCGAGCGCTCGGCGAGCAGCTTCACCCGCGCGGCGAAGCGCGTGGGAACGGTGATCGTCAGCACCAAGCGCTCGGGCGGTACACCGCCGCCGGCATGAGCAGGTAGTTGGCGGTCGAGCATCCGTCGCAATCGACGCGCAGGCCCGAGCGCCGAGCTGGAAGAGGGCGCCCGCGCGGCAGCGAGGGTCTGCATGGGACGCGGATTGGAAGATGGGCAAATCGATTTTACCACGCGATCAACCCGGCGATTTCGCGCCCTGGCGCGACCAACGGGAATCATACCGTAGCCACCTCGTCCGCCACCGATGTCGGCGGCTTGATCATTCCAGGAGCACCGTGTGTCCCAGCCGATCCTGCGTCCTCAGTGGAGCGCTGCTCCCTCCCCATTCCTCCATTCCTGGGAGGGGGTCGGCAACATCGATCAGTTCCGCTGGTTCGTGCGCAAGGACACCCAAGACCAGCTCGCGATGGCCCGCGACGAACTCGGCCTGCGCCACGTGCGCGCGGTCGGCATGTACGACGACGAGCTCAAGGCGCTGACCAACGATCCCGCGCTGTGGCGCGATAATGGCGACAAGCGCCGCACCAATTGGCAGGTGGTCGATTACTGCATCCGATCGCTGCTTGATCTCGGCGTGAACCCGATGTTCACCACCAGCTTCATGCCGCAGGCGATGGCTTCGCGATCCTGCTTGGTGTTCAACACCGCCAACAACACCAGCCCGCCCAAGGACTGGGACGCGTGGTCGCGCTTCGTGCGTGAATCGGTCGAGCACGCCGTCGTCATGTGGGGGCGCGACGTGGTGCGGAACTGGTACTTCGAGGTCTGGAACGAACCCAATCTCGGCGGGCGCGAAGCGACCGGCGGATTCTGGGGCGGCAATCAGGAGGACTTCTTCCGCCTGTGGTCGACGACCTGGCGCGCGATCAAGTCGGTCGATGAATCCTTCCGCGTCGGCGGACCAAGCACCGCTCGCGCCGAATGGATCGGCGATCTTATCGAGTACGCGCGCAAGGACGGTACACCGCTCGATTACCTCATCGGGCACTGCTACAACAACGACAGCGCCTCCAACCCGCTCTCGCCGTTCGATGGACCGCAGGAGGACCGCGTCAATACCTCGATCGGCTTCTTCAATGCGGTCGTGCGCGGCACGCGCAAACTGCTCGACCAGGTCGGCTTCCGCGGCGAGGTGCATTGGAATGAATGGGGGCGCTCGTGGTTCCCGTGCGATCCGCCGCGCGAGACGGCGCTCGAAGCCGCCTTCGCGGTGCGTTCGATGGCTGAGGTCTCCCAGCTCGGCGACCGCTTCGCTTACTGGTGCCTATCCGACATCTACGATCAGGTCGGCTACCAAAACACGGCCTTCTGCGGGCACTACGGCATGCTCAACCTGCACGGCCTGCGCAAACCGCACTACCACGCCTTCCAACTGCTTGGCCGGCTCGGCATCCAGCGTGTCCCGGTTCAGGGCGGGGACGGCCTCACCGATGCCATCGCCACCAGCGATGGCGGACGCCGCGCACTGGTCTATCGCCACCCCGTCGACTTCACCGACACGGTGCAACCCGGGCGGGTCGCGGTGGTCGTGCCCGAGCGGCCACGCCATCCGCGACTGTTCCGCATCGACCGCGTCGACCACAACGTCATCAGCCGCTGGCGCGATCTCGGCGCGCCGCAGTACCTCGACCGCACGGTGCTCGCTACCCTGCGCTCGGGAAACCTGCTGACCGCCGCCCCGGATTCAGCCTGCACGATCAGCGAACACGACGGGGCGTGGCGGGTCGAGTTCGATCTCGAATGCCCAGGCGTCGCCCTGCTGGAATGCGATTGAAGGCTGATTGATCGGGCGCTGACCGGGGCGGTTCTGGGCAATGCGACGGGCGCAGAGCGCTCAATCCCACAGCCGCGCGCGATGCATCGATCGCGGCTCGCTGGCGGCGCGCTGAGGCGATTCAGCGCGCCGCCGGCGCCGTCCACGTCTCGCCAGGCGCCAAGACCAGCTTCATGGACTGCGACGGCGTCTTCCCGCCCTCCAATTTTGCCATCAGCATGTCGACGGCGCACGTCCCCATGGCTTCGCCGGGCAAGAGCATGGTCGCAATGGCGAGGCCGGTTTCGCTGGTCGGGCCTTGGCTGAAGGTGACCAGGGCAAGGGCGCCGGGCAAGGTCAGGCCGGCTTGCGCCGCGGCCATCGCTAGGGGATTCGCCGTTTCCGGCGTAGAGCACACCACTGCGGTCGGCCGGTCGGGATCCGCCACGCACTGGCGCGCGAAGGCGAGGCGCTCGCTTGCGAGGACCCGCGTCTCTGGCATCCACAGTTGCGGCGCCAGCCCGGCCTCGGCCATGGCCGCGAGGTAGCCCTCGCGGCGGGCATTGCCGCTGTAATGCCAGGGATTCTCACCGCGGAAGATGGTGAAGCACGCGTAGGCGATCCGGCGGTGGCCGAGGGCGGCCAGGCCCAGGGTCGCTTCGCGCGCCGCGCCCGCATCGTCGGGATAGACCGCCGAGTCGGGCTGTTGGGAATGGATCCAGACCGAGGGGATGTGGCGCATGAGCTCGATCATGCGCGCCGGGATCTTGGCGTTGTAGGCGATGAGCAAGCCGTCGACCATCAGCGAGGAGAGGATGCGCGGAACTTGGCCCTCGCTGGATAATTGGTCGTCTGGCAGGCGGGCGACCATCAGGTGGTGGCCGTGGCGGGCCAGCTGCTCCTCGGCCGCAAGCAGGAGCGGGCTTGAGACCAGACCCAGGGATTTCTCCGTTGGCACCAGCAGGGCCACGGCGCGGAAGCGGCCCTTGGTCATCGCCTGGGCATAGGCATTGGGCCGGTAGCCGAGCTTGGCCGCCGCCGTGATCACCCGTTCGCGCGTCTCGGGGCGGTAGGCGCCCTTGTTGTTAAGGATCTGGCTCACGGCCGGCAGCGACATCTCGCTGGCCGTGGCCACATCCCTGATCGTCACGGGCTTACGCGGCACGGAGGTCACTGTGGCGGCGTGGGTCGGCCGGCAAGCCGTGCCGCGTCGATGCCGCCAACCCCCGGGCTGGTCTCACCCCGCCTTCTCAGGGCGCGGTGGCATGGAAACGATAGGTCGTGATCCAGCGCTGTTCCGTGCCCGGGGCGATGTCGAGGGCGAGGAAATATTCCGGACAGACCGTGTCGTTCTCGGCGTAGATGACGGCACGGGCGGCGCCCACGTCGGTGCTCACGGTCACGGCGACCCGGCTGGCATCGTTGGCGACCGTGACCTCATTCGCTGCCGCGGTGGTCGGGAGATCCTCGAGCTTTACCCAGAGGACATTGGTCGCCGCCGCGGCGGTGAAGCGGGCCGCCGTCGGGCCCGTAAACGTCAGGCTCTGGTGCTCGGCGTGCGGACGCACGGGTGCAGCGAAGGTGAGATGGTAGTCCGGACCCAGGGCCCGGCCATCGATCGAGATCATGTTGTGGCTGTAATGATCGGTGGCGATGGAAACGGTGCCGGTGTTGGCGAGCGTGTTCACGACGATGAAACCATCGCCCTCAGGCAGGGCCACGATGCGCTTGGTGAAGCGGTAGCCGGCGCTGCCAAATGTCAGCGTCTGCGTGCACTCCGTCGCCATATCTTCACGCCGCACCGTCCACTCGGGCAGGTGCCGGACCGCGTAGGCCCGATTCCATGCGTAGGGCTTGGCGTCCGGCCGTTCGAGCACGCCGACGCCGATCTTGATGAAACCGTCGCCCGGCTTGGCCGCGTCATAGGAAGACAGCAGCTCGAAGCCGAATTCCTGGGCGGTGCCCGCGCCATGGTCGTGGGACTCGGGATTATGCGGTCGCTTGAGCTCACTGAAGAAGGTGTGCCCGCGCCAGGTCGCCTGCCCGACCATGCCGCCGTGATCGAAGCGGATGCCCCGATAATAGCCCTGGGTGGGGTCGGGCAGCCAGACCTGCAGCGCGAGGTCGCCCACGCTGATGCGATGCCCGGGATAGGTGGCTTCGCCAGCTCCGACGAGGGCCAAGCCGAGGACGAAGCAGAGGGCTGAGCGCAGGATCGGTCTCATCACGCCCAGGATGGAGCCCGGTGCCGGGCCCACAAGCCGACGCGGCGCCGGTCGACTCCGGTGCATCATCTTCCTCTCATGGTGGGAAGGTCCACGCCGGGGGCGGGGGCTGAGAAACCATCACGGTAGAGACAACGATTGCGCAATGGGGTAACGCGACGCGCTCAGTCGACGCCGGCCCGCCCACGCTTGGTGCGGTCAGCCGCGGAGTGGGGAAGCGTCCGCGCGGCATCCCCGCCGGCGGCGCGGTGGGGATGCCTGCTTACCGCGCGTGAGCTGGTCGCCGTACTGGCGGAAACACGGCAACGCGCCGGGGCCGGTTCACGCTGAGTTTTTCACGGCGTAGGCTGCCGCCCGGGAGGCCCAGGCCGGGGCATGGGCCACGACGGAGAAATACATGCGCGACAAGGCAAACGAGCGGACGGCGCCGAAGGGGAAGAAGGGCAAAGAGCGGGCCGATCGCGGCGGCGTGGACGCCAACCGCTGCCGCGCGTTCGCCCAGCTACATGCTTGGACGCGCTGTCCACCCTCGCCACGGCTCCCACGCCTCGATCATCGCCGCGGCGCGGGCGTAGCCGCCAGCACCAGGATGCGCGCCGTCGCCGGCTGTCACCTCGGCGCGCCAGGTGTCGTCCTGCGCCAGCGGCCCGTGCAGGTCGAGGAACGGCACGCCCCATCGGATACATACCTGCGCTAGTGCAGGCACGAGGTCGGCGATGCGGGCATCGTACGTGGCATCGCCGACCAGTGGCGGCGGCCCGATCATCAGCGTCGGGTAGCGACGCCTCGACCACTCCAGCAGCTCACTCGCATTGGCAAGCGTATCGGCGGGTTCGACCCGTCGCCGTCCGGACTCGTCGGTCGCATCATTGGCGCCGAAGGAGAAGACAACCCGTCCGTCGCACGGTCGGCCATCGAGGCGCGCGGACACCTCGGCAGCGCAGCGGCGGAGGATGAGCGAGCTGGTGTCGCGGCGGACACCGAGGTCGTAGCGGGTGATCAACATGCCGCGACCGCGCGCTGAACGACAGATCCGCCCGGCCCAGCCGAAGCCCTCGCCATCGCCGGTGCCATTGACGAAACTGTCGCCGACAAAGCAGATGCGCAGATCGCTCATGGCGCAGCGTTGTCCGCGATGCCTGCTGGCCGGCAATCGGCGACCGGGGTCAGGACCGTCGATTGAGGAGCCTGTCGGGGATAGCGAGCTTCGGCTGGCATGGTTTCGGACGGCATCTCCTGCGTTGGCGAAACGACCAGGGAGCGATGCTCCCTGGGGCCGTTTCGCCGCCTTGGATCTGCCATCCGATCCGCGTCGCCATCCTCGCTCGCTATCCCCGACAGGCTCCTGGCGCGCATCACCAGCGGCGATGCGCCTGCGACGCGTTGCGGGTCAGCGCTCGCGCTTGGCGGCCTTGGCCGCCTTCTTCTCTTTCTTGGTCGAAGCCGGGGCCTTCTTGGTTTCGCGCTTCTGCTTTTTTTCCTGGGCCATGACGGTGCTCCTGGGGGTGAGCCGGCAGTCTCGCGCTGCTGGAGGGCAAGGATAGGGACAAGCCGCCCAGCGGGCGCAGGCGGGGGCGGCGAGCGGCGGCTGTCAGGTCGCTATCATCGCCCTGGCGTGGGCGGCGGTTGGCCAGCGCCTGACCGGCTCAGCGCGGCAGCGAGAAGCGGAACGTCGACCCCACATCGAGCGTGGACTCGACCCAGATGCGCCCGCCGTGGTATTCGACGATCTTCTTGCACGTCGCCAGACCGATGCCGACGCCGGGGTAGGCGGTCGCCGAATTGAGGCGCTGGAAAAGTTGGAATGCACGGGCGAAGTTCTCTTCGGCCATGCCGATGCCATTGTCGGCGATGGCGAAGACGACCTCGCGATCGGATTCCACCGCGCTGATGCGGATCGCAGCCGGACGCTCCTCGCTGCGGAATTTCACAGCATTGCTGATGAGGTTCTGGAAGACCTGCCCGAGCAGGTGGCCATTGGCGGTGACCCGCGGCATGGCATCGACGGTGAGCGTCGCCGAGGCCGCCTCGATCTTGCGCTTCAGATTGGCCAGCGCGTTGCGTAACGGTTCAGAGCTGTCGATCGATTCGAGCGGCGCGTGCTGGCCGAGGCGTGAAAACGCCAGGATCGCCCCGATCATATCGGTCATGCGCTGCGTGCCGCTGGCGATCTGTCGCATGCACTCCTGGCCCTGGTCGTCAAGCGCTTCGCCGGAGCGGCGCTTAAACAGCGCCACAAAGCCTGAGATCATGCGCAGTGGCTCCTGCAGATCGTGCGAGGCCACGGCGGCGAACTGCTCGAGTTCGGCATTGGAACGCCGCAACTCATTCGAGGTGTCTTCGAGTTCCTTGAGCATGCGATTGCGCTCGGTGACATCGGCGATGACCAGCACCACCTGCGCTGCCTGAGGAAACATACCCAGCAGGCGCCGGGCATTGAGCAGCATGACGCGGCGGCCGAGGCCGGTGAAGTCGTGCGTCACCTCGAAGTCGTCGAAGGCCGAGCCATGGGGCAGGATGTCCTCGAGCAGACGGCGCAGTTCAGGGATATCCCACTGACCGTTGCCGAGCTGATAAACCAGGCGCCCACGCGTGTCCTGGAGCGAGACCTTGAAATCTTGCAGGAAGGCCTGATTGGCCAGGACCACGCGCAGCTCGCCATCGAGGACGAGCAGGGGATAGCGCATGGTCTCGACGATCGCCCCGGTCAACAGACCCTGCTGCGTGAGGTCTTTCGAGGCCGTGGCGAGGTCGCGATTGGCATTGCGCAGTTCCTCGTTGATGGTGATCAGTTCTTCATTGGTCGACTCGACCTCCTCCTTGGTGGTCTGCAGTTCCTCGTTGGTGCTGCGGAACTCCTCGCTGGTCGAGGACGCCTCTTCCTGCGAGGCCTTGAGCTGCTCGGACAGATCGCCGGTCTTCTCGATCAGGGCATGGATGTAATCGGTCGCCGCGGCCAGCTCATAGCGGAGCTGCTGCAGCTCGCGCGCCTCTGGCGATGGTTCCGCGCTGCGCGTGGCTGGCGCGCCGGGCAGAGCGGTCGGCGCGGGGGGCGCGGCATCCTGCTCCTCCTCGAAGAGGATGAGGAAGGTCTCAGCCTTGGCCGGGGGATGCGCACCCGGCACCACCTCGAAGGCGATCTCGCGCAGGGCGCTGTCGCGGCGATGGGCGACCCGCTGGCGGCGCACCGGGATGTTATGCAGCCTGGCCTCGTCAAGCGCCTGACGCAGGGCTTCACCCACGGCAAAGGGCACCATGGTCAGCAGGTTGAGGGTGGCATCCCCGGGTGCGGGTTCCAGGTAGGGACTGGTGTGCCCACGGTACTGGATGACGTTCATGCCGTCGTCGACCAGGACGCCAGCTGGCGAGAAGCGTCCCAGCACGATGCGATCCGCCGCACGCTGCAATTCGGACTGCGAGGGGGCGTGGGTCGGATCGTGTGAGGATATGTCCGGAGCGCCTTTGACGATCAGCGCGACAGGTGGCGAACTGCGGAACGGGGCGTTGATGCGACGGTAGATGCGATTGCGTTCATCCACGGGTGCGAACAGGGTGGCGAAGCGGCCGACGGTTTCCGATGACCCCAGCAGCAGCGTGCCGTTCGCTTTCAAAGCGAAGTGGAACGTCGGGAAGACCTTGCGCTGCAGCACCGGTCCGAGGTAGATCAGCACGTTCCGGCAACTGATGAGATCCATGCGCCCGAAGGGGATCTCTTCGGTGATGTCGTGCTTGGCGAAGACACAGAGATCGCGCACCGGCTTGGTGATCCGGTAGCCGCCCCCTTCGCGCGTGAAGTAGCGCCTGAGGCGATCGCTCGGGACTTCGGTCTGGATGCTCTCGCTGAACCAGCCGGCGCGGGCCTTGGCCAGCGACCAATCGCTGATATCGGTGGCGAAGATCTGGATGGTCACTGGTGACGGCGCATCCCTAAGCTGTTCCAGCAGTTCGATGGCCAGCGAGTACGGTTCCTGTCCAGTGGCGCAGCCGATCACCCAGATGCGGATCGGTTCGTCAGCCGGCCGGTTCGCGATCAGGTTCGGGAAGACCGTCGCAGCGAGGGCCGCGAAAACCGCCTGGTCGCGATAGAAGCTGGTGACATTGATGAGGATGTCCTTGATCAGCGCCGCCACCTCCTCGGGGTGCTGGACCAGGTAGTGCGCGTACTCATCGAGAGTCGTCTGCGCGTGCACCTGCATGCGCCGGGCGATGCGGCGGCGAATGGTGGTCGGACGGTAGTGGGTGAAGTCGATGCCCGACGCGTCGCGCAGCGGCGCGATGATCCGAGCGAGGTCCTTGTCGAGGACTTCGGGGTCGGCGGCACGATCGCTGGGGATGTCGCGGTCCGAGCACCCGTCAGCCAGGGTGATGTCGGCGGGCACCGCCGGTTCGGGAAACCCGTGGTGGCCGATCTTGCCGATCTCGCGCGCGATGTCGGGCGCCGACAGGATGAAATCCACGCAGCCGTGGCTGACGGCGTTCATCGGCATCGAGCGATGTTCGGCCGTCTGGTCATGGGCGAAGGTGATGCCACCCGCGGCCTTGATGCAGCCAAGCCCCAACGTCCCATCCGAGCCGGTACCCGACAGGACCACGCCGATCGCCCGCCCGGGCCGGTCGAGGGCCAGCGAACGCAGGAAATGATCGATCGAGAGGTGCGGCTGGGGCCCCTTGTCGCGGGGCGCGACATGCAGGACGCCGTCGACCAGGGTCAGGTTGGTGTTCGGCTGGATGACATAGACGTGGTCGGGACGGACCTCGGTCAGGTCGCTGGCCTCGGCGATCGGCAAACGCGTCTCGGGCTGCAGCAACCCGGTCAGCTGGCTGGGATAATCCGGTGCCAGGTGTTGGATCAGGACGAACGCCATGCCGGTATCGAGCGGCAGATACTTGAGGAACTCACCGAGCGCATGCAGTCCGCCCGCCGAGGCGCCGACGCCGACCACCGGAAAGCGTTCGCCCGGGGGAGTTCGCGCCGGATCGGCGACGTCGGGTGCTGTCTTCGGCGACGTGGGCGAGGGGCCAGGCATGGATGACCCCATGGGTGCGGCCTGACGAACGAGATCGCTCAGCCTGCCAGTGAACGGACCGTGAATAGGCCGTGAATGGTCGATCGCTTATTGGGAACGCAATTGGGGTTCCACAAGGCCCCCACACGCACCCCCCGACCCTCGGTTGGATTTCTGCCCAGCCTGCGAGGGCCCTCTGCTGCGTTCCAGAAGGTTCGAAATAGCGCTGCTATTCCTACGCTTTCTGCGCCTTGCATATGACAGGCGGGGCCGTGTCAGCGCTGACTCGCGGCCGAAGCCGGTGCGCCACAGTTCAGACCGGGGGCCGGCTCGCGGCGAGCAATGCCTGGGCCTGGGGACTGATGGCGACGCTGTCCGGCGCGACCCGCTTGACCGCCTCTGGCGCGGGCTCGGTCATCGTCTTGGTCTCCTTGGCGCGGAGGTCGCCGGCCGTTTCGACTGGCCGAGGGGCCGCTGGTACCGCGCCAGAACACGAGCTGCAATCAGACATGGCAGACGCTTCCTGCGGGATGGCGAACCAG
>Ga0163147_10008909_pt1 | contig 11008 bp, 9 predicted proteins | sample OliLakLV19MP6G1_FD_148597 | JGI IMG/M metagenome (GOLD analysis project Ga0163147, IMG submission 148597) | Freshwater microbial mat bacterial communities from Lake Vanda, McMurdo Dry Valleys, Antarctica- Oligotrophic Lake LV.19.MP6.G1 | ecosystem: Environmental > Aquatic > Freshwater > Lake >...
CATAACCGCTTCCACAGTTTCACCTTCAAACAGTTCGGTGTCGGCGCAAAACTGGACGGCAGACGCTTGAGATTGTTCGGTATAGGGCGCGTGGGGGTGCGCTGGCATAGGCCATTGGAAGGCACGATTAAAACGGTTCGTCTTGTCCACAACGCAGGGCAGTGGCACGCCTGTTTCACCTGTGAAATTCCTGACAAACCGGCGCTGCCAACCACCGGACATGCGATTGGGGTGGATGTCGGTATCGCATCGCTCATCACCACCAGCGATGGTGAAAAGGTCGAGCATCCACAGTTTTATCGGCAAGGCCAAAAGAAACTCAGGGTATTACAACGCGCATTTTCCCGAAAGAAAAAGGGCAGCCAGAATCGCCGCAAAGCGCTTCTGCGCGTTCAGCGCCAGCAAGAGCATGTCGCGCACCAGCGCAACGATTATCTGCACAAGTTGAGTACCGAATTGGTGCAGAAATATGATGCGATTGCGCTGGAAGATTTGCGCGTCAACAACATGGTCAGAAACAAACGCCTCAGCAAAAGCATCCTAGACAGCGGTTGGGCGACATTCCGGCAGTATCTCACGTACAAAGCTGAAAACGCTGGTCGTGAGATCGTCTTTGTTGACCCCGCGTATACGTCGAAGTGTTGCTCAAACTGCGGAACACTGTTTCAAGACTTCAATCTTTCGACCCGATGGGTTGCGTGTGCGTGTGGTCTCTCGCTCGATAGAGACCACAACGCAGCAATTAATATTTTGAATCGAGGCGGATGGGACACATCCGTACAGCGTAACGTAGCGCCTCTGCCCGCGCCTCATGGCAACGGTAAGCGCAAGCGTGCTGTAGAAGCTGCACGGCTTTAGCAGTAGCAGAGTGTCACCCCTGTTTGATGAGTATTCCGTTTATAAACACGGCGGGCGGCGGCGCAGTGACTCTATAATACGTCTAAGGTCTACTGTCATAGTTGGTTGATGAGGTTATGTTTGAACTGCCGTTATTCCCGCTAAATCTGGTGTTGATGCCGTTGCAACCGCTGGCGTTGCACATTTTTGAAGACCGTTATCAGCAGATGATTTCGCATTGCATCGCTACTGATACGCCGTTTGGGGTGGTGTTATTGGAGCAGGGCTTGGCCGAGGAAGGCCGCAGCAATGCACCCACCATGCCGCATGTGGTCGGGACAACCGCCCACATCACGCAAGTGCAGCAACTTCCCGAAGGGCGGATGAATATTATCGTGGTCGGGCGCGAGCGCTTCCGCGTGCATGATTTTCTATCCGATAGACCCTATCTGGTCGGGGTGGTCGAGCCTGAGCCGATGATGTACGAGGGCGTGGTCATCCCAGACGCCAGTATGCGTGGCTTATCACGCAGCGTGACGCGCTACCTGAAAGTCTTGGAGCAGGCGGGGCGGATTCAACCTTCAACGCGGGAATTGCCGTCTGACCCAGCTGCATTGGCGTTTTTGGCGTCGGCGCTGCTGCATGATATCAGCACGCCGCAGCGTCAGATGTTGCTGGAATCGGACGACCTCGCAGTGATGTTAGAACGTCTGCGGGCGATGTACCGGCGTGAAATCGTGCTGCTTCAGGCCATGCTAAATGTGTCTGACGATAACGAAGTCGGCCCATTTTCGCCGAATTAAAGTCGAAGTAGGGACGGCATTCTTGCCGTCCGTTTGCGGGATTTCTGAATGGACGCCCAGAAGGGCGTCCCTACAGTCGCGTCATTTCACATAGTCTGAACATGAGCCAAGTTTTTTTACCGCCCACTGCTAACTGTAAACTTCAAACTGTTTTAGGTAAGAGCGTCTAACGGACGCGCGTCCGGTATGATTGTGTACCCGAATCGTTACCAGATTGAAACTGAGAATTTATGGTCATCCAAGAAGGTGAACGGTTGAACGCCCACGTTTACGACTCTAGTGAGGGATTTGATGCGTTGCGTGCCGAGTGGAATACGTTGCTGCATCACAGCCCCACGGATACCGTGTTTTTGACATGGGAATGGCAAAAACGCTGGTGGGACGCCTATCAACCCGGCGAGTTGCGGATTGTGGCGGCGCGGGGCGCTGACGGCGCACTGATTGGGATTGCGCCGCTGTTCATTGATACGACCAACCCCGACGAGCGCGTTCTGCGTGGCGTCGGCTGCATTGATGTGACCGATTATGTAGACCTCATCGCTCATGCCGACCACTGGGACGCGGTGATGTCGGTTTTTGCCGGGGCGGTTGTTGGGATGTCCGGCCAATATGACCGCGTAAACCTGTGCAACCTGCGGGCGGATTCTCCGACTCTGAGCAGTTTGCGCCGATGTCTGGACGAATGCGGTTATACCACCGAAATCGCAGATCAAGAGGTCTGTCCGGCCATTTCGCTCAACGGCAGTTGGGACGGGTATCTGGAAAACCTCGATAAAAAACAGCGCCATGAACTCCGTCGGAAGATGCGCCTAGCGCACGCCGAAGAAGATTTGACATGGCGGGTCGTCAGCCCCGACGACGATTTGAGCGCCCAACTGACTGATTTCACCCGTCTGATGGCGCAAAGTAGCCAAGACAAAGCCGAATTCCTGACCAATCCCCAACATGTCGCGTTTTTCATGTCGGTCATGCCCGATATGTTGGCGAATGGCTGGCTGCAATTGGCATTTTTGGATTATCAGGCCGAACCCATCGCCGCGTACCTCAATTTCGTCTACAACGGGCGGGTGTTGGTCTATAACTCTGGTTTGAACCCGGCGAAGGGGCAGTTTAGCCCCGGAATCGTCCTGCTCTGTCACCTGATTCGCTGGTCGGCTGAGAATAATATCCACACCTTTGACTTCCTACGCGGCAACGAAGAATACAAATACCGCATGGGCGGGGTTGACCAGCCATTGGTGATGCTGAAGGCGACAAAGTAGGTCCGTAGCATGATGTTTAACAGACAAACACGGGCGACACTGTAGGGACTGCATATATGCAGTCCGTTTATGGATCGCGCATAAGAAGCCGTATGGACAGCAATATGTTGTCCGTGATGAGGTGAGGAATATCTTGAGTAAATCGATTCGGGCGTTGGCGCTCATCAGCTATCACACCAGCCCATTGGCTCCGCTAGGGGGCTATAAAACCGGCGGCATGAACGTCTATGTGCGCGAATTGGCGCGGGAATTGGGACAGCGGGGCGTGCGCGTTGATGTTTTCACCCGCCGCGAAGCTGATTCTCAGCCCGAAATCGACCTCAGCCTCGGCGCAAATGTGCGCGTCATCCACATCGAAGCGGGTGCGTATACCCAAAAAGACCCCAACGAACTCCAAGCCTACATCCCGCAGTTTGTGAAGGGCATCTATAAGTTCGAGATGCTGCACAACGCTGGGTATGATGTGATTTACAGCCACTATTGGTTGAGTGGATTGGTGGCCGAAAAATTGCGCGAGGCGTGGCGTATCCCGGTGGTGCAGATGTTCCACACCCTGAGCGCGATGAAGAATCGTATCGCCAGTGAACCGACCCCGATGGTTGACCATCGTATGATCAATGAGATGCAGATTATCGGCTGGGCAGACCGCATCATCGCGGCGACTCAGGCCGAATACGCGCAACTGCTATGGCTGTACCGCGCAGACCGGCGCAAGGTGTCGATTGTGCCGCCGGGGGTAGACGCGGTGCAATTCACGCCGCGTCCGCGTGAGGAGTCCCGCGCCGCCGTCGGGTTACACCCCGGCCAGCGGATGTTGCTGTTCGTCGGGCGTTTAGAGCCATTGAAGGCCGTCGATTCGATTATTCGGGCGTTGCACGTCATCAATGTGGTGTCGCGCAGTGAGTTGGACGGGGTGCGCCTGACCATCGTCGGCGGCGAACCCGGCAACCCAGAGCGCAAACGCCTAGCGGCGCTGGCAGAAGCCCTCGGCGTGGCGGATTATGTGGAGTTCGTCGGGGCGAAAGACCACACCCAATTGCCGACCTATTACAGCGCGGCGGAAGCCTTGCTCATGCCGTCGGATTATGAGTCGTTTGGGATGGTCGCGCTTGAGGCAATGGCAGCCGGGACGCCGGTGATTGCTTCCAACGTCGGCGGGTTGGCGTATCTCATCCGAGAAGGCGAGACGGGCTATCTCGTCCCAGTACGTGACCCAGAGGCATTGGCGGAGCGCATCCGCGATATGCTGAAAGACCCGGCACGGCGTGACGCGATGGGGCAGGCCGCGCACGAATTGGCGCAAAACTACGATTGGGCGCAGATTGCAGACCGCCTGATGGAGGTCTTTTCACAGGCGCGTGCGGGTCAGCGTGCGGTCAGCAACAACGTTTAAGAGCAGTGATGAGTCCTGAGTTATGAGAAATAAGGCTCATGTTCAGACTGTGTGAAATGATTGCAACTGTAGGGACGCCCTTCTGGGCGTCCGCCACCTGTTCCAATACACGGATGGTGAGCGCGTGGATGTGACCAGGGTCAGTCAACCCTTCTGGGCGTCCGCCACCTGTTCCAATACACGGACTACGCAATTTGAACATGAACCAGAAATAATCTGCGTATGAAGCGGTAAGGTCGTCTCACCACACTTCTTACTCCAGACTCATCACTTTATATTTCAGCCGCCGTAGGCGTTTGGGATGTCCGCGATGTCAGGGGTGAGATAAGGGTTTTTCCCCTGTAGGCTCATCACCAGTTCATCCGAGGCCGCGACTTGTCCCTTGTGATAGAGGACATCATTGAATCCGTCATACAGATAACGGCGGTTGACCCAGCCGTACTCGTGATGCTGAAACACGACGTTGAATAATAACGCCTCGTCCGACGGGATGAATTTTTCTTCCACAATCCACACCGGCGCATATTGATTGAGGTGAGGTTTCACCTTTAGGTCGCGTTTTTGATGTATGGTGCTGGTCGCCATGCTGCGCCTTTGCCTCCGTCTGACTGAATTCCATCTGCTGCAACAACCACGATTGTGACGCTCCCCACGCCTAAAGGCGAGGGCTTCTGACGGACGCATGAACCTGACTGCGCTCTACGTTATCCGGCATGGACACGTCCTGTCCAAGTTAGTGAATCGCGGCTGTAACAGCCATGTGCGATAAAGAAAGTATAGCAGATGAGCCAGAGAACTCAATTACGCCTTATATCTCCGTACCTAAAGGTAGGGGCTTTACGGCGCTTTTTGGGTAACCGTGTGCCGCCGTAGACACAAGCGCGGGGCGTTCGTCGGAAAAGCGTCCGCTAGGCGTACAGTCTGGCTGGGTTATTGCGTATATCCTGAAAGTATGGAGTCATGCTTGCGAGATAGAGTCGTCTGTGGAACTTTTTGGCTCGTTCATACGTCTATCTTGTATAAGAATGGCACAATTGAGTTAAAAGGGAGTATCAAAATGACAAGCAAAAGATTTTCGGTGATGTTATTGGCGGCGTTCATGCTGCTGATGGTCGTAGCCTTGCCCGCCCAAGCCCAGACAGCGGCGTGGAAGGTCTCGTACTACAACAATATTTTCCTGAGCGACCCCCCGGCGTTGGACACCACCGCCACCCAAATCACGTTTGACTGGGGCGCTGGCTCTCCGTCCGGCGCGGTCAATAATAACAATTGGTCGGCGCGTTATGGTACGGATGTGTTTTTCACGGCGGCGACCTATCGCTTCAGCGTGCGTGCGGATGATGAAGTCCGCCTGTGGATTGATGGTAATTCTGTCCTCAGCACCTTTGATGCGGGGCAGCCGAATACGACTTTGACGGTAGATGTCGCTCTCAGCGGGACTCACCACATTCAAATTGACTATCGTGAGCGCAGCGGCAACGCCAATCTGAACGTCACATGGCAAGATGTCCGCACGATTGGTCTTACCCCGACAACCACCCCCGGCGCTCCTACTGGCGTGACGGCGGTGGTCAACACCTATACATTGAATGTCCGTAACGCGCCGAGCATCTCTGGCGTGGTCCTGACCAAAATCTCGCGGAATCAGGTCTATACCGTGTTGGGCAAGAATGCCGATTCGACATGGTATAAGCTGGATGTGAACGGACAACAAGGCTGGGCGAGCGGCGCTTATCTGGTCATCTCGAATCCCGCCGCTGTCCCTGTCATAGACACTACTCCGGTGGTCATCAACCCATCAGACTCGTTGGTACGCACGCCGGTACGCTTGAATTTCCGCAGCGGCCCGGCCACCAGCTTTACCTCGACAGAAGTTTTACCCGCTGGCTCACTTTTGAAGGTAATTGGGCGTAATAGCGATGCTTCGTGGCTCAAGGTTGAGTATGCTGGGCGTCAGGGCTGGGTTGTGCTGGCGTTTGTGCAAGCAGTCACCCCATTAAACTTTGCGACTATCCCGATTGTAGGGTAGCGGGCTTGCACGCCGTAAAAAATTCGGCGTACAATAGTTTTCACGGCGGTGGGGTAGCCCACCGCCACTTTTGTGTGTTTCAAGATGAGGAGCTAGTCCCATGAAGCGTTTGGCATTGGTTTTGGTGCTGGTCTTGGCGATGGTCGCCCCAGCGTTCGCGCAAGGTGAGCCGTTGGAAATTGGCATGACCAAAGAAGGTTCGCTGAAAGACAATATTGGGACGTTCACTTTCTCCGCTTCGGCGCAGCAGGTGATTGTGTTTGAGTTGGTGTCGACAGATTTTGACCCGTTCTTGGAAGTCCAAGCGGCAGATGGCGACGTGCTAATCTCTGATGACGACGGCGGTTCTGAGAGCTTGAACTCTCGTATTGTGTTCGTCGCGCCAGAAGCGGGCGAGTACAGCGTGGTCGTGCGCTCGTATGGCGGCGATGCTACCGGCGCATATACCTTGACCTCCACCGATGATATTGACCAGTTGGCGTTCGGTGAGAGCGTTGAAGTCGCGTTGGCCGAAGGCGGCACTTTTCAAACCTTCTTTATCGCTGAAGAAAATGACGTCATCAACCTCACCGCGACGGCTGCCGATGAGGATGTAGACACCAACCTGACTTTGGTCGGGCCGGATGGCGTTCAGGTCGAATATAGCGAGGACTTCAACGGTATCAACCCGGCACTCAGCCGCGTAATCCTGCCCGCAACCGGCATGTATGCAGTCACACTCGCACCGTATAGCGACGATGACTTCGGCGATGTCACCCTCTTTTTGGAAAAGACCGAGTTGCCGATGTTGAGCGCGGACGGCATGACCATCAAGTTTTCCGATGGGGGCTCTTACCGTGAAATCGCCGGATTTGAGACCACAGAAGGTACGCTCTACGAAATCACCTTCACGTTCGATAAGGAAGCCAACGGCTCGATTGAAATCAACGGCAGTAGCCAATACGGTAGCTACACCTATTTCAGCTTCAGCGGCATTGAAAGCGCGTCCTTCAGTTATCGCGCTGAGGCGGATGGCCTGTCGCGGGTGAAAATCACCAACAGCGGCTATGATCTGCCGACTGAATTCACCGTCACCGTCGCCCCAGTAGAATAACCAGACCGCAAACAGACCCATCCGCCCCGGTTGCCTTGACAATTGGGGCGGGTGCGCTAAGGAATACTAGGAGAGATTGTCATGAAACGGTTTATGCTGATTGTGGTGCTGGTCTTGGCGATGGTTGCCCCAGTTTTTGCCCAAGAAACATTAGAAATTGGTACGACTGAAGAAGGTCGGCTTAGAGACAATACTGTTACTTATAGTTTCACGGTTTCCACGCAGCGAATCATCGTTTTCAGCTTGAATTCGGAAGATTTTGATTCGTTCTTGCAAATCGAGTCGACGGATGGCGAGGTGCTTAAGACAGATGATGACGGCGGCGATGGCTTGAACGCACGAATCGTATTCGTCGCGCCGGAAGCGGGGGATTATAGGTTGACCGTCCGCTCCTATAGCGGCGACGGCACAGGGGCGTATGTTTTGAATTCGATGGCTGATGTCGGCCAATTGTATTTTGGCGAACCTATGCAAGTCGATTTGGCGCGAGGCGCAATCGTGCAGATGTTTTTCGTCGCTGAGATTAACGATGTCATTAACTTGTCTGCGGTGGCCTTGAATGAAAATGTCGATACCAATTTGACGTTGGTTGCGCCAGATGGCCTTCAGGTTGATTTCAGCGAGGACGCCAGAGGCCTCAACCCGTATATCAGTCATGCTGTTTTGCCACAGAGTGGGTTGTACTCGGTCACGCTTGCGCCGTATGCCGCAGATGATTTTGGCAAGCTGAACCTGCTGCTAGAAAGAACCGAATTGTCTATGTTGAGCGCAGACCCTCTGAAATTGAAATTCACTGAGGGTGTTTACGAGCAAATTATCGGTCTCAATATTGTGGACGGGGCGCTCTACAACATCACCCTTGCGTTTGAGAGTGAAGTTAGCGCATCCGTTGCACTTGAGGGTAGCGACTATGAGGGCTACGGGTATTTCAGCGTTACGGCGGCGGAAGGCGTGTCCTATCTGTATCGCGCTAAAGAAACCGGTTTGGTGAAGGTAACGCTCACCAACAGTACGTATGACCTCCCGGTAGGATTCACCATCACCGCCGTGGTGGTTGGCGAATAACCGTTTGCCCACTGACCAATCCGCCTAGGGCAAACGCATCAAAATTTAGATGAGGGAAGAAAATGGTAGATGGCGACGGACGCGCCGTTGCGCGTCCCTACTTAATCGTCATTCGTAGGGACGCCCAACGGGGCGTCCGTCGAAATTTGAGATTTGATGCGTTTGCCCACTGACCAATTCGCCTCAGTTGACTTGACAATTGGGGCGGTTGCGTTATGCTTGTGCGCTATGTGGAGCAACCTTTGTGTCACCCGTCGCATCAACCGAAGCCGCCGAATAACATTCGGAGTGTCCGACGTTTTGCGTGTCTGAAACAAGCACCACAGCAGCCGTGAACTGATGCCCCGAACCTACCCCTAGGTGAGGGGCGTTTTTTTACCTATCCGCGTTGGAGGGACTCAAACTCATGGGGAAAAGTGGGATTAACAAGGTCGTATTGGCCTACAGCGGCGGCCTCGATACCTCGGTGGCCGTGCATTGGATTAAGCAGAAATATGATTGTGAAGTCATCTGCTTTTGCGCCGACCTCGGCCAAGAGGAAGAACTCAGCGGGCTTGAGCAGAAGGCGCTCAACAGCGGCGCAAGCAAGCTGTATATGCGCGACTTGCGCCAAGAATTTTTGACCGATTTCGTTTTCCCGACCCTCAAGGCCGGGGCGGTCTATGAGCGCGATTATCTGCTCGGCACGTCATTCGCCCGCCCGCTGATCGCCAAGCACATGGTTGAAGTGGCTGAAATCGAAGGCGCGGACGCGGTAGCGCATGGCGCAACCGGCAAGGGTAATGACCAAGTGCGGTTTGAACTGACGGTGATGGCGCTCAACCCCAAGTTGAAGGTCATCGCGCCGTGGCGTGAGTGGGACATCCGTGGCCGCGAGGACGCCATTGCGTATGCCGAGGAATTTAACATCCCCATCACCGCCACGCTCAAGTCGATTTATAGCCGTGACCGCAACTTGTTTCACCTGAGTCATGAGGGCGGCGGCCTAGAAGACCCGTGGTGGGAGCCTGCCGAGGATATGTATCAGTTGACGGTCAGCCCAGACAAAGCGCCAGATGTCCCGGCGGTGATTGAAATTGGGTTTGATATCGGCGTCCCGACCAGCTTAAACGGGGAACGGCTCGACCCGGTGACTCTGTTCCAACGCCTGAACAAATTGGCTGGTGAACACGGTATCGGGCGTATCGACATGGTGGAAAACCGCCTTGTCGGCATGAAATCACGCGGCGTGTATGAGACCCCCGCAGGGACGGTTCTGCTCAAAGCGCACCGCGCATTGGAGTCGATTTGCCTTGACAAGCACACCATGCACTATAAGGATTTCTTGGCGGTCAAGTACGCCGAAATCGTCTATAACGGCATGTGGTTCACTCGCTTGCGTGAGGCGTTAGACGCTTTTATTGAGGTCACACAAGAACAAATGACCGGCATCGTTCGCCTCAAGCTGTTCAAGGGCAATATTGTCGTGACCGGGCGCAAGAGTGAGTTCAGCCTGTACCGTGAGGACTACGCCAGCTTCGGTGAGGAAGATGTCTATAACCAGAAGGACGCCGAGGGCTTCATCACGTTGTTCGGCCTGCCGATGAAGGTTGAGGCAATGCTGGGAATCGACGGCGGCGGCGTCAGCCGTTACCGCAAGCCGGATTACAGCAAGTTCAAGCGGGATTAAGCGCGTTGCCACAATCGTTTGTAGGGACGGCATTCTTGCCGTCCGCTATGAGATAGGGCGTCCCTACAAGGTACGGTTCAAAGGAGTTCTAATGACACTTTGGGGCGGGGTATTCTCCGAGCCAACCGATGATGATTTACGCAAGCTGAACGATAGTTTTAGCTTTGACCGGCGCATGTACGCCCAAGACATCGCGGGCAGCGTGGCGTATGCGCGGGCGATGACGCGGGCGGGCGTGTTGACCGACTCTGAGTCCGCGCAAATCGTGGCCGGATTGGGCAAAGTCAAAGCCGAATTTGACGCGGGGACGTTCACCGTTGGGGCGAATGACGAGGACGTGCATACGGCGGTTGAGCGTCGGCTGGTCGAGTTGATTGGCGAGCCGGGGCTGAAACTCCACACGGGGCGCAGTCGCAATGACCAAGTGGCGACGGATTTCCGCTTATGGGTCAAAGATGCGGTGACGGTGACTCAGACGTGGGTCAAGGGCTTGCAAGCGGCGCTGGTCGAACGCGCCGAGCAGCACGCAGCCGACCTCATGCCGGGGTTTACGCACATGCAGCCCGCGCAGCCGGTGACGGTTGGGCATTGGTTGATGTCATATTTCTGGCAGTTTCAGCGCGATATTGACCGGCTTGACGATACCCGCCGCCATGCCGATGTCCTTCCGTTGGGCAGTGGGGCGTTGGCTGGGACGCCCTTCCCGTTAGATCGTGCGGCGCTGGCGGCAGAGTTGGGTTTTGCGCGTCACAGCGAAAACAGTCTTGATGCGGTAGCTGACCGCGATTTCGCCGCCGATTTTCTCTATGCGCTGGCGATGACCGGCGTCCACCTCAGTCGCTTAGGTGAGGAAATCG
>Ga0163147_10008910_pt1 | contig 11005 bp, 10 predicted proteins | sample OliLakLV19MP6G1_FD_148597 | JGI IMG/M metagenome (GOLD analysis project Ga0163147, IMG submission 148597) | Freshwater microbial mat bacterial communities from Lake Vanda, McMurdo Dry Valleys, Antarctica- Oligotrophic Lake LV.19.MP6.G1 | ecosystem: Environmental > Aquatic > Freshwater > Lake >...
AACTTAACGGTATTGCACTAATGGCGCTAAAACCACCCCAAAATAGGCAGACTGTAATGGCTGTACTAGACCCTCTTAGGGTCGTATGTCAGCCACTATTAAGCCCCTTCAAGGCGTATCCTAAAAGTATAAGCCCATGTTCTATGCTACGGCAGGCAAAAGAGACGCTATTTTTATCGAAATATGCCTCTTTTGCCTATTTGACTTTTAGGACAACCCCTTCAGATTCAAAGGCGGAACTTGAGGTGCGTATATCCGCCATAATGCCCAAAACTGAAATACCCCCGTTATGGTGAGTTAAGTTGCATTTCATCTTCTACGCATTTATAATTTGCTAAAGATTAATGATGCGTGAGCGTATTAACTATGTTACAGTCTGAATATTCCACTCAATCCACCAATATTTCCCAGTCGGAACGGTTTATCCAAGCTGCGTTAGATGCCCTATCTGCACATCTCGCTATTTTGGATAAAAATGGCGAGATTACTGCGGTCAATTTGGCGTGGCGCTATTTTGGTGATGATAATGCGTTGATAGACCCCAAATATTGCATTGGTGTTAATTATTTGGACATTTGTGACAAAGCCAATGGGCGTAATAACCGTGAGGCGGGGATGGTGGCGGCGGGCATCCGTGAGGTGATTAATCACCAACAAGATGTATTTAAGTTGGAATATCCGTGTCATAGTCCCACCAAAAAACGCTGGTTTATCATGACTGTCACCCGCTTTAATTGGGATGGTCAAGACCGTTTTATTGTGTCGCATCAGGATGTAACAGAACTCAAAATTGCCCAAGTCGAATTATCAGAAAGCCAAAAACGGATTCAGGTCATTTTGGATAACACGGTCAATGGCATCATCACATTCGATGCACGGGGCTTTATAGAGACCGCCAATATTGCGGCATGTGCCATTTTTGATTATACGGTAGACCAATTTACATCACAATCTATCGAGCATCTTATGGATAGTATCCCCAAAGATAAGACCAACCGCCAATTTTTAGAAGAACTGGTCACACAAACGAATCATGAGCATGTGGGAATACGCAGTGATGGATGTCCTTTTTCGATGTATTTTGCCCTCAGCAAAGTGGTTTTGGGCAATAAGACGATTTATATTGGCATTGTTCAAGATATTACCGAGCGCAAACGCCTAGAGGCAGAGGTACGCGAAAAAGAGACCCTCAGCATCGCCTTGCAAAAAGAACGGGAATTGAGAGAACTCAAAAATCGGTTTATCACCATGATGTCGCATGAACTCCGCACACCACTCGCTTCGATTATGCTGTCCAATGACTTGCTCAAACTCTATGGCGACCAAGCCTCACCCGAAGAAAAACTGCTGTACATGGAAAATATTCGCCAGCAGGTGGATTTGCTCACCGACCTCATTAAAGATGTGGCGACTATTAGCCGTACTGATGGGCAAAATACCATCATGATGCCCGAATTGCTCAATATCGTGATGTATTGCAAAAAATTGGTGGGCGAATTTACCCTCACCCATAAGCAAAATCATCAGCTCATCTTCAAAAGTAGCCACGAGCAATTGATGGTCATGGTGGATATAAAACTGATGCGACAGGTATTTAGCAACCTTATCTCTAATGCGCTGAAATATTCGCCAACGGGGGGGGATATAGATGTATCGGTGATGAGTGAGGGGCGCTTTATTGTCATCAAAGTGCGTGATAGTGGCATTGGGATTCCCCCAGAAGATATTACGCGCCTGTTTGAGCCGTTTCATCGCGGGTCAAATGTGGGGACAACCCCAGGGACGGGGTTAGGCTTGGCGATTGCCAAACAAGCCATCATGCTCCACAACGGCACAATAGCGGTGGAGAGTGTGGTAGGCAAAGGCACAATGATTGTCGTGCGCTTGCCCGTCCATTTTGAGATAGAAGCCGATTAATCGCTGATAATTGTCCCAACGCTGTTATCGCCACATACCGCCCGATACAAATCATCCTCTGCCCAAAAATTGATGACCAAAATGGGCATATTATTCTCTTGGCAAAGGGTGAAGGCGGTCATATCCATGACTTCAAATTTGTTTTTGATGACTTCATCATAGCTTAGGTGGGTATAGCGGGTGGCATTCGCATCTTTTTTGGGGTCTGCTGAATAAACACCATCCACTTTTGTGGCTTTGATGACAATTTGCGCGTTGATTTCCATTGCACGCAAAGCAGAAGCCGTATCGGTGGTGAAGTAGGGGTTGCCTGTGCCACCTGTGATAATCACCACACGCTCTTTTTCTAAATGACGAATGGCACGCAGACGGATATAGGGTTCTGCGACTGTATTCATCTGCACCGCCGTTTGCACTCGTGTGACCACACCTTCACGCTCTAGGGCATCTTGCAATGCCAAACCATTCATGACGGTGGCAATCATGCCCATGTGGTCGGCTGTAGATTGTTCCATGCCTCGCTTGACACCTTGTTCGCCACGCCACAAGTTGCCCGCGCCGATGACAATGCCAATTTGCACACCCAAATCAAAAACCCGTTTCACCTTCATGGCAATTTCTTGGGCGCGAGTGGGGTCTATGCCAAACCCTTTGTCCCCTGCGAGGGCTTCACCACTGAGTTTGAGCAGAATACGGTCATAGGCTTTTTGGGTCATAGAAAATATCCTTTCTAAAAAAATTAGGCAAAAAAAACGGACTAGCAAATGCTAATCCGTTGATGTTTTTCAACACCTATCATGCAGTAAACAGGGATAGGATGTTCGACACTGCCGCATATTATTCGGCGCTTTCTTCTTCGTTGGTGGCATTTTCACCGAGTGCAAAACGAGCAAAGCGGTTAATTTGCACACTCTCACCAATTTGTGCTACAACGGCTTGCAACAATTGGGCAATTGTCTTGCTATCATCTTTTAAGAAGGGTTGTTCCATCAAGACAATATCGCTATAGAACTTGTCCATGCGTCCTTGCACGATTTTTTCCAAAATGTCGGCGGGTTTGGTGGCATTTTTGGGGTCATCTTGCAAAATACGGAGTTGGATTGCCTTTTCGTGTTCTACTTCTTCTTGAGGAACTTCCTCACGGGTGATGTATTTTGGGGCAAGATTAGCGATATGAAGCGCCAAATCTTTGGCAAATGTGCGGAAAGTGGGTGTATTAGCGACAAAATCGGTCTCGCAATTCACTTCTACCAACACACCAAAACGGGCATTGAAGTGGAGGTAGCTTTCAATCACGCCTTCGTTCATAGCACGACCAGCACTAAGTTTTTTATTGGCTTTGGCGATGCCTTTTTCGCGCAACCAATCCACTGCCTTTTGAATATCGCCATCGTTCATTTCGAGTGCTTTCTTGCAATCTAAAGGACCTGCACCACTCATTTCGCGCAAATCCTTGACCATCTTGGCGGTAATTTCTGCCATGTTATTTTAGTCCTCATCCTCAAATAGTTTAGAATCACGTAATTTTGCGAGGGTAGATGCGCCAAAGTATTTTTCGTCGCCTTCTTCCTCTTCTTCTTCATAGCCCTTACGCGCATCAATGTTGCCATCTTCTTCTGATAGGCTGTCTTTGTCGCGCATATCACGCCCTTCAATCACGGCGTTGGCAAAGGCTTCGATGACGAGTTTAATGGCACGCATGGCATCATCATTACCGGGAAGCACATAATCAATAGGGCGTGGGTCGCAGTTGGTATCGAGCAACGCCAAAATGGGAATACTTAAGATATTGGCTTCTTTGACGGCGGTGGTTTCACGGCGGGTATCTACCACGATAATCAGTTCTGGCAGACGGCGCATTTCACGAATCCCACCCAAACGCAGATTGAGCTTGTCAATTTCGCGGTTGAGCATGAGTGCTTCGCGTTTGGTAAGCAGTTCAAATTCGCCTTTTTCGCGGCGGGCTTCTAATTTTTTGAGGGTATCAATGCGGTCACGGATAGTACGCCAGTTGGTGAGTGTGCCACCGAGCCAACGTTGATTGACATAGGGCATCCCACACCGATCAGCTTCTTGGGCGACTGTTTCTTGCGCTTGGCGTTTTGTCCCGACAAACAACACATTGCCACCTTTTGACACAATATCACGCACAAGGTCGTAATAGGCATTGAGGTTGACGATGGTTTGTTGCAGGTCAATAATGTGAATTCCGTTGCGTTGGGTAAAGATATAGGGTGCCATTTGTGGATTCCACTTTTGAGTGCGGTGTCCAAAATGCACGCCCGTTTCGAGCAGTTGCTTCAATGTTACCGATGAAGGCATAGTGAATCTTTCTCCTAAAATAGTATCGTGTTTTAACTAAGCACACCCGTCATCCCATTGTGACCGCCTGATAATCAGACGACACGCACAATTAGTCGGGGCATGTGAAATTAGCTGATGTGGGCGTATTTACCCGCATCAAACCGCGCAGTAGTGTAGCATAGGGTGGCAACTTGCACAAGATAAAATAGTATTTCATAAAACATGACTTTATTTTTATTAAACAATACCTTTCATATATTATTCATGACATTACTCACTAATTCGGTCACAAATACCCAAATAGGTGATATATTAAAAAAGTAAATTTCAACATAACGCACACGCTTTCAACACACCCCCTTGAATTTTCAACTTTTTCTATTCTGTATCACTTAGGAGGATGTCACATGAAAAAATTGTTTGTTGTTTTTATCAGTTTGTTCATCATGGTCAATGGGGCTGTCTTTGCCCAAGAAAACGATGATGAAAAAGACGGGTCACAAGATGTTGTGACTGGCAGTGTTTCTTCTAGTGCCTATTATTCTGTTCCAACAGGTGGTAAGCCTGGTGAGATTCAACCAATGCAAGTCAATGGAGGCATTGAAGCGCGTGCCGAGTTATGGTGGAGTACGGCTCCTATCTGTACATACTTTAATTGCTGGATGCAAGGGAAAGCCGTTACACAGGTAGTTAGTGGTAGTGGGGTATATAATCTGTGCGCCCAAGTAATTTATCTTTCGAGAAATGGAGTAGCTGTAGGTTCTACTGGGTTCAATTGCGGTACATATAATTTAGGAAATGGTGTTAGTGCAGAAACTCAGCAAAATGGAGACCCTAGAGCCGCTAATTGGATTGTAGCCACAGCGCATACAGCAACCAATCAAGCAGGCGTAGGAGGAACTCCTTTTAATTGGGCACCTTTTCTAAGTGCTTCTGTGAATCTATAATGAGTATATTAACCAAGCTAATATTCAAATTTATACTTGTTGTTTGTAGCTTGGTGATGGTGGTTGGGTGTACAAGCCCAGCCACTGCACCAACATCTACCGCAGAAGGTGTCAATCAATCGCGTGATATTCGGGATATTTATCAAGCAATTTCGATTACACCACAACCCAATAATCAGCTCTGTTGGAATACGGGTGATTCTCTTGAACAGACTGAAGCGCAGTGGAACGAGTTCATTGCCAATCCTATGTTCGAGGAAGGGCTTGCATTTGTATTATTTGTCACCGATGGGGCGGAAGTGCTTGGAAGAGAAACACATCGTATCGCCCCCAACACCCCCATTCATTTAACCTATCGGGGTTATTATCACAATGCTAATGATAGCAGTGCATCCCAAACGGTGCGTTATATTGCCCTTCTCAATGAGCAACAACTACCCAACGCATTTGATGATAGCGATACGCCTTACCATGATATGGTATTTAATTACCACGAAACACAAACCTTTGATATCACTGTACCCGCATTAGATGAAGGTATCCATGAATTCATTCTTATTGGGGTTCAGCAAGCCGATTTATCTAATTTAGGGAATATAGGTCTTTTTCAGTCACGGTTAACCCTGATTGTCGGTAATCCGCCATTGGTGTTTGATGCGACAAATTATGTATCAGTTGAACCCTATGAATATCGTACCAGCGCCAATGCCGATAATTACTGGTCAGTCAATGTACATGGCGACCAATCTCAAAAAGCATGGGCATATCCAGAGGTTTATAAACCTGCCACAAATCAACTCGATTTTTACATCAGTACAGGTTATATGATAAGCACCAATGCACAAGTCGAACATGATATTAGCCCACAATCACAGCCCATTGCCCTCATCACCTTACTAGATTATGTTCAAGTGCCTTTTCAACAAGACAAAATGGTGTTCTATGGGATACTATCGCCCGATAATGCCTATAGCTTTATACCAGCAAGTATTGATGTCTCTGGAGAAAGTCGCAAAAGAGAATTGCTGGTCGTTCAGATTAGCTATCCTCGTTTTCCCAATTGTTTTCTCTTTCCATCTCAACCAGAAGGGCGTTATTTCTCTTTTGCAGTATCAGCAAGGCGTTATGGGATAGACGTTCAAAACTAGCAGGATGGGCTAAATGCCCGTCCTAGCCCACCAAAACAGGATAGAGGTGACATTTATCATGCAATTTACATTATCTTAATCATATTATGGTTGACAATTGGTTAGATTCCGAATATATTAAAAAAGTAAATTTCAACACACCGTACACTCTTTCAACACACCGTACACTCTTTCAACACACCGCACACACTTTCAACACACCCCCTTGAATTTACAACTTTTTCTATTTTGTATCCCTTAAGGAGATGTCACATGAAAAAATTGTTTGTTCTTTTTATCAGTTTGCTCATCATGGTCAATGGAGCAGTTTTTGCCCAAGAAACCGATGATGAAAAAGATGGGTCACAAGATGTTGTGACTGGCAGTGTTTCCTCTAATGCCTATTATTCTATCCCCGTCGAAGTATTTGATGGAATTCAACCTATGCAGGTAAATAATGGTGTACAAGTAGAAGCAAGATTAGATTGGCAATATGCTATAGTTTGTTTATGGTTTAATTGCTCGATAGATGGGCGTGCAATTACCCGTATCAATGTTTGGTATCATGCTCCTACTCCTGAAATGTGTGCTCAAGTAGAGTCTCTTATAAAAAATGGTATAAATTACGGAGGTACAGATTATTATTGCGCACCTTATAATTCCAGTAGATATAGTATAAGTACCACAAAATCTGTATCAGGAGATCCCAGAAATGCTTATTGGGTGGTAAATACCTATCATACAGTAGCATATCCGGGGGTTTTCTGGGCACCTAGATTACAATCTTCTGTATCGCTATAACATGGTATTGTTATTAAAAAAAGAATTAAAGTTTTGTATATTTATTATTATAGATATTATAATAGTTGGATGTACAAATTCACATCAAACAGTGCTTACTAATCAAGGGAGTATTAATTCGGTTCAAGATATTTATCAATCCCTCTCAATTACTCCACAACCTAATAACCAATTATGTTGGTATGATGCTGATTTATCTGTTGATAATTGGGATAGTTATATTACTAATCCTGCCTTTGAAGACGGACTTGCCTATAGTCTAATGATTCAAAATGTGAGTGTAATTGGCAACTCAACTTATCAATTACAACCAAATGTTCCTAATCATATCACTTATCGAGGATACTACCGCAGTTCAACCAATACAGAGGCTTTTTTACCAATTCGATATATTGCATTTCTTAATGAACGCCAACTCACTAATGTCTTTGCCAATGAGGAAATACCATATCAGGATATGGTATTTAATTCTCATCAAACTCAAACATTTGATATGACTATTCCATCATTGGATGAAGGTATCCACGAGCTTGTTGTGATTGGTATTGAGCAGGCAGAACTTTTCAACGATGGTCGTGTTGGTGTTTTTGCTATACGGGCAACTTTTATTGTCGGAAATCCACTCCTGTCTATTGATAGGACTACTTATGAATTAATCCAACCTTATGAATATCGCAATAGTAGTAATTTCGATACATATTGGTCATTAACTGCTCATAGTGACCAATCCCATTTAATGTGGGTTTATCCTGATATTTATAAACCAGTTAAGGATAAATTGGACTTTTATATGAGTGTGGGTTATATGGAACAAGCAGATATGCAAGCCCAACACAACATTATTCCCAATCCACAACCAATTGCTCTAATTACTTTGCTAGATTATGTTCAAGTGCCAATACAAAAGGATAAATTGGTATTCTATGGGCTATTATCATCCGATAACTCTTATAGCTATATCCCAGCAACCATAGATTTAGATGGATACACTGGCAAAAAAGAGTTACTGATTATTCAGATTAGCTACCCTCGTGTCCCATATTGTTTGCTTATACCAACTATGACAGAAAGGGAAGGGTTTTATTTCTACTTTCGTATTGATGTGGAACGTTATGGGATAGATGTTCAAAATTAGTAGGATGGGCTTTATGCCCGTCCTATCCATATCACAGTACGCTATCCCACCGATTGCGGTACGTTTGGAGATATAGCGGTATAATGGGGCAATGGTTACACTAATTTTTTGGAGATGTTGCCCAATGAAACGATTAATCCTCTTTAGTCTAATATTACTCACGCTGGGAGGGGTATTTCGTCCCGCCCCTAGTGAGGCACAACCGCTTAATATGCCCCTCGTGATGCTCATTGATGGTGATTTGTGGACATGGAATCCGCAAACCGATGCGCTGGTTCAGCTCACCACATGGCGCTATAACTTTAAGCCCGTCATGTCGCCAAATGGCGATTGGGTTGCCTATAAATCGTGGGCGACTATCACCGTAGAAGCCATTAATGCGTCTGCGCCGATGAATCCGACCGAGCCACCCGGTAATATTTGGCTCATAGACCCCTTCACAGGCGATGCCCTGCAGATTGCAGACCAACCTGCCGATGCCGTATTCGGCACACCATCGGGTAATGACCGTTTTGTGGCGCGGTCTAACCCTGTTTGGTCGCCAGATGGCACAGAAGTCGCATGGACAGAATTTTGGTTTCCAGAATATGCCAGCCGTTTAGTGATATATAATCTTGTCTCACAATCAACCCGTACCGTAGTGGATGAGTTGCCTATTGGATATGAGCAACAAGGTCCAGTGGATGTGGCATGGGGGGCGGCGGGGATTGCCTATCCCACCACCAACTATAATGCCGATGCACAACGCTTTGAGGATACCTATTACTTCTATACTAGTGCTGGCTCATCTGAATTGGGCAATGTCACCATGACAGAGGATTATATGGTGTGGCATGGGCTGTTCTGGTTTACGGGGACACAATTCATCAATGCAATGGAAAATGGCATAGCTGTCATCACAGGCGATAATTTGCCCAAACTGATAGACCCCTTCACGGGGAATAGGGTGGATTTTATGGGTATTATGGTGGGATATAGCGCATGGCAAAGCCTCACACAAGGCAATTATGTCTCTTTTGGCATATACAATGATGGCAACAATAACTATGGGCTTACTTGGTCGGCTCAAAGTTCTGATGGGCGCTTTTTGGGCGAAATTGGCACAAGTATCAGTTATTTTGATACTTTCTCCAAACTGGCTATTTCGCCCGATGGCATGAGTATGGCATATATCGCCGACGATGGCAGTGTGCAGGTGTGGCAAAATGGTCAGACGATGCAATTGCCCGTGAGCAATGTCGAAGCAATTGTGTGGTCACCTGTGCTATGGACGACCAATTACCCTGTGGGTGGGTGATTTTTTATCATCCGCTATAATGAGTAGTGGCATAAATAATCATGCCACTACTCAAAGATTTTGGGCTATGCCAATCGGCTCAGAATTGCACCACGACTGAATCGTCTGCCGCCGAGTGAGAATAAAAAGGCATCTACTGCCCATACCACTGCGCCTAATATGATTGAGGCGCTCACATCCAAATACACAACCCCGCCCGCTTGGGCGATGAATAACATCATAATCGGCAAAATTACATACGCACCCGCCTGATATGCCTCCTGAAAGGTACTCACCCGCGAGGATACCCACACGGTCACACCCAACCCCATACACGTCACAGCAGGCACAACCCACAGAAGCAAAACCACCCATGTGAGATTGGGAAAAATGATTAGCCCAAATCCGCGTGACATCACCAAATTCACCACCACCCCATATACCACGGCACCCAGAAGCGACACTATCATGGAGGTGATAAGGGGCGATAACCACTTGGCAAAATACAATTCAAAATCGCTCAGAGGGGTATGCAGAAGGGCTTCGAGCGTTTTGCGTTCTTTTTCACCCGCAAAGCTATCCGCCGCCACAATGCTCCCCGTCATGACGGGTAATATCAAGAAAAATGGCACAAATAGATACATATAAATTAGATACAACGATTTGGCTTGTGAACTATCTACCGATTCAAAAAATGGGTCTGTCATCGGCATATTTTGCATGAGGCTTTCAAATTCGTTAATCGAATTACTGCCACTCGGTGCATTGAGATATAAGACCCCCACCAGCAAGGGCATGATGAAGGTGAATATGACTGGCAATAACAGCATCGGCGCAATCACCATCTTATTTTTGAATACCACTAGCAAATCTTTGCGGATAACCGCCCGAATCCCGCGCCAATTCCAACTCATCATGACGATACCCCCTCTGCCTTATTATGAAGCGCAAAATAAATATCTTCTAATGCCGATTCTCCCGCTTCCATCTCATAGAGTCGCACCCCCCGATTCACCAACATCGTGAGTAAATCGGCAAGGGTCTCTTTTTTGTTGATAGAAAAGCGTAAAATCTCCCCATCTGGGATAATTTCGGTTACACCGTCTATCATCTCTAAGACCGATTGTGCCTCTGCGACCTGATGCGGTGCAACTTCGATGTGATATTGGCGTGACATGCCGACTTTTTCCGCCAATTCCCGTGCTGTCCCAATTGCGACCAAATGCCCTTTTTCTAGCACCGCCAACCGATGACACAGGCGTTGGGCTTCTGTGAGGTTATGGGTGCAAATGAACACGGTTGCACCGTCATTTTTGCTGATATGCCGAATCATGTCATGGACGGCGCGGGTAGAGATGGGGTCTAGGCTACTCGTCGGCTCATCCAAAAAGAGTAGGCGTGGACGGTGCAAAAAAGCACGGGCAATGGCGAGTCGTTGCTTCATCCCCTTGCTAAACCCACCGACTTTATCCTCTGCGCGGTCAGATAAATCGAATTG
>Ga0163147_10008912_pt1 | contig 11004 bp, 9 predicted proteins | sample OliLakLV19MP6G1_FD_148597 | JGI IMG/M metagenome (GOLD analysis project Ga0163147, IMG submission 148597) | Freshwater microbial mat bacterial communities from Lake Vanda, McMurdo Dry Valleys, Antarctica- Oligotrophic Lake LV.19.MP6.G1 | ecosystem: Environmental > Aquatic > Freshwater > Lake >...
TTTTTGATATAATTACGATTGTAAGTCAACATATTTATTAAGACTAAAAGAGAGGGCAGACATGGTTACAGGATATTGCGTTAAGTGTAAGGAAAAAGGCGTTGATTTGTCAGCACCAGCGATTCATCAAACTGCAAAAGGTGGTTTCATGGCCAAGGGGAAGCACGAGAAATGTGGAACAACTGTTTGTGCAATGATGTCTAAAGACAATGCTGAAAAAGCAGTAGAAGACGGCGCAAAAAAAGCCTACTAAACTTCTTTTGCGATAAGGATTTAGATTAGGTAGCTTTTAGCCACAGGTCCACAAACAACGGAGTACCAACCATAAGCACTATATGGATTATACTGTCATGCTAATAGCGACTATTTATACAGTTAGTGTAACTCCCACCTCTTACCTAGATAACAAGTACTCTTGATACTGCACTTCTAGAATGGACCTCCAACGAGCTATTTCATCCCTAATAAGGTGGAAACTTTTTGATACCTGCTGCACCAAAGTGAACAAACATATTCCCAACTTTGTAGTGCCTGGTGGCTAAGTTGGAGTATAATTGAAGCCCCATGGACGATGATAATATGCAAGACCTAAAACAATTTATTGCTGCTACCGTTTCGCAACAAACTTCTGAGATTATTGAGCGCCTTGACAAAATGGATGGACGGCTTGATAAAGTGGATGGGCGTCTTGATAAAGTTGATGGACGGCTTGATAGAGTTGAGCACAAGATAGATGATTTGTCCGCATCGGTTGCAGAGGCAATTGAACAATCAAATCAAGCAAATGATGAGCAACTTAAAGATCACGAACAACGCATTACTCAACTAGAACCCAAAGCTGCCTAACTAGCGTATACCCGACTTACGCAAAACTCCTCCATGCCCAGACCAAATCTGGCTGGCTACAAACATTTTTTCCTCTTTCGATGTATCTACGGATACATCTCTTTCCGATAAAACTGTTTTCGCTCACCCAGCTTTACCCTGGGAACGAACGATTCTGCGTAAGTCGGGTATAGCTCCCAGCCCACACCCACAAATCAAATACTCTTGATACGGCACTTCAAGAATCCTTCTCCAGCGAGCTATTTCACCCCTGATGAGGTGATATTCTACTTAATTAATGCATGATACAATATTGATATGTCCGGCCAAGCTACAAAAACTAACTTAAACAATCTTGAAGTGCGACTTGATAAGCGTTTTGAAAAGATTGACAAACAGTTTGATCAGATTACAAAAGTTGTTATCAAGGGTTTTGATCGCATCGATAAGACTTTAGAGACTAAAGCTTATAGTTATTGTATGATTTTAATAGTAGGCTTATAAAGTGTGGCATGCAAGTATTTTGCATGGTATATAGAGCGAGAGAAATTGACAAAACGTAATACAATATTTAAAATGTAATACATGAGATACGCCACGATTATAACGAGCAAGGGCACTATTACTATCGCCGCGCCACTCCGCAAAGCGCTTGGTTTTAAGACGGGACAAAAAGTCCACCTTACACTGGATAAAAATCGCCAAGTTGTTATTGATGGCGGTACAGATGTACATGAATTTGAGGCCTTGCGAGATAGTATTACTAAAAAGATACCTAGCCACAAAAAGGGTCTAACTGGTCAAGCATTAAAAGAAGCTGCTGCCAAAGCCTGGGTCGCTGACTACCTGTGAATCCCGTTAGACCTATGCAACACAGCACCAATATATCAATGGGTATCGTGTCTGTTCATATGTCGGTGCGGTGGGGTGAAAGGGTCTAACGGGATGAATAGTCTTGATACAAACGTCATTCTTCGTTACTTATTGAATGATATACCTGCGCAAACATCTCTGGCCAAGGTCGTTATTACCACTTCGCCGTGCTATGTAACGGATGTTGTAGTAACAGAGACAGTTTTTGTTCTTGAAAGAGTTGTCGGTATGGTAAGAGAGGATATAGTGCAATTAGTACAAAAGTTTCTGGGTTTACGCAGCTTGGTATACAACGACTATTTTCTAGATCAGGTTATTGATCTGTACGGTGCTAAGAAATCTTTGTCTTTTGCAGATTGCTACGGGGCGATTGAGGCAAAGGTATACGAAAATACACTCATTACCTTTGATAAACAGTTAGCAAAGCACGGTGGGAATCATGTCAAAGAGCCACAGCGCGTTAATTCTTAATCGGGGGCTACTCCAAAATTTCTTGACCAGACTATACCCGACTTACGCAAAACTCCTCCATGCCCAGGCCAAATCTGACTGACTGCAAACATTTTTTCCTCTTTCGATGTATCTATGGATACATCTCTTTCCGATAAAACTGTTTTCGCTCACCCAGCTTTACCCTGGGAACGAATGGTTCTGCGTAAGTCGGGTCTAGTAATTATGCTAAAATAGAGTTGCTTGAAGAACTACCACTTTTGGTGGCAGTTTTTTATTTTAAGGAGAATGTTTTGGAAATTATTAAATCAATAATTCAGCCCGATCAGCCACCAAGGCCATATTTGCCATATCTGGCGGCTGTGGAATCAGGTGCTATTAAGCCTGAGGATCTAATACCAGAGGAACTTGGTGATCCCCTTGGCGTACTTCTGGCAAACAGAAAAATTCCGGCTCAACAGGCCGGCCTAGTGTTACTTGGGCAACAGTCACATGTCTGTGATCATAACGCAGTTATCGATTATGCCTATGACAGACTTTTTCTGGGCTCTTCTTCTAAAAAAGATGTAAATAAACTTGGGGAAATTCACGAATCTGGTCTAATTGTTTTAACCAGGCCAAATGGCATACTAAAGGTTATTGGCATTGCGATAACCCCAGAAACTCATCCTTGGCTGGCGAATGGTGATAATTTAGGCAATGTTGCAGTAAAGCTTTTTGGGCTGGAAGCCATGCAGTTTGAAGCAGTAGATATTGATGGGGAGGGCATTATCAGCGCTAGAAGAATAACACCTACTATGTAGGTGACAAGACACAGCTTACTTTTACTCATACTTAGTTGTTTGAGCTCACAACTAACACTAACGTATAATCATAATCGTAAGTAAATTTTGGCACGTTGGCCGAGGAGTTAGGCGCAGCTCTGCAAAAGCTGAAACACGAGTGCGAATCTCGTACGTGCCTCCAGAGTTACCCCACAAAGAATCCTCTCTTTGCAGGGACCCCAATGGGGCGAGTGGCGGAATTGGTATACGCGACGGACTTAAAATCCGTTGGTCTAAAAACCTTGTGGGTTCGAGTCCCACCTTGCCCACCACGTCAGAATCACTTAGATGTTAATTAGCTCTTAACAATAACGAAAGCTATTTTTCGGTGGTGGTGCTATAATTACAGTATAGAAATAAGGAGGATTTGGACAGATGACAATTGTAATAATCCTAGTTGTTTTGGGTCTCTTGGTGATAACTGGTGTAGTTATCTACAACAGTCTAGTGCGGGCCAAAGTAAGGGTAGAGGAAGCATGGAGTGACATTACGGTTCAGCTCAAGCGTCGTTACGATCTTATCCCTAACCTCATTAACACCGTCAAGGGTTATGCCGCGCATGAGAAAGGGGTCTTCGAAAAGGTCACCGAAGCCCGTTCTAATGCCCTCAATGCTCAAGGCGTAGCCGAGACCGCCAAGGCCGAAAACATGTTCGAGAAAACACTTAAAAGCCTGTTTGCGGTCGCCGAAGCCTATCCAGACCTAAAGGCCAACGAAAACTTCAAACATCTTCAGGAAGAGCTTGTTGATACCGAGGACAAAATTCAGGCTTCACGCCGGTTTTACAACGGTTCTGCCAGGGATCTCAATATCAAGATCGAGTCTTTCCCCATCAATCTTTTTGCCGGCGCATTCGGGTTCAAAAAGCGTGAGTTCTTTGAGGTTGAGGGAGCAGAGCAGGCCACCATAGACAAGCCGGTCGAAGCCAAATTCTAAGGTATGTACCAGCAAATTGCCGCTAACAAGCGTAAAAGCCTGGCGCTAATTCTTGGTTTTGTGATATTTATCACAGGTTTATCCTGGCTGTTTGCTCTCTACAGTGGACGTCCGAGCATAACTATTGCCGTGCTCATTGGTGCCACCGTCTATGCGATTATCACCTATTTTGCCGCTGCCAAACTGGCTGTTGCACTTAACGGCGCGCACAAGATTGAGAAGCGTGATAATCCCAGGCTGTACCGGATTATCGAAAATATCGCTATAACCAATGGTATGCCTATGCCCAAGGTATATGTCATGGACGATCCGGCCCCCAATGCTTTTGCCACTGGCCGCGATCCTAATCATGCGTTGGTTGCTGCCACAACCGGCCTCCTGAATGTTATGGATGACACTGAACTGGAAGGTGTGATAGCGCACGAACTGGGACACGTAAAGAACTATGATATCCGAGTTAGCATGGTGGCCTTTGCTCTGGCTGCTGTTGTCGGCATACTGGCGGATATAATGCTCCGCATGGCCTGGTTTGGTGGTAATCGTAACAATAGAGATAGCGGAAGCTCCTATCTATTTATACTGGCTATTATTGCTGCCATTCTGGCTCCCATAGTAGCGATACTTATCCAGATGGCAATTTCCCGTAAACGTGAATATTTGGCCGATGCTACCGGTGCGTTAACTACTCGTTATCCCGAAGGTTTGGCCAGGGCGCTCGAGAAAATCAAAATTCACGGCAGTGCTACTAAGCGACCAAATACTACAACGGCACACTTGTTTTTTGCCAATCCGCTCAACAAACGTGAGTTTACTACCCTATTTAGCACCCATCCTCCTATAGAAGACCGGATTAAGCGTTTGCGTTCTATGGGAACACACATTTAGAGGGTAAACATCATAGCTGCCAAACCAAAAAGTACCAAAAAAGCCCAAAATAAGCGATCGCCAGCTACTGGTCGCACTATACCGCGGCGGCTGAAACGCCCAATATATCGTTCCTTTCGGGTTAGTAAACGTATCAAACAGCCTGCCAAGGACTTACCAGGTGCATTTGGTTTACTCCGCCAGTCGATGCTTACTATCAAAAGTCACTGGAAACTTTTTGGTAGCCTTACACTTATCTATGGACTGCTGACTATCTTGCTCGTTAGGGGCTTTGGTGGCGGTATTAACCTAAGTGAACTCAAGGCTACGCTCCAGGATGGCTTTGGTGGCCGGTATGCCAATTTGGCGACCGGGGCAGCCTTGTTTAGTTACTTACTAGGCTCTGCTGGCAGTTCCGCCACTCCCACTGGCAGTCTGTATCAAACCTTCCTTATCATCATCATGAGCTTGGTAATTATTTGGACGCTGCGCCAAGTATTAGCTGGCAAAACAGTTGGCGTAAAAGATGGTTTTTACAGAGGTGTATATCCACTGGTGCCATTCATTCTGATCTTGCTGGTCATAAGTCTGCAATTAATGCCTCTTGCCATCGGTAGCTGGCTATACTCCACAGTTGTCGGCAATGGCATTGCCATTACAGCAATCGAAAAATCGGTTTGGGCATTGCTATTCTTTTTGCTGGCCCTATTATCGCTCTATATGCTCTGTTCGTCGATTTTTGCGCTGTACATTGTGACGCTGCCCGATATGACGCCTATGAAGGCACTCCGATCTGCCCGCCAACTAGTGATATACCGGCGTTGGGCGGTAATGCGCAAGGTAGTGTTCTTGCCACTTGCCTTGTTGATACTAACAGCGGTCATCATGATCCCCCTTATTTTGTTTATAACGGCGGCGGCCCAGTGGATATTTTTCCTAATCAGCATGCTGGTGTTGATTGTGGTGCACGTCTATATGTATACGCTTTACAGGGAATTATTATGAGTAAGCAACTGGTGGATACCCGCCTCAATAGTCTTCGATCCCAGCTACAGCAATATGCCTATGAGTACTACGTGCTCGATAAACCAAGTATTAGTGATGCTGTCTATGATGGCCTCATGCAAGAGCTCAAAAAAATAGAGCACGACTATCCAGACCTTATTACGCCCGACTCACCGACTCAACGTGTTGGCGGGCAGCCGCTTGAACAGTTCAGTAAGATGCAACATAGCTCACGCATGCTGAGCCTCAATGATGTATTTAGCCAAGAAGACGTAGAAGCGTGGGTAAAACGGACTGAAAAATTGGCTCCAGGTAACAAACACGAATACACTGCCGAAATAAAAATGGATGGCTTAGCGGCTGCGCTCATCTATGAAGACGGTAGATTTATCCAGGCCATTACGCGCGGTGATGGTTTTGTTGGCGAAGATGTCACAGCCAATGTTCGTACCATCAAGAGCGTGCCTTTGCACCTACGCTATGACAAAAAGCACGAAGATTTTTTGCGAGGGCGAACTGAAATACGCGGTGAAATCATTATGCTCAAGCAGGACTTTGAGGCATTAAATCATAAGCGTGAACAGCAGGGTCTGCCCGTTTTTGCGAACCCGCGCAATCTAGCAGCTGGAACTATACGGCAGCTAGATCCACGTCTGGTTGCTGCCCGGCCATTACAGTTTCGTGCGTATGATCTAGTCCGTGACAACCCAAAAGAGGTACCAACCTATGCCTTTGCCTACCAAACACTTCGAGCTCTGGGCATTGTTGCCAATCCTGAGGCCCAGGTCTTCGATGATCTACAAGGCGTGATGGGATTTGTTAGGGAATGGCAAGAGAAACGTCACGGATTACCATTTAGTACAGACGGGTTGGTGATCAAACTCAATGACCGCAAATTGTATGCTGCTCTCGGCGTGGTTGGCAAGAATCCTCGTGGAGCGGTGGCATATAAATATCCGGCAGAAGAGGCAACAACCATGGTTAAGGATGTTGTCATTAGTATTGGGCGGACAGGTGCGGCTACGCCAGTTGCGGTGTTTGATCCAGTTGTCGTAGCTGGTAGCACTGTTCAGCATGCCAGCCTTCATAACGCCGATGAAATTGCTCGCAAAGATATCCGAGTTGGCGACACCGTAGTGATATATAAGGCGGGTGATGTTATCCCGCAAGTTGACCAAGTACTCACGGAGTTGCGACCCAAATATGCCAAGAAGTTTGACATGGAAAAGGAGCTACAACGCCAATACCCAGAACTCATATTTGTGCGGTCAGAAGGTGAGGTGGTCTACCGCGTTAAGGATGCCACCGGCAAGATTCTGCTCAGCCAAGCACTCGAGCACTTTGCCAGCAAGAGTGCCCTTGATATTGATGGCTTAGGCGAAAAGAATGCGACTGCTCTAGTTAACGCCAAGTTGGTGCATGACCTATCAGACATCTATACGCTATCCAAAAACCAAGTTATGGGTCTAGATAGGTTTGCGGAGGTATCAGCCCAAAAACTCATTGCGGGCATAGCTGCTACTACCCGTCCACCACTTCCCCGGTTTATCTATGCCCTGGGCATTCGCCATGTCGGGGCGCAAACAGCGGTTGATCTGTCCAATTACTTTAAGCGTTTAGACAGTATGGGAAGCGCAACCTATGGTCAACTCAAAGAAGTAGAAGGTATCGGCGAAATCGTAGCTGAGTCGATTTTGGCTTGGTTTACCGATGACGATAACCAGGCATTACTTGCCAAATTTCGCCGTTTGAGCGTCTGGCCACAGGAAGTCAAACATACCGGCGACAAACTGGCTGGCAAAAAGTTTGCTGTCACCGGCACGCTAGAAATCATGCAACGTGATGAAGCGGCCGATCAAATACGTAAGCTCGGTGGAGTATTTCAGACCAGTGTCGGCAAGGATACAGACTACCTGGTGGTGGGCCAATCCGCTGGCCAGCGGAGAGGCGAAGCTAAACTTACTAAAGCCCACAAGTTAGGTACCAAACAAATTACTGAACAAGAACTCAGTAATATGCTTGACAAATAAGATAAAATTGTTATGTTTATGTTAAGTCGTGCGTACGCGGCGCGTGACCCCACATCCTTTTCACTCTTCCTCATAATCCGCCAGTTGGCGGGCTACTTGTAAGCAGAAAAGAGCAGGGGCGAAAATAAAAATTACAAAAACAAAAACCACCCGTCGCGGGTGGGCACGCACGAAGCAAAGACCATCCTAAAGGGGTGGTTTTTGCGTAAGTCCAGTATAAGAACTGTTTCCTCATTCGTCATATCTACGGATATGACTCACTCAGAGAACAGTACTTCTAGCTCACTCACATCAGATCTACAATTTGGCCACTTTGATTTGGGATTGCTATAGCTTAGCTGGTAAAGCGCATGCATCGCACGCATGAGACCACCGGTTCGAATCCGGTACACTCCGCCAGATCAAGTAAAAGGTGTGCGAGTGAGGTCTAGGGTACGACTTCTTTCTTTTCCATCAGTTTTGCAAATTCGTACACGCTCTTGCCTTGGGTTCATAGAAGGGGTACAATCAACTCGAGATAAGCTTTAGCATAATGCAAGACGAAAACCAACAAGATTTAAATACCTATACTGCTCCACAGCAGAATACTCCCGAACCATCCGTTCCTAGCGTCCCGCCTCCTTCTTCTGATAAGCCTCAACCCCCTTCGTCCAAGCGTAGCCCTTTGCTTATAGGTCTGACACTGTTGTTCATCGTTATAATTAGTGGTTTGAGTGCGTGGCAATTATCTAGCAACAAAAGCAAAAAATCTACGCCAGTAGCCCATAAATCCTCACTTACCGACCAAGCAAAGACGATAACAACCAAACTGGTTGGCATGGACAAGCAGTTGGTTGAGGATCAATCAAAGCCAAAAACAGACGATTTTACTGCTACGGCCAAAGAACGTTTGGCTCTAATTGATAAATTGCTAGAAGAAGAAGGTGGCCCAAAAGCCGTATTGGCACTGTCTAATCCAGGTGGCTTTGCTAACGCCCCGGCAGAAGCCCAACAATATCTGGAGACCGCTGTGGAGCTAGAGGGTCATATGCATCAAGTGCATAGTGATTTAGCTGATGGTAACGGTAAACTTATCTCTAAATATGATGAATACTACATTGGCAGTTCAGACGACAATAGAGACAACAGTCGCCTGTATTTAACCGAGGAGCTACCGGGCCAATATGTTGATGCCGATGTTAACATACCAACCATAAAATTTGACAAAAAGCATGTGGCTCAAACTGCCGCGGTCACTAAAACCGATGAGCCAAAGAAAAGCTTAGTGTTGGCCGCTTCAACACCAATAACCAAAAAGATTGCCTTGATATTACTCAACTTTAAATCAAATCCTACCCAAATGATGACTGTTGCTCAAGCCAAAGCCAGATTATTAACAGATTCTTCCTCTATCAATCAATTTTACAAGGACTCTAGCTTAGATAAAGTGTCAATCACAGGTGATGCATTTGGCTGGTATACCATTGATGCTGATCCAAAAGTTTGTGACCCCTACGGCAATAAAGCCAAAGCCTTGACAGAGGCAGCCAAAGCCGGCGTTAACTTAACTGGTTATGATAATTATATATTCTTGTTTCCCAACAATAGCTGTAATTGGGCGGGTTATGCTGAATTTCCTGGATCCAATTCATGGCTGAATGGCAATACGTGGGCGGCTGAACACGAATTGGGACATAACTACGGAGTGCATCACGCTAATATTCTGGTTTGTACTGAAGCAGGTAAAACCGTAACAATATCTACATCGTGTACTTCTATAGAATACGGTGATCCTTATGCTGTCATGGGTTTGATCCCCAAGTTACACAGCATGGCCCAAACTAACTTGATGGGCTTTCTTGATAGTAGTCAAGTGCAGACCGTTAGCGCCAGCGGGACTTATACTTTATCTGGATCGCGTACCAGTGGATCACCTCAATTAATACTCATTCCTCGCACCGCCGCACAAGAGGGTTATGCATCATATCCGACATATTACGCATTGGAATATCGTCAACCAAAGCTACCGTTTGATAATTTCAATACTAGTTGGCCTGTAGTAAACGGAGTTACAGTGCGTATTAGCTCATCGATCCGAGCAATTAAAACGCAATTACTTGATACAACTCCTACCACTAGCTATTTTAGTGACTCCGCTTTAGCCAAAGATGCCACGTTTAATGACCCAGTTAATAAAATAACTATTAAGACTCTGGATGTAACACCGGGCGGTAACGCTACTGTCCAGATTGACTTCACTGCGCCACCGCCCCCAACACCTTGTACGCCCGCCAGTCCGACAGTTGTGATTGACCCCGCCAGCCAATGGGCCAATCCTGGAGATCATAAGCTTTACACGCTTAATATAACCAATAATGATAACAGTGTCTGCCCGGCCAGTACGTTTAATATCAGTAAATCTCTGCCAAGTGGTTTCACGCAGACACTAAGCGACTCCAACATTAGCTTAGCCCCTGGAGCCAAACAAGAAATTAACATTAATGTTAAATCAGCTAAGAGTACCGCCATCGGTTACTATAGCTTCAGCGAAAATATCGCCCGAAGCGGTCAAAATACAGTTAGTGCTAGTGCTAACTACAATATTGGTACTCCACCGCCACCGCCACCGCCACCATCCAGCGGCTCAATAAAGTTTGTTAAAACCGTTGTCTCTAATACTAAGACTCAATCACCAAACAATACTTTAGAATTAACTATACCAACCGGTGGTGGGGCTGCTGCTGGCAATAGGATTATCATAAGTGTTTCAGTCGGTGGTAATAACGGTACCCAATCCTGTAGTGACAATAAAGGCAGTTCATATAACAATGATGGTACGGTTGCTGCCCGTAAACTGTTTGTCTGTTCGGCCCATCTGACCAAGGCTCTTGTACCTGGTGATAAGATAACTATTAAATACCCGTCCTTTAGTGGTTCAGCTGTGGCTGTGGCTAACGAATTCAGCGGAATTGCCACAACTGACGCTATTGATGGTATTTTTAGAAGCGATAGTGCCAGTTCTAAGAACGTAGTCATTGATCCTGCTCTTGTAACTACTGCCAAAAGCCTAATCTTTGGTGCTGTTACCAGCAAAGCCTTTACGATTGGGAGTGGATTTACCAAGGCTGGTGATACTGGTGGCATTTATCCGATTTACCAGATTACAAGCGCAGCCGGTTCATACAGTACCTTGGGCACAAGTTCTGGCACGTGGCGTG
>Ga0163147_10008929_pt1 | contig 10984 bp, 7 predicted proteins | sample OliLakLV19MP6G1_FD_148597 | JGI IMG/M metagenome (GOLD analysis project Ga0163147, IMG submission 148597) | Freshwater microbial mat bacterial communities from Lake Vanda, McMurdo Dry Valleys, Antarctica- Oligotrophic Lake LV.19.MP6.G1 | ecosystem: Environmental > Aquatic > Freshwater > Lake >...
ACATATATATGGAAGAGGGTCAACGGTTTTTGGTATTGGTATTTTTACACCGGTGGCGTAACCTGTTTGTAAAAATTATAACATAAACCGCCTTTGGGCCGGCGGGCCAACCTTGCGTTTTTCTACATTGCTCAAATTAACAGGCTGCGCCGCTGGCGCAGGGATTGCATTTATTTAATGGCGAAGCTACAAACAGGTTACGCCGCTGGCGTAAATACAGTTGCACTAATTTTCAATATTAATTTTATGCGGAAAAAATGAGGGGTAATATCCTTAGCTTGACGCATATGCGATAGCTATCGGGATGTGTTGGCTGAAATTCATTCAAAGCCTTTGTGGACAGGCTTTGGTAAATACTGGTTGGACTAAATAAAAAAATCAAAACGGTAACAAATACCCGGCTAAAAAAAACGCCATTCATTTTCACGAATGGCGCTGTTAATTATTTAATAGGATTAGGTGTTTTGTTCGCAAACGAAGGCTGGTTATGGCCTTGAATAAAAAGTGCTAGAAATTTTCCACATCAGCCGTTAAGAAATCATCCGCCGCGGCGGATTGAGCCGGCACAATCTGTAAATTATTGAACTCTTCCGGCGAGTTCCTTGATTTTAGGCTGATTTGGAAAATTTCACCTGTCCCGAAAGTCGGGAGCCTTTTTATTCACAGCCCCGTCCGACAGGCGTCAGCCGGGCGGGCTTGATCTTTTTTGTTACTTTTTTGCATCAACCTGTCCCGAAAAAATCGGGAGGCAAAAAAGTAAATAGAGTCTAACTAAATACCGACAAGGCTTTGCGAAATAAAAGCCTAATCCTATTATTTAATTTAAAATTTAAGCGTCTTTGCCATGGCAGGCCTTGTATTTTTTACCACTTCCACATGGGCAGGCATCGTTGCGACCTATTTTTGGCTCCACACGAATGGGCTCCTTTTTTGTTTGCGTAGATGGATCGATGTAATCATTTTCCTGGCTCATATAATCCTGCCCGCCTGTGCTGCTGGTAGCAAATTCTTCCCGGCGCTGGCGCATTTTGCTCATGTCAGTTTTTTCTTCCCGGCCCTCTTTTATTTTAGCTGTATTGGACTGCTCCATAGGTATACCGCAATGGCAAAGGAAACTTACAATATCCTTGTTTACCTGGTCGTCCATTTGCTTAAAGGCACTAAAGGCTTCTATCTTATAAATTACCAACGGATCTTTTTGTTCGTAGCCAGCGGTTTGTACACTGTGGCGCAAATCATCCATGGCACGTAAATGTTCTTTCCATGCATCATCAATTAAAGCCAGCGTGATGCTGCGTTCCAGGGCGTTCATCAGTTCGCCGCCTTCGGTAGCAATGGTCTTGTCCAGGTTGGCCAATGCCTGTATTACTTTGCGGCCATCCGTAAACGGTACTGCTACATTTTCAATATGACTGCCTTGTTCCTTGCGGATATTTTTTATAATGGGGAAAGTATTTTTCGCCATTTCCCTCACCTTTCGGTTGTAATTTTCTTTGCCTTCCAAATACAGTTTTTCAGCAACCTGGTTAGCAGCACCCTTCTCCAATTCTTCCTGTAAAATGCCCGTATCAATACCAAAGTTTACAATGGCAGCTAATTTCAACCCTTCCAGATCGTTGGTTTCTTTAAAAGAATTTACCAGGCCATCGGCTACTGAATAAAAGGCATTGTCTAAATCCAGCGCCAGTCTTTCTCCAAACAAAGCATGGTTGCGTTTGCCGTACACTACATTCCGTTGCTTGTTCATTACATCATCATATTCCAGCAGGCGCTTACGGATACCAAAGTTGTTTTCTTCTACTTTTTTCTGTGCCCTTTCAATCGATTTGGAGATCATGCTGTGCTGGATCACTTCTCCTTCTTTGTAGCCCATCCTGTCCATTAAGGAGGCAATACGTTCGCTACCGAACATACGCATCAAATCATCTTCCAGACTTACAAAAAACTGTGTGGTACCGGGATCTCCCTGCCGACCGGAACGTCCACGCAACTGCCGGTCTACCCGACGGCTTTCGTGCCTTTCTGTACCAACAATTGCCAAACCACCAGCTTCTTTTACACCGGCACCCAATTTAATATCTGTACCCCTGCCAGCCATGTTGGTAGCAATAGTGATAGCACCTGTTAAACCAGCTTCTGCCACTACCTGTGCTTCACGGGCATGTTGTTTTGCATTCAATACATTGTGCGGAATTTTACGTGCCTGTAACATACGGCCCAGTAATTCACTTACCTTAACATCGGTAGTACCTACCAGTACCGGGCGGCCTGCATTGCGCAAGCGCTCTATCTCATCAATAACCGCAGCATACTTTTCTCTTACTGTTTTGTACACTAAATCTTCTTCATCTTTACGGATGGCTTTTACATTGGTGGGGATGGTTACCACATCAAGTTTGTAAATATCCCAAAGCTCTGCAGCTTCTGTTTCCGCAGTACCCGTCATACCGCAAAGCTTGTGGTACATACGGAAATAATTTTGCAGCGTAACAGTAGCGTACGTTTGTGTGCTGGCTTCAATCTTCACGTTTTCTTTTGCTTCAATGGCCTGGTGCAAACCATCGCTGTAGCGGCGTCCATCAAGGATACGACCTGTTTGTTCATCAACAATTTTAACAGCATCTTCCATTACAACATACTCCACATCTTTATCAAATAATGTGTAGGCTTTTAATAACTGTTGCACCGTATGGATTCTTTCTGCCTTCAGGGAATATTCATTCAGGAGGGCTTCTTTTCCTTTTAATTTTTCTTCAGCAGGTAAACTGCTTTTTTCGATAGTAGCTAATTTGGTAGCAATATCGGGTAAGATAAAGAACTCTGTATCTTCCCCGGCCTTGGTTATAAGGTTGATTCCCTTATCAGTTAAATCTACCTGGTTATTTTTTTCATCTATGTGGAAGAACAGTTCTTCATCTACCTTGGGCATTTCCTTCTGCTGATCGGCGAGGTAATAGTTTTCGCTTTTCTGCAATTTTACCCTGATACCCGGTTCGCTTAAAAATTTAATTAAGGCACTGTTCTTAGGTAAACCCCGGTGTGCCCTCATTAACGAAAGGCCGCTGTCTTTTGGATCATCATTGCCTTCGGCAATTTTCTTTTTGGCATCAATTAAATATTGATTAACAGCCCTGCGTTGTGCATCCACCAGCTTTTCAATGCGTGGTTTAAGGTCAAAAAATTGTTGGGTATTATCGCTATGGCCAATGGGCCCACTGATGATTAAAGGCGTACGGGCATCATCAATCAACACACTATCCACCTCATCTACCATGGCAAAATGATGTTTGCGTTGCACCATTTCATCCGGGTTGTGCACCATGTTATCTCTCAGGTAATCAAACCCAAATTCGTTGTTGGTGCCATAGGTGATATCCGAATTATATGCATTGCGCCTTGCATCGCTGTTGGGTTCATGCTTATCAATGCAATCTACGGTAATGCCCAGCCATTCAAAGATGGGCCCGTTCCATTCGCTATCCCTTCTTGCCAGGTAGTCATTCACCGTTACAATGTGAACGCCTTCTCCTGCCAATGCATTTAAGTAAGCAGGTAAGGTACTCACCAGGGTTTTACCTTCACCTGTTGCCATCTCGGCAATTTTACCGCTGTGCAAAACGGCACCACCAATTAGCTGAACATCATAATGTACCATATTCCAGGTTACATCTCCTCCTGCTGCTTTCCATGTGTTGGTGTAAATTGATTTATCACCCTGTATGCTGATGTGCCCTTTGGTTACAGCTAACTTTTTATCCAGCTCTGTAGCATTACTTTCCAGTGTGCCATTTTCTTTAAAACGCCTTGAAGTTTCTTTTACTGCTGCAAAAGCTTCCGGCAATAATTGTTGAAGGATTTCTTCTATTTGTTTATCCCGGTCTTTTTTAAGGGCATCTACTTCCTGGTAAATAACATCTTTTTCGTTGATGGCTTCGACAGAGAGCTCATCCGCAGCCGTTTTTTTAGCTGCAATTTGCTCATCTATAGCAGCTAAATGCTGGTGAATGCGCTGGCGAAATTCCTGCGTTTTGTTGCGGAGTGTATCATTATCAAGTGACTGATACTGTTGAAAAAAACCGTTGATTATGGCTACTTGCGGAGTGATTTTTTTTACATCTTTTTCACTCTTATTGCCACCAAAAATTTTTGATATAAGACCAAGCATACAATTCAGTGTTAGTGGGTATTGTGTATAAATTAATAATTATGGTATTGGGCTGTTCAAATATGGTGCTTAAAAAAAGTAAAGCCATATTGACAGGGTTGCAAAGATAATTGTTTATGACTTAGTTTAAAGGAATGTAGTCAAGGTTAGGGGATTGTGTTAAGTGAATCGGGGATTGCAGCTGGAGAAGCTTTTATGGGGTTAAGTTTAATAAGAAGCAGGTATCCCAGATAAACAGGGCTTATTATACTGAAATACAGAGAACTGATACCGATTTAGATACTTTCTTTTAGCCTTTTTTTAACTTACTTTTTAGCTTTTATTGTATTAAAGCTTACACTCATCTAAAAATCATTTATCATGAACAATCTCCTTTCTCATTCAATATTATTCTTTTCCGCCTTGCTGATATTCAGCTCTTGCTCAAGCAGCGAAATTGGCGAGAGCAAAGATGTAAACCAGGAAACCATTTACCAGGCCTACCATGTAACCCATACGGAAGGAAATGAACTGGTAGAATTAACAGCACAATTTCGTTTTGCGGGAGATAATGGAACTACCCTTGTATTAAGCAAGCCAGGCAGTATTAGTTTTGATGATAGAATTATTTCAGTTGACAGCAGCGAGTTTGAAGGGGCCTTTTACAAAACAAGCTATGCTGTAAATAAATTTTACGGTAAACATCATTTGATTTTTAAAGATATTAATGGCAAAAAATTTGACAATGAATTTAACTTTGATCCTTTTAAATTGGTTGATGTGCCTGCCACTGCCTACAAAAACCAACCGCTTCAAATTAGGTTTGAAACTACTGCTTTGGGAGAAAATGATTACATAGAAGTACAATCTATAAATACTGATTCCAGTTTTAGTGCTGTACATCTTGCAGGAAATACCAATCATTTTATCAGCATTCCTGCTAAAGAACTACAACGCCAAAAAAGCAGCTCCGTTTCTTTGGTAATTAGCTTGTTAAAAAGAGTTGCATTGAAACAGCCTACCAAAGAAGGTGGTGAAATATTAATTGAACAAACCTTAAAGCCAATAAATATTCAATTAGCAGATGTAATGATAGCGGAAATTTTAAATGCAAGGGATTAAAACTGCCAGGCCTGTTGGGTTGAATTACCGGATAACATCCATCTTTTTTTGAAAAAAGTCTGGGGGCAGATAAACAAATTTGGCGATGATAAAACTTACTGCGTTTGCAAGCAGGGAAATAAGAAAACCTTTTTTCCATCCGATATGACAAATCAGCCAGTAGCCCATTCCTTCTGCAATTACAACAAATATTTGCACTACATCCAGGTTAAAATTGGTATTGAGCCGGATAATATTAACTAGTGGCCAGGTAACAATATTTACAAAAAGGCAAATGATCAATGCGTTTTTTCTTTTACGTTTACGAAAGAAAAAACCAACAATTGGCAGCTCTATTAAAATTATAAGGAGCAAATTAAACGCTAATTCCATCGGCAACAGCAGGTATTGGTTTACTTAAAGCAGTTAATAAAGGTTCAAATATTGTACAAAAAAATGGTTTAAGACAAAATTGAGTAATTATTTTTAAAATTGATTATAAAGTAACCTTCAATATTCCTGCAGAATTAAGTTAAAAATAAATCCGATTTGTTTAAATTATTCAACCCTAAAATTTATCTATCTGTTATATTTTTCTGCCATGGGAACAAAATAAACATTTTCATTTTAGATAGAATTATTTTTGCGATCAAACCTGCAAATAAAACCAATATGTACAAATTCTCCTACTTTCAGGAAGCGGATGAAAACAAAGTAATTGCTTTTATGCAGGCAAATGCTTTTGCCATGATAACAGGAATGGGTGAAGATTACCCGGTGGTAACACAAATTCCTTTGTCTGTAGAAGTAAAAAAGAACGGCCTTGAGTTAAAAGGCCACCTGATGAAAAATACAGATCATCACAAAGCTTTTTTAAAAAATGATCGGGTGATGGTTGTATTTACAGGCCCGCATTGCTATGTAAGTGCCCGCTGGTACAACGATCCGCAGACTGCATCTACCTGGAATTACATGACGGTACAGGTAAAAGGAAAAATAATATTTACCGATGAAGCAGGCACGATGGAAGCAATTGAAGCCGTCACCAATTATTATGAAGAACCAGAAAGTCCGGCAGCTTTTAAAAATATACCGAAGGAGTACACAAACAAGTTAGTAAAAGCCATTACAGGTTTTTATATTGAGGTAGATAGTATGGATCATGTTTTTAAACTCAGCCAAAACAAAACTTCTGATGAGCAGCAGCAAATTATAGATGAATTGATGAAGCAGGAAGATTATAATGCCGTTGCCATTGCAGCAGCAATGAAAAGCCGGATGATGTGATACTTTGCTTATTTATGAATAATTATATTGCACTCCAATAATAAAAACTTACATGACCAGGCTTCAATTAATACAACAAATAAAACTACAGCAAAACTACCTCTGCGTTGGGTTAGATACCGATCTATCTAAAATACCCATCCATCTTAAACACAGGCCAGATGCGGTGGTTGAATTTAATAAGGCCATTATTGATGCAACAAAAGATTTTTGTGTTTCCTATAAAATCAACACTGCGTTTTATGAAGCCATGGGAACAAAAGGTTGGGAAGCGATGGAAGAAACAGTGGATTATATCCCGGCAACCCACTTGAAAATTGCTGATGCTAAACGAGGCGATATTGGAAATACTTCTTCACAATATGCAAAGGCATTTTTTGAAACGTTGCAATTTGATGCCATCACTGTTGCACCTTATATGGGTGAAGACAGCATCCGCCCTTTTTTAGAATACGACAATAAATGGACGATTGTATTGGGATTAACGAGCAACAAAGGTGCTGCCGATTTTGAATTATTAAAAACAGACAAAGACATTCCGTTTTACGAAAAAGTAATTACCACCGTTGCCAAATGGGGCACCGTAAATAATTTGATGTTTGTGACAGGCGCTACCAAAGCCGAAGAGTTTACCCACATAAGAAAACTGATACCCGATCATTTTTTGTTGGTACCCGGCGTTGGTTTCCAGGGTGGCAGTCTTGCTGAAGTTAGTAAGTACGGTATGAGTAAGGATTGCGGGCTGTTGGTTAATGCAAGCAGAGCCATAATCTATGCCGGCGAAACGGAAAATTTTGCAACAGAAGCAGCTGCCATTGCACAACAATACCAGGTGGAGATGGCTACTTATTTACAGCATATTTAAATTGGTATTTTATTTAGAACAACCTCAGACTTATTAATAGTTTAGTAATGAAGTCGTGATAAAGTCATTGTTTCATTGATGTTTAGATGGTTTAGAAGTTTAGTTGCCGATCTAAATAACAAGCCATTAATCAAATACAATACAGGGTTTTAAAACCTTTATCATTATTTAACAGGTACTTTTATCTTTTGCAAAAACATTGGAAAATTTTGCTCATTGTCATCATATAAGATGAGCTGATTGTCTGCTGAATATAAAAACATGGAGGGATATTTTTTGGGAGTAAACTTCCTGATAAATTCGAGCTTTAAATCCTGTAGAATGGTGATATTTTTTTTGCCTCTCAAATTTTGACCATACTTATTCATAAACACATCTACTTTACCCTTTGCATCCTGTGTAATTAAAAAAACAGCTGTTTTATTAAACGCAGTGTAGTGGTCATTAATGTCTTTTATTGCATGCTGGCAATGATCACATTCTGTGTCGAAAAAAACAAAAAATAACAGCTTGCCTTGCTCAAGATTTTTATTGGTGAATGAGGTATTATCCAGTTTAAAAAAATTAAACTCAGGAATAACTGCTGCAGGCTTTTGTGCAACTGTAGTTGTTAAAATAAAAATAAACAGAACGAGTATATTTAATAACTTTTTCATGCAATTTAATTTGCTTCTAATTAAGAATTTTAGGGAAGCATTATTATTTCTGTAATGTGCTTCTCAATTTGATATACTCCAGTTTTTTTATAACTGCTTTGCCGGCTTGCTGCAAAAGTATTTTACTATATGGTTTATTGGGAAAAAAGATTTCTGTCATGGTTGTTAATCCACCATCAGCAAACAATTCTACAGAACTTACATCTAATATCAATGAAATATTGATGTTGGATTTGCTGGTAAACCTTGGCGCAGTATGCCTTGCAGCAAAGCCTTTTTCAAAAGTTGTTTTTCCGGATTTACTTCTGTCAATAAAATATTGGTTCAATTTTTTATCGTAGCCTACCAATAATTCTTCTCCCAAATCATTGGAAAAAGATAAAGAAAAATCACTGGCTTTTTCCATACTTATAGTAAGCCGGCAGGGGAATTTAACGGCACCAATTTTTTTGGACAGAATCAAACTATCTGAAATTTTTAATTTTTCTATTACAATGGGCTTCCCCTGAATACCTGATAATTCCGATACCGGTTGCGAGGCAATTAACAAATTGCTGCCAACATGTTTTAGTTGCAGCTCCCTTGGCAACGTCATAGCGTTTCTCCAGTTGGTGGTAGGTACCACGGTTGCATATTGCCAGTTACTCATCCAGCCTAAAAATATTTTTCTGTTGCCGGTATTGCTCCAGGTAACACCAGCGTAATTATCCGTACCATAATCTATCCATTTGGTCTCGATGCTAAATGGTGTAAAAGATTTGCCATCAAAATCACCCAAAAAATATTGTGTTGCCGAACCTTTATTTGGCCCACCCGGGTTAATACTTACAATGAGTACCCAAACTTTTTTACCAGCATCTTCAAGCGTAAATAAATCAGGGCATTCCCACACGCCTCCATGTGCACCCAACTCCTGGCCAAACTCACTTTCCTTTGTCCATTCTTTTAAATCAGGAGATGAAAAAAAAGTAACCCTGTCCTTAGTCGCCAAGGTCATTATCCATTTCTTTTGTGCCTGGTACCACATTACTTTAGGGTCACGAAAATCTGTGATTCCAGGGTTTTTTAATACAGGGTTACCTGCATATTTTATCCATGTATTTCCATCATCCAAACTATAAGCAATGCTTTGGTTTTGAAAAGTATTGCTGCCGGCCTTTTCTCCCACCGGATCGTGGTGAGTAAAAATGGCAACCAATGGTGCCTGCCCTTTTTTACCAAAGCCGGTGGTATTATTTTTATCCACCACTGCACTTCCGGAAAAGATATAGCCGAGGCTATCCGGATAAATGGCAATTGGCTTCTCCACCCAATGTATCAAATCCTTGCTGGTAGCATGCCCCCAGTGCATGGGCCCCCAAACTGAGCTATCAGGATAGTACTGAAAAAACAAATGGTAAACGCCCTTATTTAAGACCATGCCGTTAGGGTCATTTATCCAATGTGCCTTTGGCGAAAAATGAATTTGTGGCCGGTATTCCTCACCGCCCTGCTGGCTTGTTGTTTGTGCTTTTACCATGCCCCTCGTTAATAAAATACAGAGCAGGATGACCATTATTTTCTCTTTCATATAGAAGCTTGTTTTAAAAAAAAATTACAATATCAAACTAAAATTTAAAAACTAATTTTTATCGTTTGAAGGTATTGATTTTATTGTGTAGAGGATTTATTTAAAAAAGTGAGCGCTTGATAATTTTGGATTTTATTATGTGCCTTTTCCTACAACAATTATAGGAACTACGGTGGCCTCTATATCCAAACGCACGTTCTTTAATGGTTGATTAGGTTTACTTAATGATATTAAAAACAGGGTGGGGTTTTCTTATGATTTCTAGTTTTAGATGCTATCGTTAGAGTGTTCGGTGGGGCACCAACCACGGAGGCAAATACTTACATTTTCTTAAAAGCTTGGCTTCGGCTGTTGGTCAAAAGACACAACAGCGGCCTACGGGGATAGTATCGCTTTTCGTAATCAAAACAGGAATACCAACAAAGGCAAAGAGCTTTGCTCCGGAGAAAAGTTAATAAATATTATGAAGTGTACTATTGAATAAATGAAGTTTGCTGGTGCAAGCTTCGGCCGTTGGTGCCAACACCCAACGGCGGCTTCCTGAATAGCTTGATTTCATTAAATTCATATCTGGAACACCAACAACGGCATAAGGCAGTACTACCGCTGTTTTGCTGGCTAAAGTTGGCGGTGGTAAGGCGGTTGGTATTATCGTAGGTATAACCATATGCCCTCGGTAAAAGGTCGCCTGCGGCTTTCCATTGCACCCTGGCAATATTTCCATTAAGCTGCGTATTGGTAAAGCCGGTATTGTAACTCATACTTTCACCAAAATAATTGGTAGTGCTGCTGGGGGCGCCGCCCGGCAAAGGAAATCCTTCGCACATTAACCGCCCATTATTCCTGCACCTAAATTGCGGCTAATAATCTATTTTGGGAAGAACGATTGAATAATGTTTTTCATTGGCTGCGGAAAATCAAATGAATACTTTTCAGTAATGGCATTAATGAACAACAAAATATTTTGTATATCAGTATTATTTTTCTCAGGTTTAAGGGAATAATCAATTATGCCTTTTTTAATTGATGAACCCTTTTTTATCTGATAAAAGTATGTTGGACCTCCATCTAATGAATTAGTATTGGTAATGCGATCATATTTCGGTAAATCTGGAACAGAATCCGAATTTATTATTTTACTGGAAAGTGATTTAAAGTTCAAAGTTATAAGAGTTCCAATTTTCATAAATAAAGAGTCTTCTCTATTAATTGTTTTGCAATTGTATAAACTAGTAAATGTGGAATCTTCCATTTTCTTTTCTATAAAGAACCGTTCATTGAAAGCATCGAGATAATGGAGACGAATTTCATTAGAATACTGAGAATGTTCAATTGGGACCAAATTAAATGCGGTATTTATA
>Ga0163147_10008931_pt1 | contig 10983 bp, 11 predicted proteins | sample OliLakLV19MP6G1_FD_148597 | JGI IMG/M metagenome (GOLD analysis project Ga0163147, IMG submission 148597) | Freshwater microbial mat bacterial communities from Lake Vanda, McMurdo Dry Valleys, Antarctica- Oligotrophic Lake LV.19.MP6.G1 | ecosystem: Environmental > Aquatic > Freshwater > Lake >...
CGAGTAGCACCGCGTGGGAGCGCCGAGGGCTGCGGCTGGTATCGCCACTGCTGAATCCGATGACGTGGTTGATGGTCGCCGGGATGCTGTGGCGGCGCGTGACTTGGGGATTGTGGGCCTTTGTGGCCGGATTCTTTCTCGCGGGCTTCCTCGGATCTTCTTTCCGAACACCGACAGTTTGGGTGCCGCGCTTCCTACCTCCGCTATTGAGACGCTATTGAGAGAGGATCTGCGGCAGTTGCTGACGGCCTTGGATCTCTACTGCGCGCTGTTGATCGCTGCACCGGCCGCCTATCTGCGATTCGTGACCGGCGAATTGCCCGCGGATTCGCACGCGCCGTTGACGATGGTCTTGATCATCACGATGTCGACGATGGCGTTGACGTTGTTCGGGCTCGATGTCGAGAGTGGGTTGGCGCGCTATCGTTTACTGCCGTTGTCAGGTTGGCGGATCCTCTTGTCCAAAGGGTTGGCTTATCTATTCTTGGTGGCAGTGGCACGCCGTGCGACGCGTGATTCCGCAATCGCGCTGGAGGTTCCGGGCGAGCAATCCGTTCGCGGCAAGCTTGGGACAGATGCTCGGGGCGCTGGCTGGGTTCGCGTTGGTGACACAGTTGGGTGGATTGTGGTTGTTCGCCTGCGTTGGGACCTACACTGGATCGCTGTGGCTTTGCGGCCGTCGGTTCGATGCTTAGTTAGGGGCGCGCCAGTTTCTTGCGGGAGCCGATGGACGGCTATCATGCAATAGTTCCGCATTGCCAAAGATCTAAAGGAGACTTTACCGTCGATTCAGTTCGTCGCATCCTCCGCAGATCATCGGGATACTCAAAGACGACAAGGTCTGCACTCCACATGGGTCTTTCGGTATCGATTCCAACCGTATTCTGGAGGAACTGATGGAGGCCTCCCCCAGAGACGCATCGATCGATAAACGATCGCACTTGATGACGCGCGCGAACTCTCATGCGATTCCTCGAAGACATTGGATCGCACGGGAGCAAGGCGCACTGGACGAGACGACTCGATCCTTCTGCAGGGCCGCCATGCGTGCGCGCTGCGAACCGGGGTCCATCGAGTGGCAAACAACGTCGGCGCTACTCACATTCTTCAGCGCCGCCTTGTGGTGGCCCGAGCGTTGGACTTGGACTCGGCGATGTCGAGAAGATCGGCGCCAGTGAACGGGAGCAGCCGGAGCCCAGCAACCGCCTAGTCGTGGTGTATAGCAGTTCGCATTACTGGGGACTCTCTAAATACAGTGAGCCGCCGCCCCCGTCCGCTATTGATTCACCGTCATCGGTTGTTGCGGCCGAAATCCGGCTGCCTGCAACTCCGGTTCCTGCGGCATCACGATCCAACAGACAATGTAGGGGATGATCGCCGGCAGCACCGGGCAAAACGCCAGGGCGATAAACAGGATGCGCACGAGTACCGGATCCAAGCCCCAATAACGCGCCAGGCCGGAGCAAACGCCCGCGATCCAGCGTCCATTGCGCAGCCTCACCAGTGGTGTGTAGCCAGCATTGCCGCCGCTCGCAACTGTCTGTGCGGCCGCGGCCGGGGTTGCCGTTCCACAGGCGGAACAGAACCGGACCGCGTCTTCCATCTGAACTCCGCATCGAGTGCAATACATGAGAGTTCCTCCACTGGAAACTACGCATTCGTTCGCGCGGATGTTCCGCAACTTGATCGGTTCGCTTCGGAATTCGCGCATGGGTCAGTGATGGTTCACGCATTCTGGATTCTAGCGGCTCTCGACGGCATCGCGCTAATGACCCTACTCGTCCTCGGGATCAACGAGAAAGGCCACAACGACGGTGGACGGGAGATGGGGCTGCTCTTCTTTGTGCTCGTGCCCCTGCTGATTCTGGCCGTAGACTGTCTGGCGTTCTGGCTGGTCCCAGTAAACGCGATACGCTGGGTCTGCCTCGCCATTCTCGCAGTCCCCGGCGCATTTTACGCGTACGTCGGGGTCGCGCAGCTTGGCCTTCGCGTGGTCAACGATCCAACCAACGGATTCGCCAACCCCGCCATGCGCGAAACCGTACGCGCGGTTTCCAAACTCGACGTCGAAGCCGTCCGCAAATGGGCGCCCAATATGGATAAGGAGATCGATCAAGGCCGCGTCGATGCTCCGCTGCGCATCGTGATCCAAAGCATGGTGGATGAGATCAGAACCCGTCTGCCCGCACAGACCGACCGTCACATCGAGATCGTCAAAATTCTGCTGGAAAACGGTGCCAAGCCCAATGAGGTGCTGGAGATCGCCTGCTGGACGAAGTCCGAACCGCTGCTGCGGCTGATGTTCGAGCATGGTGCGGATCCCAATTTCGTCAATCAATACGGCAGCAGCGCGTTTCTGGGATGCTTAGGGGGCGGCATGGTCGTAGGCTCATCGTTACCGGCAACTCGAGCCTTTGTGGAAGCGGGCGCGCGTTTCAAGGAACCGACCAAATACGGGACGCCTCTTTCGTTCGCCACGAATTCCGGCAGCTTCGATGCCGCTCTGTATCTGATCGATCGAGGTGCGAATCCGCGGACGGAGGAGTTCCGCGAGGAGGTGCGCTCGAAGCTCGGTGATCCTTCCGTCGACGCTCCCGCCGATTTGCTGGAACTTGGCCGACGCGCCGGCGTCACGCCGTAAAAGATTTTCCCGAAAATTCGCGCTGCGCAGAAGGGAAACCTTCAGGAATCTCGTCTCAAGTGACAGGACAACGCAACAGGAATACAAACGTTGCGAGCAATCACAACAGAAGGACATTCCATGCAAATCCTCCATCGGCAACTGGCTCCGAGCGGGACCCGCGGCAGCGTTGAGCAGGACCTCTTCGTCGCCGTTTACAAAGAACTGAAACGGATCGCTTCCTGCCACATGCGTTCCGAGCGTTTCGGCCTCACTCTGCAGGCAACAGCGCTGGTCCATGAGACATTCCTGAAACTGGGGCGTGGTCTAGGCCCGGCACCGATGGGTTTTGACCGCCAGCACTTTCTGAGCATCGCTTCGCAGGCGATGCGCAGGATCCTGGTGGATCGCGCACGCGCCCGTATCGCCAAGAAACGCGACGCGATTGTATCGTCGCCCGAACTGCCTTTTTACAACTTCGCCAGCTCATCCCAATTCGTCGATTTGCACGAGGCGCTCGAACGCTTGGCGCTGGTGGAACCGCGTCACGCGAAAATCGTGGAAATGCGCTTCTTCGGCGGCTTGACAGAAGATGAAATCGCCGAGGTTCTCGGCATCTGTTCCCGCACCGTGAAACGCGATTGGAAGTTCGCCAAAGCCTGGCTCTTCGGAGAACTCAGCAAGTGAACGCACAAGTCAAAACGATCTTCGCCGAGGCGTTGGAACGCCCGGTTTCGCAGCGTTCTTCGTTTCTGATGGGACGTTGTTCGTCAGATCCCGAGTTGCTGTATGAGGTCCACCGGCTGATTGGCTTCGATCAGAAAGCGGGCGCGTTTTTGAGCGATCCGTTGGATTTTGGGATGGCCGCGCCGGTTCAGTTGTCAGCGCTCGAATTGGGCACGATTGTCGCAGGGCGTTACCGTATCGAACGACTGATCGGCAAAGGCGGTATGTGCGGCGGCGTCTACGAAGCCTTTGATTCGGATCTGAAAATTCTCGTGGCACTGAAGGTAATTGAGGACTCGCGTGAGTTTCTCACGGCGCGCGCGGTGACGCATCCCAATGTTTGCAGGGTTTTCGATTGTGTGGATGGGCGTCACTTGATCATGGAGCTTTTGCAAGGCGAGACGTTGGAACAGCGATTGGCAACGCGGGGTCCTTTGGTTGGGGAGGAGATGGACGACTTGGTGCGCCAGCTTTGCGCGGGCCTTGCGGCGGCGCATGCGGCCGGTGTCTTGCATCGCGACTTGAAACCGGCGAATATTTTTCTGACTTCTTCGGGGCGGGTTGTGTTGACGGATTTCGGACTCGCCCAGGTATCCTCCGGGTGCTGTGCAACTTCACGCCAGTTCATCGGTACGCTGCCCTATATGGCTCCAGAGCTGTTCGCGGGTCGTTCCGCGTCTGTGGCATCGGATGTGTTTTCGTTGGGTGTGGTGCTGTTTGAGGCTTGTACCGGGAAGCTGCCGTTTGAAGGGGGCGAGGTCCCTATGCGGTGGCGCAGGCTGATCCGGAAATGCATGCAGGTGGATCCTGCGCGGCGGACATTTCGGTATGAGTCACTCATACCGCGTGGTATATTACCATTCTGGCTCCCGAAGAAATTGCAAAGCTGCTCAACGACTGCCAAGCCAAGAAAACAGGAGCTTGGGAGCGGTTTTGCGACCTTTTTCACGGGCATATTAGGAGCAACGTGGTGAGATCGGCGCGCTCATTTTCGGCAGATCAAGCAACGCTTGAGGACCTCGTGCAGGATGTCTATGTGCGTTTGTGCGACGGCAACTACAAGGCTCTGCGCGGTATGCGCGGTATGCATGAGAATAGCTTTTATGCCTATCTTGGGGCCATCGCGTCAGGTGTCGTCATTGATCATATCCGTAAGCATTCGAGGGTCAAGCGTGGGGGTAACTCGCGCACGGTCTCGCTTGAGGCACTGACCTCTGAAATCGAATCGCTGAAAGCTCCTGAAAATCAACTGGAAACGACCATCATGATCGCGCGCATCGACGCTTTTCTGGATGACATACTGCCTGAAAAGACGAGGGTTCGGGACAAAGCGATTTTTTGGTTGCGATATGGCCAGGCCGAGTTTACGGTGCCGATGATCGCGCGTACTGGCCTGCATGGGTTGTCGGAAGAGGGCATTGAGAGCTTGTTGGGCAGGACGATTCGAGCGTTGAGGGAGAAGCTGGCGTAAAAGATGGCGAATCCGCTCCAATCCGGTTGCGCGCCTGGCGAGGTCATCGCGATGCTGGCGATGGGCCGCGAGGCCGCAGGGTTGATGTCGGAATCCGAGGCAGAGGGCTGGATGGGGCATGTTTCCACATGTCAGCCTTGCGCCAGACAATTGCTTCAAGCTCTCCAAGCAGCCCAGAGTGAGTTGAGCGATTCTGAACGAATGATCGCGGAACGACTACAACCTCCAGCCCGTACAACGCTAGGTATTTGGACGAAATGGCCAATAGCCGCAGCAGCGGCTGTCGTGCTGTTCGGTGCATGGCAATATCTCGTCCCTTCGGTAACGGAACCTGAGAAACAGTTGGCCGCTGCTTACACGGGCAAACGCCGTATTGAACTGCGTTGGCTGGGAGCAAAGCACGGCCCAATGCGCGTCGAACTTGGCAGCGGCGCATCGGGGGCCGATTTACCAGAATCTTTCTACGGTGCGAAACAAGCAGTCTTACGAAAGATAGAGAAGGGAGATACCACCGCGGAGTGGCTCTCTGTCTATGGCCAAACGCTCATCCTTGAAAATCAACCCGAAGCCGCGATCTCCCAATTGAAGAGAGCGTTGGATGCATCATCGGCGTCAGATCCGATGCCGATTAAACTGGCGCTTGCAATCGCCTACTGTCAGCGTGGAGATATGCTGCATCGTGCAATCGACTACCAGGCTGCTGATCAACTCCTGGGTGAAATCCTTCAAGCCATGCCAACTCATCGAGAAGCATTGTTCAATCGAGCAGTCGTTCAAGGCAAACTCGAAAACCCCTTGGAAGCGGTCGCGTTCTGGAATAGTTTGATCCGTATCGAAGGCGATGAGGCGTGGAAACAGGAAGCTGTCGAGCGCAAGCTGCGACAAGAGGACAAGCTGAAAACCAAACCCAAAGCGAGTGCCGAGTCAGGATTACAGGACTACTTGACAGGCAATTTGGATCCGAACACCCGGCTTGCCGAACTCCTGATAGTTGAGCACGATGACCGCTGGCTAAGGGACCATCTAATCGTCCCAGCTCACCCGATAGTTCCCGCGCTGCGGAGAATGGCAGAAGGCCGCAAACGAGTCGAATTCCCGAACTGGTCCGTAGTGGAACCTGTTGCCAACCTAGTTGCAAACCGATTGGCCCCGCGCACACTTCGGGTGTGGGCCGCCTTTGAATACGCCTACTGGCAAACACACGCTACGGAGGGGAAGCCTTGGCCATCGGTTTCGATCAACGAAGCAGTGCGGATGGCTGAACTCGCGGGGTACCGCTGGTTTGCCGTTCAGTTGCTCCTCGAGCGATCAAGCCATCATGCGTTTCTCGGAGAGCAGGCGGCCAACATCTCCGATACGGAGCACGCTGTCGGACTTGCAAGCAGAGCTGGATTTGGAAACCTGCATTTGCGGTCTTTGAATTTTCTCGGATCGGCCTACATTCGGAGAGGTGACTACAAGCATGCCATGGAGACAATTGTGCACGGGATGGCGGAATACTGGCGCGAGCCGGCGGATGCCATGCGGGCTTACCACTTTCTATTCGATTCGATGCGGGTCGCGCAGGCAACCGGCCGCTCCCACGCCGCCTACCCTCCCGTAAGAACCGCCGTAGAGATCTGCTCTCCAGCAGACTATGCGCCGCAAATGGCTGCCGGTTCAGTCAGGGCGGCCGAATGGCTGGTAAAGTCTGGCGAAGCACAACAAGCGGCACGCCACTTTGAGGCTGCCGACCGAGCGATCTCTCGAATGCCTGCTAGCGATTTCACTCAAACATACAGGATGCTGCTCGAAATTAGCCGGGCCGACGCGCTTCGTGATCCGCACACGCTGGATAACTGGTTAGAACAGATGCGTCGCCACGACGAGCCGTTTATGCGCCTCCGATACTTCCGGACTCGGGCAGAATTACTGCTGGAAGCCGGAAGCCTTTCAACGGAGGCGTTGAGAGATCTGACCGAGGCGGTCCGATTCGCCACCATATCGGCCACATCCTTGCACACAAGCGCCCGCCTTGGATGGCAAAGGGAGACGGCGCAGGCTTGGCGCACGCTTGTCGCAGCGTATCTCGACGCCAGGGAACCTGAGCGCGCCCTTGCCATCTGGCAGAGGTTTCTGTCTTTGCCTGCAACTGCCATTTCCTCTGCTAGGTTGGAACAGACTCACCACCCAGGATTGATCCGTGTCAAAGGAATGAGTCGTGGAACTTCGATGTTCACGTTTTTCGACTATCGGGGAAAGATGGGGAGATGGCGCGTGGACGCATCAGGAGTCGCGTTTCAGTGGCTTCCGTCCCGATCATCCGAGATCTACCAAAGATCCCGGAAAATCGCTGTTTTGGCATCTGAACGAAACTCTCCAATCGCAAGCTTAGAGGGTGAGTTGCGCTGGATGCATAGTCAGTTGCTCGCAGGATTTCAGGGACGCGAAATCCTCGTGCAACCGGATCTGGAGATGGCGCGCATCCCGTGGACCATGCTATCTCCGCTGACCGGTTCAAGCGTAAGTGTTACTCCATGGGTTTCAGAAACCCCTCCTTCCAGCGAGCACACTTCAGGACCGGCATTGCTTGTCACTGCAAATCGGATTGCGCCGCGCTTTACGCGCCAGTTTGGGACGCTTGATGCTTTTGAGAATTCGTTATCCGTTGTCGGGTCTCAATCCGTTGTCTGGCGCTCGATTGAGGGTCTTGATGCAACGGGAGAGCGTTTGGACCGAGCACTGACCAGCACTCATCTGCTGCAATTCACGGGGCATGGTTATCCCACACCCGACGGAGTTGGCTTGCTGTTGGCTCCATCGGACAAGTACCCAGAAGGCATCTGGCTTCCCTCAGCCGACGGTCCTCCGCTGAAACACTTGCGCCTCGCGGTGTTCACCGCTTGTTCAACCGCTCGTTATGAAGAAGCACAGACGAGTGAACCTCAACACCTCGCGGAAGCATTCCTCCTCCGTAGCGCTGGTGCTGTCGTTGCGGCCTTGTGGAACATTGATGCTGCCGCATCCGCCAATTGGACGAATTCGTTCTATCGAAAGCTGGCGGCAGGGGCAAGCCCTTCAGCCGCCACCCAAGGTGTGAACGCAGAGTTTGGAACACAGCCAAAGACAAGCCACCCCTACTGGTGGGCTGCGTTCCAGGTATATCGACTTGTCTGAGTCTATTCAAGGAGAAGTAAATGAATCTGCATATCGTTTTTCACGGGATGATGGTGTTCGACGATCGAGATGAGGCGGTGTCTGCCAAGATGCCTGAGACCCCTGCGGAAGTGGGTGCCGGAATGGAGCACGCTTACCGTTTCTACCCATCCAGCGATTGGGAAGCCTTTGAAACACTCAAAGGTGACTATCTGGTGGAGGTCGCATCCGCAGGCACCGGGAGGGCAGAGTTTTCAGCCGCCGAGAATGTGTTGTTTGCGAAAGAAACTGCGATTAAACACTCCCACGTCGTTGTCTCGTTGCCACCGCCGCAACACATTACAGGTGTTCGATTCTGCCAGAAAATGTCTGGAAAGGACTTTTTCAAGGGCTCACCCAACAACCCCGACAAATTACCGACCGCGCATGTTTTATCGTATAGCGATGTCACGTCCGTTATCGTGACTGGACCCGGTGGCTTTCGGAAGGTGGTGACCGCCGAGGGCGGATCCTTCAAGATGGCGTTCCATTCGGAGGAGCCTACCTTCGCCGAGCCAAATCCGAATCACGACAGCCATCTGCGGCACATTCGGATCGCCCTAGGCAAACCAGGCTTCCAGTACATCACCGCGATGGTGCCCCCGGCGGCTGCGATTGAGAATATCCTGGGCGACAGTATCGAAGCCTTCTGGTCGGAGTCGATTCCAGAAAAAGCTGTCCCTGTCAGCACCCTGAGTCCCAGTCCAGGCAATGCTCGCAGTCCTACGGAAGACAACCCATGCTTCCGTTACGTTGTGACCGACCGGTCCAATATTTCTATGCAGAAGAGGTCCGCCTCCTAGGGACCGAGGGGCTGCGGGCGGACTTATGAATCCGCCCGCGATTCTGCACCGAGACTTCATCGAGTAGCGTAAAGAAATCCAGATGAGTGTCAATGAACCTAGCTGTGAAAGCGAATCGAGTCAGCCCAGTCGAGCCCGTTCGATGACACGTATTCCTTGGGTCACGATATGCATCTTGCTGATGCTGACAGTCTGGTTCCTCCCCCTCCTCGCCCAACAAACCCTCCTCACCCCATCCCCGGACCGCAAACCCAACGAAGGCCTCGGACCCTTCACCCGTCTCGTCATCCGCGCCTGCACCGTCATCGACGGCACCGGAGCCCCTCCCCGCGGACCCGTCGACATCGTCATCGAAAACAACAAAATCATCGACGTCCGCTCCGTCGGCTATCCCAGCATCCCCATCTCCCCGCGCAATCGTCCCGAAAAAGGCGTCCACGAAATCGATGGAACAGGCTTATTCGTTCTCCCCGGCTTCGTCGATCTCCACGTCCATACCGGAGGCGAACCCAAAGCCCCCGAAGCTGAATACGTTCACAAACTCTGGATGGCCCACGGCGTCACCACCGTCCGCGGCGTCCCCGCCGGATCCTACACCTTCGCCGCCAACGAAAAAATCCGCTCCGCTCAAAACAAAATCGTCGCTCCGCGTTATTTCAACTATCAGCGCCCTTTCACGGGCGAAGGCTCGAAACCCAACCAAATCCAAACACCTGAAACCGCGCGCGAATGGGTCCGCTGGGCCAAGTCCAAGGGCATCGACGGCGTCAAACTCGGCTCCCAGGATCCCGAAATTATGGCCGCCCTCATCGACGAAGCCAAAAAACTCAACCTCGGAACCACGGCCCACCTCGATCAGATGGGAGTCGCCCGCATGAACGCCCGCGATGCCGTCCGCCTCGGACTCGGCACCGTCACCCACTTCTACGGCCTCTTCGAATCGCTGCTCAAAGACACCACCATCCAGCGTTATCCCGTCGATCAGAATTACAACAACGAGCAACATCGCTTCGGCCAGGTGGCGCGACTGTGGAACCAGATCCACCCGCGCGGCAGCAAAGAGTGGGAAGCGCTACTCGACGAGTTCCGCCAGCACGATGTCACGCTCGATCCCACGTTCACCATCTACTCCGCCTCGCGCGATGTCATGCGCGCACGCATGGGCGAGTGGCATCAGCGCTATACCTTGCCGACATTGTGGGATTTCTACCAGCCCAGCCGCGAGGCGCACGGCAGCTATTGGTTCAACTGGACGACGACCGACGAAATCGAGTGGAAGAACTTCTATCGCGTCTGGATGAGCTTCGTAAACGACTACAAGAACCGCGGCGGACGCGTCACCACCGGTTCCGATTCCGGCTTCATTTACAAGACCTACGGCTTCGCCTATATCGAAGAGCTTGAGCTTCTACAAGAGGCGGGATTCCATCCCTTGGAAGTGGTCCGGGCAGCGACCCTGCATGGTGCGGAAACGCTCTACAAGCCTCTGGGCAAGCCGATCGAGTTCGGCATCGTTCGTCCAGGGATGCTCGCTGATTTAGTTGTCACGGATCAGAATCCGGTGGAGAATTTCAAAATCCTCTACGGCACCGGACACCTGCGCCTCAATGACAAGACGAACATGCCCGAGCGCGTCGGTGGAGTCAAGTACACCATCAAAGACGGCATCGTCTACGACGCCAAGCAGCTCCTCGCCGATGTCGCTGCCATGGTCGAGCGCGCCAAAGCGAAGTCGAACCGGTAAGGTACACAAACACTGTCAATCTAGCGGATGCTTGAGCTATGAACCCGCAAATCTGTTCGAGGCGAGAGCCTAGAAACTTAGCGCCTTGTTGGCAGCCTCCGGGGGATCCACGTCCCTTGTTGGTTCCGATCAGCAGTTGACGCTTCAACCCTCGCTCTACCGCGCGTTCAAGCACCTGATCGACGACTTGAGCGCAGGTAAGCCTGTCTGCCTCGTGACAGAGGAAGAACTCACCACCCAGGCCGCCGCCGATTTGCTCAACGTCTCCCGACCGTACTTCATCAAGCTCCTGGAAATCGTACGCCTGCTGCAATTAGGCGCGGAACTTTACGGATCCGGCTTCGGCGATTCGAATTCCTTCTTGGCGTTGCCATTCAGGAGATGAGTCATCTCACGAACCGGAAATCTATCCGTTTGCGTGTGTTCACCGAAGCCCCATCCGGTC
>Ga0163147_10008932_pt1 | contig 10981 bp, 7 predicted proteins | sample OliLakLV19MP6G1_FD_148597 | JGI IMG/M metagenome (GOLD analysis project Ga0163147, IMG submission 148597) | Freshwater microbial mat bacterial communities from Lake Vanda, McMurdo Dry Valleys, Antarctica- Oligotrophic Lake LV.19.MP6.G1 | ecosystem: Environmental > Aquatic > Freshwater > Lake >...
AGGCCCTTCGCGAAGCGCGACAGGTGCCCGTACAGCGTCACGACGCCGCCGACGTGGGCGATCTCGACGACCTTGCCGTAGCCGCCCTTGACGCCCACGAACTTCACTCTACCCTCGCCGGCGGCGCGCACCGGCGTGCCGATCGGCGCCGCGTAATCGACGCCCCGATGAGCACGGATCCGGTTCAGAACCGGATGCCTGCGCGTCGGGTTGAAGCGCGAACTGATCCGCGAAAACTCGACCGGCGCGCGCAGGAAGGCTTTCCTGAGACTGCGGCCGTCCGGCGTGTAGTAGGCCGCTGTGCCCGCAGGGTCGACATAGCGGACAGCCTGGTAGGTCTTGCCCTGATTCACGAACTCGACCGCGAGGATGTCGCCATCGCGCAGGTACTGGCCGTCCTGGCTGACCGCCTCGTAGCTGACCCGGAACTGATCACCGCTCTGGATGTCGAGCACGAAGTCGATATCCCAGGCGAAGACTTCCGCGATCTTCAGCGCCGAGGCGTCCTGCAGGCCGGCTTCGTTAGCGGCCTGGAACAGGCTGCTGCGGATCACGCCCTCGGTCACGCGGGTGTCGCGCTCGAGGGGATTGACGATCAGCTCCGATTCGAAGCCCGCTTGGCGCCGGACCACTTTCAGCGTTTCGCTGGCGCTCGGTCACGCGGGTGTCGCGCTCGAGGGGATTGACGATCAGCTCCGATTCGAAGCCCGCTTGGCGCCGGACCACTTTCAGCGTTTCGCTGGCGCTGAGCTGTTTCTCCAGCGAGACAACCGACTCGCCGCGGTAACCGAATTTCAGCAGTTCACCGGGATAAAGTCGATCGAGGCGCGCCTTCAGGTCCGGCAACATCCGCAGGTTCGCAAGATCCGCCAGCGACAGTTCCAGCCGGCGGAAAATGCGGTCGAGCGTGTCGTTCTTGCCCACGATCACATCGATCGATGCGAAGCCCAGCGCGGCCTGCACCGTCACCGGTTCGATGTCGTCCACAGGCGAAAGCCCGGCTTCCATCGCGACCCGGGCTTCGCTGAGCTGGGTCCGCTCCGCCTGCGAGACATCGATCCGATACCACGCGAACGCGAGCAGGCCACAGCCCAAAAATTGCAGGGCTTGGACTACGGGTCGGCTGGGCGGAAGCGAACTCTGGGGGGCGGACGGTGGCATTGCTGGCGCGCAGCGCTCCTTGAAGGCTGGGGTAAGCAGGCGACCTTACCTGAGCGAACTTTAACCGGTCAACGCGCGTCATCGCATGCGCAGCGGTCCATGAGCGGTCCTGTTAGAGTCTGCGGCGTTTCGCGACGCGGGTCTCGACAACTGGTTTGCGCAACATGCCTCCCAACGACGACAACCTTGCCGAGCTGAAGCGCGGCGCCGCCGAACTTCTGGTCGAAGCCGAGCTCCTCAAAAAGCTGGCGCGCGGGAAGCCACTCAGGGTCAAGGCCGGGTTCGATCCGACCGCGCCCGATCTGCACCTCGGCCACACCGTGTTGATCAACAAGCTGCGGCAATTCCAGCAACTTGGCCACGAAGTGATCTTCCTGATCGGTGACTTCACCGGCCTGATTGGCGATCCCACGGGCCGCAGTGCCACGCGCCCGCGGCTGACGCCCGAAGACGTGCAGGCCAATGCCGTCACTTACCAGGCGCAGATTTTCAAGATCCTCGATCCTGCCAAGACCATCGTCGAGTTCAACTCGAAATGGCTCAGCAACATGCCGCTGCCGCAGTTTGTCGAAGTGGCGGCAAAGTACACCGTTGCGCGCATGCTGGAGCGCGATGACTTCGCCAAGCGCTTCAAGTCGCAGCAGCCTATTTCGGTGCATGAATTCTTCTATCCGCTCGCGCAGGGATACGACTCCGTCGCGCTGCGGGCCGATGTAGAGCTTGGCGGCACCGATCAGAAGTTCAACCTGCTGGTGGGCCGTCAGCTGCAGGAGGCCTATGGTCAGGAGCCGCAGTGTGTGCTGACGATGCCGCTGCTCGAGGGCCTCGATGGCGTCAACAAGATGTCGAAATCGCTTGGAAATTACGTCGGCATCGCGGAGCTGCCCGAACTGCAATTCGGCAAGCTGATGTCGATCAGCGATCAGCTGATGTGGCGCTATTTCGAACTGCTGTCCTTTCGGCCGCTGGCGGAGGTCAAGGGCTTGCAGGCCGCAATCGTCGCCGGCCGCAATCCACGCGACGTCAAGTTTGAGCTTGCCACGGAGCTCGTGGCGCGTTTTCACGGCGAGCAGGCGGCGGCGCGGGCGCAGGCTGAATTTGTCGCGAGATTTACCGATAAGGCACTCCCGACCGATCTGCCGCTGCTGCAGCTCATGGCAGAATCCGATGGGTTGCGCCTGCCACACGCTCTCAAAGAAGCCGGCCTGGCATCCAGCAATGGCGAGGCAAATCGCAAGCTCGCCGAAGGCGCGGTGCGGATCGATGGCGAGCGGGTCACAGACCGGGAAACCAGGCTACCCATCGGCGCCGAACACATCCTGCAATTGGGCCCCCGGCGCTTCGCCCGAGTCCGAATCGTTGCCCGCTCGGAGCTGCCCGAAAAATAATTGTTGCAACGCGTTGACAGGCGGCTTGCCCCACCTATAATGCGCGCCCTGCTTGGAGCCGCCCCGCGACTCTCGCGGCGCCGGATCAGTAGATCAGGATGCTTTTCGGGAAGTCCACCAACTGGTATACTTCTCGGCCCTGCTGTGGCCTTTGAGCCCCAGCTGTTTTTTAAAAATTTGGCAGGTAATTTGTGTGGGGACTCGCGTCGATGCGTCCTTTGGATGTAAAGACCGAGTGACCAAAAAAGTCCAGCAATGGGCCTTTTGATTACTCTATTCAATGAAGCTCAATGCTTTAAGTGAAGAGTTTGATCCTGGCTCAGATTGAACGCTGGCGGCGTGCCTAACACATGCAAGTCGAGCGGCAGCGCGGGAGCAATCCTGGCGGCGAGCGGCGAACGGGTGAGTAATGCTTCGGAATCTGCCCAAGGGTGGGGAATAACCAGTCGAAAGATTGGCTAATACCGCATACGAACTATGGTTGAAAGCGGGGGATCGCAAGACCTCGCGCCCATGGATGAGCCGAAGTCGGATTAGCTTGTTGGTGGGGTAACGGCCTACCAAGGCGACGATCCGTAGCTGGTCTGAGAGGACGACCAGCCACACTGGGACTGAGACACGGCCCAGACTCCTACGGGAGGCAGCAGTGGGGAATATTGGACAATGGGCGAAAGCCTGATCCAGCGACGCCGCGTGTGTGAAGAAGGCCTGCGGGTTGTAAAGCACTTTTAGTGGGGAGGAAACGCTCAGACCTAATACGTCTGGGAACTGACTTAACCCAAAGAAAAAGCACCGGCTAACTCTGTGCCAGCAGCCGCGGTAATACAGAGGGTGCAAGCGTTAATCGGAATTACTGGGCGTAAAGCGTGCGTAGGCGGTCATGTAAGTCGGGTGTGAAATCCCCGGGCTCAACCTGGGAATTGCATTCGAGACTGCATGGCTAGAATGTCGAAGAGGGAAGCGGAATTTCCGGTGTAGCGGTGAAATGCGTAGATATCGGAAGGAACATCAGTGGCGAAAGCGGCTTCCTGGTCGAACATTGACGCTCAGGTACGAAAGCGTGGGGAGCAAACAGGATTAGATACCCTGGTAGTCCACGCCATAAACGATGAGGACTAGACGTTGGAAGGGTTAGCCTTTCAGTGTCGCAGCTAACGCGCTAAGTCCTCCGCCTGGGGAGTACGGCCGCAAGGTTGAAACTCAAAGGAATTGACGGGGACCCGCACAAGCGGTGGAGCATGTGGTTTAATTCGATGCAACGCGAAGAACCTTACCTGGCCTTGACATCCATGGAATCCTGCAGAGATGCGGGAGTGCCGCAAGGAACCATGAGACAGGTGCTGCATGGCTGTCGTCAGCTCGTGTCGTGAGATGTTGGGTTAAGTCCCGCAACGAGCGCAACCCTTGTCCTTAGTTGCCATCATTAAGTTGGGAACTCTAAGGAGACCGCCGGTGACAAACCGGAGGAAGGTGGGGATGACGTCAAGTCATCATGGCCTTTATGGCCAGGGCTACACACGTGCTACAATGGCAGAAACAGAGGGAAGCCAACCGGTGACGGGGAGCAAATCCCAGAAAATCTGTCGTAGTCCGGATTGAAGTCTGCAACTCGACTTCATGAAGTTGGAATCGCTAGTAATCGCAGATCAGCATTGCTGCGGTGAATACGTTCCCGGGTCTTGTACACACCGCCCGTCACACCATGGGAGTTGGTTGCACCAGAAGCAGGTAGCTTAACCGTAAGGAGAGCGCCTACCACGGTGTGGTCAATGACTGGGGTGAAGTCGTAACAAGGTAGCCGTACGGGAACGTGCGGCTGGATCACCTCCTTTAAAGAGATCGCGTCCAAAAAGACACTGTCTTCAATGACAATTGGCGCGAGTTCCCAACACAAGTTACCTGCTCATTCGCAAGGCGTCGGCCTTAGCAGCTGGGCTGCACTCGGCCCTGGTTGTACACCCGGGTCTGTAGCTCAGTTAGTTAGAGCGCACCCCTGATAAGGGTGAGGTCGCAGGTGCAACTCCTGCCAGACCCACCAGTACAGCTGTTATGGGGCCATAGCTATGGGGCCATAGCTCAGCTGGGAGAGCGTCTGGTTTGCATCCAGAAGGTCAGCGGTTCGATCCCGCTTGGCTCCACCACCTCTCGCCGCGCCTGCGAAACTACAAGTTTGATGTCGTCTTCACGGCGGCGTCTGCTATTTAAAAATCTGGAAAGTTTTTTGTTTTGACGCTGATGATTTTCAAGCGAATGATTTTATTTGTCTCTTGAGATTGTCGCGTTCGCAATGTGAATCAGCTCCATATCCTCAAACTCCTTGAGGTTATATGGTCAAGTGAATAAGCGCATACGGTGGATGCCTAGGCGGTAGAAGGCGATGAAGGACGTAGTAGCCTGCGATAAGCGTCGGGGAGCTGGCAAACAAGCTTCGATCCGGCGATGTCCGAATGGGGAAACCCACCACGCAAGTGGTACCAGTCACTGAATAAATAGGTGCCTGGAGCGAACCCGGTGAATTGAAACATCTCAGTAACCGGAGGAATAGAAATCAACCGAGATTCCCTTAGTAGTGGCGAGCGAAAGGGGACCAGCCCAGTCAGGGTAAGTCGGTGAGTGCTAGCGGAACAGTCTGGAAAGGCTGGCCATAGAAGGTGATAGCCCTGTACACGAAAGCACAATCCGATGACTGACAAAGAGTAAGGCGGGACACGTGCAATCCTGCCTGAACATGGGGGGACCATCCTCCAAGGCTAAATACTCTCTACCGACCGATAGTGAACCAGTACCGTGAGGGAAAGGCGAAAAGAACCCCGGTTAGGGGAGTGAAATAGAACCTGAAACCGTATGCGTACAAGCAGTAGGAGCCCGCAAGGGTGACTGCGTACCTTTTGTATAATGGGTCAGCGAGTTATTTTCAGTGGCGAGGCTAACCAAATAGGGGAGCCGTAGGGAAACCGAGTCTTAATCGGGCGTCACAGTCGCTGGGAATAGACCCGAAGCCAGCCGATCTATCCATGTGCAGGGTGAAGACCAGGTAACACTGGTTGGAGGCCCGAACGAACCACTGTTGCAATAGTGCGTCGATGACGTGTGGATAGGAGTGAAAGGCTAATCAAGGCTGGCGATAGCTGGTTCTCCCCGAAAACTATTTAGGTAGTGCCTCGAGTATTACTCTGGGGGGTAGAGCACTGTTTGGAGAAGGGGGCCACCTCGGCCTACCAACTCCATGCAAACTCCGAATACCCAGAAGTACAGCTCGGGAGACACACGGCGGGTGCTAACGTCCGTCGTGAAGAGGGCAACAACCCAGACCATCAGCTAAGGTCCCAAAGTTTCGGCTAAGTGGTAAACGATGTGAGAAGGCATAGACAGCCAGGAGGTTGGCTTAGAAGCAGCCATCCTTTAAAGAAAGCGTAATAGCTCACTGGTCTAGTCGGCTCGCGCGGAAGATGTAACGGGGCTAAGCCGAGCACCGAAGCTATGGATTTGCACGCAAGTGCAAGTGGTAGGGGAGCGTTCTCTAGGCCTGCGAAGGTGCACTGTGAGGTGCGCTGGAGGTATGAGAAGTGCGAATGCTGACATGAGTAACGTTAAAACGGGTGAAAAACCCGTTCGCCGAAAACCCAAGGTTTCCTGAGCTACGTTAATCGGCTCAGGGTGAGTCGGGTCCTAAGGTGAGGCCGAAAGGCGTAATCGATGGAAAGCAGGTCAATATTCCTGCACCAGGTATCACTGCGATGGGGTGACGGAGAAGGCTAGGTGGGCAACAGCAGTGTTGTTCAAGCTCGTAGGGAGATCCTCTTGGCAAATCCGGAGGGTCGTTAATCCCAAGAAGTGAGTACGAAGGAACCTCGGTTCCCGAAGTCACTGACGCCACGCTTCCAGGAAAAGCCTCTAAGCTTCAGGTGATAACTGTCCGTACCGTAAACCGACACTGGTGGGTGGGGAGATAACCTCCCAAGGCGCTTGAGAGAACTCGGGTTAAGGAACTCTGCAAATTGATACCGTAACTTCGGGAGAAGGTATGCCTTTTGTCGTTAGTAGATTTACTTTATGAAGCGACGAGAGGCCGCAGGTAATCGGTGGCTGCGACTGTTTACCAAAAACACAGGACTCTGCGAACACGTAAGTGGATGTATAGGGTCTGACGCCTGCCCGGTGCCGGAAGGTTAATTGATGGGGTCAGCCGCAAGGCGAAGCTCTTGATCGAAGCCCCGGTAAACGGCGGCCGTAACTATAACGGTCCTAAGGTAGCGAAATTCCTTGTCGGGTAAGTTCCGACCTGCACGAATGGCGTAACGCTGGCCACACTGTCTCGACCCGAGACTCAGTGAAGTTGAAATCGCTGTGAAGATGCGGCGTAGCTGCGGAAAGACGGAAAGACCCCGTGAACCTTTACTACAGCTTTACACTGAACTTTGAACTTGTCTGTGTAGGATAGGTGGGAGCCTTTGAAGCGGGAGCGCTAGCTTTCGTGGAGGCAACGTTGAAATACCACCCTGATAATTTCGGAGTTCTAACCTTGGCCCGTCATCCGGGTTGGGGACAATGTATGGTGGGTAGTTTGACTGGGGCGGTCTCCTCCCAAAGAGTAACGGAGGAGTGCAAAGGTACCCTCAGCGCGGTCGGTCATCGCGCATAGAGTGCAATGGCATAAGGGTGCTTAACTGCGAGACGTACATGTCGAGCAGATGCGAAAGCAGGTCATAGTGATCCGGTGGTTCTGTATGGAAGGGCCATCGCTCAACGGATAAAAGGTACTCCGGGGATAACAGGCTTATTCCTCCCAAGAGTCCACATCGACGGAGGAGTTTGGCACCTCGATGTCGGCTCATCACATCCTGGGGCTGTAGCAGGTCCCAAGGGTTCGGCTGTTCGCCGATTAAAGTGGTACGCGAGCTGGGTTCAAAACGTCGTGAGACAGTTTGGTCCCTATCTTCCGTAGCCGTTGGAGATTTGAGGGTGAGCTGTCCTTAGTACGAGAGGACCGGGATGGACGTATCTCTGGTGTTCCGGTTGTCACGCCAGTGGCACTGCCGGGTAGCTATATACGGACGGGATAACCGCTGAAAGCATCTAAGCGGGAAGCCCCCCCCAAGACTAGATCTCCCTGGGAACTCGATTCCCCTGAAGGGCCCACAAAGACTATGTGGTTGATAGGCCGGGTGTGTAAGGTCAGTAATGATCTCAGCTAACCGGTACTAATTGCCCGTGAGGCTTGACCATATAACCTCAAGTAGTTTGCTGACGCAGACGAAAGAGTGTGCGTGGACTGATCCACGCGAACGCGACGATCCGGGACGAATACAATGTCCGCCTGGAATGCGTCAGCGTCATCACAAGAAACTTTCAGATTCGTGGCGTGCGGGCCCGACCCAAACAGGTCGGGTCCGTGCACCGCAACCAGTTTCCCTGGCGGCCATAGCGAGCGGGAACCACCCGATCCCATTTCGAACTCGGAAGTGAAAACGCTCTGCGCCGATGGTAGTTTTGCCTGTTGCAACGCTAGAGTAGGTCACCGCCAGGGTCCTAAATGACGAAGCCCCCGGAGCTCGCGCAAGCGATCACTCCGGGGGCTTTTTCTTTTTTTGCCTCGCGAAGGTGCTAACTTCCCGGCAGCGGCCCCATCGAGGCCGCACGGGAGCCCCACCGATGATCACGCTCGCCGCCCTCGTTCAGGAGTTTGAGGCTCCGGGTCTCGCGCTGGTTCGCAGCGAGGACGCCGATCGCGTGATCGGCGGCATTGCGTCGCTGGAGGCTGCCGGCCCCTCGGATCTGGTCTTTCTCGACAAACCACGTTTCCTGCCGCTGCTCGCGGCGCGTCGGCCCGCAGCGGTCGTCACGACTGCCAAGCTGTGCGACGCGGTGGCTGAACTCGGCTGTTCAGCGGTGCTGGTTGCCAGCAACGTGCCGCTGGCCCACGCGCTGATCAAGGCCCGCTACGCCGGGCGAGACTTCGTCGCTTCCGCCTGGCGTGGGGTTCATCCGGCAGCGTTCGTCGATCCCAGCGCCGAGCTTGCTCCTGAGGTCGTCGTTGAGCCGCGCGCAGTGGTCGGCGCTCGCACCCGTATCGGGGCGCGCAGCCGGATCATGGCAGGCGCCGTCGTTGAACACGATGTCGTGATTGGCGCAGACTGCGTGATCTTTCCGGCAGCGGTGATCGGCTATGCCTCGCGCCTCGGCGATACCGTGCAGGTTGGCTCGGGGAGCATCATCGGCTCAGAAGGGTTTGGCTTTGCCGAGGACTCACAGCGACGTAGCCATCCTATTCCGCAGACAGGCGTGGTCGTGCTCGAGGATCGGGTCAGGGTTGGCGCAAACTGCTGCATCGACCGGGCGACCTATCACGAGACGCGCATTGGTGCGGGTACCAAGCTCGACAACCTCTGCCATGTGGCTCACAACGTCACGATCGGCGAGGACTGCCTGCTGACGGCCATGCTGTGCGTGGCCGGATCAACCCGGATCGGCAACCGCGTCATGACCAGCGGCCAGACCGGTATCATCGATCATATCGAGATCTGTGACGATGTCGTGCTGGTGCACCGAGCGGGTGTCGTCAAGAGCATCTCTGCGCCCGGTGCCTACGCTTCGCTGCCGGCGCTGCCGCTGAACGAATACTTGAAAAACACCGCATCGGCGCGCGGTGCGTCGGACCTGCGACGCCGTGTGGCGGCGCTCGAGCGGGCGCGTGGCCAGAAAGAGTCGCGCGCGTCCAAGCCGGGTCCCGAGCCGGCGCTCGGTGTGTGCGAGAATTCCTGACGCGGAAATTCCCGCGCCATGGATGAATCAAGCATGTTCAAGGGAGCCTTCTGCGCGCTGGTTGTGATTGTTGTTGCTGCGCCAGTCGCGATCGCAGCGATTCCGCGCCCTACGCTGGCTGTCGAGCTGGGCGGTGCCTGGCAGCAGCGCAATACCGCGCAGGTGCCCAATGAAGCGCCAAACACCCGCTTTGCGCTCGACGATATCACTGGCGACGGACCGGTTCCGGCGGTCCGTCTGGTGCTCGACTGGCCCCTGTCGGAACAACACCGGCTGAGGTTCCTCGCTGCGCCGCTGCGCGTCGACGAAACCGGCACGAGCAATGCACCGATCGTATTCCAGGGCACGAGCTTTGCGGCCGGCAATGTGCAGGCCCGTTACCGTTTCGATTCGTATCGGGCCAGCTACCGCTATGTCTTTCATGACAGCGAACGCTGGAGCTGGCAGTTCGGCGGCACGGTCAAAGTGCGCGATGCCGAAATCGAACTGCGTCAGGGAGCCTTGACCCGTCGCAAGACCGACACCGGCCTCGTGCCGCTGCTGGCACTCGAAGGCGAGTGGCGCTTTGCGCCGCGCTGGCGCGCCGTGTTCGACTTCGAGGGCCTGGCAGCACCGCAGGGACGGGCGATAGACGCTTCGCTACAGGTCGGCTATGAGGTTTCGCCACAGTTGTTGCTCAGCGCTGGCTACCGGTTCCTCGATGGCGGCGCCGACAACGACAATCTCTACACCTTCGCCCGATTCGACTACGCTGTGGTCCGGGTGACATGGCGGATGAACTGACATGACGACCCTGATTCTCGGGATGGTGATTTTTCTGGGCATCCACTCTGTTTCGATCGTTGCCCCCGGCTGGCGCAATGGCGTCGCTGCGCGTCTGGGTGACATACCGTGGAAGCTGATCTACGCCGTCGTCGCGGTGATCGGCTTTATACTGATCGTGCGTGGCTACGCCGCGGCGCGCCTCGAGCCAATAGTGGTGTACATCCCGCCGACCTGGCTGCGACATGTCGCGGTGTTGCTGATGGTGCCAGTGTTTGTGCTGCTGCTGGCGACCTATCTGCCCGGGCGGATCAAGGCCGTGACCAAGCATCCGATGCTGGTTGCGACCAAGCTTTGGGCCGTCGCGCACCTGCTCGCGAACGGCATGGCTGCGGACATCGTGCTGTTTGGTGGTCTGCTCGCGTGGGCCGTGGCGGACCGGATTTCGCTGAAGCGCCGTCCGGCGCGCGCGATACCGAGCGCGCCCCAGACCAAGCTCAACGATGCGATCGCGATCGTCGGCGGCCTTGCGCTGTTCTGGATGTTTGCGTTCCACTGGCACGGATCACTGTTCGGTGTCGCGCCCTTCGGCTGATCGACTGCCTGCGCCGACCACCGCGGAGGCTGTGATTGATCTGATCGGGCCCGGCACCGATCTGATCGTGCCTATCGCCAATGGCGAGCCGGTCGCGCTGCTCGACGCTGTGGAGCGCCACGCGGGCCGACTCGAGCGTGTACGCGTGCATCAAATGCATGTGCTGCGTGATCGGCCCTACCTGCACGGCGTGCATGGCGAGCGGCTGCGGCACGTGTCGTATTTCCTGTCGCATGTGACCCGACCGCGGTTCGCGGCCGGCGAGATCGACCTGGTTCCCTGCCACTTCAGCGACGTGTATCCACTACAACGT
>Ga0163147_10008933_pt1 | contig 10981 bp, 12 predicted proteins | sample OliLakLV19MP6G1_FD_148597 | JGI IMG/M metagenome (GOLD analysis project Ga0163147, IMG submission 148597) | Freshwater microbial mat bacterial communities from Lake Vanda, McMurdo Dry Valleys, Antarctica- Oligotrophic Lake LV.19.MP6.G1 | ecosystem: Environmental > Aquatic > Freshwater > Lake >...
CCGAGTTGGAACAGTCCGTACCCGAGACGCGCGCCGACGCGCGTCGGCGGATCTTCGAGTACATCGAAGCCTTCTACAACCCCTCGCGGCGACATTCGTCGCTTGGGTATCTCAGTCCCGTACAATTCGAAAAGCAAGCCGCCGCGGCTATCGCGGCATAACTAAGACACCGTCCACTTTTTCGGGGCAATCCCATCTGCACCCCTTATGTCGAGTCATGCGGGAACTGTCTTCAGGACTGCCCTTGCAGCATCGGAACCGAATGCAGCCCGAGCCCCGCCCCAGGCATCTGCGTTCCCCAGTGCGGAAACGGGAATTGCGATCCCTCAGAGAGCAACGCCACCTGTCCGCAAGACTGCGGAGGTTCGGGAGGTTGCGACAATGATGGGGTGTGTGATCCGTTAGAAAACGCCCAGACGTGCCCATCGGACTGCGCAACGCCGACATGCGATTTCACTGACCTGCCCCCGAATCTCCAGATCTGCTGCGGCGATGGGTTCTGCGACTCGGGTGAGAATCCAAACAAGTGTGCAAGAGACTGCCCGGCCAGTTGCGGCGATGGTCTCTGCTCGCCCGGTCAAGGCGAGAACTCCAATAGCTGCGGCCAGGATTGTTGCTTCTCAGGTACCACCTGCTCAAACGGCTGCGCCGCGGTTCCGTCCTTCGAGATGTCGCACCAGTCGGCCGGCACACTTGAGTTGGTGACCTTCACCGCCGACACGACGAACATCGTCGGCCCGATCGTGAACTGGGATTTTGGTGACGGCATACATTGCGAGCAGTGTGGTCTCACCGAGAGCCACCGGTACCAGAGGCCGGGGACATACCCGGTGCGCCTTACCGCGACCGAACCGATTTGCGGCGGCGCGCAAGTGTCGTTTCCGCAGTATCTCGTTGTGGGGCGGCCCCCGATGCACGATGACGCGCAGATGGTGGAATTTCAGGCGCCAGAGTGCGTGACGCCGCAACACGGCGTTTCGGCGCGAATCACGCTGCGCAACGTGGGAGGCACTACTTGGTCGAGTACGTTCGGCCAGAAGCTGTCGATGATTGCGGGCGCGGACCGATTCTCGCCGGCCACCGTCCCCCTGCCTGCCCAGGGCGCCATTCCGCCAAACGGGGAGGTGACTCTGGACTTCAACCTTGGCGCCATCGGGACCGAGCTGGGCAGCTTCACCGCCGCGTTCCAGATGACCAACCTTTTCGACAGCCCGTTCGGCGAAACGCGGTATCACCTCGTGAGGGTCGCCGACTCGTGCGACTTATCGCAACCCAAGGCGGGCGACTACACCTGCACGGTCACGGTCGCGACGCCCGAGGGACGGCCCATTCAGGGCGTGGAAACGCGTCTCACGGGGCGTCGTTTCGAGGACCTTCGAGACCCCGCCGCGGAAGTCTTCGACCGCGCGGTCACGGACGCGCGGGGCATCGCGTACCTCGCTCTCGATCGCGTTCCCGGCGCGCCATTTCAGACCGTGCGATGCGCCGCGCCCAACTTCGTCGCGAACGAGCCGAACTCGAAGACCGAATCGCACCCGATCGAGGTCCCGATAGGAACGCACATCGACCTCAACCTCACCGCTAGTTCCACCGATCAGAGGTCGCAGCGTCTCGTAGCAGGGGGCCTGAAGCCCGGAAACGCGGTTGCGCGGCTCTACCAGAGTGGCGCTTACGACAAGGTCATTGTGATTCCGGCCCCGTTCACTGGTGATGAGCAGCAAGATGGGGGTGGCTGGACCCATGACAAGCTGTTCCGACGTTTCGAGACATTCATGGTTGCAGCCAGCAAATTTGACTATGACATCTGGCTGATCACAACGACCACCGGCCAGAACATTCACGAGCAAGCAGCGGAGACAGCCCAGATCATCGATGCTGCAGCCAAGCGACTGGGTCCCGACGGCACGATCAACGTCCTTGGCTATTCGCTCGGCGGCATTGGCGCACGCCTCACGACTGCTCGCTATCAAGCCGACCCAGACTGGAGGATCCGGCTCGGTGTGCGACCGAATCTTCCCGTGCGGACGATCGGTTTCGGAGACGCGCCTCTCCTCGGGGCGAACGTGCCCCGTGGGTTGCAGGATCTGATCTGGACCAACGCAACGATCGGCGATTTCGGAAAGGGTTTTGCCGAGGCGAACCTGAATTCCTGCGGCGCCCAGCAGCTTCTGCTGGACTCGTATCCAACGGGGGCAGGCAACCATGAGAAGTTCTGGCTTACCGGCTCGGAACTGCGTTTCCCTGATCGAGGAAAACTCGCGGCGGGTCGCGGGGGCGTGTGCGATCGCGTCGAAGGTAATGAGTGCATCTGCGAGGCGGATTCGCCAGTCCTGTCGATAAACGGTGACGGTTGGGCGCACGGTATCCCTCTCTATTCCTTCTCGGATGGCTACAACGGTCCGAACGAGTGTTACGGCGACCAGAAAGACGTTCCCTTCGGCGCCAACGGCCGACCTGCCTGCGCGCTCGAGAACTTGGCGTCAAAACTGTGCACTGTTCCTCCAGGCGAGCCCTTCCCGCCCAGCTGGTGTCCGTATCCAAGTGCCTTTACCTACCCCTTTGCGCCACCGACGACGTTCCCATTTCCCATGTTCAGCTGGAGCGCGCCTCTTAGCGGCGGGGTGCTCTATCCCAACCCCTCGCTCGACCTGGCGCCAGGGTCGCGGCACTCAATCCTTGAGAAGACTAAGTTCGGGTTCGGAATAACCACTCAGTTCTACTCGCCGACCTTCATTCCTCTATGGAGCGCTCTGCCAGCGGGCGCGCCATTTGCGGACACCCACACGAATGATTTCCAAGCCATCCACGGCGTTGGTGTTGAGAGCAATATCGAATGGATTCTGACTCGTCTTGAGCAGCACAACGGGCCCGCTACGGCATTCGCCTCCTCGGCGCGGCCAGCAGACGCAGGGTCTGGGCTAACGCCCGTGGAAGTTTCCTACCCCCAGGATCTTTCTCCCGGCGGCGTCACCACGCTTGAGCTCACGACCTCCGGCCCTCCCGCGCCGCCGATGTACGTGCCCCTGGCGTCCAATGTCTACTACAACATCACGTCCACCGTGGATTCCGCTGCAACCGCGATGAATCCGATCCAGATCTGTGTGGACTACGGCGATACCGCGGTCATGGATGCGAGCCGTCTGGGTCTGTTCCACTATTCGGGTTCGAACTGGTCCGATATCACGTCGTCCCGGGATGCGGACAATCACCGGGTGTGCGGCAACACGACATCCTTCTCACCGTTCGCGCTGTTCGAGCCGATCAATCTGCCTCCTGTTGCCGTGGCGGGCTCGGGAATTCGGGTCGAGGCCGCCGGACCGGGTGGCGCTCGGGTCATCCTCTCCGCGGCGGGAAGCTACGACCCGGATGGCGACGAGGTTCAGTATCAATGGCTCGACGCCAGCGGCGTAAGCCTTGCCGAAGGCGGCGTGGTAGAGGTGCTTTTTCCCACGGGTGACCATCAGCTCACCCTCCGGATGACGGACTCCCGGGGCCGCTCATCGTATGCGTTGAAGCGAGTGGAGGTGGTCGATACGGCGCCACCTTCGATCAGTCTCAAGGTCGATCCTGCCCCCGCCGGTGCGTATCTGCTTTCCGCCGAGGCGTCGGACGCGGTGGGGGTGACGCGCGTTCGGTTCGAGGTGGACGGGCAGGTCGTGGGAGAGGTCCTGTCTGCCCCGTACACTTTGTCGTGGTCGCCTGGCGACGTCGCCGATGGGTCGCACGAGATCCGGGCCTTCGCGCTGGACGCCGCGGGCAACGTGGGCCAGGCGCCCGGCGTGGTCGTCCTGATTGACCGGACCGCGCCGTCATTGAATGCGGCGGCGAGTCCGTCCGTGGTCTGGCCCCCGAACGGCAAGCTCGTACCGATCGCCGTCAGCGTCTCGGTGTTTGACATCCTGGATCCGAATCCGAGAGTCTTTCTTGAAAGCGTGGTCTGCGACGACGGATGCGATCCCGCGGCGGATGTCGTCGGAGCTAATCTTGAGACGGACGACCGGACTTTCTTTGTCCGGGCTCGACGGCAGGGAGGCGGCGCGGGCCGGACGTATGCCATTACTTATCGGGCTGTTGATGCGTCGGGGAACGTGACCCGCCGGACAATCACTGTCCTTGTGCCGCACGATCGGAGGTAGCTGCAATGAAAAGCATCCTGCGCTTGTTTCTCATGATCACTATCTCGGTCGTTGATTTCGGCTGCCTCGTCGGCCCTGATGATGCGGCGGCAACGTCGTGCGGCGGTGTCAATCTTACCTTCAGCACCCATGTGGATCCGACTCTCTTCTCGATGTCTTTTTTCAACAATGTGCTTGTTGTGGGCCAGCAGTCTGGGCCGATAACGATATGTTTCTATCGGGACAAGGAACGGCAAGCAGACGCCCAGCGGATTGAGTGGGAAGTCAGCGATCCCCAAGTTGCCACTGTCGAACCATCTCGGGGTCAGGAGGTCCGCCTTACAGGGCGAACCCTTGGTAGAGCGACCCTGCGAGCGTTCATGGGTTCACTCTCCGCCACCCGGGAGATCAGAGTGTGCCAAACACTCGCATGTTGATGACCCACGGCGCGAGGAGCACAATGGATCGGACACGCCTTCGCTCTCCCGCCGGGCCGGGGTCGCCCTTGTGCCGCACGATCGGAGGTGGCCATGATGAGATTCCGACCCCTCGGACATTCTCTAGCGCTCGCTGCCGTAGTTACGTCTCAGGCATGTGCCGGTCCCAGCGACGCAGATGCCACCTCTCTGCTTTCGGCGGAGGCGTCGGACGCGGTGGGAGTGACGCGCGTTCGGTTCGAGGTGGACGGGCAGGTCGTGGGAGAGGTCCTGTCTGCCCCGTACACTTTGTCGTGGTCCCCTGGCAACATCGCCGACGGGTCGCACGAGATCCGGGCCTTCGCGCTGGACGCCGCGGGCAACGTGGGCCAGGCGCCCGGCGTGGTCGTCCTGATCGACCGGACCGCGCCGTCATTGAATGTGACGGCGAGTCCGTCTGTGGTCTGGCCCCCAAACGGCAAGCTCGTATCGATCGTCGTCAGCGTCTCCGTGTCTAACATCCTGGATCCGAATCCGAGAGTCTTTCTTGGGCTCTGTACCAGAATCTGTAATCAGGCCAGTATTCACGGGCTACCCGGAAGGGTCCCTCGCGTTGCCAGCCGGGGTGAGGCTCAGGGGAACGGGGCGCCGAACTGAACGGCGAAACCGATTGCAACGGGCACGAGCAACGCGGCTGAGCCGGCCAGCCTCGGGCGCGGCCTCCAGAAGGCAACTCGCCTTCAAAAGCGCCGTTGCCGTGCTCGTTCCGGACGCAGCCACCGGACGACGCAGCATGGAGACCATGACCCCGGCTCGTAACAAGCGTGTTTACAGCGCTTTATGTGTTGCTCAGAATCGGTGCCCCTCGGAAACCCAGTATCCAGGCGCTCCTTTACAGATTCTGGTACAGAGCCCTTTCTTGAAGGTGTGATCTGCGACGACGGATGCGATCCCGTGATGGATGTTGTCGGAGCGAATGTTGGGACGGACGACCGGAACTTCTTTGTCCGGGCGCGTCGGCAGGGGAGCGGCCAGGGCCGGACGTATTCCCTCACCTATCGCGCTCTGGATGCGACCGGGAACGTGACCCACCGGACCATAACTGTCCTTGTGCCGCACGATCGTGTCTTTCCGGTAAGCATGCACAGCTTCCCGGCCAACCGGCTTTTGGTCGGGGGGAGCGAGGACACCTGGGGCAAGCCGTCGGCTGCGGAAGGCCAGCCGACCCGCTTTTACGGCCCAGGCCCCGGAGGAGAGGGCCGACCTTCCCCGAGTCGGGCGATGCTGGCGGCGTAGTTCCACGGCATCCAGGCGGCGGGAGCGTCCTCGACCTCCTGGTGGTGGCGGAGAAGGGCTGTCAGGTAGTCGAACGGCTGGACGGCATTCAGCTCCGCGGAGTGGATGAGGCTCATGAAGACGTCGCCCACGTGAGCGCCGCCCAGCGTCTGGTAGAAGAGCGAATTCTTGCGGTGGAGGATGGCCCGCTTCAGGGCGCGTTCGCAGAGGTTGTTGTCCAATGGGGCGCCGGGTTCCCGCAGAAACAGCGTCAGCTCGGACCAGTGCTTAAGCATGTAGCGAATCGCATCGCCCAGGCGTGAATTCGGTTCGACCTTGTGGTCGGCGAGCTGGGCCTTCATCCACGTCTCGAGGCCCATCATCAACGGAGCGCTCTCGGTCTGATGGAACAGCAGTCGTTCTGCCGGGGACAGGTCGTTCGTCCTGGCCAGGGCGTCGTTCTTGTAGACATCGCGGAGGGTTTCGAGGACCTGACGACATTCCGCCGGAAAACTCTCCACCAGTTCTACGAATTTGCGCCGGCCGTGCGCTATGCAGTGGGCGATGATCGTGTCGGGCTCGCCCGCGGTGTTTGACGATCCCGCGTCGCACATCTGGATGGGAGCGGGAAGTGTGGCGGCCCGCTGCGCGAGTACGTCTTTGATGTTCTCTCCCGCGTGCTTGACCCCCGTGAAGAACAGAGCGATCCGCCGGCCTTCTCGCGTGGCCACGATGCCGGAGGTGAACACTCCGGTCCGCTCCGTCTCCTCGTCTGCCAAGGCCTCCGCCCGTTGCTCTCTGGTCAGCTTGAGTACTTTCATCGACGTGTCGTCGTTGTACAACACATCGCCCTGGGCGGCCTCACGAATCAACTCGTGGTGAGCAGGCGCCAGGAGGGTGGCGCCATCGCGTACCAGTTCCCACTGCGTCGCGGCCGGCAGCGGGATGCCCATGCCTTCTTGCAGTTTCTCGATCCGAGAGAAGGGCAGGCCCGTGCCGTACTTGAGCAGGCCGACCATACTGATGGCCGTCTCGTCGTACTTCTCTTCTCCAACGCCCAAGGGAGACGGAGCTGTGAACACGTCGCCGCACAGATTGCAGCGCAAGCGCTCTCGCTCGTACCGTGTCGCCGCCAAGGGCGCCATCCCCGTGATCCGTACCAGGGTGGACGGCTCTGTCTGCAGATAGACATGGCCCTTGCAGTCGGGACAGTCGTCGCCTGGCTTCAAACTTGGGTGCGGCACCTTCACCCTTTCCGCACCTGTGTACGCGGCCGCGCCATTCCGACCGTGTCCGGGCGCCTTGGTCTTGGCGTCAGGCTTTTTCTTACCGGCCTCGTGGGGTGGGGGTCGCTCGCCCAGGACCCTGCTTGTCTTCTCCGTCTTCTTGGACCCGAACAACAAGTAGCGCAGCCGCTCTAACGAGGCCGTCCGGTCACGAAGCTCCTGGGCGATAACCTCAAGCGTCGTCATCGCCGCCTTGATCTTTTCGTGGTCTTCCTCGGCCATGACCCCTTTCGCCCGTTCCAGGATCGCCGGCATCTCAGTAAGATCCAGCTCGACACGCGGAGGTTCAAAGCCCTGGCGGCGCTGCTTGGCCTTGCGGGTCTTCTGGCCCATGTCAGTTCGATAGCCTCTTCCGAAAATCCGTGGTCAGGGGATAGCCGAGCACCTGTTTCAGTGACCGATTATTGGCTCGGCCCGTTTGATCATTCTTGCCTCGGCCGGTCGTGAGTCCCAGGTAGACCCAGTTCGCCGCGCGGTAGCAGGTGCCCTTGAACCGCTCGGTGTCCACGAAGGTCTCGGCGAAATAGACAGGGTGCCCATAGACGCGCTGCCACTCGTCGGGCAGCATCTTCAGCATCCGGCCCAAAAGATGCGAGGCCAGGTGCTCGACCTGCACCCAGGGCAGAATCAAAAAGCGGGTGTTGTAGGCGATGAAGCGGATGTTCCGCTTTCGAGCCGTAGCCGACCAGCCCAGATAAAGGTCGCGCGGAGCCAGATGACGGGGCGCTGAACTCCAGGCCAGGCATGCCACCGGGCGTTCCCCGGCGTACACCATGAACTTCAGGTGCTCGCCCACGGGCTGCGTGTAACCGAGATAGTGATGTGCCTCCATCAGGCTTCCAAAGACGGATTCTTCTGGAGTGCGCCGAACCGCGCGAAACGTGAGTGGCATCAGCGCGGCCAGGCTCGCATGTGTCGGCGTCTGGTCTATCTCCACCGGCTTTGGTCGCGCCCGAAGGGCCAGCGGATTTGGATTGATTTGGCGCACCGGTGGCAGCTCGATGTGTCCCGCTCGCGAAAGCGAAAGCATCAGCCCGCGACACACCATGCTCCGCAGTGCACCGTTCGCCTGGACCCATCCCCATGCCGCGCACAGCATCTCGGACAGCCGTCGCCGGCTCGCCTCAGGATTGCCTGCGATCAGCGCCTTGATGAACTCTACGTCCTCGGTTGTGACCGTTCTCCCGCGATAGCGAAGCACCATTCCCATGTCGCCGTATGTTTACCAAAATCGGCATCGGAACGCAAGGCCTTCTTTTGGGCTCGGGCTCTATGTCTACGCCACCACCCGCCGCCACACAGGCGCCGCCTGCGTACGAGACGGATCCCCGGCGCTCATCAGAACCTGCAGCTCGTGAGCCTGAAGTGTCGCCGCGCTATCCCCTGAGGACGGCCACCAGCGGAACGTTCCTTTCGAGAGTCGCTTGTGGCAGAGCCAGAATCCTTGCCCGTCATAGACGAGCAGCTTGATGGCGGTACGCCGCCGGTTGCGGAATACGAACACCGTGCCCGCGAAAGGATCGGCCTGGAGCACCACCCGACACACCTGCGCCAGTCCGTCCATCCCGCGACGGAAGTCCACGGTCTCCACGGCCACCAGCACGCGCATCTGCGGCGTGATCTGAATCACGCCCGCTGCCGCCGAAAGGCCTCGACCAGACCCGCCACATCCAGGTCGCTTCCTGCCCCCATCTGAATCCTGAGTCGCCCGCCAAAGGCATCCTGCACCTCCACCACCGCTCCGCGGGCCGAACCCAGCAGATCAGCCCCGCTCCACTCGACAAAGCCGGGGGTCTCGACGGGCGCTACCGCGCCGCCAACGTCCCCGGTTCTTTGCGCTCGCTTCTTGAGCTTCCCGTAGTTCAGCCCCAGCTCGCACTTGATCCGGTGAACGCCGAACTCGCGCGCCAACTGGGTGGCATCGTTCCAGAGCCGCTTGGGCATCGGCGAGCAACGTCTCCGCTTGAGACGCCATCTCTCGACCTGTGCCTTTACCCGCCTTACTCGCCCGTCTGCTGCCAGAAGACTTTGTTGTCGTGCCATGAGCCGTTCTCCTGGCGATCAACATAGGCCGGTCGGGTACCCCATTTCATGCACGCTTGCCGGAAGGACACGATTGTTCGACGGTGCCTGCGAGGATTCTCGCCTACGCACCCGGCCTTGGGATACCAAGGTCTTTGCAGATGCTCGCCGCGGTCGGCCCGACGATTTCACTGTGGCGTGGAACCGCCGACGTCTTTCGGTTGGCAGGATTCCAATAGATGGTGTGGCGCCCGCCCTCACGAAACAACTCGCAGCCATACTCAGCAAGGTGGCGGAGAAGGTCCACCCGTTTCATGCGACGGAAACGGCGACGAGCTCCCTCAGAACCTGATGACCTTCCGCTTCACGCCGAGCCAACTCGCGGTTGGCCAGGAGAACTTCCTGAATAGCCTCTTTGAGGCTGGCCCGAGCCTCGTCAAGCGTCGCTTCCTGGACGTTGCACCCAGGCAACTCTTCGACGAACCCCGTCCACCAGTTGCCGACCTGCTCAAAGACTCCTGTGTACTGGTTTTCCATGGCCTCGATTCTCCCACGAAGGGCTGGTGGATACCCGGTCTGGTTGGGCATCCGTCGAACACCCGGCTTCAGCTGCAAAGGGCGCCCTGAACGATCGGCCGTCAACGAGAAGCAACGGCCGCTCCTCCGCGCCCTTTGTCAGGTGCAACGCGTTGTTCTACGGCCACCGCGCTCTTGACCTTGCCCCACGCGCCACGATGCTCTGCGGAGATGAGCGCACGCTGCACAGAAACGACCCCGGCTGCGGAGTAATCCTTGCCATGCTTCAGCTTGTAGCGCTCGTTGTAGGCATCATGCTGAGGCAGGATGAGCCGCCTCAATTCGGCACTGGTGAGAATGTAGTACTCGGGGGATGCCAATTCCTCGGGAGGACCAGAACCCAAAGACTCTCGGAGTCCTCGGGGATGCTGCCGCCCAAAACCCACTTGGTGCCTGAGGTGGTCTTTACTTCAAGACTGGTCGCGCGCGATCCACGAATGGCAACAACATCCGCTTTCTTTGCGTTCCCGTAGGTGACGGCGGCCATGATGTCTCGCCGCAGCAGCTCGCCTGCCACGAGGAACTCGCCGGCCAAGCCCATCGAGTGCTTCCTCGCTTGTCTGGACGGCGACTCCTCGCTACCTGACACAGTATCGGCCTGTCGTTTCATTGCTGCACCTCATGTGTCCGTAGAACACTGGAATAACCTGCGAAGGCCCACGGCCGTCTGCGTGGACCTCGTCGGTCCCAACGCATTGTTCTACGCCCGTGAGGAAGCCCGCCACTCGATGGAGAGTTTCCTTCCCTGCTGAGCGCAGTCTCGAAGGTAGAGATTGATCAGAGTTTGATACGGAATCCCCGAAGATTCGGAGCTCTCTCTGAAGAACTGGATCGTCGGCTGATCAATGCGAAGGGTGATCTGCTTTTTGAGCCTGCTCGCGTGCGGGTTCTTCCGAGCCTGTGAAAAGTCGTATTTCTTTCTCAGCTGCTTAGCCTCTGCCAATATTGATTCTGCTCCGCCTTAACCGCCGGCCGGGCCGAGATGATTCGGATCTGGTTTCCTCTTCGGATGCAGTGGCAAACCGCGAGGAGCCGCAAGCGGGCGCCTCAGCCCGATGATCACGAAGCGATCCTCGTCGCTCGCCTCATCGGGGTCAGCCATTTCAAGCGCCTGTTCGTCGTAGAAGACGGTCGATGCTTCTTCAAACGAAACACGGTGCTTTGCGAGATTCTCCTTGGCCTTCTTGGGATCCCAGTCGAAGGGAGCGTCGCGCACACCGACATTGTAGCTACAGCGCCGCTACGCGCGAAATGCCCCTGGGTGCGTGGAACACTGAATTGAGCGGCAGGG
>Ga0163147_10008934_pt1 | contig 10981 bp, 9 predicted proteins | sample OliLakLV19MP6G1_FD_148597 | JGI IMG/M metagenome (GOLD analysis project Ga0163147, IMG submission 148597) | Freshwater microbial mat bacterial communities from Lake Vanda, McMurdo Dry Valleys, Antarctica- Oligotrophic Lake LV.19.MP6.G1 | ecosystem: Environmental > Aquatic > Freshwater > Lake >...
GTCCCGACGGCATGACCTACAGCTTCGCCCGCGACAAGCTGCCGAGCCTGTTCTACGCCGATGTCTCGCCGGAGGACCGCTACCGGGCCATGGAGCGCTTGCGGCCGCAGCCGCTCTCCATCTCGACGACGCCGGTGACGCTCACCGAGGATCGCTTCGGCTCGGTGCCGCGCTGGTACATCGAATGCACGCACGACAACGCCATCCGCATCAACCTTCAGCGGCTGATGGTCAAGATGACGCCGTGCAAGGTCCTGACGATGGAATGCGGCCACTCGCCCTTCTTCAGCAATCCCGAGGAGCTGGCCGAGCATCTCGAGGCGATCGCACGGGCCTAGTACTTCAGTCGAAAAACGCTAAAGCCCGGGTCTCGATGCTCTGGCGCGGCTTGGGGTTCCTGGGCGACGTCGGATCGTCGAACGCCGAGTGCAGCGAGAAGCGCGCCCGGCCGTCCTTCATCGAGTCGTAGCACTTGATCAGGATTGCCTCGTCGCGGGTCATCCTGGGGAAATAGTACCAGCGATGATCGGCGTTGTAGACGCCCTGGTAGATCTCGCCGGTGCGGTCGGCATAGACGAGATCGCAGACCGCAAGGTCGCGCGGTGCCAGGCTTTCGGAATCGACCAGACCCAATGGCGTCATCTCAACGGGCTCGTGCGCGATGTTGCGCCAGACATTGAACTCGGCGAAGCGCTTCTTGAGGCGCACCTCGGCCTCGTCCGGCGGCAGCAGGTCACGCACGCGCTGCGGCCCCGACTTTTCCGTGTAGTCGCAATGGACGCTGCGCACCGGCGTCCGCAATCCGCGCTCGACGGCGCGATCGGCCGTACGAACGGTGTGATCGAACACCACGACCTTGGCCGCGCCGGTCTCGCGCTCGATCAGCGCCTCGACCTCGGCGTAGTACGTCGTCTTGACCTCCCGCTCTTCGTAGAAGTCGACGACGGCGGTATCATGCGGGATCAGGATGAAAGCCTGACGGTCGAGCGACAGGTCCGTGGCCACCGGCCGGCCGTCATGCATCCGAACCGTGAAGTCGCGATAGTTGCCGACCCGGCGCGGCAGGCCGGTGCCGTGCGGCGGATTGTAGGTCACCGGCTTGACGCTGAGGTCGGCGAGGTAGTTAACGGCGGCTTCGACCATGATGAGCCTCCATGATATGTCACAGATTGTGCCGTTCCATATCGCCTTCAAGCGGCCGCAGCTCATGAAAAGAACTCATGGGGGCATGTCGCCCGTCATGCCGCCAGTTCGAGAATCTCCATGACCTCGGCCGGACCCTTGATCGGGCGCGGGTTGTTGAGCACGGCGCGGTCGTGCATCGACTTCTCGGCGATCTCACGGAAGCGGTCCTTGGCCACGCCCACCTCGGCCAGACGTCCCGGCAGGCCGAGCGATTTCACCAGGCCGGCGACGAGGTCGGCAGCGGCGACCTCCGGCTTGCTAAAAGCCTCGCTCACCCGCTTCTGGCGCTCGGCATTGACGGGCAGGTTCCAGCGCAACACCGACGGCAGCATCACGCAGGACGTGTGACCGTGCGGCACGTCGCAGGCGGCGCCCAGCACGTGGCCGATGCCGTGGCTGGCACCGACGCCGACCCCTGAAGTGCCGGCGCCGATCGACAGCCACATGCCGAACTGCAGGTTGAGCCGCGTTTCCATGTCCTCGGGCCTGGCCTTATGGCCAGGCAGCGCGCGCGACAGCAGCCGCAGCGCCTCGGTCGAGGTGCCGATGGCGAAGGGATTGGCCTGCTGCGAGCACAACCGCTCCACGGCATGGTCCACCGCCTTGAGCCCGGTCGAGAGCATGAGGTCCATTGGCGTGGCGAGGGTGGCGGCCGGATCGAGCACGATGACCCGCGGCACGACTAGACGATGGCCGAAGCTCTCCTTGACGCCGTAGCGCGGATCAGTGATGCCGGCGAAGGCATTGAACTCGGCGGCCGACAGCGTGGTCGGCACGGCCAGCATGCGGATCGCCTCAGCCGACGGCCTGATCGACTCGGCGGGTGGCGCCGCCCCTTCCTTGGGCTTGCCGGCGCGGTAGAAATCGAGATCCTCGATCGTGGTGGCGTTCTGCCACAAGGCAATGAGCATCACCTTGGTGGCGTCGATTGCCGAGCCGCCGCCCACCGCCACGATCAGATCGGCCTTGGCCTCGCGCGCGAGCGCCGCGCCTTCGATCACGCAGGGCCTGGGCGAATGGGCGGTGATGCCGGCATAGACGCCGGCGTAGCGGTCGCCGAGATCTCGGATCACGTCGGCCAGCAGCGCGCTCTGCGCCACCGACCTGGTGGTCGTGATGAAAACGCGCTTGGCGCCCAGCCGCTCGGCCTCGGCCCGCAGCGCCGCTCCCGCCGGCTTGCCATAGACCACACGCTCGATGTCCTGGTGTCCGTGGATGCCGTTCAGCATGTCAGTTACCCCTTGAACCCCTCACCCTGAGGAGCGCCCGCAGGGCGCGTCTCGAAGGGTGGATACAGCAACGGTGTTCCCATCCTTCGAGACGGCCGCTTCGCGGCCTCCTCAGGATGAGGTTAGGCGCTTACCCGATATGCCGGCGATAAAGCGCCAGCATGCGCTCGTAGTGTTTTTCGCGGGCGGCCTCGTGGAGATTGCCGCGGTCGGAGAAGGCGTAGCCGTGATGGGTGCCCGTCTCGGTCTCGACGCGCGACGGGAACGGGGCCGAGGCCAGCAGCTTCTCGAATTTGGCGACGTCGGACAACGGCACGTAGGTGTCGTGCTCGGCGAAGGAATAATAACCCTCGGCGGTGATATCGCCCAGCATCAGGTGCGGCGAGTCCGGCTTGTCGGTGATCAGCCGCGTTCCGTAATAGGAGGCAAAGCAGGCGATGCGGTCGGGATGTTGGGCCGCGGCCGCCGTCACGAAGGCGCCGCTCATGCAGTAGCCGACCAGGCCGATCTTGCCGGGCCTGGCGTCGGGCATCGACGGCAGCCTGTCCAGGATCACGCCGGTGTCGGCCGCGACCCTGGCGTTGGAGATCGGCTCCAGGAACCCGAACATCCTTGTCCGATTCGCTTCGGCATCAGGATGATCCCGCGTCGGCCCGCACACGAAGTCGCGGAGGGTGCGGTAGTAGAGGTTGGGCAGCAGCACGTAGTAACCTGACTGCGCGATCCTGCGACAGATCTCCTTCAGCCCCTCGCGCACACCGGGTGCATCCATCAGCATCAGCACGACCGGCAGCGGCCCGCCATCGTCGGGTCGCACGGTGTAGGTGTTCATCGCGCCATCTTGCGTGGCGATATCCAGGTCACGTTCGATCATGGCCGGACGGTACCGGCACCACGCCCCATGGTCTATAACCGCGGCCTCTCATTGGGTTCGAGGAGTGGAACGAAATGCCCGTCGAAATTGGGGGCGCTTTGGACGGCTTGAAGGTCATCGACCTGTCGCGCGTGCTGGGCGGGCCCTATTGCGGCCAGATGCTGGCCGACCATGGCGCCGAGGTGATCAAGATCGAACCGCCCCAAGGCGACGAGACTCGCACCTGGGGCCCACCGTTCGACAAGGAAGGCATCTCGGCCTACTTCGCCGGCATCAACCGCAACAAGCGCACGATCGCGCTCGACCTTTCCAAGCCCGAGGGCCGCGAGGTCCTGCTGAGGCTGCTCGCCGAGGCCGACGTGCTGATCGACAATTTCAAGACCGGCACGATGGAGAAGTGGGGCATCGGCTATGCCGCGACGCTGGCCAAGAAATTCCCGCGCCTCGTCCATGCCCGCGTCTCGGGCTTCGGCGCCGACGGACCTCTGGGCGGCTTCCCGGGCTATGACGCCATGGTTCAGGCCTCGTCAGGCCTGGTCTCGGTCAACGGCTCGGCCGAAAGCGGTCCGGTGCGCATCGGCGTGCCGGTGGTCGATCTGTCGACCGGCATGAACGCCACGATCGGCATCATGATGGCGCTCTACGAGCGCAACCGCTCCGGCAAGGGCCAGTTCGTCGATGCCACGCTCTACGACAGCGCCATCGCGCTCCATCAGCCGCACGCGCCCAACTACTTCACGGCGAGCCAGAAGCCCAAGCTCGTGGGCAACAGCCACGGCAGTCTGGCGCCCTACTCCAACTTCCCGACCAAGGGCCGCAACATCGTGGTCGGCGCCGGCAACGACGGCCAGTTTCGCAAACTGACGCAGATGCTGGGCAAGCCGGAGCTGGCCCAGGATCCGCGCTTCAAGACCAACAAGGACCGCATCGCCCACAAACCCGAACTCGAGGCCGAGCTGCGCGCGCTCCTGAACGATCGCGATGCCGTGACTTTTGCCGACGAGCTGATGCGGGGCGGCGTGCCCTCGGGCGCCGTGCTGGAAGTGCCCGACGTAATGGAGCATCCGCACACCAAGCATCGCGGCATGGTGTGGGAGAAGGACGGCTACAGGAATGTTGGCAATCCCGTAAAACTGTCCCGCACACCGGCAGGCGTACGCAGCAAGCCCAAGAAGTTCGGCGCCGACACCAAAGCGGTGCTGGCCGAAGCCGGCTATTCGGCCGCCGAGATCGACGCGCTGGTCGCCACCGGCATCGCGCTCACCGAGATCAAGAAGGCCTGAGGAGACGACGATGTTCCAACCCGACCTCCTGAAGGGCAAGCGCATCCTGGTGACGGGCGGCGGCACCGGCCTCGGCCGCTCGATGGCACATCGCTACCTCGAGCTCGGCGCCAACGTGGTGATCTGCGGCCGCCGCGAGGATGTGTTGAAGGAGACAGCCGCGGAACTGGCCAAGGAAACTGGCGGCGAGATCGAGACGGTGGGCTGCGACGTCCGCGTAGCCGACGCCGTCGAGGCGATGATGGACAAGATCTGGGAAAAGCGCCCACTCGACATCCTGGTCAACAATGCCGCCGGCCAGATCCTGGCGCAGACCAACAAGATGTCCTCGCGCGCCATCGACGCCGTGCTGGGCATCGTGCTGCATGGCTCGGCCTACTGCACCGTGGCGGCGGGCCGGCGCTGGATCGACGCCGGGGAGCGCAACAAGGTGGTGATGTCGATCCTCACCGTCTCGTCGCTGACCGGCGCGCCGTTCACGGTGCCCTCGGCGATGGCCAAGGCGGGCGTGCTCGCCATGACCAAGAGCCTAGCCGTCGAATGGGGTCCCAAGGGCATCCGCACCTGCGCCATCGTGCCTGGCCCCTTCCCGACCGAAGGCGCGTGGAGCCGGCTGATGCCCAAGGAGCGCGGCGGCCAGGACGATATGATCAAGGCGATCCCGATGCGGCGCGTCGGCGAGCATATCGAGCTCGCCAACCTCGCCGCCTACCTGGTGAGCGATGGGGCCGCGTACATCAACGGCGACGCCATCGTCATTGACGGCGGCAAGATGCTGCAATCGGGCGGCGGCGGCGCCAACACCTCGGCGATGCTCGACTGGACCGACGAGCAATGGGACGCGATCCGGCCCAAGAAGAAGAAGTGAGCGCTTCTACGGGATCACGATCCGCGTCAGCGTGCGCTGCCGGCGGTGATCTCGAATTCTGGATACATAAGAAATACCTGCCCAAACGACCTATTCAAGGCGACCGCCTTCTGCCTCGCCCACTTCGACCTTCGCACCAGTTGCAACCCAGGCGATCAGCAGATCATAAAACACCGCCAGCACGACCGGACCGATGAACAGGCCGATCAGGCCCCCGGCCAGGGTGCCGCAGATCACGCCGGCTATGATCACAGCCATCGGGGTCTGCAGGCCCCGCGCCATCAGTATTGGACGCAGCACATTGTCCAGCAGCAGCAACGGCACCGTGTAGATGGTGAAGAGCACGGCCGAGAAGGCGGGCAGGTATATCCATGTCCATATGATCACCGGAATCATGACGATGTTGGGGCCGATCTGGACGATCGCCAACACCAGGCAAGCGAAGGTGATGGCGCCGGCAAAGGGAACGCCCGCCACCAGCATGCCGATGCCGAGCAGCGCCGACTGCAGGAGGGCCACACCGATCACGCCCTGCGAGACGTTGCGGATGGTCGAACCGGCGATCTCAACGAAATGCCGCCCCCTTGCATCGGCGACGCGACCGGCAAGATCGCTCACCGTATTGGTCAGCCGGTCCGAATAGGCGAGCAGCACGCCCGCCACGATGATCGCGCCGGCAAACTGCAGGACTTCGAAGAAGACGCCGGCCGCCAGTTCGCCGACCCAGCGGCCGACCGAGGCGATCTGGCCGACATGGGCCGACAGCAGGGCGCGGATGTCATGCGAGGCGTTCAGCCAGAAATCGTAGAGTCGCGCACCGACCAGCGGCCACTCGCGCACCGACTCGGGCGGCGGCGGCACCACCTGTTTACCGCTGACCAGGAGCCGGGCATAGGCATCGAGCGTCTCGATCGCGGAGGCCGACAGGATGACCACGGGCGCAAGAAGCAGCACCAGAAGCAGGATCGACAGCAGGGCGGCCGCCAGGCCGTGGTGCAGGCGCAGACGCCGGCGCAGCGCCGCGAACAGAGGATAGACCGCGACCGCCAGGATGATGGCCCAGATGATCAGCGGCGCCACGGGCCGCATCAGGGCAATACTCACATAGACGACGCTGGCGATCAGTGCGAGGCGGACCGCAACGTCGATCGTGAACCGCGTTATCTCCGCCCGTCCCTTTTCCGTCTCGATCATCGCCGCCTCCCCCCTGCAGGACGAGTAGTGTTCCTAGCGAGCAGGCGCGCCACCGTCCATCGCCGGCCCTTGTCGAAATACCGATAGATCGCCGATACTCGGCTCTTCCGGGGGGACGTCAGGCATGGATCAGTACGACTACATCATCGTGGGCGCGGGCTCGGCCGGCGGCACACTCGCCGCGCGGCTCACGGAAAATCCGGCGACCAAGGTTCTGCTGCTGGAAGCGGGCGCGGCCAGCCATCCCTACTCCCGCATGCCGCTTTCCTTCGGCCTGCTGATCGACAATCCGGCGGCCAACTGGCTCTACCAGTCCGAGCCCGAGCCCGGCACGGCCAACCGGGTCATCCCCGTGCCGCGCGGAAAACTGCTGGGCGGCTCCAGCTCGATCAACGGCCTGGTCTGGGTGCGCGGCCAGCCGCTCGACTTCGATACCTGGGCGCAGATGGGCAACCGCGGCTGGAGCTGGCGCGAGGTTGCGCCGCTGTTCACGCGCATCGAGAATTTCGTCGACGGCGACGGCTCCAACGGCCGCGGCACCGGCGGGCCGCTAAAAGTCTCGACCGTGCCCGACCAGAACCCGCTCTACGACGCGCTGTTCGCGGCCTCGAAGTCGGCCGGCTTCAAGCTCAACCCCGACTACAACAGCGAGGACCAGGAAGGCGTCGTGAAGACGCAGACCTCGATCTACAAGGGCCGGCGCATGAGCGTGGCCCACTGCTACATCGAACCGGCGATGAAGCGGCCCAACCTGCATGTCGTCACCAATGCGATGACCCTGCGCGTGCTGCTGGAAGGCAAGCGCTGCGTCGGGGTGGAATACGAAAAAGACGGCAGGATTGTCCAGGCCAAGGGCCGCGAGACCATACTGTCGGCGGGCGGCGTCGCCTCGCCCCAGATCCTCGAACTCTCCGGCATCGGCCAGCCCGATCTGCTCCATCGGCACGGCGTCGAGGTGAAGCACGAGCTGAAGGCGGTCGGTGAGAATTTCCGCGACCACATCAATGCCCGCATCATCTGGCGCCTGAAGGTGGCCAACGTGTCCTACAATCACATGGCACGCGGCCTGGGCGCAGTGACGCAAATGATGAAATACCTGGCGACCGGCGGCGGCTTCATGAGCCTGCCCTCGGCGCCGCTGCTGGCCTTCCTCAAGACGAGGCCGGAACTGGCGACGCCCGACGTTCAGATGCATCTCGTGCCCTATTCGATCCAGGATCCGAAGACCCGCAAGCTGCAGGACTTCCCGTCGATGACGATCGCCTGCTACCAGCTCCGCCCCGAGAGCCTGGGCTCGATCCATATCCGCTCGCCCGATCCCAAGGCACAGCCGGCGATCCGCTTCAACTTCCTGGCCGACAGGATCGACCAGGACGCAATGGTGGGCGGCTTCCGCATGATGCGGAAAATCGTCGATGCCGCACCCATGGACGCCTATCGCGACGAGGAGTTCTCGCCCGGTCCTTCGGTCGGCACCGACGAGGAGATCCTGACCTGGATTCGCAACAACTCGCAGACCGCCTATCACCCGATCGGCACCTGCCGCATGGGCCCGGCGGGATACAACACCGTGGTCGACGACAAGCTCAAGGTGCACGGGATCGAAGGGCTGCGCGTGGCCGATGCCTCGATCTTCCCGACCATGCCCTCGGGCAATACCAATGCACCCTCGATCATGGTGGGCGAGAAGATGGCGGACATCCTGAAGGCCGCTTGAGCACCGGGCGGGGGCTGCGCGATCGCAGCTGATCACGGCTCCGTTCCCGGAAACGGGAGTAGACGGATTTTACGTGCAATATCTGAGGCGCCACGCCCTCCGGGTTTTCGCGTACGAGCCGATGCCCCGACTGTTCGGCTTCATCGAGATCGATGTGGAGGGCCATGAACAGGCCGTGCTCGACGGCGCCGGGCAGAAAGAGTTAGCCAAAGACAATCCATCGGCCTCCGAACTCCAGCCGGGGCATCAACGATAAGCGCGCTCGAATAGCTCCTTCAGTGACCAAGAAGTGATGCGATGGTTGCACTGCACCCACGACGCCGACAGTTCCCGGCAGACACAAAGTGACACCACTGGCCGAGTCGAGGGGCGTCAACGCTTGATGGTTGGTACCGGACGGAACAGGGGTGTGACGCCGGTGCCGCGGGGCTCTCGCGAAGGAGGGAAAATGTCTTTGTCCGAACTTGAGGCGCCGTCCGTTGGGGACCAGCCCGGGCCGTCATTCACGGATGAATTCGTCTGCAAGACATCGGAGAACTTGTTTGCCGCCATCGAAAAGTGCCTCGATAACGGTCTTGGCACCTGTCTCGTCGTAGAAGGCGAAAATCGCCTGGTCGGAAGGATCTCGCTCGATGATATCGGGCGCGCCGTGCTGGACGGCGCCCTCCTCAACCCGTCGCTCGATAAGCATATGGCAACACTCGCCCATCAACGCCACAACGACACCTCCGCCGACAAGGACGTCCTGCACCCGGTTCTCGATCCGCAGGGCAAGCTCACGGGCGTTACGATCGACCGCTCCACGCAGCTCGTTCAAGTCGCCCGGCCAGACATGACACACCGCGAGTTCCGCTCCGTCCTTGAAGCATTCATCTCGTCATGGATTTCGAGCAAGGGACCGTATGTCGATAAATTCGAGAGCGAATTCCGCGCCTTCGTCGGCACCCAACACGGCATCGCCGTCTCCAATGGCACCGTCGCCCTGCATCTCGCCCTCGTCGCGCTCGAGGTCGGGCCTGGTGACGAGGTCATCGTGCCCGATCTCACCTTCGCGGCAACCATCAACGCCGTGCTCTATTGCGGGGCCACGCCGATCATCGTCGACATCGACCGCGAGACCTGGTGCATGAGCCTCGAGGGCGTGCAGCGCGCCTGCACGCCGCGGACCAAGGCCATCATCCCGGTGCACCTCTACGGCCGCCCTGCCGAGATCGGCCCGATCGCGGCATTCGCGGCGCAGCGCGGCATCTCGGTGATCGAGGACTGCGCCGAGGCCCACGGCGCGCGCTATAACGGCCGGCCTGTTGGCCAGTTCGGCGACGTCGGCTGCTTCTCCTTCTACGCCAACAAGATCGTGACGACCGGCGAAGGCGGCATGTGCATGACCAATTCGGCGCCGCTTGCCCAGTCGCTGCGCCTGCTGCGCGACCACGGGATCACGCCCAACCGCTCCTACTGGCACGAGCGCGTGGGCTTCAACTACCGGATCACCAACCTGCAGGCGGCGATCGGCCACTCGCAGCTCTGGCGCATCGACGGAACGCTGGCGCGCAACCGCCGCATCTCGGACCTCTACCACGCCGCCCTGCGCGACATTCCGGGTGTCCGCCTGCCGCCGCCCATGGCCGCGGCCTACGAGCCCGTCGTCTGGCTCGCGTGCGTGCAGGTGCCGGCGGACAAGCGCAACGCCGTCATTGCCGCCGCCCTCGAGGCCCGACTGGAGATGCGGCCGTTCTTCCATTCGCTGTCGTCCCTGCCGCCCTACGAGAAATACGCCCGCGTCTGCCCCAACAGCGCCGAATTGTCGGCCACCGGCATCAATCTGCCGACGTCGCGATCGGTCGACGAACACGTGGTCGAGCGGGTCGCGCGGGTGTTCCGCGACGTGCTTAGCTGACTGCTCACCCACCGCAAAGACATGCTCTCGTCCATCATCATCGGCGGCGGTCCAGGCGGGCTCGGACCGCTGATCTGGGCGGCGCAACACGGCGTGCTGGCGAACTGGCTGGACCAGGGCATCGCCATCGTCGATCGCGAGGAACACCTGGGCGGCGGTCTCGGCCGCTATGCCATCAACTCGGACTCGCTCGGCGGCGCCTATCTCGAGTTCCTCTACGCGCCCGCCCTGCCGGACAGCCTGCGATGCCTGCATGACGATCCGGTCACGCGCGAAATGGCCCAGTATCGCGACGGATTTCCCCCACTCCCGCTGGTCGACCGCTTCATGCGCCGCATCGGCATGGCGATGGAAACGATACTGGCCGATCGGCCGGCCGCTGTGTTCCACCGGCGCACCGAGGCTCGCGCGTTGCAACTCCGGTCGGACGGGCTGGTAACCGTCGAGACCGTTTTGATCGACGGCAGCCGCAGAATCCTGACAGCCCGATCAGCCGTCATCGCGCTGGGGGGCCGTCAGTCGACTGAACAAGTCCTGCTGCCAGACCTCACCCTAGCGGCATGCCAGCCGCGTCATCTCATGCCCTCGGACCACTTGCTTTCCCACGCCGGCCTCGAGCAGGCGGAGCATTTGCTCGCCGCCGCCGGGCGGCGCCAGATCGTCGTGCTCGGCGGCTCGCACAGCGCCTATGCCGTCGCCTGGGCGCTGCTTCGGATGCCGGCGGCGGCATAGGC
>Ga0163147_10008935_pt1 | contig 10980 bp, 10 predicted proteins | sample OliLakLV19MP6G1_FD_148597 | JGI IMG/M metagenome (GOLD analysis project Ga0163147, IMG submission 148597) | Freshwater microbial mat bacterial communities from Lake Vanda, McMurdo Dry Valleys, Antarctica- Oligotrophic Lake LV.19.MP6.G1 | ecosystem: Environmental > Aquatic > Freshwater > Lake >...
ATTGCACGGATGTGTCGCATGGCATTTATGCCCTATGCGATGGGCGGGTGGTGGGGGTGATTGGCATCAAATATGCCGATGGGCGCAATTTTATGCGCTTCTCATTCGACACTATACGGCGCGAATTTGGGTTATGGGGTGCATTATGGCGCTATACATGGCAAAAGATTGACCAATTTTTCACCCGTATCCCTGACCATGCCCTGAATGTGCGTGGGATTGCTGTCCACGACTCTATGCGTGGGCGCGGTGTTGGCACACTCCTACTGGAGGCGTTTGCCAAACGTGCCATAGAAGAAGGATTTAGCCACATCACCCTAGAAGTCGTAGACACCAACCCCGATGCACGCTGATTATATGAGCGATTGGGATTTTCGGTGATTCGGCGCGAAAATTATGGCTGGTTGACCCAATCGGCGGGATTTACCCATGTGGATTTTATGTGTAAGCCAATATGAGAATTTGCCATAGGTGGGTAATCGTTTTATTCATCCGTAGATTTTTTTGATATAATCCAGTTGCCCAATAAAATAATGAAAGGGGCAATTGGATTTTTTCTATGGAAAATACAGGCTCTATTCGCAAAACAGCCATAACGGTGGGCATACTTGCCCTGATTGCCATATTCCTCTATACCCTTTTGGATGTTGGGACAACGGGCGCAAATCCCCAAGACCGCATCAGCACGTTTACCACGCGCTTTTTGGGCATATTCATCGAAGCCGCGCCATTTTTACTCTTGGGGTCATTGTTTAGTGGACTCATTGAGGTGTATGTCAGCCGTGAAGATTTATTCCGTGTGTTGCCCAAAAATCCCATCTTGGCGACCATTGCGGGTGCATTTATGGGCTTGGCATTTCCGGTATGCGAATGTGGTGTTGTGCCTGTCACACGCCGATTATTCACCAAAGGCTTGCCGATGTCGGTGGGTATCGCCTTTATGCTCGCCGCCCCTGTCATGAACCCGATTGTATTCGTCAGCACCTTTATCGCGTTTGGCTGGACAGAAATTATCGTCCTGCGCTTTGTGGTGACGGCGATAGTTGCTATTAGCATCGGACTGATTTTTGCCACAGTCGCCCGTCCACACGAAACCCTCCTGCCTATCTCATTTGCACCTGTGCGTGGAGGTAATCATGGCGCATTATCGCCAAAATCCACACAAAAAAGCCTATTTAGCAGTTTATATCGGGCGTGCCGTGTGGCGAGTGATGAATTTTTTGAGATGGGGCGCTTTCTGATTATCGGCTCATTGTTGGCGGCGTGGATGCAAACCCGTGTGTCGCAACAAGATTTGATCAGTATTGGTTCTGGTGTTGTTTTATCGGTATTGGCGATGCAAGCACTCGCCTTTGTACTCAGTTTATGTTCGACTGTAGACGCATTTTTGGCGTTGTCGTTTCTGAACACCTTCACCACAGGTTCTTTGGTGGCATTTTTGACCTTTGGTCCGATGGTGGATATAAAAAGTGCCATGATGTTTGCGGGTGTATTTAAGAAGAAGATTGTTGCCTATTTGGTAATTTTACCCTTCCTGATGACATTGCTGGTTGGGATATTGATTAATATTTGGATGATGAGGTGATAGCGTATGTTGGCTCAATTAAAAAATATTCCTGTGCGTGACGGGGTAAAAATTGCCCTGCTATTTGGATTATCGGGTTATTTTTTGTGGAATATCCTCACAGAGAATTTGTCTAATTACATCAATACCCGCTTTGGATGGCTCAGTTGGGTGGCGGTGGCGTTGTTTTTTGCGATGGGGGTGGTCAACTTATTGCCCTATCTCCGCAAAAAATCCGATGCGCCTACGCCCTTCATCCAGACGAATTCAGTCATGCCCAATGGCTGGTCGGTGATGCTGATTTGTGCTATTCCGTTGGCATTAGGCACGCTTATCCCGTCAAAACCGTTGGGTGTGGAATCGCTCACAGGCACACTCAACACCAATGTGAGTGTATCCAAGACCACCGTCATCACCCGTGACCCGCTCAAACGTAATATTTTGGATTGGTTGCGTGCCTTTGGCTTAGAAGCCGATAAAACCCGTTTTAATGGGGTGGAAGCCGAATTTAGCGGATTTATTTATCGCAATCCAGAATTTACAGAGGGTCAATTCATGGTGGGACGATTTATCGTTAGTTGTTGCACCGCCGATGCCGACCCCGTGGGCTTGCCTGTGTATTCATTGGCGGCAGAAGATTTGGCAGAAGGGCAATGGGTGACTGTGCGGGGTAAATTTACGGTGGGCGAATTTCGGGATAGCATCACGCCGATTTTGCAGGCAGAAATTGTCACCCCTATTGAACAACCCAAAAATAGTTATTTATACCCGTGAGCGATGCCATGCAGACAAAATCTTTCACCCGTCTGGGACTCACCCCGTTTGATATGGTGGTATGGGCAACATGCGCCATACTCGCCCTCGTCATTGGCTTATCCGTTGCATTTGGTATCCCAGAAGATATTTTGCGGGTGGCATATTTGCGACTCGATGACGAAGGCAAGTATTATCAGATTTTTGCCACCGACCCCAATGACCTCAACAATAAACGGCAACTGACCAACACATCCAACGGGATTTATGATTTTGATGCCAGTTCAGACGGACGCACCATCGTCTATACCACGCGCGACCCCATTACCTTCCACGCTGATTTATATCTGCTAGATGTGGCTAGTGGGCGTGCGACCCTATTGACTAATTGCAAAGGGGAAGATAGCGATTGTTTCGCGCCCATATTCAACCCCAATGGCACACAAATCGCCTATGAACGTGTGCCACTCAACAGCGATTTAGGCACAGGCATCGGTAGTCCGCGCATCTGGATTATTGATATTAGCGTTCAACCCGCCAGTAACACGCCCCTCATCAACGAGACACAAATTTTGGGGACGGGGGCAGTGTGGTCTGGGAATGGCTCTCATATCGCATTTTATGATAATGCCAATGGCGGGATTGTGGTCTATACCCTTGCCGATGGCAATTTCCAGTTCATCCCATCCACTTTTGGGGTGACAGGGGCGCTCTCTCCCGATGGCGATAGGGCGATTTATCCAGAGATGATATTCGATGGTTCTGTCTCTCGTGCTTATTTGCAAATTGCCGATTTAGCGGGTGGTGTGTCGCAAATCCTCACCGACCCCAGCGAAATGACTGATGACCAAACGGCGGCATGGAAGCCCAATAGCCCCATAGTCGCCATTGGTCGGCGGTATATGGATGACCGTTATACACGCGGTGGGCAAATTTATCTGCTCAACAGCGATACCCTCTCCGTTGAGCCATTGGTGATTGACCCGCGTTATTCTAGTGGCTTTTTCCTGTGGGATGCCGATGGGGAACGCTTGGTGATGCAACGCTTTCAGCAAATTGGAGATGACGGTTTGCCCTATAATCGGGGTACAACTGAGGTGTGGGTCTATGAACTCGCCACCGAGCGCCTGATAAAGATAGATGATAATGCCCGCAACCCGCGTTGGTTGCCCTGAAGGAGTAAATTTTATGTCCGATGAAAATAACGATATTCCACCTGTGGATGATAGAGACGATATAAATCTCGCCCCAATAAACGATAATGACCCCAAAACCGTCTCACCATTCCTCATCATATTCGGTATCACGGGGCTAGTGGGATTGGTGATTGCCATCATGCTTTTTCTTGGTGAAGCCAGTCCTCCCGCCGATGGTGATACCGTTCAAGCTGTCCCCACCACCCCCGCGCCACCACGCCCATTGAACGATTGGCGTGCCGAAGATTTTGCTCTGCAAAATTTAGACGGCGAATTGGTCAGCCTATCCGATTTTTCGGGACGGGTCGTATTTGTGAATATGTGGCATACTGCCTGTGAGCCATGCGTGCGAGAGATGCCCGCTTTTCAGCAATTTATGAGCGAACAAGGCGAGAATGGCGCGATGATTTTGGCGGTGAATCAATTGGGTCAGACCCCCAATGAGATACGCCCGTTTTTGGATAATATCGGCGTGAGCAATATTACTGTCCTCATAGACCCCGATTTTATCCTCAGAGATAAATTCCCATACAACTTTTTCCCAACCACCTATGTCATAGACAAAGAAGGCATGGTACGATTTTTTAAGGTCGGGGAACTCGACATCGCACAAATGCGCCAATGGGCAGAACAGTTAGAGGGCTAATGGACGGATTATTGCCATTCAGATTTGCATTTACAGATAAGCAATGGGGGCAAAAATTTGTCGTCCTCTCCCTGCTCACACTCAGCATGACGGCATTATTCGCGTTGGCAGTGGTATTTAGCAACTCCACGCCCATTGTGGCGGTGATGCTTGTTTCGATATTCACCATCATCGGATTATTTCCGTTGTGCATCGTACTCGGTTATTTGCTGGGGATTGTGCGCCGTGTCGATGCAAATGAACCCATACTCCTCCCGCGTTGGGAAGAATGGGATGTGCTGATTGCGCGTGGGGCGGGGTTATTGTTGGTCATGACCATTTATAATACCCCGTTGTTGCTCTCGGTCATCACACTCATATTCATCCCGCGCTTTTTGGGGAATACCAATTTTGCGGGGGCGGCATCGTTATTGATACTATGCTGTGTGTTGCCATTTATCATCATCATCACCTCATTGGGATGGTTGTGTTTGGCGGTGGGTGCTATCCGCTATGCCAAAGGTGAGGGATTGAGCCTATTTTTTCGTCCAGAAACACTGCTCAGGAGCGCCTTTGCAGTGGGGGGATATTCTGCACAGTGGTTGCTGTTGGTATTGGTCTACAATGTCATTTTTTCGTTGATGCTCATTATCCCCTGCATCGGTTGGATGGTCTATGGGGCATTTTTATTCCCCGCGCATGGACACTTGCTGGGGCAATATGGGCAACATTTAGATAAAGCCGTTGCCGATGCGAAATCCGCGCCAAAAGCAGATAAAAAGCCACCCCAAAAACCGAATATGAGCCAAAAACCCCCGCGTCCGTTGGGGTCTGCGCCGAAGCGGAAATAACGGATGAAAAATCCCCACCCTCTAACATTCTCCTCACAGCGTAGGGATAGCCCATATCACCATTGGGGTGCAATCCATTGCACGCTTATACAGTTATTGAGGGTAGGGGTATTATTTGCCGTTTTTTTCCTCATGGGATGCACCCTCGACTACACACCACCCCCCACAGAGGACGTACAGGCATTTTTGCCCACGCGCTTTGTGCCACCGACTTATACCCCCATCCCGACCATCACACCCACACGCACCCCGCGCTCTACATCCACGCCAGAACCCACTCCCACCTCCACACCAGAACCCCTCGCAGAACTCATCATTATCACCCAAGCCTTGCCCATAGGGGTGGCGATTCCGCCAGAGGCATTAGGCGTGGTGAATGTCCCTGTGCGAAGTATGCCCTATAACGCTGTTACCGATATCACCGCCATCGTCAACCGTGTGACAACGGTGGCGCTAGGGTGTTATGAGCCGATTATTGCCGATGTCGTGGCAAGACGGCAGGCGGGTAGTGGCTTCTTGGAATTTACCGATTGTGAGCCTATCCCACAGGCACAACCGCCTTTTCGCATGAACAATATGGTTGTAGCGACCATTTATTTGCCACAAGGTACACAAATTTTACCCAGTATGGTGGCATTGCGCCCCTATCCGTTTCATTTATTGCCGATGGGCGCATTGACCAATCTATCCGATGCGATAGGGCGGGTGGTCACAACCGATATATTCACCGAACAACCCATCACACGGGTGCGAGTAGGGGAATAGGTGGGCATCATGCCCCTACATTTTCTGCCATAACGCGCTTACAATAAAACCCGTTCTTATCCCATAGCTATTACGGAGAAAATAAATTACCAATGGCAGAACAAAAAACAGTTCTTATCACAGGGGGCGCGGGATTCTTGGGAATCAATATGACCCGTCACTTATTGGCGCGTGGTCACAAAGTGGTCTCGCTCGATTTGCTCCCATTCGATTATCCAGAACGCCCCCAAATCACCGAAGTGACGGGGGATATTCGCAATCGCGCCGATGTCGAAAAGGCGATGCAAGGGGTGGATATTGTCATTCACACCGCCGCCGCCCTCCCTCTATACAAAAAAGAGGATATTTTTTCTACCGATATTGCTGGCTCGCGCAATGTCATCGAAATTGCCCATGCTCATGGCGTGGAACGCTTCATCCACATTTCATCCACCGCCGTTTATGGTGTCCCAGACCATCATCCCCTGTATGAAAATGACAAATTGGTCGGTGTGGGACCCTACGGCATCGCCAAAATTGAGGCAGAGAAAGTCTGCTTGGAATATCAGCAAAAAGGCATGACCGTGAGTGTCATTCGTCCAAAATCATTCATCGGACCAGAGCGTCTTGGTGTATTTGCCCTGTTATTCGATTGGGCAAAAGACAAGCGTGGCTTCCCGATTCCCGGTAAGGGCGATAATTTGTATCAATATTTAGATGTCGAAGATTTATGCGATGCGATTTATCTGTGTGCTACATTGCCCAAAGAGAAGGTTAACGATATTTTCAATATGGGTGCAAAAGAATATGGCACATTCAAAGGCGACTTTCAGGCGGTGTTAGACCATGCTGGATTTGGCAAAAAAGTGCGTTCATTCCCTGTCGCGCCTGCGCTGTGGACATTGCGTATTTTAGACCGTCTCAAATTATCACCTCTCTATCCATGGGTGTATGAAACGGCGATTAAAGACTCGTTTGTGTCTATCGAAAAAGCCGAAAATCAACTCGGTTGGAAGCCAAAATTCTCCAACAAAGATGCGCTCATCCGCAATTATGATTGGTATGTGGCAAATTTGGCGAATTTTGAAAACCAAACAGGCGTGACGCATCGCGTGCCTTGGAGCCAAGGCGTGTTGAAGATTGTCAAACGCTTCTTCTAAAGAATATTCATTTTAGAGGGAAGATGGGTGTTTTGTGGACGCGATATATCGCGTCCCTACGACCTTAAACACGGTGATATAATTGTAGGAACGGCATATAAGGCTTGTCCGTAGTTGTTTTGATGATTTTGCGTAGATATGGCAGGCGGTGAACCACCTACGTATATGACCAAAACCCCATAAATGGGGTTGGTCTGCCGATTTTTAGGGTCAGATAGGCATGATGTACGGGTTTGGCATGGCAAACCCCCCGCAACCAACCGTAAAAATCGGGCTTGCCATGGCAAGCCCCTACGCCATACCCATTTTTTGTGATGAAAATAGGCAAAACAACCCCGTTCACGGGGTTTCAGAGGGTCAGACGGGTGGTTCACCGCCCGTCGGCAGGTAACATACACGCTATTTTTATCATATTTTGCCTTTTTAACTACGGACACGCCTTACATGCCGTCCAACATTCCTAAAAAATGCCTCATGGGGCGGTGGCAATCCATGTGGTTTCGTTGCGCCCCGTGATATTGGCGGGGCATCCCGTCCAACGCACTTGGAATACTTTCGATTCTCGGTCTGGTCCCACATTCACCTGATATTCGCCACTGGTCAATTTATACAGATAAATTTGATAAGTGTCGTTTTTGGCGAGCAAAACATTTTGGGGGGGATTGGCTGGCACAAGTGCCAAACGGCGTGCCGATTGCGAAATCACACGGATACCGTTGCTGTTTGCGTCTAATGCAAAGACCACAATGGCGCATGTGCCATCGCCACGGGTGATGGTATAAACCGAGTAATTGCCATAGCAGTTAATGGGTGGGTTCACTGGGCAAGCACAAGGCAAGCACGCATGACTTTCGCCATTAGGGGTAAATACGGTGAAAGCGAGGCTGACCATCGCCATCACAAGGATGAAGCGTGTGCTTCTGAAGGTAAGTGTTGTAAACATCCGCATAAAAAATTCTCCATACGTTATTCAATAGGATGTTTGCTATTATAGGGATACTTATGCTATTTCGCCAATTGTAAAACCACCGTTTTTTATACGGGGAACATGATAATGACAAAAATTCATCCACAAATGCGTCTTTATTTGCTGGTGTTGCTCACTTTTACCCTCTCTGCTGTGCTGATTTTGTATCCACTACTCTTTTTTAGTGGACAAAAAATGGCGGGCTACGATGCTTTTAACTATAACTGGAATTTTTGGTGGATACGCCACGGGCTGTCTACATCCAATTTAGATGTCTATTTTAGCAATTTTGTGTTTTATCCTGTCATGAATAATTTTGGGTATCATGCGCTGACGGCGGTGTGGTTTCCTGTATGGCTCATTTTTGAGCCACTACTTGGCACATTGGGCGCGGTCAATATTATTTTGTGGATAGGATGCACCCTCAACGGTTTTGTGACCTTTGCGTGGTTGCGCTCAGAAAAAGTGACCCTATTTTGGGCATTAATCGGTGGGCTGGTGATTCAATTTTCGCCCCTCATCCGTTATTTTTATTACAATACCCACTTGAACCTGATGAATTGGTTTTGGTTGCCATTGCACCTGTTGATGTGGCGATGGTTGGTGAGCGCGATAGAGAATCGGCAATTTTCACGCGGGCTATTTTTGATAATTTTGCAGGGGGTGGGGATATGGGGCTTGGGATTGAGCGATTTGCAATTTCCCATTTTTACGGCATTTGTGCTTGTGCCGTATGGATTGCTCACCCTATATCGGAGTGAAAAACGTCTGTGGATTGTTGGCGCGGGTATTGGGGTGGTGGCGATAGGGCTGGCGCTCTTATGGTTTGCGGGACCGCTACCGTATATGCTCCAGTTTACGGGGACATTGCCCGACCAAGTGGTCACAGACCGTCCGGGGATTCCGTTTCCGCGTGGATTTTTGCATCCCGATGAGGTGTGGTGGTATTGGAATGTGCCGACGGTTGGCGGATTTGTGTTCATCGGGATATTGCTCACCCTGATTTTTGCCCGTCAAAAAACGCCAAAAGTGAATTTTTCGCGCCATAGCGATTATCCCAACGCAGGCAAATGGTTTTGGCTGATGGTGGCGATTCCGCCATTCTTATTTTCGCTTGGGGCAGATATTACCCTGTTTGGTGTCACGATTCCCATGCCGTATCGAGTATTATTCGACATCACTAATGGTCAGTTACGGATGCCCTGGCGACTCGCGCCGATTTTTTTGCTGGCGGGTATGGCATTTATGGGAATTGCGTGGTCGGCTTGGCGACCATCGCATAAACGGGTCTATCCACTGATGGCGATGTTGCTCATTGGCATACTCGCCATAGATACACGACTCTTTGCTACCGCGCCACTGGATGATGTGTTTTATCCATACGAATTTTATGAGACGATGGGCGCAGAACCGTATGATTATGTGGTGGTAGAAGTGCCGATGAGTGTTGGCACGGGTGAGGTGATATTTGACGATGCCTATGCCGTTCAGTTGCAATATTACGGCATGACCCACCAAAAACGCATGATAAACGGGTTTATCTCGCGTGCGCCGCTGGAATCTTTTTATGGCTACAATGTGGATGACCCGTTATTCAGTTGGTTGGGGCAACGGCGCGGGTTAAATCCAGAACTGGCAGAAGCACAATTGCGCCGCATTATAACCGAGTATCCGGTGGGCTATATGGTCATCCATCAGGATAGGATAGATATTGGGCGCTATCATCCGACCCTGCAAGAGATTTTCGGATTTTTGAATAGTCACCCCGATTTGGCCTGTCCCATATTTTTAGAATATGATGCGGTGGTGTATCGCACGACATGGCATCCAGACGGGTGTCCCGCGCGGATTCCGCCGATGGATGATACTGGTGCGTATGTAGTGGATATTGGCGCATCATCCGACCCATTTTATATCGGTAGTGGGTTTCATAACCCCGAATCGGTGGCGGGGATTAGTGTGCGCTGGACGGGCGCGAAGCCACAAACAGAATTGCATGTAGATTTACCCCCAGTCGCATATACGATGGAATTGGTGGCACAGGCGTTTATGGCAGATATGCCCACCGAGATTTTTCTCAATGGGCAATCTTTGGGGGTGTATACTGTGCCGATGGCGACCCTTTTGCCGATTTTGGTAGATATTCCCGCCAACATGGTGGGCGATGGAAAAAACCTGACCATTACCTTTGCACACGACTCTGCCACGAGTCCCGCCGAATTGGGGATGAACGATGATGCGCGTCCATTAGCATTGATGATTGACCGAGTGCGCTTTATACCCACACAAAATGACTAATGGTGTGCGTTTACCCTACGCCATAAGGGTAAATGCTTGTTTTTCGTGTATCTCTATGTCATAGTCAATATGAAATCTTTTAGCATAGAAAGGATGGAAAATACGATGCCATCTCGTTTTGTATTAGCAATTGCGAGTTTCCTAATTTTGTTCGTTGCGGCGCTGGCGGCGTTGGTCGCCCCTAGCTTTGCGCGGTTGCCCCTTGCACCGTATTCCCAAGATGCCACACCGACCCTAGACCCCTTCCCACGCCCCAATAGTTTTAATATTGTGGTGGCGGAACAAGTCTTTGAGGGCGGACGCATGTTTTATTTGCAACCAGTAGACCGTATTTGGGTACTTGTAAACGACCCCGATTCCCGCGATAGCGGTGCTTGGCTGGTCTATGAGAATGAATGGATAGAAGGAATGCCCGAAACAGACCCCGCTTTCACTCCACCAGACGGGTATATTCAACCCAAACGTGGTTTTGGCGTATTATGGCGTGAAGATGAAGATTTGCGGTCACAATTAGGCTTTGCATTAGACCCAGAAGTCGGATTTGAGTCGCATTATACCTTTACCGAAGGCGCGATGAGCGTGATGGATGGTGTGGTGATAGTGGATGCGGGTGTTCATACCCTCACCAGTTATTACGGCGCAATATTCACTTTTGATGAACCGACCATGACATGGACACGGGAATCTGTAGAGATGCCCGAAATGACCCCAGAGGCAACACCGAGCAGTTAATCATAAGGGCGGATGAGAGTAACCATCCGCCCTAAACTAAAGTAACATTCGGTTAATTTTTTGAAAAAGAGTTTTGACCCCACCCCCAAC
>Ga0163147_10008936_pt1 | contig 10978 bp, 8 predicted proteins | sample OliLakLV19MP6G1_FD_148597 | JGI IMG/M metagenome (GOLD analysis project Ga0163147, IMG submission 148597) | Freshwater microbial mat bacterial communities from Lake Vanda, McMurdo Dry Valleys, Antarctica- Oligotrophic Lake LV.19.MP6.G1 | ecosystem: Environmental > Aquatic > Freshwater > Lake >...
GCTACAGACGGCGCGGCGGCGGAGGTTTCGAGCGTTGCCCGCTTGCCCGTCGCCAATTCCTTCATGGTGAGGTTGAACCGCCGCTTGAACTCAACATCGGCGCTGGCGGGCGGGTTACGATACACCTTCTCGCCAATTTGAACGAGCAGTCCCCCGTCGGCAACATCACGCAGCACGGTGAGTACCGCCACCGCTTCAATCGGGTCGCCCCCTCCCGTCAGCACGATATTGTATGCGCCAGCGGGTCGTGGAGCAGCTTGCGGCGCTGGCGATGGCGTCGTCAGCACGTCAAGGTCTGGCATATCCCCGAAAGAGGGCATATTGTCACTGGTAGAAACGACTGGCGCAGCAAAATTGACGACGGGCTGCGTTGCCAACTTGTTCCTATTCGACCTTGTCCACGAGATGTACGCCATGACGCCAATCAGCACAATCGCTGAAAGGCACGACATACCGATCAACGGTACTGGCATTTGCCGCAGGAATTCTTCTAATCCGCTTTCCATAGAATTTAACGGCAGTGGATACCCGGTTTGAAGTGGGTGGGGAATGCCGTATTTACTCCTTTCGTTCAACATCGATGCTAGTTCCCCGAAGGGAGGCAGTTTTTTGAGTTACCTCTGGAAAACTGCCAAACCTGCTCCGCTTGCGCGGGTCACGTTTGCCTCGTCAAGGTTATCTCGGCTTGTTGCGCTCAACACACTGGCTTAGACCCTCAACCTGTTTAATGTTGAACGATAGCGCTACCGACTGGCACGCATCCGTAGGTATCATGACCGAAATAACATAGCACCTTGCGGCACTCAGACTGGTCAACACGAGCATTTTCATGCTCCCGGTTTTAACCGGGGGTCGTTGACCCCTAAAGTTTCTGGCAGACGGGGCAGAAATGCGTCCCACGCTGCGCCACGCGAATTTTGCTGATCGTCCCGCCGCACACGACACACGGCAGTTCAGCGCGATCATACACATTGAAGTAAAGCTGTGCCTCACCCGTCGTCCCGTCCGGCTTGCGATACCAGTTGATGCTTGCGCCTTCACGCTCGATTCCAGCGTCCAATACCTGACGGATCGTGGTGTACAGCAGCGCAATTTCATCCTCGTTCAAGCTGTTAGAGGGGCGCCGGGGGTGAATTTTTGCAAGAAAAAGCGACTCGTCGGCGTAGATGTTGCCGACGCCCGCCAGAAACGCCTGATCGAGCAGCAGCGCCTTGATCGCCTTCTTGTGCTTGCCTAAGCGTTCGTGCAGCACAGCCGGCGAGAAGTCGTCCGAAAGCGGTTCGGGTCCCAACAGCGGCGTCACGGCGTCTAAGTGTTCGGTCAGCGCGACAAAACCGAACTTTCGCGCATCCGAAAATCGCAGTTGATGACCGTTGTCCAACTGCAAGCGGAAATGCATCCAGCGATCTGCATTCGTGACCATCTCGTCTGGCACAACATACAGCCGCCCCGTCATTTTGAGATGCACCACCAGCAGATCATCATCCAACTTACAGACGATATATTTGGCGCGGCGTGTGATCGACTGGAACCTCTGCCCCGCGATTCGCGCCGCAAATTGCACTGGATCGGGCGTTTTCACCGTCCGATCCCAATCAAACCACATGGATACAACCGTTCGTCCGATCAGCGGTTCACGCAGACCGCGCACAACGGTTTCAACTTCTGGTAACTCTGGCATATCACCCGCAAATGTTAAGACTCGTCCTATCATTATAGGGTGGATTGAGCCTGTTTGACATTCTGGCTTTAGTCCCGTTGATCAGCTTTACTCACGGGTGAAGCGTTGGAAGAACTCCCACATAATCATGCTCGCCTCAATGTCGCGGTTGGTCACTCCCGCGAAGAATTCAGGGATCGATGCACCACTCCCCGCCCAAGTATGACCGCCCCCAAGGATGGTATAAAATGCCACTTCGACGCCATTGTCACAACCTGTATAGCGAATCGCATCAATGGAGTCGGGTAAATCGCTGATGGGTTCTGGCTCAAGACTGCAACCGTCACGCTCTGCCCACGCCGCCGCATACTCTGGGACAGATGGAAAAACCATCACCGCGCCGCCATTGTCTGATCTGCCACCTTCATACGGCACAATGGGATCGTCTGTGCCGTGAAACAGGATCACCGGGACGGGCTGCGACGGTTCGCATCCACTGGGAGCGAGATTATACGCGCCGGATACCCCACCGATTGCCGCCACACGATCCGCCATTTCACAGGCGAAGCGATAGCTCATGCCGCCGCCGTTGGATAAGCCGTTCATGTAGATGCGCGTCTGATCAATGCAAAAAGGCGTTGACAGTTGATCGATCAGGTAAGACAAGAACGCCACATCATCGGCACTTTGTACCGCTGCTTCGGTGAACAATCCCGAATTCCAGCGCAGCGGAAACCCGCTTCCTGCCGGATACACGACGATGAAATTCTCACTTTCAGCAACTTCATTCCATATGGAATAACCCTGCTGCTGTGCCGGATTGGACGCAAACCCATGCAGACTTAAGACCAGCGGCGTTGGCAGGGTCGGATCATAGCCCGATGGGACATAGAGCAAGTATGCTCGTTCTTCCCCCTCCCATTCGATGGTATGGCGCGATTCCCCGACCTCGTAGATCGTCCGCCCACACGCATTACTCTCCGCCTGTGCGGAAACCGTCATGACACTCACGCCGAACAGGGCGATCAAAAATGCCATTATGCTCATCAAACGAACGCGATTGATCGCGTCCACATGCAAACTGCCCACCTGATTCCTCATGGTATCTCCTATGCCGTTTTGCCTGATTCTACCCCCGCGTCTCTTTGGAATTGGGTTTTCTCATCACTTTCTTGCTTACCCACCCCCATCTCGCTTTGCTCGACTCTCCTCTCCCTCTGGAGAGGGGTTGGGGTGAGGTTAATCAAAATCAACCTGCACAAATTTTCGACAAATCGCTATACTTAGAGTCAGCAAAATCACAGGAAATCCACAACCCGCTATGTCTGAAAACCCGTTTGTACACCTGCATGTCCATACCGAATTTTCGCTCCTCGACGGTCTAAGCCGCATTGACAAGCTCGTCAAACATGCCGCCAACATGGGAATGTCGTCGCTTGCAATCACCGATCACGGGACGATGTTTGGCGTGATTGACTTCTATCAGGAATGCAAAAAAGCGGGCATCAAACCGATCATTGGCATGGAGGGGTATCTTGCCCGCCGCACGATGGAAGACCGCGACTCCAAGCTGGATTCAAAACCCTTCCATCAGCTTATGCTGGCGAAGAACGAAACAGGCTACAAGAACTTGCTGAAAATTGCCAGCGCGTCACAGCTTCGCGGTTATTACTATAAACCCCGTGTTGATCGTGAATTTCTCGCGGCGCACAGCGAAGGTTTGATCGTGACCAGCGGCTGCCTCGCGGGGCAAATCCCAAACATGATCATGGACGGGCGAGAACAAGAAGCCCGCGACTTGATCGATTGGTACGTGCAGACTTTCGGGCGCGAAAATTTCTATCTGGAACTGCAAAGCCACGACATCCCCGAACTGAAACCCGTCAACGACTGGTTGATCGACATCGGGCAGCGCGACAACGTTGGATTCGTGGCGACCAACGACGTGCATTATGTTTTGGATACCGATTACGACATTCACGACACGCTGTTATGCATCCAAACCAGCGCCAACAAGTCTGACGTTAACCGGATGCGTATGACCGATAACAGCTATTACCTCACCAGCGCGGCGGAGATGTGGTCAACCTTCGGGCATATCGACGATGGCAAACCCCTGCTGAACAGCGTCAAGATCGCGGAAATGTGCGAGATCGATCTGGATCGCAAAGGCTATCACCTGCCCTTGTTCCCCGTGCCAGAGGGTCACACCTCAAAAACTTATCTGCGCTACCTGTGCGAAAAGGGTTTGCCCTGGCGCTATCCCGGTCACAGTGATGACCCCGAACTGGTTGACCGCCTAAACTTTGAATTGAACGTCATCGGCAAAATGGGCTTTGAAACCTATTTCTTGATCGTGTGGGACTTATGCGAGTTCGCCCGCGAAACCGACATCTGGTGGAATGTGCGTGGGTCAGGCGCGGGCAGCGTGGCGTTATACTGCCTCGGCATCACCAACATTGACCCCATCCAGAATAATCTACTATTTGAACGCTTCCTGAATCCGGGTCGCGTCAGTATGCCCGACATCGACATGGACTTCCCCGATGATCGCCGCGCCGAAATGATTAACTACTGTGTCCGCAAATACGGCGAAGATAAAGTCGCCGCCATCATCACCTTTGGGACGTTGGGCGCGAAAGCCGCCGTCCGTGATGTTGGGCGCGTGCTAGGTATTGATCTAGGAATTGTGACGCAAGCAGCGCGGCTCATCCCCACTGAACCGAAGCCGAAGCCCGTCCAAGAATACGTCAAAGACAACCCCGAATTGCAAAAGATGTACGACACCATGCCTGATATTAAGCGTGTAATCGACTTGGCGGAACATCTACAGGGCATCAACCGCCACGCTTCGACCCATGCGGCGGGCGTGATCATCGCGGATAAACCGCTTGATGAATATCTGCCGCTGCATCGTCAGACCAAAGAGTCAAAAAATGATGTTGACGGGGAAGAAGCGATCACGCTTAAGCAGGTGACACAGTTCCCGATGGAAACCTGTGAGGCGATTGGTCTGCTCAAAGTGGACTTTCTCGGCTTATCCACGCTGACGTATTTGCGTAAGGCGTGCGATCTGGTCAACCGTTATCACGGCACCGATTATTCGATGGATACTATCCCCTACCGCCCGACAGATGATCCCGCGCAAGATCGCATGTTGGCGAACACCTTTGAGATGATCGGACGCGGTGAAACTATCGGCGTGTTTCAGGTAGAAAGCACGGGGATGCAGGGCATGTTACGCGAGATGCGCCCCAACAAGTTCGAGCATATCATCGCCGCCGTGTCGCTGTATCGTCCGGGTCCAATGGACTTCATCGATGATTTTAATGACCGTATGCACGGCAAAAAAGAGATTAACTATCACCACGAGGGATTGCGCCCGATTCTCGAAGAAACATACGGAATTATTACATATCAAGAACAAATTATGCAGGTAGCAGGGAGTTTGTTCGGCTATTCGCTCGGTGATGCCGACTTAATGCGCCGCGCTGTGTCCAAAAAGAAGAAAGAAGACCTGCTCAAGCACAAGCAGATTTTCATCACACAGGGTCCCCAAGTCGATTCTTCAATGACGCCGGAAATCGCAGAGAAAATATTTGATGAAATTGAGTTTTTCGCCAACTACGGCTTCAACAAGTGTTTGTCAGGTGATACGGAGATCATTGATGCCGCGACAGGTCGCATTCACCGCGTCGAAGATTTAGCGACAGGCGCGGCAGTCATCCAATCAACGCCTACATTAGACACAAACTCGCTGAAACTCAAATCTGGCACGGTTGCTCAAGTGATGCAGAACGGCGTTAAACCCGTCTATCGTTTGACGACTCAGCTTGGGCGTGAAATCGAAGCGACGGATAACCACCCCTTCTACACGTTTGATGGCTGGCGTCTGCTTGGGGAGCTTTGTCCCGGCGATCAAGTTGCTGTCCCGCGCCGCATTCCCGTTGAAGGCAGCAATGTATGGGCAGATCATCGCCTCATTGAACTCGCTAGGCAAGCTACAATTTTTCCAACGCTGCCCGCAGAAACATTTACACTTACTAATGCGAACCTTGCTGTTTTACTTGCTGCAATATGGAAATATAGAGGAGAAATTGATTCGGCTCTACAACTCGCAGATTGCGATTTTTCATTTTGGAAGGTATCGCAGCAGGTACAACATCTGTTATTGCGATTCGGCATTGTCAGCGCCATTAAGAATAGTAGGGTAAGCATAACAGGGGAGCATTTTCACAACTTTGTTTCCCAAGTTATTATACAAACCGAAGGTGAGTATGCCTTCGCAATGGTCTCTAGTCCCGGTTTACCGTTTGAAACGGAAAGCGACATCTACTGGGATAAGATTGTCTCGATTGAGTATGTAGGCGAAAAGCAAACCTACGACCTCACAATCCCTGAAACGCACAACTTTGTCGCCAATGACATCATCGTGCATAACTCACATGCGGCTGACTATGCTGTGATCACCGTGCAGACGGGTTTCCTCAAGTGCAACTACCCCGCCGAATACATGGCGGCGCTGCTCACGGTTTACTTTGATGACTCCCCCAAAGTCGCCACCTTCCTTGCAGAGTGCAAGCGCCTCAACATTCCCATTTTGCCGCCGGATGTGAACTACAGCAGCCTCGATTTCGACATTCAGAACTTAGACAACGGGCAGCAAGCGATTCGCTTTGGCATGGCGGCGATCAAGAATGCGGGCGTAGGCGCATTACAGCACTTGATCGAGGCGCGGAACGAGGGCGGCTTATTCGCAGACCTCAAAGACTTCTGCCGTCGTCTTGATCTGCGGCAGGTGGGTAAAAAGACCGTTGAAAGCCTGATCAAGGTGGGCGCGTTAGATGCTTTTGGCGAACGCACACAGTTGATCGATGGATTGGAGCGCATCATCGCCTACAGTGCCGAACAGCATAAGGCGGCGGACATTGGGCAAATGGGCTTATTTGGCGGCACAACTGCCCCCGTTGATGATGACTTGCTGGCGAATTTGCGTCCAAGCGGCACAACGAGCGTTCGCCAAATGTTGGATTGGGAGCGAGAACTGCTCGGCTTGTACATTTCTAGTCACCCTGTTGATTCCATCACAGATTCACGCGGCGGCACGAACATCGTCACGACCATTGACCTCAAAAACGAAGACAGCAACTTGGGCGGGAAAAATGTGCGCTTTGTCGGCTTGATCAGGGCGCTGCGTAAGCTGCCCACAAAAAGCAAAGACATGATGTGTGTTGCCACGCTGGAAGATCGCTTCGGCGCAATTGATGTCGTTTTGTTCCCGAAAACGTGGGCAAAATTCGAGTCGCTCATGATCGAAAATAAAGTGGTCGTCGTCTCAGGCAAACTCGATGTATCGCGCAACGATCTACAAATTCTGTGCGAAGATGTGAAAGATGGCATCGAATCGGTTTCCACCGCAAACGAGGTGTATCAAACGCGCATCACGCGCATTTACTCGCCTGAGCCTGAACCTGTCAGCGCCTACGCCACATCGAACGGCAACGGCTATCATCCCGAAGAACCGCCCGATTTTGATCAACTGCCGCCGCCTGACTTCTACATGGATGAGTTCGACAACTCTCCACCACCGCCGCCTGCCTCACGGGTGCTGACAATTTATTTCCAGCGACTCGATGAAACCGAGCGCGATCAACGGCGTTTGTGGCGCGTGGTCAACGAAATCAAGGGGTTTTCAGGGGTTGACGAATTCCGCGTGATCATCATGCAGGATGACCAAGAAACGCATTTGCTCGACTTTCCTAATCACAAGACTTTCATTTGCGTCGGCTTGCAAAATAAACTTTCCCAAATTGAGGGCATTCGCTGGCAAATCGATTAAATTTCGTGCGGAAAACCTAGCGTTTGCGCTTGTTGTGGATACAATATTGCCGCACAACAAACACGGGAGCAATCCGCGATGAAGAAAATAGCGGTGATGACAAGCGGCGGCGACTCGCCGGGACTCAATGCGGCAATTCGAGCGGTAGTACGTACCGCTATGAACTACGACATCGAAGTGTACGGTATCCGACAGGGCTATACCGGACTCCTCAATGGTGATTTTGAACTGCTGACAAGCGTCGAAGTCAGCGGTATTTTGCAGCGCGGCGGCACCATCCTCCAAACGGCACGTAACGAGGAATTCAAGACCCCGCAGGGGCAAAAACGCGGCTTGCGCCGACTCAACGAACAGGGCATTCAGGGCTTAGTCATCATCGGTGGCAACGGCAGTCTGACGGGGGCGCTTTCCCTGCATCGGATGGGCTTTCCTGTTGTCGGCGTGCCGGGCAGCATTGACAACGACATTTTCGGCACGGATATGGCAATCGGGGTGGATTCGGCGCTCAACGTCATCCTTGATGCGCTTGACCGTCTGCGTGATACAGCATCGTCACATCAACGCGCTTTCATCATCGAGGTCATGGGGCGCAACTGCGGCTACCTCTCGCTGATGGGCGGCATTCTCGGCGGCGCGGAAATCGTCGTCACACCGGAACGCCCGCCAACAATGGAAGAAGTCGCCGCGTCGCTGGAAGACGCCTACGTGCGCGGCAAATCACACGCCATTGCGGTAGTCGCTGAGGGTGCGCCCTATCGCGCTACTGACCTTGAACAGTTCCTCAACAAAAATCCGAATATCGGCTTTGAAATTCGCTTGACGATCTTGGGACACATTCAGCGCGGCGGCAGTCCAAGCGCGTTTGATCGCTTGCTGGCAACCCGCATGGGCGTGAAATCGGTGGAATACCTGCGCGATGGTCAATCCGGCGTGATGGTTGCCTTGAGCGGACGCGAAATGAAAGCCGTTTCGCTCGAAGAAGCCGTCAGCCGACTGCGCCCGATCAGCGACAGCTATTTTGAAATGGCGAAATTCCTCTCAAGATAAAGAAGAAAGATTTAACGCAAGGACGCAAAGACGCGAAGGCGCAAAGAAAGTTTAACGAAAAGCTACTCAAGGTGGATAGTTTACCATAAACATCAACACCGTTTACGGCAAATGTTGTCAGCCTTCCTTTTTCCTTATTCTACTTTGCGTCTTTGCGCCTTCGCGCCTTTGCGTTAAATCTTTTCTTGCTTTTCTTGCTTTTATTCCGTGTCTTTCCCGATTTCGGCAATCCGCGCTTTGACCAACCCGATCAACGAGACGACGGGGATGCGTATCTGATACCCCCGCTGTCCCCCGCTTAACGTGATATGCTGCAACTGGGTCGCTGGTTGGTCGATGAACACCTTCCAGTTCTTCTGTGTGAGTGCCAGCGGACTAATCCCGCCCACTTTTAAGCCCGTTTGCGCTTCGGCGTCCTTGTGCGATGCCATACGTACTTTCTTTTCGCCCGCCGACGCCGCCAACCGTTTCAGGTCAAGGTGACGGTTGGACGCCAGCAGCACGAGCATCGGCTTACCGCCCCCGTCTGGCTCGACCACCAGCGTCTTGTAGATGAGATGCGGCGGAATGCCAAGCATCTCCGCCACTTCCTCCGCATCGTGAAACTGTGATCCGTCGTATTCCAACACTTCATACGGAATTTTATGCTGTTCCAGCAGCCGCATTGAATTGAGTTTGTCCGCCATGTGATCCCTACGTTTTATACTGTCGCAGCGCCCGCCGCCCAATCCAACCCGGCACGAGCATCGTTCCCAACACCACCAACCAATCGAACGGGCGCAAAATCACGCGCTTCTGGCGTCGATCAACCGCCTTCACAATCCCCTCTGCGACGTGTTCCGCCGTCATCACGGGGAGAATCGGCGCTTTAGCCGCCCGCCCGCTGTGACCGAGCCGCTTCTCGTTGAATTCTGTCTCTGTGCGTCCGACAATCATATCGCTCACGCCAATATTGTCCGCTTCCAATTCCAGCCGCAGCGAACGGGCGATACTGCTCACGAAGGCTTTGCTGGCGCTGTAGGTGGCGGCATAGGGCAAAATCATGTTGGCGGCGACAGACGACACCAGCACGATATGTCCACCGCCCGCTTGACGCATCACGGGAACACCTGCTCGAATCGTGTGCAGCACCCCGTCGATATTCGTTCGCAGCAGCGTTTCCAAATCTTCCCACGTCGAGTCGATGAGGCTGCCGCGCTGACCAACTCCCGCATTCGCAACGATCACATCCAGCCGCCCCCACCGCGCCACCGCTTGATCAACAGCGTTTTGCATAGCGGCGCGATCCGCTACATCAGCGGCGATGGACAAAATTTCACCGTGTGAGGGAAGCACGTTGATCGCCCGCTCCAGTTCAGCCAGTCGATCTACACGCCGCGCCGTGACCACCACATGATCGCCGCGTTTGGCAAATGCCAGCGCCGTCGCATACCCGATCCCGCTGGACGCCCCCGTAATTAGAACTACGCGATTTGGCATCATCTAGGAAGGGGTTTGCAAAGCGGAAAAACTCTCAAACTGGACGCGCACTTGTGTAGGCTGTGCTTGAGAAAATACTTTTTCCAGCCCAATGACTCGTCCGTCTTTATCTTTCATGAGGACAATTTCGTCGTCCACTTCTTCAGACACATCCTCATTGCTCGGATCACCAAACCAGATGGTCAGCGTATTCCCGTTGGGATCAAACGTTATATGAGCTAAAAACATCTCCATTCATTACTCCTTTTTATTCGGAAAGCACGCAGCATTGCGCTTTTACTGTGAACTGTAAACCGTCTACTGTAAACTAAATGTGAACCGGCTCGTGATACACCCCGAACTGCTGTCGCATCACCTCAATGATCTCTCCAAGCGTGGCGTAGCTCCGCGCAGCTTCTAGCAGATGCGGCATGACGTTCTCGCTGCCCGCGCACGCCCGTTTGAGCGCGTCCAATGCCTGACTCACCTTGTCATTGTCACGTTCGAAGCGCAGTTGAGCCAACCGCGCACACTGGCGTTCTAAGCCTTTGGGATCCATTTGCAGGATCGGGATGCCCATCGGTTCCTCGTTGACGTACTCGTTCACACCGACGATCACGCGCTGGTTGGCGTCCATTTCCAACTGGTGACGATAGCTGGCGTCGGCAATTTCCTGCTGCATAAAACCGACTTCAAGCGCCGGGATTACGCCGCCCATTTGATCGATTCGGCGGAAATAGTCATAGACCGCCTTTTCGGTTTGATCGGTCAGCGCCTCGACAAAATAGCTCCCGCCTAACGGATCAACCGTGTTCACAACGCCTGTCTCATGCGCGATAATTTGCTGTGTGCGAAGTGCCAATGTCACGGCGTGTTCGCTTGGCAGCGCGAGAGCTTCATCCATACTGTTGGTGTGCAGTGATTGTGTGCCGCCCAAGACCGCCGCCAACGCCTGAATCGCCACGCGGACAAGG
>Ga0163147_10008937_pt1 | contig 10978 bp, 6 predicted proteins | sample OliLakLV19MP6G1_FD_148597 | JGI IMG/M metagenome (GOLD analysis project Ga0163147, IMG submission 148597) | Freshwater microbial mat bacterial communities from Lake Vanda, McMurdo Dry Valleys, Antarctica- Oligotrophic Lake LV.19.MP6.G1 | ecosystem: Environmental > Aquatic > Freshwater > Lake >...
CCAGGCTGGTCGGGCGGCGCGCGGGCGGGCAGCGGCTGTGGAATCTCGGTGGGGAGGCCGAGACGGGCGAGGATACGCCGTACCACGGCGGCATCCTGGATCGTGGCCACGAGGCGCAGCCGGCCACCGCAGGCACGACAGGCAAGGACGTCCACCGCCCACGCGCGGCGCAGAAGCTCCGCCCAAGACGGGTGTTGATTGCGCCCAGTGCGGCGTGCGGTGCCCTGGGGCGGCAGGGGTGAGGCCATCGCGTCTGGAGCGGGAGAGGGCCCGGGAAGGTCGGGCGGCGCTTCCTCCGCCGGAATCGGAGAACTCATCGGTGCGGTCGCCGTCGACTGCACCTTGCAGCCAGGTGGCCCGACGACCGGAGCAGGACTCTGGCCGCAGTCACCATTGCGACCAGCCGCACTTCGAGGCGCGTCGCTCGACGTAGCGGCGCACGCGCTCGCCACGGCGTCGCGCCGGGTCCGCGCGTTGGGCGCAAAGGCTCCGTGGTAAATCAGCAGGTTGATCCGCGGTCGCGGCACCAGGGCGGCGAGCTTCTCGATGAGCTCGGCAGGTGAGAAGAGGATTGCGCAGGTGCCGTCGCGCCACGGGCGGCGGAGCGCCAGACGGTACCGTCGGGCAGGATCTCGAGTGACTCGTTGAAGTCTCCTGACAACCCTACTGCCTCGCCCGACTGTACGCGCTGTCGTCATTTCACGCCCCATGCATCACGCAGAAATCACCATTCTTCGAGGTGCCCTGAAATCCCCAATCTCGCGCATGAGTATGAGCGGACAACCGGACAAGCGGACCTCATGTTGGACTGGCCCATTGACGATCAGACCGTGAAAACGCTGAGCGTACTGTTGGGCGGCAGTGTTGGACTGCGCTGAGGCCAAGGGCGATATTTGGCCGGGCGAGCGATTATGATGCGACAGGCGATAGCTTTCCAAAGTCTGGACAATCGGCACAAAGGGCCTCAACGGACAGACGCGGAGTTGCGGATATGTCGGAGATGAACCGGACCTGGCTGACGAACGGCGGCACCAATCCCCGGATCGCCGGGACCGCCTGAAGCTCGAAGAACGCCAGTTCCGTGCAGGCCAGCGGATAGTCGAAGCTAAAAGACAGCGCATCCGGCAGCCCGGCCCCCAGCGTCTGAGCCAGCGTCTGCTGAACCCGGAACATGGCGTGGGGCGCTTTCGTCAGACGGTTGGCGATAATGTCGAGCAATCCCTCCAGGGTGAGGCCGCCGGCACTGCGCTCGACAAAGATCGATCCGACCACGCCCCGACAACCCGAGGGCACGTCGCACTGCTCGAAGGAGAAGCTATGCACGCGGCGGCGCGTCATGCTGCTCTTCATCTCAAGTCTGAGTTGGCCGGTGCTGAAATCATAGCGCTCGTCAGGATCGGAGCGCCATGCAGCGGCAGCAGCTGCGGGGTTCGTCGCCGCCGCGATCAGGACGAGTTCGCCGACGACACCGGCGATGCTTTCCCGCGCGGTCCCCGTGAGACGTTGGAATATCCCGGCCAACTGCGTGATGGACTCGGCGAGGTCGACCAGGTTGGGACTATCCCCGACGATTTCGAGCAGAGCTGCAATGATATGGAGGAAGTAGCGTTCGGCTTCGACCGTTTCGCCGGTGCTCGTTACGACCGTTAGGACACGCTGTTCCTCGCCTTCGACGCCCATGCGCACGGCGCAGGTGAGCGCATACTGAACGTTGAGTCCGCCAAGCCGGCCGGGGGCGCGAGTACCAGAGTCGGCCGATCCCAACAGGACGCAGGCCCGGCCGGCGTCGTCACGGCCGACGAAGTGCTGAGAGAATCCGGGGATTGCTGCGACGTTGAAGACGCCCGAAGGGGTGCGAGGGTCACGCTTGGAGATGAGCCCAACTAAGTCAGGTCGTGCAGTCACGTGGGCTGATCCTGGACGATCCAGTCAGCCTCCAGGCGCTTTGGAACCCAGACCGTCAGGATCGGCACGGCTTCCCGAACTATCGGGCCATTGTCGCCATCCGTCAGGTCGAAGAAATGTACCTGAGCGCATACGCGATCCGGGTCTTTAAAGGCGAAATCGCCCGGATAGCTGTAACCGCCGCCTGCCCGCGTCGGTCCTTGCTGGATGCGGCGGATGCTGCCGATGCGCCCTTGATAGTCCACGCCACGGCGGCTCTTGAAGTTCGGGCGCATGTGATACACGCGCCCGGTCTCGCCGCCGTTGGCGCTAACGGCCTTTTCGAGTTGGAGGAGCAGCCCGAGTTGGTCGGACGTGTCGCGGGCACCCTGCACGCGGTAGTCTAAGAGAAACTTGCTCAGGATATCGCTCAACGGCACGTCGTCGGCGACGACATGCTGCTGAGCTGGCTGGTTCGACGGGTAGGTCGTGTCGGGCTTCAGGTCGAGCGACCGAAGGAAGGTGCCAACGGTTTCGGTGTTCGCTTCAATCGCATCCGGCGACATCCGCGCCATGCGCGGGTAAAACCAATCATCTGAGAAGTTGCCGCGTCCGTAGGCGTGCTCGATCACGTTGGCGCGGCAGGGCTTTAGGTCGGAGTCGAGGATGAACCGGCGCTTCCAATCGGACAACGGCTTGCCCGACTCCTGAAGTTTGATGAGTTCTCCCCGCATCTCCTCTTCATGGATGACGTAGGCGCAGAAAGCGTCCAACGCGTCCGTTTCGAGGTATAGGCGGCAGTGACCGAGATAGTTGCGCTTGTAGCCGAAGAAGCGCGCCCGCTGCTGCACGGTGTCCGCGTTGCCGACGCCCGCGCCGCGCGGCATGTATGTCACCGAAAGCTCCCGAACGGTGAAGCCCCGGTCCATTGCCTGTCCGCCGACGAGAATCCAAGCGTAGGCTTGGTTCCATTCGATGGCTTCGGTCTTTTTGCCGCCCCGCCGATTGACCTCACGGACAAGCGTTTCATCGAGTGCGCTCGCCAAGCATCTTTCAACTTCGGTAAATGGCGGAAGGTTCTGCGCGGTCGTGGCGAGGCCATCGTAGGCGACCTTGAAGGAAGCGATCAACTCGGCGCGATCCGGCTCGCTCGCGGGTCCTTTGAGGAGGCTGAGCCAGTCGGCGCGGATGCCCTCGATGCTATTGAAGTAGTTGAGGTGCTCATTGGTCGTGCGCGACGGATGGACCAGCATCGAGCGGTTCGGATTGGTCTTCGACCGGCCCTCGATCAGGCCGACGGCCACACTGACGAAAAAGAAAGCCAGCGCATCGATGAGGCTTTGGGGAGCCCCGGTAATGTGGTTGGTCTTTGAGGGAACATCGGCGGCGGGAATGACCTTGGCGTAGCGCCGGTCATCGCTGAAAAACTGCATGCCGCCGACATATCCGTCGCCCGGTTCGAGCACTTCCACGAAGTCGGGCGACAGCGTGTCGATAAGGTTGATGAGAAGCGGTGCCTGCGGCGTTGCCGTGTATTGCAGGAAGGTGTGATTGGGCAGCCGCGCCTTTATGGAAAGAATCTTCTGGTAAGTAGGACTCTCCCCGCCCTTGTTGATCAGGGTGTTGAGGCTCGCCTGGTCCGCCTCGTCGTCGATGACGATTGCGGGCGTCTCTTTCAGGTCGAGCTTGGCGAGAAGGTCGTTGAGGTTCTGGAGCCTCTGGTGGTGCTTCATCACGGTCAGCAGAAGCGTCGCCTTTTCAGCCTTCGTGCGGTCCCGCCAGTCCTTCAGGAGCTTGCGGACGATGGCCTCGTTGCTCACGTCGGGATTGGGTAGATGAAGCCATGAGGGGGGGATATCATCTGGCGTGATCCGAAGTTCTTCCGCGAGGCGATCACGCGTCTGATTGAAGAGCGGTGCCGACGTGCCGGCGATCACGATGACCAACGGGATATCGTTGTCGCGTGCCATAGCGATCACGGTCGTGAACGATAGGGTTTTGCCGCTCTGAACGTAACCGACCACAATCCCTGTGCGCTGGCCGTTCGCGTCTGCCGGATTCTGGCCCCGGCTCAGGATTGAGGCCGCCGTTTGATTCGTCCTGTTGCGCGCAGCGGGTGAGAGCTTCGTCTGGCGTTCCATCAATGCGGTCACCTGGCTCCCGACAACAGGGGACCAGGTTGCGCCGGGCGGTAACTTCGGTGGCGCGAGCGGCGTCACAGTTCCTTGCCCGTCGGTCATCTGAGCTTCTCCCGATCGGCTGCCGAGAGAGCGTCGCGCAGGATCTCGTTGAAGTTCCTGCGCACAGTCCCCGCCATCTTCACCCCGTTGTTCCGGGCGAGAGCTTCCGCAAGCGCGAGCGCCGCCGCTATCCGCAACAACGCTTCAAGGTCGTCGTCACCCCTTGAGGCAAAGCGCGTCATGAATGGGTGCGTGTAAGACACGCGTATCTCGATCAGACGCTCAGACGATGCGTCGAGCACGACGTCGCTAAGCGAAAGCCAATCCCCTTCGGCCGGGTCATCGCTGAGTTCGATCCGTATGCGCCACGTCTCGCCTCTGAAGCCGAGCGTCACTTCACGGCTAGCGAGCGTGGGCGTCAGCGGCAGTTCGATGTGCTGCGTTTCGGCCGGTGCGTGATCGGCGATGGCCTCAATGGTTTCGGGCAGTTCCTCCGCGAGAATATCTGCGGTACGCCCCACGGCCGCCTTGGCCGCGCGCTCCCGGTCGGCGCGCGCGGCCAGAGCTCGGTAGTTGTCGGCCTGCCGCAACAGCGGCATTTCGCTGTCGTCCAGGTGCTCTTTCAGCAGGTCGAGGAAGGGCTGTTCGTTTTCGTCCCACCGAAATCCGTCCTTGGTGTGGGAAACTTCGAAGCCTTTGAGGTGCAGTTCCCCAAACAGGCGGAGCGAGCGGAAGCTGCCGTGCTGGCCGAAAATCGCGTCCGGCTTGTAGCCCTCGTCGCCGCTGCCCTGGATCAGGCGGCCACGCCTGAATAGAGAGAAACCGGCTCGCGCGTAGTTGCCCGGCTCCCGCAATCCAGCGAAGCCCGTTACGAGCTGGCCTCCGCCCAAATCGAAGTCAATCTCCCTGCGCCAGAGTCTCGGCGGCTCTTCTGGAGCCTTCGCATAGGCCGCGTAGAGGATGGTCGGCTCCTCGGGAATGAGCACGTCATTGCCGAGTTTGAGTTCGAGCCAGCCCTCGCGGATGAAGACGCGGTAGATGTCGGTCAGGTGCTCCTTGATCTTCCCAATCGTCTTCTTGACGGGCACGTGGTGGAGGTTCTCAAGCGTCACCTCGGTGAAATGCCAATCGAGATCGACCGGCTGGCTGGTGATCTCCAGTTCCTCGATCTGATCGTTGACGATCTTGGCCACGTCGAAGCGAACGCGGCGTTCCAGCGGATCGCCGAGGGCCTTGGTCCGCACCGACCACTGGGGCGCGAACCAGCAGGCTGCGCTTTTCATCCCCATTCCAAATTCGGAAAGGCCGTTACGGTCTGGCGGGATGGCTGCCGGTCGGAAAGCACGCGGAAAGTCGGCGAGTTGGATGCCCGCCGCGTTGTCGCGAACAGTGATCCTGGCCGGAGGGTGCGGATCAATGCTGATCTTGATGCGAAGTTTGAAATCGGTGCCGTGGAGGGCCTGGAAGAACTCCCGATTGGAGAGGTAGCTCTGCACCGAATTGTCGACGAACTCGGCCAGCGCGAACCAAGCTTTGTAGTTGAGGTGCCGCAGCACACTCAGCATGCTCACACCGGGCCGGATGTTGACAGTATTCGACAAGTGCAGCTCGCCATCCATAGTCAGAGCAACGCTGGCTCAAGTGCCAGACGGACGGGAGGTAAGCCATCGGTAATAAATAAAGGTAGCAAGTCAGTGCTTCGGATTTGGCCTGATGACGTAGTTCCAGTCGCCGTGAAATTTGTTGCGCTCCAGGTTCACTCTGTTCATTTCCTCATCTGAAACCTTCCGGCCGGTCGGATATTTCCGCCGGTCTAAGCGACAGGTCACTTTCAGCCCCTTCGCCGTGGTCGTTCGGGAAATCAAGTTCACGATCGTCTCGTAGTCCCGCAACGGCTCTGCCCGCCAATTCGAGGAGATGAAGGAAAAGAGTCGATGCTCGATCTTGTTCCACTTGCTGGTGCCTGGCGGAAAATGACAGACGGAAAGGGACAGCTGCGTTTTGTCCGCCAACTTCTGCAGTTCCACTTTCCATAGTCGCAGATGCGAGCCGTTGCTGCCGCCGCCGTCGGCTGTGATGACAATCTCGCTGGCCTGTGGATACAAGTGCCGGCCCTCAGCCCGCCACCAGCCGCGAATGGATGCCACTGCAAATGCTCCGGTGTCGTGGTCCGTTCCCACGTTCACAAAGCCCGCGTTGCGCCCTACGTCATAGATGCCATACGGATAAGCGCGCGGCACGGTCGGATCAGGAAAGTCATGCCCGTTCACCGTCACAGCCTGCTTCGCGGGAAGCCATTGTTGGCCGCCATTCTGGTAGTTCCCGATCAGCTCCTTCTTCTTGGTGTCCACCGAAATGACCGGCAGCCCTGCCGCCAGAGATCTCTTCACGTTGGCGTTGATGTGGCGGAACTGCGCGTCCCGATCCGGATGGTCAGCGCCTTCCTCGGTCTTGCGGTTGCTCTGCAGGCTATAGTGCTGGTCGTGGAGGAGCTCGGCCACCTTCACATGGCTGATCGCATGCTTCTGCTTGCGCAGCTGTGCGGCCAGGGTCCGCGTGCTCTTGCAGATCCAGCGCAAGGGAGATTCCGGATCGCCCCGGGTGTCGGGATCAATCAAACGGTCCATCGCCGCCAAAAGCCCGGGATCACTGACCGTAATTTTCTTCCACCCGGCCCCAGGACGACGGATACGACCACTCGACGGACTGGAGCCATCCCTGATCTCCTCAATGCCCTTCGCTATAGCCTTTCGTGATAGCCCGCAGGCCCGGCAAACAATTGAGATTCCGCCATAGCCCAAGACCATCGCTTCGTTCGCCGCCATGATGCGTCGCGTTCGCTCATCCAATAGCGACCAGACGGAGGAGAATTTCTTCCGCAGCTCGGCAACGGAGCTCATGGCGAAAAATCATACACTACCCCCGTTGATGTTGCTACCTTCATTCGCTAACGCTGCCTAACGCCGCGCGGGGCTCTCCGCGGTCCAATTGAGGTGTGCACGCGACGGCGGTGGGCCTCCGGCTTGCTTTCCGCGCCCTCGCGCCTCGGCGCCCTTGCATCGCTTGCGTGAGATTGATTGGTTCTCTGATCCGTCAATCGCACGATGGTATCCGTGACGGAGCGGGTAGCTGAGCGGCGCTCCACGCGGTGCCCCCGAATCGCGGATAGGCCAGCGTCATACGGTCTACGTGCAGAATATCCTCTTGTGCTCGCCGATCACGCTTGACACCGCAGGTGGTATGTATGAATCTGTATACGTGCCTATCAGGGAACCAAAGTCCCTTACGTGGTGCAAGCGGTTCTTCTGCGAACCACGGCTGGCGCGCCAGCGGATGTACGAGGCGCTGCGCGCCTACTACGTGGAGGGTCGCGCGTCGCACGCGGTCGCGGCCGCGTTCGGCTACACCCCCGCGTCGTTCCGCGTCCTCTGCCACCAGTTCCGCCGTGGCGGTGTGCCGGAGTTCTTCGCCGCGCCGCGCCCCGGGCCACGCCGCCAGCCGCAAAAGTCAGCGGCACACGATCTCGTGATCAGCCTCCGCAAGCAGAATCACTCCGTGTACGAAATCAGCGACGCGCTCAAGGCGAAGGGTCTCGCGCTCAGCTCCACGGCGGTGCGCGAGGTCCTGCGCGACGAGGGCTTTGCCCGGCTCCCGCGGCGCCTCGACGAGGAGCGCCCGTCTGCGCCACGGCCGACCGTCGAGGCGGTCGCCGACGTGCGCGCGTTCCGCCTTGCGACCCGAGCGTTCACGACCACCTGCGGAGGGCTCTTCCTCTTCATCCCGGACCTCGTGCGCCTCGGCGTTGACGCGCTCGCGGAGTCCGCCCACCTCCCCGGCACGAAGATGATCCCGGCCGGTCACGCGCTGCGCGCGACGCTCGCCCTCAAGCTGTGGTCCATCGAACGAAAGAGCCACGTCATGCCGCTGGCGGCGGACCAAGGCCTCGCGCTCTTCTCGGGCCTCCCCGTCACGCCGAAGCGCAGCTTCCTCTCGGAATACTCGTCACGATTCGCGCACGCGAAGACGATGAAGCTCCTCGCCGGCTGGCACGCGCAGGTGGCGGACGACACGCTCTTCACCGCGGAGTCGTTCAACCTCGATTTCCATTCGGTCCCGTACTACGGCGAGCATCCGGTCCTCGAGCGGCACTACGTCTCGTCCCGCAGTCGGCGCCAACTGAGCGTGCTCGTCTTCGTCGCGCAGGACGCCGAGGGCCGCGCGTTTTGCTACACCAACGCTGACCTGCGCAAAGGCGAGGAGAACGACGAGATCCTCCGCTTCGTCGAGTTCTGGAAGCGCACGCACGGCGCGCTCCCGCGCCATCTCGTCTTCGATTCGAAGCTCACCACCTACGCGAACCTCGACCAGCTCGACGAGATGGGGATCACCTTCATCACGCTGCGCCGTCGCTCGCCCAAGCTCCTCCAGCACATCGCGAACCTTCCGCGCTCTGCGTGGCGCCAGATCGAGCTCGACGTCCCGTCGCGCAAGTTCAAGACGCCGCGCGTCTACGAGCAGGCGGTCACCCTCGTGCGGCGCCCCTTCCGGCAGTTCTACATTCAGGACCTCGGACACGACCAACCGACGATCCTCGTCACCAACGAGCCGCGGACGCCGAAGCAGCTCATCACGCGCTACGCCCAGCGCATGCTGATCGAGAACGCGCTCTCCGACGCCGTCCGCTTCTTCCACATGGACGCCCTCTCATCCTCCGTGGGCATGAAGGTCGACTTCGACATGGCGCTCACCGTCATCGCGAGCGGCCTCTACCGCCTGCTCGCCCGCCGCATGCGCGGCTACTCCGCTGCGCAGGCCCGTCAGATCTTCCGGGACCTGATAGACATTCCAGCCGACGTCTCCGTCACCGCCACCGACGTCACGGTGAAGTTCCACCGCCGCTCGCACCTGCCGATCGTCGTGGCCTCCGGCCTGCTCGACCAGGCGGTCGCCGTGCCGTGGTGGGCGGGCGCTCGACTCCGGCTCACGGCCTGAGCGCGACGAGACGAAACCTGTTAGGTCAATTCCGGTGCGTGGAAATTCAGGCTAGGGGAACAGCCTCGCGTCCGCGATCAACTCGTTCGCCAACACCGCAACCTGCGTCAACAACGGAAAGGCCAGCAAGTGCGAGCTTGGCGCGCCCGGCACCGGGGGCGAGATCACGCCGCCCGAGCTCTGCAGACTGTTCGTGAAGGACGTCGGGGGCGCGAGCTGCTCGGCTTTCCTCAAGGGTTGCACGCCCGGCGTGCGCCCCGGTAGCACCGCCGCGCGCGCCCGGGGCTAGGCCAAGGCAGGTGTGGTCGCATTCTGCTCGGCCTTGGCGGGGGACGTCGAGATTCGCCGCTCCTCGATCCGTCGCTGCTCGCGTGCGGCCGGCTCAGCGCTCGATCCAGGCGTCGGCCCACGCGAAGCCCGTCCCCGGCGCATAGGCGTCCGGTGCTTGGTTGCACCAGCCCGAGGCCGAGAATGGCCGGCACTCGTAGCGCGCGCCGTCGGTGCCGCGCACGACGGTCCCCGGACCGTAGCCGCCGATGCCGTTCGGATAGACTGGCTCGTTGCCGCCGCCACCGCCGCCCGGGCGGGTGACGTCGATCTCGAAGCGCAGGCTCCGCCCGTCGGACGCATACACGAAGTTGCCGCCGACCTTCCTGGTCGGCACGATCTCGCCCGACGGCTGCAGCACGCCGATGCGCGCGTAGCTCGATTCCTGATTGACCTTCTGTACCAGCACGAACGGCCAGCGGCCGCGGCTGCGATCGCCCCGCTTGAGCGTGACCGCGATCTGCTCGAGATCGTCGCCGCTCTCGTCGAACAGACGGAAGGTGACGACCGAGCGCGCGGTCAACGCCTGCGGCGCCTCGATCCTGCCGATCTGCTGCCAGCCGTCGTCACTGCCGCCGGTGAACTCGACGTCGCTGCAGGAGTAGAACGCCTCCGGGCTGTCGGAGCGCTGCCAGGCGGCGAAGATCACCTGGCGGCCGCTGCGCGCGGGCAGGTTGCAGCGGATCTTGTAGACCTGCCGGCCCTGCGCGTCGCTCACCAGAGGCACGCCGCCGCTGCTGCAGAACTGGTCGACGTCGCCCCAGGCCAGCGGTCGCGTCGGGTCCCAGCCGTCGCGCGTCGCGTAGAACTGCCAGTCGCGCGTCGCGTGCGGTGCCGTGCCGTGGAAGACGAACTCGAAGCTGCCGTCGGCGCCGGGTGCGATCGGCGTCATGCGCCAGTCGTTGCGCGGCAGCGAGAGCCCTACGAAGTCCGGATTGCCGCCGCTGCACAGCTTGCCGTCGGGGATGACCTCGCGGTGGCGCCCGTCGGCCGCTGCTTGACGGAGACCGTTCCAGTCGTAGAGCGCCTGCTTGCCGCCGAGGTCGATCGCGGCGCGGCAGGCGGGGTCCTGGTGGTTCTCGATGCTGCCGTCGAACGCGCAGCGGTGGCTGCGGCTCTCGGGGACGATCATCGTGCCGTGCGCGAAGGCGGACCGGGCGGTGAAGGCGCCACAGCACACCCCCGCGACGGCGAGCGCGAGCGCGGCGCCCCTTCGGGTGAAACGTCTCATGCAACCTCCTCGGTTCCGGTGCGCGCGTCGCGGGCCGATCCCGCGACGGCAGGTGAGGGGGGCGAAGCGCCCCGGGCCCGTGGCTGCAAATAGGTGGGTCTGCGTCGAGGCGAAAGCCGGATTCGACCCTGCAACGCGAATCGAGGCCGATTCCGCACGGGCTTGCGCGGCGCCCTGGCGTGGCACGGCGGGACGTCCAAGGAGGACGCCCGAGCGGATCGCCGGCGGGGCAGGCGTGGCTGGTGCGCGGCGATGCGACGGCGACCGTAGCGTCGCCAGCGCTACTTGACGGTGCTGCCGCCGACGCCGGCGATCACGTGCCTGCCCCACCGGGTTGGGCCGGGCGTTCCAAATCCGGCCCAAC
>Ga0163147_10008941_pt1 | contig 10976 bp, 11 predicted proteins | sample OliLakLV19MP6G1_FD_148597 | JGI IMG/M metagenome (GOLD analysis project Ga0163147, IMG submission 148597) | Freshwater microbial mat bacterial communities from Lake Vanda, McMurdo Dry Valleys, Antarctica- Oligotrophic Lake LV.19.MP6.G1 | ecosystem: Environmental > Aquatic > Freshwater > Lake >...
GCTAATACTGCCAAGAAGTAGCCTGCCAGTGATCCAGCTCCATATCCCGGCATTATCTTTTGAGGATAAAAATTCCAGATCAACAAGCCGGCAAAAGCTCCGGCTACAATAAAAGCAATTGTGGCTGCACCAAATTGGGTGGGGTCATCCAGAAAACGGTTTGAGAGTAATGCAATCATGATGGCACTGATGCTGACAAAGCCTGGCAACTGCCCATCAACCCCTTTTGACCAGTTCACAATATTCATGTTCCATACAATAAAAACAATAGCAAAGAGATCGGCTACTATCCAAATAGTGCGACCGCTGCCTAAAAACTCAAAAATAATTTGCGGCTGATTCAGATGAATTACCCCTGCGCCAAAAGGATTGGTGACATAGGCAATACCAATTCCAGAGCCAACCACCAGCAAAGCAGCGAAAATACCTGTACCGAGTCGGAGCAAGGGGTTAAGGTCAAAGATATCATCGAGTATTCCCACCAGAGTGAGCAAAGCTGCACCACTGAGTATGCCAATCAGCTGCTGATCGAGCGGTAAGAGAACGATGATGCTGATGAGGATAGCCAAAAAGACTACTAGCCCTCCGCCGCGTGGCACAGCAGTAGCGTGAGTAGTTTTGGCGAGATGTTTAATCTCGGGATCATCAATCCAGTTGTAGCGTTTATACCAATAAATAACGAGCGGGGCAGAACAAACTGCAATCAGAAAACTAAGAAGAAAAGGTAGCATACATTAGGTTGTTACAAAGATAATTCTGATGAGTGCTAGCAGGAGCAGGGCTAAAATAATTGTTGTGCTCCAGGTAAAAAGTCTCAGTAGGAATTGATCTATTTTTCTAAATGAAAAAATAAAGAGCGTGTGGAGCATGGTAATAGCCAGTGATAATAAAGGGATTACCAATAACCAGATCTTATGGGAGAGTTGTTGGCTTGCTAGCGGTAAGCTATAAAAGAGAGGTATTTGTGGTTGGAGCGAAAAATAAGAGAGCACAAAAATAATAAAAGCTCCTCCGGTGAGAGCGAAGCAGAGAAACAAAGGCGACTTAAGTTGTGGAGACAACCTTTTCTGTAGTTGAATTTGAGGTAGTTTTAAGCCTGTCATACAGTTTTGATTAGAGTGATGTTCGTTTCCAAAGTTTGAAGTGTTGATAGGTGTGGTTGGGGATGTAGTGCTGTACTACCCAAGAAGTGAGGGCCGGAAAGGTATCTGCGTCTTCATTCATTATCACGATAAATTCTGGCGGTTGTGCCTGGACAGAAGCTAATGTTTCATCATACGCACCTAAATCTTTGATGTGAAAAGCAACAGTAAATTTGCCAACAGGCACCGTTTCCGATAGGGCATACAGCATAGGGTTTGTGCCCCAAATAAAAAGATTTTTATCACCCGCCATCTTAATCACGGGTGAAACTTCGTAGTTATCTTTGAGCAAGTAATTAAATGTATCGCGATACTGATCAAAAGTGATTTGACGAGTAGAAAGTTGATAGAAATGATAGTAATATTTACCGCTAGCATAGAAGCCAACTTTGAGCAGGAATATGACAGCTATGAAAAAACCTACACTCAGTAAGCTCGTGCCAAGTGTGACCGCTGTAATGAATGAAAATTTCTTGATCCGTAAGGAAAAAATGGAAGAAAAAAGACTAGCTGAAACTAAAATAAGAGGCGGGACTACTTGTAGAAAATAATGTGGGTAAGGCCTATTTGAGAGTAAGCTAGCAAACAAAGCGATGAAGAACCAGGTGGTAATGAAGAGCTGAACCGGCGTGATTCTTTTGAAGAAATGGAGTGCCGATAATCCTAGCATCACCGCTAGTACAACTCCAAACTTGCCTGGTAAAGTAAAAAGATTCACTAAAATCGGATTTTGAAATGGCAGCCCCCAGTTGCCGGCATAGTGGAAGTTATAAAGTAATCCAAACTGTAGATAATCACTACCAGCTCCTCGAGACACAAAGTATGCTATAGAAAGAATTAACGGGATAAGTAAACCTAGTGCAAACACGACAGCTAGCTTAAGGAGTGGCAACAGCGTTGAAAAAATTGCTTTGGATTGTAGTTTGGTTGCACTTAGCTGACCAATGGCAAAGAACCAGAGTAAGGCGGCAACAACGGTGGTATCAAAAAGAGCGGGAACTTTAGTTAAGATGGCTAATCCAAATAAAAGACCACTGCCAAAGAAAAACACTCCATCTCTAGAAAATGTACCTAGATAGGGAGTTCTTTTTAAAAAGTGTTCAAAAAAGCTTGTTTGCGAGACACCGAACAAGCCGAGCATTACAAAACCCATCACAAACTGTTCGCCGTTGGCAATATGACCTTCAAACCAAGGTACTGTGGTTAGAATGACGAACCCCAGCATACTGCACATGCGAGTTAACCTCCCTTTGAAGAGCTTGAGCAATAAAAAGTAAAAAGCAACAATGCTAGCAGCGGACCAGAGTAATAATAGAAGTCGGAAAGTGAGTAAATTTGGGACCATGGCTAGGTAGTAGATGAGTGGAGTTTTGTGATCAACAATAGTTTTGTAGAGAATGCCACCGTTTTTGAGCGCCGTACCGATCGTGAGGTAGATCCCCTCATCACCATACCAATAAGGTTCAAAGAAGTTTGGAATTCTGAGCACCGTCATGGAAATGAGTGAAATCCATAGTAAGAGATGATAATCCATCCAAATGTCGATTTTTCGAACGAGAGATAGCAGGTTTCTGCTCATAGTAGTCATAGTATCAGATATTGGAGTGTGTCTCTACGGCTCATTTAACTTGCTGCTACACTTTTTCTGTTACTTTATATTCAATATACTTGCCCAAAAGCAGTCGAGTGTGGGCGTCAATACCCGGCAACGCTGAAAAGAAAAAACCAATCACCGGCAGCATTAAAAACTCAAGGGGTTGCAAAATCATAGATAAGATACGGCGTTTCTTTGGCCGAGGAGGGCGATTGATAGCATCAATGATAAAAATAACTATCATAGACACCAATGAAAGTGTGAGCAAGAAAGAGGTTACTTGTGGCAACGTTTTGCCGATAATGGTACGGCCAAAATTTTCGTTTAAGAACGGGGGCAGCATAGCGGCAATCGTGATGGCAAACCAGTTCACTGGCCATAAAAAATGGTCTTCTACTACTTTAAAAACACGCACAGTTTTATCCCAAAAAGGGATATCTTCGCTTGTAATGTAGTTGCGAATAATATACGCATCGTCACTTACACCCCAAGCCCAACGTTTGAGCTGTTCATATTGATTGAACATGGTGCTCCAAAAACCATCGGATTGAGCAGCATCAGCGTAGATTGGCAAGAAAATTGGTTCAGCTTCAAATTTACCTTTTTTGGCAAAGTAAGACTTGAAAAATAAACGATAATCTTCGGGAATGACGTCTGTGTCCCAGTAGCCAATTTCATCGACGTGTTTGAGAGTTGTACTATAGGTAGAAAAATTCACCAGTCTATCTTTACGCATGAGAATATAGAGTTGCGTCACAGAAAAAATAGAAGCCAAAACTCGTACGGGTCCCGGCACTTCCCAGATGTTATTGTAGAAAACTATGCCACCTTGCCATACTCTATTGTAGGGATCTTTGCTGCTTAAAAATTGATAGGTAAGATCAGAAAAATAATGGTGGTGGAACCGAGCATCCGCATCTTCACTTGTAATGGTAATCTTCCCAATATCTAGGTGAGCTTCATCGACTAAGAACTTTTTACCCATTCTGGCGCCCCAAGAAGTATTTGAAGATTTACCTTTTATTTCACCTTGAATATCGGGATGAAAGGTTGCCCAAACATTGCCAAAAAGTGGTTTAAAATCTTTGAGTAATTGAGCCGCTTTAACTTCTGCTTCACTCCCCTCACGCTTTTCAAATGACAACATGATGTGAAGTTGGTTGAGCGGCAGGCTTTGCTGACTCAGTGAGGTAAGAGTTCGCTCCAGGGTGGCAATTGGCTCTTTATACGTTGGAATAATAATCAGGTGTTGAATGGTCTGATACTTGTCAGGATAGGTTTTTTTGAGATCTGCGACCCAGTCAAAAGCACTATCTGCCTTGATGCGTAGATGCGCCGCAATAGACAAGACGGCTAAATTAATTGATCGATACAGCCAATAAACTGCAAAGGCGATAACATAATAGGCCACAATGTGTGGTACCAGAAATGAGCCCCAAACTGGGAACAAAATTAATGACCAGGAAAAAACCCCCGGTAAAATTTCAAAAAAACGTTGGGAGCGGACAGGGTGACGGCGGACGTAGCGTTTTATCATGATGTAGGTACTAGTATGACACAAACAGCTTGACGGCGTTGGTATAAAGCTGAGCAGGGTCTACGTTCAGTTCAGCCTCTAAAAAATCAGCAGTGTGTGCAATCCAAGCTGGCTGGCAGGATTCTCCACGGTGTGATTGCGGTGGAAGAAAAGGAGCGTCTGTTTCCAGTAGATGTTTATCGGCTGGGGTTATAGCAATAATGTCTCTAATGGCTGAAGCGTGGGGGTAGGTACTATTGCCAGCTATACCAATATAAGCGCCCAGAGCTACTGCTTCTTGGATGTACGCAATTGGTCCAGAGACACAATGCAAAATAAATGCTTGATCTGGAATAAGCGTGCTTTTTAGGACGCTCAGGGCATCCCAGTAGGCATTGCCAACAACTGGTTCAGCTGGAGTTTGTTTGTCTCTCACATGAATGACGAGTGGCACACCTAGTTTTTGTGCTAAGAGAATATGTAGCTTGAAAGCCTGTTGTTGTCTGGCTTTTATCTGGCTGTGGTTTTCTTTGGGTAGGTGGAAGTAATCTAAGCCAGTTTCACCAATACCAGCAATTGCTCCCTTATTGCTAAGAGCGAGTTGTTCAAGCTCTCCTAAGGTTTCTCGAATATCTAGTTTGCCATCATTCCACTCGTTTGGATGGATACCCAGGATAGGGTAGAGATTGGGGTCTACAGCTGCTATATCGAGTGCTCTTTGGCTTGTCTCTATGTTGACGCCAATGACACTGCTTTTTTCCACGCCTGCTGCCTGAGCCTGACGCCAATACTCTGGCCAATTTTCAAAAAGTGGCTCCATGTTGTAATGACAGTGTGTATCAAAAATAATCATGATTGTGCTGATTACTCCTTTAGTCTTGGGAACAGCCCTGGAAAAGCACCAATGTGTGTTTGGGCAAAATGGTCGTGAATGGTGAGGGCAGTTTTTGGCAAAAATGGTTCGAGCTCACTGGCAGCAAAAAGTAACGTTGCCACCGCATTTTGGAGAATGACGTGAGCTTTTTCTTCCGGCAGCTGCCATGGTTTCTCTGTAGCCAGATAGGCATCAAGCGCGTCAATAAAGGTTGTCTTGATCAGATCAAGGGTTTTATCAAGCTCAAATTGTTCGAGCAAGACTGCTTTTTGTGATAGGTAGTATTCTTTTTGAGCTGGGTTGAGCAAAGAAGTGGCGGCCAGAGCTTGTTGGGGATCAACGACCTCATTTTCCAGACTTGTTTTCTCACACAGCTTTGCCACCCGAGAGCAAAGATTGCCAATGCCATTAGCTAGGTCAGCATTGTACACATTTCTAAAACGCTCATAGCTAAAATCTCCGTCTCCATGAGTAGGAATGCACTTTAATAAGTAGTAGCGAATAGGTTCTAAGCCATATTGAGTTACCAGCTCAAAAGGATCAATCACGTTTCCCAGAGACTTGCTCATTTTTTGACCATCCGCAGTTAAATAGCCATGAACAGAGATGGCCTTGGGGGTAGGTAAGCCAGCAGCCAGCAACATACCAATCCAGTACACAGAGTGAAAACGGTTGATGCCCTTGCCAATGACATGTACATCGGCAGGCCAGTATTTTTGCCATATTTCTTGATCATATCCCCACCCAATGGCAGTTAGGTAAATGCTCAAAGCATCAAACCAAACATACATAACTTGTGTGTCATCATTGGGCACGGGTACGCCAATACCTCGCCCACGATCTTTGGAGCGAGAAATACTAAAATCTTCTAAACCATGCTCAACAAAACTCAGCATCTCACTACGGAATTGCTCGGAGGTTATCTTGAGCTCGTTGCTTTTGATCAACCGTAGGATCTCATCTTGGTATTTTGATAGTTGAAAGAAATAATTTTCTTCGGTGACGAGTTCTGGCTTGGTCATGTGTTCGGGGCAGTTACCATCAATAAGTTCCTCTGGAGTATAGAAAGCCTCACAGCCCACGCAGTACAAGCCAGTGTAGGTTTTCTTATAAATATTTGGCTGGCATTTCTTCCAAAGCTCTTGGACGCCAGGCCAATGCAACTTTTGATCGCTGCCGCGACGAAAAGAAGTTAAAGAAATATTGAGATCTTGGTATGCTTGTTCAAAAAGACCGGCATACTCATCTAGCCAAGCTTGGGTGTTTTTACCCGCCTTTTCTGCGGCCTGAACATTCTTGAGACTGTTTTCATCAGCCCCAGCTACAAAAGCTACATCTTTACCTGCTTGGCGAGCCAAGCGAGCTAGTACATCAGCTTGGAACCACTCCAAGACATGGCCCAGATGCGGCTTAGCATTGACATAGGGAATACCAGTAGTTATATAAAATGACTCAGACATGGTGTTGATATTGTATCAGGAAAGAGGCGGCAATGACTATTTTGATTTAAAGAAGCCGGTGACTTTAGTAGCAATAGTATCAGCCCATTCGTCGATGGTTATTTTACGGAGTGCTTTTTGCATGCCGGAACTTGCTAAGACCACCGCCACACTGGCAATAGTGGCGGTAGAAACATTGAGAGTTTTCTTAATTTCTTCATATGAACCACCCAAGTGCAACATTCTGGCAATCGCCAGCCTTTTTGAGAGAGCAGTTTGTTCATTTTCCGTTAAAAATATACGCAAAAATTCATCAACATCGTGTGGTTTGTGAAAATCAGCCAACACTGTAGTGAGCTGAAAGAAAATACTTTCTTGAACAGATTGAGATAAATCTTTTTGTGAACGTTGCATGACCGCTTCTGCTTATTAAAGTAATCATACTATATCATGTATGGTGCAGATATGAAACCAAAAATACGTAGCTAACGCAGCCAAGTATGGTCAAACCCACTAAAGTTGGTGTAAAGATAGTTTGAAGCCGGAAAAAAAGCAAGAGAGTAAGACAGAGAGAAATGATCAAAGACCTGCGCGAGGTAAGTGTGAGAAATGAAAATAAAAACCAGTTAGCTAGAAAAAATATGATGAGAAGCGGCAGGTATGTATTGGGAATGAGCTCGTTTTGAATATTTTCTGGCGAAACTTGCGTAAAAACATAAAAAACGCCATAAAAAAACAGTCCTGAAAGCACAAGTAGTGGTAGCCTTTTGAGATAGCGAAGTACATATGAACTGCCGTGACTATTCTGAGAGCCGGGCGTTCTTCTAGATGCAAAAGTTTCTTTTTGCTCCAAAGAGATAGACTCGGGTGCGCTGGATTGAAGACGAGATTTTGCTTTCATACTTTAAAGTAGTATCTAGTATACTGGATAGTATGTCTCTTGATCTATTACTTATTTTGGCAGTAGTGGTACTTGGTTTTATCAGTCTTTACTTTCTGCTACGCAACCTCATTGCGGCTCCGCAATCTTCGCAAGATTTGGATGCTGTGGTCAATAAAGTTTTTGGTATGAGCATCCAAAAAGTGACAGAGCAGAGTAAGGAAGTTCTTAAGTCAGAACGTGAGGCTATTGCTATTGATCTTGATAATAAGCAGAAATCAATTGAGAAGTTGGTTAAGCAGCTTCAAGATGACATGGCGGTGCGTCAGCGTGAGATTCGTGATTTGGAGCAAGATAGAGTTAAAACTTTCTCTCATCTTTCTAGTCAGTTGCAACAACAAAAAGAGCTCTCGCAGCAACTCCAAATCTCTACTGAGCAGCTTTCAAAAGTACTTTCCAACAATCAAGCTCGTGGTGCTTGGGGGGAGCGTATCATCGAGGACTTAATGACAGCAAATGGCTTAACAGAGGGCGTTCATTTTCAACTGCAAGCTCAACTCAGTGGCGGTGCCGAAAGACCCGATGTTATTTTATTGCTACCCAATAAGCGTATTGTGCCTGTTGATGTGAAATTTCCCTACGCAGCTATTCAAAAAATGGCAGCCACCGATGACGCTGCCAGCAAAGAAGCTTACTTAAAGCAGTTTGGACAAGACTTAAAAATCAAGATTAAAAAAGTTGCTACCTACATAAGCCCAGACAACAACACTTTGGATTATGCCATCATGTTCGTGCCCAACGAAATGATTTTCTCATTCATTAATCAAAAATTTTCAGACCTCGTTGATGATGCTATTCGTCAGCGGGTCATCCTAGTCTCTCCACTTACCTTTATTGCCTTAGCTCGCATGGTACTGGAGAGTTATCGCAACTTCATGCTTGAGGATCGGTTGCGAGAGGTGGTTCAGCATGTAGAAGGTTTTACAAAAGAGTGGAGTTTGTTCAAAGAGCAGTTTGATAAGTATGGCCGAGCCTTGGACACACTCAAGAAGGCATATGAAGATCTCACCGGCACCCGCGTCCGAAAAATGGACATGCGCATCTCTAAGATTCAGCAATCACAGGTTGGGGTGATTGGAGAAACGTTGCAGTTGGAAGAGTAAAGTCTTGACAATGGTCCACTGAGGAATATTTGTAGGGCACTGCGAACTCACTTTGAATTTACTTTAAATATTTGCCAAAGAAAGCCACATCTCTCTGCACAGCTGCTTCCCAGTTTGGCTGGAGGTTATGATCTGCGCCAGGATAGCGAAAATAGGTTATTTCAATTGGTTGCGCCAGGATACTTGTGTTTGCAGCTGCGGTGGCAGCAATCTTGCTCTCAGTAGTTTTAATTTGATTTTCGCCACTATTTTTGATCATCGCAGAGCTGCTCGCTGCTTTCCTGCGGCCGTTCTCGCCATTCACTTTATCTACAAACTCATCGCTCCACGCAATCAAAGCCGCATCATCAATAGTGCCATGGTGAAACTGCAGTGGGCCAGTGAGCAAGTCTAAGTGTTGCGTCAGAGAAAAATCAAAAACATCATATTGTTTCTCAAAGGCTGCAATCCAAGCTCGGGACTTTTTACCTTCATCAGCTTCTTCATCAGAAAAAAATAAGACTGAGTAGGGAAAAGGCGCGGTCACTGGTGCCCAAAGTGTGGTCGGTATAGACTCACCCAAGCCTTGGAGTGTTGATAAAGCAATTTGTCCACCGTTGCTGTGAGCCCAGATACCAATTTTTTGGGTAGGAAGTTGTTGGAATGCTGTGGCATCTACTGGCACACCATTTTTTTGAATGCTGGTAATCAACTCCATAATCTCAATTGGTTTGGCAAGACGCGCTTCCCATTCATCGCTAAATTCAAGCGAGCTTGTTCCAAAACCAAAAAAATCTGGTGCAACTGTAATAAAACCACGTTGGGCAAAATAAGCAGCAGCATTTTTGGTACCTATGCCAGTGCTATAGATCGCTGGCGGCACGTAACCTCGAATCATCACGATCACTTTGGGCTCTTGAGTTTTATCTAGCTGCGAGGGAATATTTATCTGGCCCGACATGCGCTTGCCCATGGTTTGGTAGGTAAAAAGATAACTAGTAAAGTTCTTTTCCGCCGAGAGTTCTTCCTCGATTGTTAGTTTAGAGGGGGTAAGGGGATAGTTTTTTAAACGAGCTAACGCATATTTTTTGAGTGGCTGCGGCAAAATCACTGTTTCTTGGAGCGGGGAGAGTAGGGTATGTTCCTGCGACCAGCTCGGTAGGAGTTGGTGCAGAAACCAACCAGCGGTAACCCCCACTCCCAAAAAAATCGCTCCCACTAGTGTTGATTTCAGAAATTGCATCTACCGCTATTGTAGCAAGCTTTTTTTGTTGCTACACTGGTACTCTACTTATAAGGGAACATGTATGAAACAAGCAATCACACCACCAACACAACCAAATATGTCAGCCCGACAACTTAGTTTGTTGTTTCTAGCTTTTGGGGTACTTCATTTTGTTGTGGTTTATTTAGCAAATATGTTCTTTCCAGCTCAAGTGGTGCTGGGCAATAATATTGTGAGTCCTCTGATGGCGCTTTTCTATACTGTGCTTCCTTTTACTTTATTAGCTGTTGGAGCAGTTCCCGTGATTGAGTATGCTGGTGAGATTATGAAACGTAGCTTGAGTACTATGGAGTGGATGATCGCGTACCTTGTGTTAAACACAGTCGTATTTTGGGGTTTGGCTCGTGCAGCTGAGTGGCTCGGTATGGGCCTCGCATCATGGATGGTAGCACTCGTTCTTGGAGCAATTGTCACTTTCTTACAAGATATGGTAGTAGGCATGATAATGCCTAAGAAATAAGGAGATGTATGCAATCAATCATGGACATGTTGGCACAGAAAGACGCTCTCAAATTTGTAGCTGCGATAGAACCTATTTTTAAATCAGCTCCCCACTTACCCAAGGGGTTGGTGAGTTTTTTTGTTGAGATAGCGCCTTTAGTAGCTGGTTTTGTGGGTATTGTGAGTGGGGTAACCGCGCTGGCTGCTTTAACCGGTGGTACTTGGCTAGCTGGCTATGGTATGACTGGCTCAGGTGCAGGCCTGACGGTTTCCGCATTGTTAGGTTTGGTGACAGCCGCGCTATTATTGCTGGCTGTTAAACCACTTCATGAAAAAAAAGTAGCCGGCTGGATGCTCTTGTTTTGGATAACAGTACTCAGTTTTGTTGTGAATGTAGTTTTGATTGTACTCACTCCATACTTTAGTACTGGCATAATCGGGGCTATTCTTGGAGTTGTGATTAGTATGTATGTTTTGTTCGAGATGAAGAGTATGTATGGCGCAACAATGGTTGAGGTGGTAAAAGAGGCGGCTGCAAAGATTGAAAACAGCTTGGAAGACAAATAGTTTTGAAAAGATGAGCGATTGAGATACTTGGTAGCTCATCTTCTTGAGGTTTGGCAAAAAAATTACAAAAGTTCATCAATCTTGACTGCCGTGATA
>Ga0163147_10008947_pt1 | contig 10973 bp, 10 predicted proteins | sample OliLakLV19MP6G1_FD_148597 | JGI IMG/M metagenome (GOLD analysis project Ga0163147, IMG submission 148597) | Freshwater microbial mat bacterial communities from Lake Vanda, McMurdo Dry Valleys, Antarctica- Oligotrophic Lake LV.19.MP6.G1 | ecosystem: Environmental > Aquatic > Freshwater > Lake >...
TTTAACCTCCATTAGCCCGCATTGTGCTCTATCTTGATTATTGCTATAATCAAATACAATACAGGAGAGCCGCATGACTGATTTGCAACCCCAACAGCACGGAGGCCGCCGCCCTGGCGCTGGCCGGAAGCCCGCCCTCAGACCGCTCGCTGTTATTCGCCTGATCGACCCGCAGATTCGGGCTAAACTGGTCGCGATCACCACCCACCAGCGGCAAGAGTCCGGCAATCCCCAGCTGAGCCAGGAGCAGGTGGTCGCCGACCTCATTCGGGCCGCGCATCAAGAACTTGAAAATACTAATAATCAACATTCCGGGTTCATGTTCTTGGAGCAGCTCGCTGCCACCACCGAGGCCATTCACCCGCTGCGGCGGGAGATCAGCGATCTCCTCACAGGACTGCGCTCCAAGAAGGTAGTAGGGCAACGTGAGGGTACACGGCTGGTTGGTCTACTGACTGAGCTGATCACGCTCCACGCCGCGCAGATTACACCCTGGGCGATTCTGGAAGAGCATGATCGTCCCCACGCTGACGATCATGCGCTAGCCCAGGCTATCGCCGGCTTGCACCAGCGTCCACTTGCTGAATACCGCGAGGATGACTGGTTGGCCGCACTGAGCCGCATCGCCGCCCAGCTGGCCACCGGCCCCATTCGCCGCCAGGCCGACCAGTGGGTGTGTATTAATCTCGCGGTCGAGATCAGCGGTGCAACCATTGTGACCAACGACCGCATTGCTGACCTACGTGATCGTCTTCAGTCCAAAGGTGTTGATCCCATACCCTGGCTCGCCCAGTCGCTCATGGCAGTATCAACTCCACATCCGTTGTTCGCTCTCCCATCGGCACCAGATTACAACGAACGTCGAGTGGATCACTGAGGTGTTGTCGTAACAACGAAGCATAGGTGGCCAAAAGCTTCGTGTAATTTATCGCGGGAATGGCAGCCCCATTTGCGTAGCGCATCAAGGGCTTGAGAAAGCCCCATTTCGGAAATGCCTGGGTTGTGGGAGCATCACTGCGCTCTGGGTCGGATTGCCACATGAAGTCATCAGGATCAGGGGCTTGGCCAGCGTCGAGCTGGTGATACGTCGTGTGTCGCCCGATGCTATCCAGGTAGCCCTTAAACGCGCTATGAAAGCGGCGATCGTAGACAACATATGTTCGTTCGTCGTGATCAGGTGTTGCTACGATAAATGTACCGTCACCTCGTGTCTGGATGTGCCTGAACCTGAGTTGTAAGAGACTCTGCCCGCGCAGGCCCGTGAGCAGACAGAGAAGAAGCATGGCGAGCGTTCGATGCGGTACAACAGGGGATGGCTGCCATCCCTTTCGAGACGGGCGCTCTGTGGGAACAAGATCGGCATTGATTGTCTGGATGAGGTTCTTGATCTGCATTGTGTTCAACGCCTCGGCATAGAGTGCTGTCAGGTCACTGGGCTGATCCACGAGATCAAGAATGGCTTCAATATGCTGCTGCGCCTGGTCAGGATCGCGCGCATAGGCGACGGCAATCCGTCGCGCCAGCTGGGCTGCATGGGGTTTCTGGTAGTGCGGGAATTCCATCGACAGGGCGATACTATTCCATATTTCTAGGTTCTTGCCGGATAGTGTTATGTTACTGCCGCGACCATTGCTTTTAGGCTGGTGTGGTATGCCGTCGATGAGTGTGCGAATGTGCTGCGTCGTTTGCTCCGGGCAAAGGCGACCCGACAGTGCAATGAGCGATGCGAGCACGTTCTTATCGCCCATCTGAAAGGCATCCGCGCCGTCGGACTGCATGATGCAGAAGCGGGCAGCCAGCTCCTTCCACGCCACACTTTCTTCGGCTGAAATGTAGATGTTATGGATCGTATCTTTCGTATCGGTCATGTCCTTATTATTCCTTTTCCTTCCTGGTGATATGAGCAGCTATCTTACTACTAAAGCGATCCTTCTTGACCGCTACCGCCTGCACATAAATGCGCGTGGTGGCCACGTTCTTGTGGTTCAGTTCGCGCTGCACCTGGTACACATCGCCGTCGGTCATCTCCATGACGAGTCGAGCAAACGTATGTCTGGTCTGATGAATATGAAAGTGCTCAATCCCGCATGCCTTGGCCACGTTCTTCATCGCGTAATCAAAGGCCCGCGCCGTGAGTGGCGTAGCGTGTGTTTTTGCCTTTGTTGACGATATCCAGAGCGGTGAGCTGGGCTGTATTGTCGTGCGGCGATTGCTGCCGTCCAGGTAGTCCCAGAGCGCGGTAAGCGCGGTTGGCTCGGCGAGCTGCTGGGTCAGAACTTCGCCACCCTTGATCGTGGTGCGGAAGGAGATTGTCTCCGCATCATGCCACGTCAGATCGCCCCACGTGAGCCGTAAAATCTCTTCGCGGCGCATTCCGGTGTACAGGAGCCACAGGAAAATTGCGTAATCGCGCTTGGCAGCGATGTTCGTGGGATCACCAGCAGAGGAGACGGGGTTGCTGGTGACGATTTTCCCCATATCGCGATCGTTCATCAGCCACTGGTAAAATGCCGACAGTCGGCTTAATCTCGTGTAGATGGTTGCCGGCGAGAGGTTGGCGTTTTCCATATGGCGCTGCCAGTCTACTACATGAGCGGATGAGACCAGCTGTGGTCTCGCTGCGGTGATGGTATGCTGCGTGGTCAACGCCAGCCAGGTAAAGAAGCTATAGATAACCCGCGCCGCCATGGCTTGATTATCTAAATCTCGATAGTGTGCGAGTACCCATCCCTCAACAATGGGTTGGATTCGTTGCAGGGCGGCATCCTTGGCCTGCTCAGGAGTGAGTGCAAGGTTACTCCCTGCTGCACGTATGATGTGACCAGTCGAACTGGCTGTGCGATTCTCCATATCATCCTCGTATTCCAAGACACGACTACTCGCAAGAGTGTAGCATTTGACAGGTATCATGTCAACTATAAATAACCGCTGCAATCAGTTTGATAGACTGATTGTTGTGCAAGCTTAATAAAGTTGGATACTGGTTAATAAAGTTGGATACTCAGACCAGCTGTTGATCCACCATTTCCACAAAAGAACGCCCCTAGCCATCTATCGCAATGGTCGGGGGCGTTTGCATCTGATTGATCCGTGGTGGTCACACGTTTGATCAATCCTCGTGAGATTGTTTTTCTTTGCTAGCCTGAAGGCCGACGGAATCGCAGCGCCGGAGGTAACTGTCGAAGTCAGGCATATTGATACCGACAGCAGTGGTTATTTATAGTTGAGGTTGTCGTGCTCCGTGGCTACGTATCGGAGGCTCCTTCAGGTCGATGCCGCTTATAGCCACACGATTCAGCGTGATGATCAATCATTTCCTCTGCACTATCGAATACTTGTGGAAATGCGTCTCTATCTACTTTACTTGGCTCATACAGACCAAACCGCTCGGCAATTTGTAGCATCCCGTTTGCAAACCGTGCCTTATTCTCATGCTTCAGCGAGAATATCAATGCTCCAGCACAATGCTCACTTTGCTCACTTTCCTGTGTACTCTGACACCGCCCCTGCCCGTCCTCGTCCTCGTTCTCGTCTTCGTCCTCGTCACTCGAAGAATACCAATTCAGAGTTTTGTGGCATTGAAACGTCGTATTGTCACGAAGCATACCTGCCGCAATTTCAGCAGCGCGGCCTGCGGTCAAGAAACCGTCTATGTCTCGGCGAAATGGACAATCTTGGCATGGCCGTTTCATGTTGAAATGCATTGGGTATACCTCGCAGTATGTTCGTGTCAATACATTTGTTCGTTTGGTGCGTCTATTATAGCATCACAGTATTGATAAAACAATATATTATGCTTTAACATTGATGCTATAATTATAGTATCATAAAGATGACAAAAACATCAAAAGTTTTAGTAGAAAGGTTTTTATGTTAGTAGTCGGCATTGATGGCGGAATCACAATAGACGGCGGAATGGGTGTCTCCGTCGTCGATACTGAGCCTCTCAGCGTCCAGTTTGCTGAAACGGTTACGCCACTGCTGACCGGCACGAAGGGAAGGTCATGGGAGGCACGGCTCGACGCGGGCCTGTTCTGGTTGGAGACCTGGCTGAAAGCAGGACCGTATGCAGGACAGATTGTGCTCCTCGCGTATGAGACCGCGTGGATCGGGGGAAATCCGCAAGTTGGCTTGAAGTTGTCAACGCTGACGGGGGGACTCCGTGTGCTCGCACGCCAGCACGGTATGTCGGCGATCGGTGTCGCACCGAGTCAGGCGAAGGTCGCACTTACAAAAAATCATAAGGCCGATAAAGACGAGATGCGATGCACCGCACGCCGCTTATTCGGCAAGACGCTAATCCGCAGTTACCACGAGGCTGATGCAGTTGGCGTGGCGCTGGCCGGCGAAGCCATACACCGACGCTCTGAAGGTGCGTTAACAGGGATTCAGGCCAGTGGAACGGCTCGTGCCGCTCTGAAATGAGACTCTGGTGCTGTGCCAGCGCAGATTAACGGTGTCCCATCCGTCACTCAATCCACGGCAGCGGCGTTTCATCGAGCAGAACATCGTTGAGCGTCTTTGCCAGCTGCTCGCTCGGTGCCAGGGTGCCCGCCAGCAGCTGGCACGCCACATCGAGCGCGGCATCCGCCGCGTGATAGCAGGCCAGCGCGTCAGCATTATGCCAAGGAAGGGAGGCGGTGAACAGCTGATCCTGAATGTGACGCAGGGCGGTCGTGAACGGTTCCATGGCAGCGGGCGAAATCGGTGGTGTGGGCATTAGAGACTCCTTGATCGATATATGATTCATCCCCTCTGATGCATTCCGATCGAGGTTTTTCGCATCATCTGCACCGTCTAGGCCGATTCGCGCATGTATCGGTACAATGATAGAGAAAGGATAGGAGATGGACACACAGCATAAACAGGAAGATCGACGCATCCGACAGGTCGTGAGAACCATCCGGCCACTAATGGCTCATTCTTTTTCACGAGACTCGTGTATTGCGGCCACGCGGATATGTATTGATTCGCTGGCGGCGTTCGGCGTGGTTGCCGAGCCTGTTGCGGTTCGCGTTGTTATTTTCAATCCGGCGATGGTAAGAAATATTGAACGCTTCGGGCGGCTGCCAAGTTCGAGAGAAGAAACGTTGGAGTGGTACGAGCGCTGTGGTGCCTGGAGCGTTGGGATAGGCTCAGGACTATCTCAGCCTGGTCGCTGGCCAGGCCATCTGGTTGCCTATGTTGCGGCTCATCGTCTGCTGATTGATCTGAGCCTCGACCAAGCTACGCGCCGTGAGCATGGTATCGTGCTCAATCCTACTGTGCTAGAAGTGCCAGTCGATTCGCCATTTTTTAATGGTGAGCCGTTGATAGAAACCATCAACGGATGTCTGCTGTCCTATGAGCGGATTAGCAATGATGGCTATCAGGTTTCCCCCAACTGGCATGTAGATCCGCCGGTCGTTGCCATCACACAAAAAACAGTGGCGATTATCCAAGCACGACGGCGATAATCAGGGATTCAGGCCATTTGGCGTTTACTGCTCCTTTGAAATGAGACGTGGTACTGGCACGCGTGAGTTCAACCGGAGCAGTCGTGTTGTGTTGACAGGATCGTTACCACGGTGAGCGTGATGTTCACATCCTTGGGAGTCGTCTCATTTCAGAAGCGCTGGCGGCTCAAGCTGGCCTGAATCCCTGATAATACCATTCAGCCATAGGAATGATGCATTGTGATCCCTCACCCCCAACCCCTCGCCCAGAACGGGGGAGGGGAGCCACCGTTCGTGGCGTATGGTAGCGTGATTATGCTTTATATTCAATGCTGAATGGTATAAATAGACATATTTTTTATTCACCTTTACCAAAATAGGCCATTTTCGGTTAGAATAATTAATACGGATGATGCTAAAGTCTTAGCATCACCCTTGCTGTTCTTATACGCTCGTTGTGGATAGGAGCCAGTTCATGGCAAAGATTACTCTCCTCAGCCCAGAGGACGTTAAGCAAAGACATCTAGCAAAGAAAAAGTATACGCCGCGCCCGCCGGAACAGCGACCAGAGGTTGTCATGTTGATTACGGGAGATGAACGAGCGCCGTGGTTGGCGATTGCCCGCCATTTTGGCTGGTTTGTAACGGCTGGAAAGAGCATTAAAGATTCGCCAAATCCAGACTTTAATGCCCCGCTACGGCGGATCGCCGCAGCCTGGGTGCGGAACAAGCGACCTGCGCGAAAACAGATGGAGCTGCTCTTTGCAGAGGCGCAGCCTACTCCTGCGCCACTGCGAGCTGGCCGACGGGAACGGTGGAAGGATAACATTCGCTTTACGATAGAGGAGGCTGTGGCCTGGGATGAGATTGCATCCACCTTTGGCATCCGTCGGGGTCGGCATCCGTTTGCCTTGGAGGCCATTCGACGGCTTGGCTTGCTAGCCCAAGATGAGGCTGGGTGGCATTGCATAACAACCGCGCTGCAAGCGTTGAACGATCCTGTAGAAACCTTCGTTCGGCTGGGCCGAGAATCCTGAAGCCGCACTCCTCGTGGATTCTCTGTCAGAGACCAGAACGCTCCTGATTGAGCATCAGCAAGTTTTCTAGTATCTCCTCGTCGGCCAGGGTGTCCGGCCAACCGTAGGCGGCAAACACGGCTTTGTCGAGATTCTTGTGGGCATTGTCCAGCCAGGTGGGGCGCTGATTGTAGAGATTGGTCAAGCTGCGCTTCTTCAATTCCTCGGCGCTGACTCCAGCTGGGTTAAGCCAGTTGTCGCGTTTCTGTACTAGCTCCTGGGCAGCCTCGGCAACGGCCTGGACGCGCGGATCGTCCGTTGGCTCCTGACCGGGTGCCCAAGGGAAGGGGAAGGTTTCAAAGGTGGTGGTTGGAGTGTAACGTGGGCGATCCTCAAGCGATGTTCCCATTCGCAGCGACCAGAGTTCGTGTAGCTTGGAGTGGAGGACGCCAAAAAAGTAATTGTCGTCACGAGAAAAGATAAGATTTGCCTGGTTAGCGAGATATTTCGGTTCTAACCATACAAATATTCTGTATTTTGAGTGTGCTGGAGTAACAATGAACCGAGATTTCCCTTGTAATGCCTTTCGCATACCCGGACGGGCCTCGGCATATTGCCACCATTTTTCAGCATATGAATTACGTCGATTTTGCGAACGAATTGGGTAAACATGCTTTTTTACATACGCAAAAGGAGCCTCATATTCAGCAGCTATATCGAGCGACATGAGACCGAAATCAATAGTCCACATATCTCGATTGCCTCGCGTTATATCAATTGCACTGATTAATGGTCTCACTACATCACTATTAAAGCGACCGTTGATATTGACAGGTGCTTGAAGCATATTTTTTGCTTCTTTAGATTCAATATCTAAAGGTGACTTTGCAGACGGTCCTTGAAAGCATATATTATGGTTTTCACTTAATGGTTTAGCTTGTGTTAGAGCTATTGCACTCGTAAGATCAGTATTTATTGCTGATATAGACACTCCATTGAGGAATTTATTGATTTCTTGACCATTATCAAAGCCTATCATAGAAACACGTACTGCCGCTCCATTAAGTACCCATTCACGATCGCTCCAAGCCATGAAAATATCACCCGATTCTTTGATATGATCAAGAATTTTTCGATTAGCTCCACCACGAATGGAATTAGTACTTAGTAAACCTACTCGTTGAATTTTACCTTGATCAATCAGCCATCGAGATCGTTCAAACCAGTAACAAACGAGATCCGCAAAGGCTGGAACCCGATTCTCATACAGCGCAAAAAGACGCTCAACATATTCATTACCAAGCTCTTGCCGTATGCGGTTTCCGCCTAAAAACGGCGGATTGCCAATAATAACATCAGCGTCTGGCCAAGCTGGCGCAAACGGCTGAGCATTATCATCAACACTCAAAATGGCATCCATCCTCTTGATCGTATTAAGTGGCTTCAAAATTGGCTCGCTGGGACGGCCAAAGCCATTGTCGCGCAGCCACTGAATATAGCCAATCCAGACCGTAATCTGGGCCAGCTCGTGGGCATACTCGTTGATCTCGATGCCGCGCAGCTGCTCCGGGCCAACCTGGGGGAATGGTCTGGTCAGGCCGATGTTGACCGCAAAGGTGATGACCTCTTTCTCCAGATCAAGCAGCTGCTTGAGCGCCACATAGAGAAAATTTCCCGAGCCACAGGCTGGGTCGAGCACCCTCATCTGGGCGATCTCGCCAGCGAACCCCGTGACTATTTCCTGCATCTGACTCGTGATCTTTGCCTGCTGCTTCGGGGCGGCCTGGTCACGCTGTGTCTCCAGCTCGTGGGCCTGCACCTGCACCTCGGCCCACTTGCGACGCAGGGGTGCCATCAGCACCGGCTCGACGATCAGCAAAATATCGTCCTTGCTGGTGTAGTGCGCGCCGAGCTGCGAGCGCTTGGCCGGGTCGAGCGAGCGCTCAAACAGTGTCCCGAAGATGGCCGGTTCGATCGAGGACCAATCCAGCTGGCTGACCTTGACCAGCACATCGAGCGCCTCGCTGTCAAGGTCGAGCACCCGATCATCATCGAAGAGCCGCCCGTTGAAGTGCGGGATCGCGTCGTTACCATACCAGCCGCCCGTGGCCATCTCGCCAAATAAGATCTTGAGCTGCCGGCTGAACGCGGCCGCGTTGCGGTTAGTTTTAGCTACAAGCTGCGAGAACAAACCTCTGGGCAGCAGCTCGGCGTCCTCAGCGAACAGACAGAACAGCACGCGGATCAAGAAATGGGCGATCTCGGCGGGCTGATGCCCCCACTTCCGCAGGTGCTCGGCCAGCTTCGCAAACTGCTGGGCGGCATCCTTGGTGACCTGCTCAGTAGTGACGGCAACGCGGAACGCCTCCGGGTCGGTAAACATCTGCTGCAGCTGCGTATAGCCAGCCGGGGTCAGGAGCGTGTCGTAGGTGATCTCATAGACCTGTTTGACCGTGTTGGTGAAGTTGGTGTGGATGAGGATGCGCTCCATGTCGGAGACCACCAGGAGTGGGGGATTGTTGAGCGACTCGCGGTACTGGAGCAGCTGCTGATAGGCTTTGTCGAGGTTGGCCTCTTTGCCCTTGTACTCCATCGCGAAATGATCTTTTTTCCACACATCGGCCCAGCCCTGGCCACCCTTCTGCTTGCTCACCCCAGCCTCATAGGTAAAGCGCTGGCCGGTCGGGTCGTCCTCGGCGGGCGTGGGGTGGCCCACCAAGCGGCAAAGATCGGTGAAGTGCTCCTGGTAGCCAGAGCGCTCCTTGATGTGGACCCTTCGCCATTTCTCGACGAACTGTTGCGCGGTGAGGGTAGATGCCATAGGGTGGTGTCCTCGTCTCTAGCTGGATTGTGCGTAGTGTAGCATAATCACAGGAGTCGCCCCTCGTATGACACCACAGCAGCACCTCATATGACACCACAGCAGCGAAAAATCAAATCTCCTTATCGACGAACCACCGGAACAAACACCCGTTTGCTCACCTGCCAGCGCAATGCTAGTTCAGGATCACCGAGCAGGACAAAAGTACGCAGCGCGTCCTGACAACACTGTCCCTCGGTAAACAACGTGAGCATCCCAGCGCTCGTCAGCATCCCCAGCTGCGCGGTCGCCGGTGCCGCACTGTCCAGCGACGCTAGCACGCCCCGCTGGAGCTGGTCATGACCGTGGGCCACGCCTAGTCCCGTTGACCCCCAGGTTGCGATCGCACCGCCGGAAGGAGCCAGCACCAGGGCCTCGTCGATCGTGGTGCCTCGCGGTGTGGGCTGATGAAATCCGCTCGTCAGACAGGTCCACTCCAGCACCAGCGGGCTAGCGACGCCATTGCTCATCGCCCCCACATCATTGAGTCCCAGGAGATAGGGAGGGTTGGCCGACGGAAGCGTGCTGGCCCATTGATAATAGCTGCCATGACCCGTGTATTGAACCACAGCAGCTCCCGTGTTGAGCAGCGCTCGTGTTGTTGTACTGGCCTGGACGGCATCCGCTACACGCCAGGGCTTGCCCTGGTTTGTCCCTGGATAGGGATCATAATACATGCGCTTGAGGTCTGTTCCAGCGGGCAGGAGGGATTCGCTGGTCTCCGCAATCTGGGGGAAGTTGATGGCGGTATCCAGTGTTCCATCAGCACGCTGGTAGTTGTCGGCGATTGAAATCATCGTGCCCTGCCAGGAACCCCATGTCGTCTGCTGATAGGTGACAATCTTGGCCACCACTGCCACTGTTTCAGCGATTGACTTAACCAGGGATTCAGGCCATTGGGACGGCTACTGCCGCTCTGAGATGAGACCCCGGTGCTGGGCCAGCTCGCAGATTAAGGTTGTGCCATCCGGCAGGCGGGGTTGGCGCTCGCGCACGGTCGCACAGATCGCCGCCAGATCGCGATTCAGCGCACGGTCGTTGAACCCGCTGAACGTCACCACCGTGCGCTCCCCGTCCACCACGATCGTGCCCGGCAGATCAAAAAACGGCCGCAGCCGCTCCCAGCCCGCCTGCGCATACGTGGCCGGAAAAAACGTGTCCCGCGTCCACATCCCCAGATTCGCCGCACACAGTTTGACCATCGTCATGAGCTGATCCTTGCGATTATCCAGTTCAAACATCGGCGGCGCGTGCGCCAGATCCGCCTCGCTTTGGGCCACCGCATCCTGCTGGGTGCGCAGCTGCTGAAGCGTTGCGGTGGCGTCCGCGACCTGCGCCTCGGCGGCGTCCAGCGCGGCTTGGAGCACGTCCGCGTGCTGCTGTGCTTGCGCTCGATCAGCGGCGCGCACCAGAGGCACGAGATCCGCCGCGCTGTGCGCCGTGCGCCGACACGTTGCGGCCGTCGCCCGCCGCTGCGTCAGCAGACGCTGGGCTTTGCGCGCCTGCTGCGCCAGCCGCGTCGCCCGTTTGGCACAGCGGGTCTGCCGTTTCGTGGCCTCGCTGTTGACCACCGCGGTTTTCTGAAAGCCCGCGTTGACATCGAGACCGAGGGGCAACAGCCACAGCTTGAAGTGGTTTTCTTGGGCCGGCCAGCGTCCGCGGT
>Ga0163147_10008948_pt1 | contig 10973 bp, 10 predicted proteins | sample OliLakLV19MP6G1_FD_148597 | JGI IMG/M metagenome (GOLD analysis project Ga0163147, IMG submission 148597) | Freshwater microbial mat bacterial communities from Lake Vanda, McMurdo Dry Valleys, Antarctica- Oligotrophic Lake LV.19.MP6.G1 | ecosystem: Environmental > Aquatic > Freshwater > Lake >...
GCCCGGGATGGCGCGCTCGCCGATTACGACCGGCAACGGTTGCTCTGGCAGCAGGTCGCCGCCGTCGCTGCGCGCGGTCATGCTCGGGTCGTCGGCGATCACAGTGCCGGTACCAACAAGGATGGCGTCGCTTGCCGCCCGCTGCTCGTGCACCCGCTGACGGGCGGCCGCACCGGTGATCCATTGGCTTGAGCCGTCGGGCGCGGCCGCGCGCCCGTCGAGGGTGGAGGCCCACTTGACGGTGATGAACGGGCGCCCGAGGCGCAGAGAGGTCAGCCACGGCCGGAGGAACTCCTCTGCCTCGCTGGCGAGCAAGCCTGCCTCGACTTCGACGCCCGCTTCCCGCAGTCTTTGCGCGCCGCCAGCCGATGCGTCACCCGGGTCGTTGACCGCGTAGACGACGCGACTCACGCCCGCCTCGATCAGGGCGAGCGCGCACGGCCCGGTGCGGCCGGTGTGGTTGCACGGCTCGAGCGTGACAACGGCAGTAAGGCCGCCCGCGCCGCTGTTCGAGCCCGCCCCAATGTTCGAGCCCTGCGTGACCTTCGACAAGGCGTCAACCTCGGCGTGGGGAGTACCTGAGCCGCGGTGCCATCCCTCGGCGACGATCGCCCCGTCCGAGTTCAGCAGCACGCAGCCCACCTGTGGGTTCACCCCGGTGGCCGGGCCGCACGCCGCCAACGCGAGGGCGCGACGCATCGCAGCTTCGAGTTGCTCGGTGTCGATCATCCGCTGTCCTGGTCTTCTCTGAAGACGGACTCCGGGTACGCGCTAAATCCAACTTGGACTCAACGCTGACGGATCGGCAAAGCCGAACCACCCGTGCTTCCTCTCATCCGGACTGAGGGCCTGAAACTGAAATTTCTCAGTTCACACCCATTACCGTCGGTCCCGGAATTCCACCGGCTCAACCCCACTGCGCTTATGTCAAGCACCGTGGGGGTCGCGGACTGTCACCGCCGGTTCGGAATTTCACCGACCCCGGAGCACGTACTTTTGTTACTACGTTCGAGTGTAACGCCGGGCTGCTGTGCGCCTATTCCCGTCTCGCTGCTGCGACGGAGTGAATCCTTGAGGCTCGCGTCTAGGCGATGCCACTCATCACTTCGGCAAGCGTCGAGATGATGCGCACATCGGATGCTCGTGCCGCAGCGAGATCGTCGGGTGACGCCGCGCCGCCGCGGTCCAACCACACCCCGCTCATGCCGACCGCGGAGGCGCCGATCGCGTCCGTGTGGAGCCGATCGCCAACGTAGAGTGCCTCATGAGGTTCGACGCCAAACACGGCGCACGCGTGCAGAAAGATGCTCGGGTGGGGTTTGGCCACACCAAACTCTCCGCTCGTGATGACGTGCTCCATGCGTTCGGCAAGCTCGAGGGTCTCAAGCTTCGGCGCCTGAAACGATGGGATGCCGTTGGTGATGATCCCGATCCGCACCCCGGCATCGGCGAGCAGGTCCAAACACGGGATGGCGTCGTCGAACAGTGTCCACGCCCTCACATACTCGACGAGGTACGTCTCGAACCACGTTTCAGCGAGGTGGTCTTCGGCAAACTCGACTCGGAAGGCGGTCATGAAGTCGCGCACACGAGCGCGGCGCTGGCCGAGATAGTCCAATTCGCCTGCCAGATAGCGGTGGTAATGCAGCTCCTCAAGCTCATCCCAGCGGTCGAGGTGAGCCGCGGCATCCACCCCTGGCACTGTCGTACTGAGGTGCGTCCCAATGCCTTGGCGCACCGCCAGTCGGTGGGCAAAGAGCGTGTCGTCGAGATCGAAGAGTGCGACCGAGATCATGCGCGCGGCAAGAACCCGACGCGGTCGTAGACGCGGGCCAGCGTGGCATCCGCAATCTCGGCCGCCCGGTCGGCGTTACCGGCGAGGATGCGGTCGAGTTCGGCCCGGTCATCCAGGAGCTCGAGGGCGCGCGCCCGAATCGGACCGAACGTCTCGACTACGACCTCTGCGAGCCCCGACTTGAAGTCGCCGTAGCCGCGGCCCGAGTACTCGGTCTCCAATGACTCAATCGAGCGCCCAGACAACACCGAGTAAATCGTCAGCAGGTTCGAAATTCCCGGCTTCTCGGCAACGTCGTACCGCACGCTGCCATCGCTATCGGTCGTGGCCGACTTGATCTTCTTCGCGCTCGCAGCAGAGTCATCCAGCAGCCAGACGACACCCTTCTCAGAGGAAGCCGACTTGCTCATCTTGTTCGTCGGCTCCTGCAGGTCGTAGACCTTGGCGGTGTCTTTCTGGATGCTCGCTTCCGGAGCGATCAGCGTCTCGCCGAACCGCTGGTTGAAGCGCATCGCGAGGTCGCGCATGAGCTCGACATGTTGGCGCTGGTCCTCACCGACCGGCACGACTGTCGCGTTGTACAGCAGCACATCCGCTGCCTGCAGCACCGGGTAGGTAAACAGCCCGACGTTGGTACCGTCTGACCCCTGCTTCTGCGACTTCTCTTTGAACTGGATCATGCGGCTCGCCTCGCCGAAGCTGGTGATCGTGTTCAGCACCCAGGCGAGTTGGCTGTGTGCAGCAACGTGCGATTGCACGAACAAGATCGACTTGGCCGGGTCGATCCCCGCCGCGATGTATTGCGCGGCCGTGCGCCTAGTGGCTTCCCGCAACTCCGCGGGATCCTGCTGCACCGTGATCGCGTGCAGATCGACGACACAGAACACCGCATCGTGCGTCTCTTGCATCTGCTTCCACTGCAGGAGCGCTCCGATGTAGTTACCGATCTGGAGGGAGGCGGCGGATGGCTGCATGCCGGAGAAAAGGCGGGGCTTAGTCACTCCTTGAGCCTAAATGCTGTAGTCGACGACGACCGGCGCATGATCGCTCCAGCGCTGATCCCATGCAGCGGCGCGGTCGACCGTGTAGTTGTGGGCGGATGCCGCGAGCGCAGGCGTCGCGACGTGGTAGTCGAGGCGCCACCCGGTGTCGGTGTCGAAGGCCTGCCCTCGCTGTGACCACCACGTATACGGTCCGGGTACTTCGCCAGCGGCGCGTCGGCCGACATCGACCCAGCCGTGGCCGGGCCCCACCGAGCCATCGACCCCCTCGACCTGCTCCCCAAGCGGCCCGAAGTACCGGTCGAAGTACGCGCGCTCGTCCGGCAGAAATCCGGCGTTCTTGCGATTGCCGCGCCAGTTCTTGATGTCGAGCTCACGGTGCCCGACGTTGAGGTCGCCGACGATCAGGGCGAGCTCCGTGTGGGCGGCGAGCTGAGGCATCCGCTCGGTCATGGCATCCAGAAACTTGTACTTCTCGACCTGCTTCACAGTGCCGACCTCGCCGGAGTGGACGTAGCAACTCACTACCGTAAGGGTGCGCCCGCCGATCGCAAAGTCCGCCTCGAGCCAGCGGCCAGCGCTGTCGAACTCGTCGAGCCCGAGCGCGATGCGCTGCGCTGTCGCGGGCAGGCGCGATGCGATAGCAACGCCAGCACGCCCCTTGGCGGTGGCTGCATCATGCACAATGCTCCACTGAGGCCCAAAGAGCCCTTCAAGGTCTTCGGTGGATGCTCGTACCTCCTGCATGGCAAGAATGTCGATGCCGCGGCCCTCGAGCCACGCACCCATACCTTTGCGAAACGAGGCGCGAACGCCGTTGACGTTGACGCTGGCAATGCGGATTCGGGTCGCGGGAGTAGTCACCCGAGCCAGCCTATAGAGCGGTGCCGACGTCGTGCGCGGCCGTGCGCTTGCCCGGTTTGGCTCGGCGCACGCCGGTCAGTTCGACTCCAGCGTCGTTGGCGCTCACGGCGATCCAGGCGGACCCGAGCAGGATTACCTGACAGATCAGATTGAACCAAATCAGCAGGCCGATGATGACCGCGAACGAGGCCAACAGCGGGTTGCTACTTGCCCCGCCCAGCAAGGTGCTCCCGAGCGCTTTGAGCGCCCCAAGCGCCACCGCCGCGATCACTGTGCCTTGGGCGAGTAGTCGCGCCGGTATTTCGATTCCAGACACGACCCGGTAAAAGGCGGCGAGTACAAGGATGTCAATAATCAGCACCAAGAGCAGACCGACAATGCGCGCCGTGAGTCTTGCAGCGGCCGAGTCCTCGCGGAAGCCGAGCAGGTCGAGCGCAGAACTCACGGCGATCGTACTGAGCACGCTGAGGGTCGCAGAAAGCAGGACAGTCGCCCCGAACGCGACCGCGAGACCGAGGTCCTTGAGCTTGAGCAACACCGGGTTGGTCGCTTGGCCCGGTAGGCCAAACAGCGTTCGAACAGCATCGCGCCCCGAGGCGAGCCAGCCAAGCGCGGTGAACAATAACCCGACCGCAGCGATCGCCCCGGTCCAATTGAGGATGCTCGCAGACAGCAACACGTCCGGGTCGACCGCCCCGCCTTCACCGGCGTCGATCAGGCCTGGCACGTTGGTCTCCAACACCTCGAAGAGTGCCTGAAGCAACGCGGGGTTCGAGCGCACCACGGTTCCGGAGATTGCGAAAGCGACCCAGATGCCGGCGAAGACAGCGAAGATCGCCTGATACGACAAGCCGGCGGAAAGGAGTCCTCCGCGCCGCACGGCATAGTGCGTAAACACCCGAACGGGCTTGAGTCTGTTGACCCACCCGACGATGGCTTCGAACCGCTCGATTAAGCCCACAGCTCCACCATAGCTAGGCGGTCGGGCGGACGTCGGTGGACGAACGAAGCCCCTAGGTCTTCCGTCCTAAGATTGCCTGCTTGACCTCGGAGATCGCCTTCGTGACCTCGATGCCGCGTGGGCAGGCCTCCGAGCAGTTGAACGTCGTGCGACAGCGCCAAACACCCTCTTTGTCGTTCAGGATGTCCAGCCGCACCGCCGCTCCCTCGTCCCGCGAGTCGAAGATGAAGCGGTGAGCATTCACGATCGCAGCTGGCCCGAAGTACTGGCCGTCAGTCCAGAACACCGGGCAGGCCGAGGTGCACGCAGCGCACAGGATGCACTTGGTCGTGTCATCGAAGCGCGCGCGCTCGACCGGGGACTGGATGCGCTCCTTGCCGCCAGCGATCGGGGTTGCCATCAGGAAGGGGTTGATCGAGCGGTACGACTCGAAGAACGGCTCCATATCGACAATGAGGTCCTTCTCGAGCGGAAGTCCCTTGATCGCCTCAACGTAGATCGGCTTCGACAGGTCGAGGTCCTTCATGAGGGTCTTGCAGGCCAGCCGGTTGCGACCGTTGATCCGCATCGCATCCGAACCACAGACACCGTGCGCGCACGAGCGACGGAACGTGAGAGTTCCGTCCTGCTCCCACTTGATCTTGTGTAGTGCATCAAGCACGCGGTCAATCGCGTGAACCTCGACATCGAAGTCCTGCCAGCGCGGCTCGTCATCGACCTCCGGGTCGAAGCGGCGGATGATCAAGGTTGCCGTGTAGGTCGGCACGACCTGTGGGGCGGCCGGGCGCTCTGCTGTCGCGGTGCTCACTAGTACTTCCTCTCCATCGGCTGGTAATTGGTGACGACGACCGGTTTCCAGTCGAGTCGAATGTGGTCACCGGCATCCGCTGAATGTGCGTCGCCGGTGAGGTACGCCATCGTGTGCACCATCAGGTTCTCGTCATCGCGATCCGGGTAGTCCTCGCGCATGTGCGCTCCGCGGCTCTCCTTGCGGTTGCGAGCTGAGTACACGGTCACCTCGGCAAGGTCGAGCAAGAACCCGAGCTCGACGGCCTCGAGGAGGTCGGTGTTGAACCGCTTTCCCTTGTCTTGCACTGCAATGTTCTTGTAGCGCTCGCGAAGGCCCTGGATGACGTGGGTCACCTCGGTCAGACTCTCTTCCGTTCTGAAGACCTGAGCGTTGCGGTCCATCGACTCTTGCAGCTCACGCCGAATCACGGCGACACGCTCGGTGCCGCTGGAAGAGCTGAGCATGGCTAGTAGCTCGCGAATTTCCTTCGCCGGGTCATCCGGCATCGTCCTGAACTCGGCAGTTTTCACGTACTCGACGGCGTAGCGCCCGGCCCGTTTGCCGAAGACGTTAATGTCGAGCAGCGAGTTGGTGCCAAGGCGATTCGAGCCGTGAACGCTCACGCAGGCGCACTCGCCGGCCGCGTAGAGTCCAGGCACGACCGTGTTGTTATCGCTGAGCACTTCGGCCTTGACGTTGGTCGGGATACCGCCCATGGCGTAGTGCGCTGTCGGCAACACCGGCACCGGTTCGGTGTACGGCTCAACCCCGAGATAGGTGCGCGCGAACTCGGTGATGTCTGGCAGTTTCGCGTCGATCACGGCTGGCTCGAGGTGGGTGATGTCGAGGTAGACGTAGTCCTTGTTTGGCCCACCGCCCCGACCTTCACGAATCTCGGTCGCCATGCACCGCGAGACGATGTCGCGAGGCGCCAAGTCCTTGATCGTCGGGGCGTACCGCTCCATGAACCGCTCGCCATCGGCGTTTCGCAAGATGGCGCCCTCGCCGCGAGCGGCTTCGGAGAGCAGGATGCCGAGCCCCGCAAGTCCGGTCGGGTGGAACTGGTAGAACTCCATGTCCTCGAGCGGAAGGCCCTTGCGCCAAATGATTCCAACACCGTCGCCGGTAAGGGTGTGCGCGTTCGAGGTGGTCTTGTAGATCTTGCCGAAACCGCCGGTCGCAAAGATGATCGCCTTGCCTTGAAAGACGTGGAGTTCACCGGTCGCGAGCTCGTAGGCGACAACACCGACCGGCATGCGTTCGTCATCCATAATCAGGTCGAGCACGTAGAACTCGTTGAAGAAGTTGATGCCGTGCTTGACGCAGTTCTGGTAGAGCGTCTGCAGAATCATGTGACCGGTGCGGTCTGCCGCGTAACACGCCCGACGCACCGGAGTCTTGCCGTGGTCGGCCGTGTGGCCGCCGAACCGACGCTGGTCGATCTTGCCGTCGGGGGTGCGGTTGAACGGCAGGCCCATGTTCTCGAGGTCGATGATCGCGTCGATCGCTTCCTTCGCAAGGATCTCGGCGGCATCCTGATCAACCAGGTAATCGCCACCCTTGACCGTGTCGAAGGTGTGCCACTCCCAGTTGTCCTCTTCGACGTTCGCGAGTGCGGCTGCCATCCCACCCTGAGCGGCTCCGGTGTGGGATCGCGTCGGGTAGAGCTTCGAGATCACCGCGGTATTGGCGTTCGGCCCAGCCTCGATTGCGGCACGCATGCCGGCGCCTCCAGCGCCAACGATGACGATGTCGAAGCGGTGGTAGCGAACGCCGTCAACGACGGTGCTCTCTTCGCTCACTGGTGCAGTCGTTGCGGTCGAGTCGCTCACTGGCGCCGCCATCACGGCACCGGGCAGAAGCTCGGCAGCAGGTCAGCTGGCGCTCCGGGGGGGCATGGGTCAAAGGTATAAATCACGAGGGTTCCCAAAATTAATAGAACTGCAGTGGAAGCGGCGATGCCACCGAGCAGGATGCGCCTGATCGTCGGGTTTGGGGCGTAGTCATTGGTCAGGGTGCGCATGCCGTTCGCGCCGTGGATCAGCGCTAGCCACAACAGCAGCGTGTCCCAGACCACCCAAAACGGATCGGTGAGCTTGCCAGCAACGAAGGCGAAATCAATCGCCTTGACTCCCTCACCAATCATGAGGTTGACGAACAGGTGGCCGAAGATGAGCACGACGAGTGCGACCCCCGAGGCGCGCATGTAGATCCAGCCCCACTTTTCCCAATTCACTCCGCGGCTTCGCGGTGCGAGCCGAGGGCTTCGTGGTGCTGCGACGGTGTCGGCGCTCATTCTCCGCCTCCAAAGACGTTCATCAGGTGCCGGGGCGTGAAGCCTGCGAGCAATACCAGCCACACCCCGACGACGACCCAGAACAACAGCCGCTGGTGCTTCGCACCGAAACTCCAGAAATCGATAAGGATGATCCGCAGGCCGTTCAGCGCGTGGAAGCCGATGGCCGCAACAAGACCAATCTCGGCGACACCCATCAGCGGCGTTTGGTAGCTCTTGATGACAATGTTGTATGCCTCAGGACTGACCCGGACGAGTGCGGTGTCAAGAATGTGAACGAGCAAGAAGAAGTAAATCGAAACACCGGTGATGCGGTGCAGCACCCACGACCACATTCCTTCACGGCCACGGTAGAGCGTTCCCGCCGGCCGCTTCGGCATCGAAATCATGGGCGTCGAGATAGCCGTATTCGCCAGAGTACTGGTCGAGTTGTCTGGCATGAGCAACCCTCCTCGGGGCAGGATATGGCCGCAGTACAGCGGCGAAGCAATGTCCGAAACGGGACTATTTCAGTCTATTCCGCGCTGCAGAGCGTCAACGCCACCGTAGAGCGGCGCAGCTTCACTTCTGCCTACTTTTGGCAAGAAAAAGGCTTCTTTAGGGCCTTGGGGCAAGTGCCGGTACCCGGCTGGCGATTGCGCACTCGTAGTGAGCAAAGAGTTCGCCACAGATCGCATCCCACGACTTCGCCAGCACGCTGCGACGACCTGCCTCGCCCATCCGCGAGCGCAAACTTGCGTCGATCACGAGATTCTCGACGTACGCCCGTAATTGCGAATCGTCGTCTGGATCGAAGAGGTACCCGGTCGTTCCGTGATCCACCAGATCGATCGGACCGCCGGCGCGCGGTGCCACCACGGGGATTCCCGTCGAGTGTGCTTCCTGCACGGTCTGCCCGAATGTTTCCTCGGTACCGGTGTGCACGAACATGTCGAAAGCGGCGTATGCGTTGGCGAGGTCTGCTCCGGTGAGCTTGCCGAGGAAGTGCACGGGCATCCCGCTGAGTTGGCGCTTGACGGCAAGATCCGACGGCCCGTCGCCGACGATGGCGATCTGAACTCCCTCGAGACCGCGAAGGGCAGCGAAACGCTCAACCTGCTTTTCGGGAGCGAGTCGCCCGACATAGCCGATGATGGCCTCGCCGTTCGGTGCTAGGTGGTCTCGCAGCCGTGCAACATCGTCGGTGCCACGGTTGCGTGGGTGGTAGGTGTTCAGATCAACGCCGCGCCCCCACCGCTTGAGCCGCTGCACACCGGCGGCTTCGAGATCGCGCATCGACGACGTTGACGGCACGAGCGTGAGCTCTGCGCCCTCGTGTACCCAGCGCACCAGGCGCCAGGCGAAGCGAGTTGCAGCGCCGAGGTGGTTGCGCCTCGCGTACCCAGCAACGTCCGTCTGGAAAATAGCGACCGACGGGATGCCGAGCCGATTGCCAGCAGCGATGGCCTGCGCACCGAGCAGGAAGGGGGATGCCGCGTGAATGACATCTGGCTGAAACTCGGCCAGCAGCGCCTGCACCGCCGGGTTCGGCAGACCGACGGGGAACTGACGGTACGCGAATGCCGGCATCTCGTGAACTCGAAAGCCCGCGTATTCCCGTGGCGCCCCAGCCGCTGGCACAATGACGATCGCCTCATGCCCGTGTTGTTGAAGGGAGTCGAGCACCTTCTTGACGCTGTTGGTGACTCCGTTGATGGTCGGAAGAAAGCTTTCACTAATCACTGCAACGCGCATTGTGCCCACTCCATCTACCCGGTAGACGTGCCACTGGGAGTGTCGAGCACTCCCGGTAACTACACGGTTGCAATTCGATGTGGCGGGAGTGGGGCGATCACGTTGCTGGCAGGTGAATGTCGCCTTAAGTCTATGTTTGAGGCATGACTGCGTCTTTGGAGCACTTTTACAGCGTGATCCCAGCCGGTGGGATTGGCTCCCGGCTCTGGCCGCTTTCTCGGGCGGATGCCCCGAAGTTTTTGCACGACTTGGCTGGCACGGGGCAAACGCTGCTTCGCGACACGTGGGATCGCCTTGTGCCGCTCTCGGGTGCACAGAGAATCATGGTGGTCACTGGCCGAGCGCACCGGGCGGCAGTCGAGAAGCAGTTGCCAGAGTTGGCAGACCCGAACGTTGTGCTCGAGAGCGAACCGAAGGACTCGTCTGCTGCGATCGGTCTTGCGGCGGCGATCCTGCGCCAGCGCGAGCCCGACGTCGTCGTTGGCTCGTTCGCTGCCGATCATGTGATTCGGGATGCTCGTAGCTTCCGTCGTGCGGTCGGTGAGGGTGTAGCCGCTGCCGAGGCTGGGTACATCGCCACGATCGGGATTACCCCAACGGAACCGGCGGTCGGCTTTGGGTACATCGAATGCGGGCAAGCAATGACCATCGCGGACGCTCCCCATGCGGTTGCTGTGGCAGCCTTCGTCGAGAAGCCGAACTTGGCGACGGCAGAGCAGTATCTCGCCGACGGCCAGCACCTCTGGAACGCGGGAATGTTCATTGCGCGAGCAGATGTCTTGCTTGAGGAGCTGGGCCGTTCGCAGCCAGAGCTGCTCGCCGGAATCACCGAGTTGGCGCAAGCTTGGGACACCCCTCGCCGCGGAGCGGTGGTGGATCGCGTGTGGCCACGCCTCCCCAAGATCGCCATCGACTACTCGGTTGCCGAGCCGGCGGCGGCGGCCGGGCGGCTCGTCGTTATCCCGGGTGATTTTGGTTGGGATGACGTTGGCGACTTTGCCTCAATCGCCAAGTTGCATTCCGGCGGTCGCAAGAGTGATCTCGCGATTCTCGGTGAAAACGCACGGGTACTAGCTGATGCATCTACTGGAGTCGTTGTCTCACAAAGCGGCAGGCTCATCTCGCTCATCGGGGTCACCGACATCGTGATTGTCGACACGCCTGATGCCCTGCTTGTGACGACGACCGCCAACGCTCAGCGCGTCAAGAGTGTCGTCGACGCTCTCAAAATCTCGGGTCGCGACGACGTTCTTTGACGACGGCGGCCCAGTGCTGACGTCGTCCCGAACATTTCCCAAATATTTCGGCGCAGTCGCGAGTTTGTAACCTTTCGGCGACGGCTTGCCCATCCTCGTCCTGTGATTGGCATCTTTGGGTAACGTTATGGCACTGAGTCCCGGCAAATCCCGCTGGGCAGCACACTGGAGGACACCTTGAGAATCACCTCTCGCACCCGCGTACTTGGCGGCCTTGCGCTAATCGGAACGAGCGCACTCGTGCTCGCCGGCTGCGCCGCAGCACCCGTAGAACCC
>Ga0163147_10008951_pt1 | contig 10969 bp, 9 predicted proteins | sample OliLakLV19MP6G1_FD_148597 | JGI IMG/M metagenome (GOLD analysis project Ga0163147, IMG submission 148597) | Freshwater microbial mat bacterial communities from Lake Vanda, McMurdo Dry Valleys, Antarctica- Oligotrophic Lake LV.19.MP6.G1 | ecosystem: Environmental > Aquatic > Freshwater > Lake >...
ATGAGCTTGTGTTGGTTTATCATATGTAGTTAAGTCATTTAAAAAGTTTTTGTCTTGGGTTGGATCAGATATAGCTTTTAGGATTTCTAAGAAGGCATCTCGATTTTCTGGTTTAAGTTCCTTGATACTGGTTTCAAAGTCTTTTCTACCAGCTGGGTTGGATATTACATTGAATTGTTGTTGCCAATCCTTACTTAAAGGGGTGCGTGATCCTTGGGGATCTTTGTAAGCTTGATCATTGATGGGTGTTGGATCTCCACAGCCTAGGCAACCTAAAAAGCAAGCTAAAATAATACTAAGACAAATCTGTTTCGTAGACATACGTTATAATAGACCTTCTGCGAAAAGATTTTAAGGTAGAAAAAAGTGGCCATAAGAGGCTATAATAAGCATATTTTCTGTGCCATATTTACTTTCGCAGCGGGTCTAATTTTAAAATGCTTAAGCCTAGCAATAACCTATTCAGTTACTCTTCGTTGATGTGTCAACTGTTGATTTCTCTTTTCTCCCCTTTACTTAAAGCAACTTTCTTGCTTTTTTAGATAAAGCAGATTAGGTTATGCAAGAAGTCTAATGTATGATCTAAATAGTACAACTTAGTTTATTATAAGGGTTTCAGGAGTGAGCTCCTAAACCACCTCAAATATGAATAGCCTCTTGGTAAGCAGCTGCTACGGCTTCCATGATGGCTTCGGACATAGTAGGGTGAGGATGTACAGATTTAATAATCTCATGTCCTGTTGTTTCTAGGTTCCTAGCTGTTACTACCTCGGCAATCAGCTCGGTCACGTTGGCGCCGATCATATGGGCACCCAACCACTCCCCGTATTTGGCATCAAAGATGACCTTAATAAATCCCGTTGGAGAACCTGCTGCTTGTGCCTTACCAGAGGCTGTAAAAGGGAATTTACCTACTTTGATCTGGTAACCTGCTTCCTTCGCAGCTTGCTCTGTATAACCTACGGAGGCTACTTCAGGTTGACAATAGGTGCAACCAGGTAGGTTCTGATAATCCAAAGGCTCCGGTTCAAGTCCTCCTATCTTCTCTACGCATAAGATTCCTTCTGCAGAAGCTACGTGCGCTAGGGCAGGCCCTTTGACAATGTCTCCAATGGCATATATACCCGGTACAGAAGTATTATAAAAGTCGTCTACGACTACTTTACCCTTTTCTACGGTTACGCCTACCTCTTCCAATCCCAAGTTTTCTAAGTTACTCACCACCCCCACAGCAGACAAGACCACATCACAAAGAATTTGCTGCGTACCTGCTTGATTTTTAACGCTTATTTGTGTTTGATTGCCTGTAGTTACAACACCTGTTACCTCCGTGCTGGTCAGTACCTTGATACCTGCTTTCGTAAAGGATTGCAGCAACTGTTTAGAGATATCTTCATCTTCCACCGGTAAGACACGTGACATATACTCTATCAAAGTCACCTCTGTACCTATCGCATGATAGAAATAAGCAAATTCTACCCCAATAGCGCCTGCTCCTACAATCACCATGGACTTAGGTTGTTTAGCTAATACCAATGCTTCTCGGTACCCGATGATTTTTTTTTTATCGATGGGTAACTGAGGCAACGCTCTAGCCCTGCTGCCTGTAGCCAGGATGATATGCTTAGCTTGATAGGCAGTACTCTTGCCTGGGGCCTCCTCTACGATCACTGTTGAACGTGATCCCAGTCGACCTATCCCATAGATAGTATCTATTTGATGCTTTTTAAAGAGGAATCCTATTCCTTTACTCATGGTAGCAGCCACGTCTCTACTCCGTTTTATCATGCCAGCAAAGTCAGGAGTAGCCTGTTGAACCTGAATACCATATTCATCCGCATGCTTGATATATTCGAAAACTTGGGCGCTTTTCAGCAAAGCCTTGGTAGGGATGCATCCCCAATTTAAACAAATACCTCCCAGTGCTTCTAGTTCTACTACAGCTACTTTCATTCCTAACTGAGCAGCCCGAATGGCAGCCACGTAGCCACCTGGCCCGCCACCAATGATAATCAGGTCATAAGATATTTGCATATTTCAAATAGATTAAAAAATTTGTAGGCCTACCTGTAGTGCACAAAGCTACCCTTTTTGAAGGGATAAAAAAAGCCCCTAAGTGAGAGGGGCACTATCCTATCCCACACGAATTTTAATGCTAACATGATTTTAGCCTGCCATGGATGGTACGTTTGAGAATAGGCAATTTCTTTGGACGGATAAATTTGAATGAAGCAGAAAGAAAGGATAGAATAGATAGGAACGTTTATTTTTTACTTCAAAATTTAGTTTAATTCATACAATAATTACTTACCTTGCATATAAGGGTAGGTATTTCAAATACATACACATCAACTATTATAAGCCATCTTTCACCTATGCAACACTTATCATTTCAAGATATTCTAACCATGATGGGGACCATTGTAGGCCCTATACTTGCCTTGCTTGGCTTTATGTGGCATCATTTTAATGGACAGTTTAAAGAAATAAAGGGAGAGATGAAGGAAGAAATAAATGGAATAAAAGGTGAGATCAACGGAATAAAAGGTGAGATCAACGGAATAAAAAGTGAGATCAACGGAGTAAAAATTGAAATCAATGGAATAAGGGCAGAAATGAAAGAGATGGAAATAAGGTTGACTAACAAAATAGACACCTCCTACAAGTCTTTAAATGAACAAATAAGCATGGATAGGGAGCGTATTAGTCGTATTGAAGGCTACCTGACACTACCTCCCACAATCCCTCCTCAGGTAGAAATAACTGAAAAAAAGAAATACAGACCACAAGTCAAAGTGGCTAATGCTTAAATACTGCTTAGTTATCCTATTGACCTAAATGGCTGCATAGAGCTTATTTTTTACTGGTCATATAGATATAAAATGCTTTTGGGGCAAAATATTCTTCCAATAATCCCATATCCCACATTTTTTAAGTAAGATATTTAATCAATGCGGATTTACGATTTTATGATGACAGCAGGAAGGCAACTAGAATTAATGCAAAGTACCTACATGTACCATGAATAGCCAGCTTATCATCAAAGTCAGAGGAGTCCTAAAAATGGATGATCATATCTTATTTTGTTATCATAAGCAGCAAGATTTCTACTTCCTCCCAGGTGGTAGTTTAGAAAAAGGTGAAAACAGCATACATTGCTTACAGCGAGAATTTAAAGAGGAAACAGGCCTAACCATTACCATTGGTTCTTTTCTAGGATGTTTAGAATGTCACTGGCAAGAAGACAAACAGCAATACCAAGAATTTGATTTGCTCTTTCAAGTCACCGCAACACAGTCCGTTCCTCTATATATTCAATCTTTAGAAACCCATATTAGTTTTTCGTGGCTACCTCTGCCATCTATTACCAAAGGTCATTACAAGATCTTACCTGCTGAGGCAGTCCAGTACTTAAGTGATCAAGCTCATCCTCCTAGCTATATTTTTGAAAATCAAATATAGTGAGCGGCTCTAAGAAGTAGAGTTGGATGGCAGCTTTTGTACCAGCTCTTTCAAGTGCTGTACTTCATCTTTGGGACAAATCAAAATCCTACCCTTATGTTGCACAATAACCAAATTATCAACCCCATAAGTAGCAATGAATTGCTGTCCATCACCTTGGATCAAACAATTGGTGGTAGCTAGGGTGACCACTTTCCCCTGGCAAACATTACCATCCCGATCTTTATCCAAATGGTCATACACTGCATCCCAGGTTCCTAAGTCAATCCAGCCAAAATCTGCACGCAGCACAAATACATGCTTTGCCTTTTCTAATACGCCCTTATCAAATGATTCATGGGGCAAAGTTTGGTACAAGCTGGCTAACGAAGACGGTGAACTTGCTTCCCCTACATGTCCCTTTTCAAAAGCAATCCAAAGATCCGGCCAGTAGGTTTGAAAGTTTTGGATAAATGCATCTACCTTACCCATCAAGAGACCTGTATTCCACACATAACTACCTGTTTCTATTAATTGCTGCGCTCGTTCCCTAGCAGGCTTCTCTATAAAATGCAGAACAGGTTTAATAAGTCTTTGATAGGCTGACTCATAGGCGATGTATCCATATCCTGTTTCTGGTCTTGTACAAGGGACTCCTAGCAGGATAATCCCTAGAGGTGGGGCTTCAAAATCCAAAGCTTGCTGGAGCGCGGTGATAAAATTGCCTTCTTGTTGAATGTGATGGTCAGATGGGGTGACTATTAAAGTAGCTGTAGGATCTACCTGCGAAATGATACGACAAGCATAGGCTATACAAGGGCCTGTGTTTTTAGACATCGGCTCACATAAAATTTGCTGTTGATTAATCCAAGGAAGCTGCTGCTTGACAGTATCAGCATAACGTTCTTGCGTCACTACCCATAGGCGGTCATGAGGAACTAGTGCTTCAAATCTTGCAGCCGTAGCTTGCAATAAAGTCTTACCTTGCCCCAACAGATCATGAAACTGCTTGGGCATATCCTCCGTACTATAGGGCCACAATCGTTGTCCCCTGCCTCCAGCAATCAGTACAATATGTAGGTTGCGTTGATTATTCATAATTCAATAAGTAATATGCATCCTGTGTTCGCTATGTTCTGCTTCACTGGCACAAAAGAAGAAACTTACCCCCAGTAGAAAGGCAGGGAGAGATATCTCTCCCTGCCACTCAGCCATTAGAGTGCTTGCATTACCTATAAAAATCTTCTAAAAATCATATCATCCTCCTAGTCCAAAACCTGATTAGGCAAGAAGTTCAATGTAAATCCCTTCTTTGGTAAATTGTCTTTTTAGGTTATCCACATTTTTCTATAACTCCACTTACCTATCAAGCATATAACCAACTATCGTGCCCCTGCATAGCATATTTTATAATGCTTGGCAGCTAAGTTTTTTATTATTTATTGTGTCTCTTGATGGGCCCATTGCACTAAATCAATACATAAATTTTTAAAAGATGCAGAGTTGTTGATATAGTCTACAGCCAAGCTTTCCAGCTTGTCTAAATTCCTGCTATCATCGATGCTGCTGAGCGCTAGAGGTATACTCACTTGCAGGCGGTAACTATGCTGATAGAGTGTAGACATAGCAGACTCAGACCATTCGCTATCTGCACCCATCATCATTTCTATGAGATTGGGTTGGGCTCCCACTAGCCATCCTAGGATACCAGAATTTCTTAGTTTATGAGCTTCTTTAGCACGGATTTTAGTATCTGGTCGAACTGCTCCTGTACCAATAGAAACAACGACGATATCTTGGTTAGGGGGAGCGGGCTTCAGAGAGTTCAAAGCTATGATGGCTATAAACTCAGGATTATTGGCCCAGATACCTCCATCTATTTCATGTACGATTCTACCACCTTGTTCTATCAACTGTTTAGGAGCAAAATAAGTAGGTGCTGCACTTGTAGCACCAGCCACATCTCGTAGATAATAGTCCCTGTGTAGCCCTAGAAGTGCTTTTTGGTTGGTCCATACATGAGGTAGTGATCTATCTAACGAATAAGAAATGGCCATGGTAGGCTTCAGGGTCTGGCTTAACTTAACATCTCCTAGGATATCTGCTAAGGCGTCATCTAGGTTTTTTCTATTGTATTTAGGTGCCCATAATCCCCAACCTGTGTATAGTTTACGGATCCAGGAACACTTAAAAATTTTAGGGCCGTGCTGCTTATAGAAATTCACTAGGTCCCTAGCCTTATATTTGGCTATTCCTTGCTCGTCAGGTGTAACCAAAGCTAAACTTAGCAAACCACCTGTGGAGGTACCAATCACTAAATCAAATAATTCAAAAATACGTTTTCCAGTCTGTTCTTCTATTCCTTGTAAAATACGGGCAGGGATGATACCGCGTAAACCCCCTCCATCAATGGAAAGAATACGAAACTTTTTACAGCCAGCATAGCTGTCTACAGGTAAGGGGGTAGTTGATCCAACCACTTTTCCATATAGGCCTACTAGAAATACAAGCGCAAAAAAGATAAGTTGATGATACCGTATACGCATATTTGTACAATGTTTAACATGACAAAATTCAGTTTGTAAGGAGACACGCTCCACAACCTAACATACATAGGTGATCATCTAAGTGCTAAGTATACAAATATTTTTTATTCTTGCTGGCTATAAAAGGTAGTATTTGTTTATTGGACGCTACTTATTATGGTGACATTCCCGCTTGAACGAGAATCCAGACAAGCGGAGCCTATATGGAATTATATGTGGTTTATATCTCCCAATCCTGGTGCAATCATCCTCACTTATATCATAGAAACAGGTAAAAATAAAAACATACAAGTAACACAAGCCAAGAGATTTATCTACAATAGCCTAGCACAACCATCTAAAAAATATAGCCCCTGAAACTAGGTTATGCAATAAGCCTATTAACTAACTTGGCAGACAATTTCCTAGATTCCAAATCAATCGTAGTTATCTCTATATCAAGATAAGGCGTTGGAATATACTGTGCTATCTTTTGAGGCCACTCGATGAAGCAATAAGCCCCAGTCTCTAGATAAAAAGGATAATCCATATCTGCAATCTCTGCCTCTTGACTAAGCCGATAAACATCTAAGTGATAAACAGGTTGTCCAGAAGGTAGGTAATAGGTATTGATGAGTGAAAAAGTAGGGCTGGTTACATGTTCTTGGACACCTAGCTGTCTACAAATAGCCTTGATCAAGGTCGTCTTCCCAGCACCTAACTCCCCCTTCAACAACCAAACCTTACAGGAAGCTGCATAAGTGATTAATGCTTGTGCTGCTTCTTCAAGTCGATCTAGCTGTGTAATAGCTGTAAAAGAGGTATGTGACTGCATGATGATGGGTACCAATTAGGATAGATAAAAACCCGATTTATAGTAAAAATACTTACTAATTCTAAAAAACTAGTTGAGAATGGATTTTCATAATACTACCATGCAGCCCAAACCTCCATTGCTTAGCATGCAAAAACTAAATTACCAACAGGCACTGTTACTTCCTCATGCTAGCAACTACTTGAGTTTTTTGCAAAACCTGATCTCTTCGCTCCAAAATAGCTTCTAGGTAAGCATCTTTCAAAAATTCTGCTCCTTTAGCTTCTTTAAAAAACTTGTTTAAAAGACTTATATCCAAGTGCTGAAGTGCCTGATAAGTCTTTTCAGAAATAGTAGCGGTATAGGACTTAACAAATTCAGATTCCCCTCCATGGAATTGACGCCATAGGCTATTTTGATAGATAACATATGTAAGCGAACTTTGATAAGACTTAAAGGACTGATAAAAAGAATCAGGAAACGCATTACCAAATACTTCTTTTAGTTTTTCAGGAGTTGGATGCTGGATAGTTTTTGCTTGATCAAAAGGAAACGGAACTCCATACCAATCATTGGTTTTCAATTTTTCGCTATAATTGGTTCTTACAAAAGGAAGTTCGCCATAACGGACGTATTGTCGCTGTTTAATACCACTGTTATCGATAGCAATCAGGTGTTTGGTTTCTTGACCATCAAGGATTAATATATTATGCGCTCCTGTGTCCCACTGGCCAAAGACAAAGTAAAACACTTTTAAGTTTGCTACCTCTTCTGGATCTGCTTTTTCTAAAGCTTGCTTAAATATGCCTGGCGCTAAGGCATCAATAGGGGTATCGACGAAAAGCTGTAAAGAACCTTTCATGCCTTCCATAGACCGCATAACAGTAGGTGGTATGTAAGGAAATCCTAATTCGATAGATGCATGGTAAGCAGCAACTTCAGCATAGGCATCATCCATTTCCTCTTCAGATAAGCATTTGAAAACAGCTTTCAACCCATTATCTAATTCTACCAAAAAAACTTTCCCTTCAAATTCGACCTTCTTACCTTTCGAGGCAAGAAAAACTTGCATAGGCGTCCTGGAAATGATTTTACCAGTTTTGAGTTGGTCAAGTATGCCCGAATTTCTCCAGGATTTCACATCATTAGAAGCAGAGGGAATTTGTACACAAGACAAAAGTCCTAGCAAGGATAATCCTAGCATAGATGTTAGAACTATAGATTTCCTATTTCTTTTTAATAAAATTCTCATTTTTAAAAGAATAGACAATTAAACAATATTACACTTCACTATAATAGCAACCACATCAACCCCACCAAAACCTAAGCAGATCCCTCTTTAGTATAGTAGCTGGGTAGGAGGCGTATGAGTAAGATAAAGAATACAAGCTGAGCTTTTTTACAAGCCATTTTGAATTTATAGAACAGCATATAAGCTATATATGGATTTGAGTGGAAGAAGTTTACATGCAAGATAATACTTTGCAAAGATATCTATCACTTAGCCGCATCTCTAGGAAAGATGTTTGAATTTATTTCCGAGCAGTAAACGTTATTAAAATTATCCTAGTCAAGCTACCTTTGTGCTAACTAAAATTTGATACATTAGACCTTCTGCGAAACGATTTTAAGGTAGAAAAAAGTGGCCATAAGAGGCTATAATAGGCATATTCTCTGTACCATATTTACTTTCGCAGCGGGTCTATTATCTCAGCTACACAACCTAGCACACTACCAGTTATCGTGGCCCATGCCAAAAAATATGGCTTTATTTTCTCCTAACAACTCATAGTTAAAAATTTCATGCAGATCTATTCTCTACAAAAAATAGAAACACCACGTACTATCTTGAGGCCTTTACAAATGGGAGATGAGGTAGCACTCAACGAAGCTATTAACCGTTCTTTAGCATGTCTACAAAGATGGATGCCTTGGGCCAAAGACCCTAGCTTAGCAGCAACACATGCATTTGTTCATGAAAGTGTAGTTAGTTGGGAAGCTAAAAAAGGTGGTAATTTCCCATTAGTCGCCATTCATAAGCCTACACAGAAAATCATAGGTGCCTCTGGATTTAACCAGGATACGCTTCCTGCTCAAGGTATTTATACAAGTGGCTATTGGCTTGATGTGGTTTATCAAGGGCAGGGGTTAGTGACAGAATTTGTAAATGGACTTACCCGTTATGCGTTGGAACATCTACAAGCACAGATTGTACAGATTTTTGTAGACCAAGCTAACACCAAGAGTATAGCTATAGCTCATAGATTAGGATTTATACCAACCCCTATTACTAACCAACAGACTACTACACTAGACTTTAGCTAGTACACTGTTATTTGCAAGAGCTAATACAAGCCTATTACCCCCACTAGCTGTAACCTGCCAGGAAGACGAAGCTATTTATCAAAATAAACCCTATTAAAATTACCCTAGTCACGCTACCTTTGTGCTAACTAAAAATTTGATACATGATGTCAGCCACACAACCTAGCACCTTGCCAGCCATTGTCGCCCACGCCAAAGAGTACGGCTTTATATTTCCATCTAGTGAAATCTATGATGGGTTACAAGCTGTTTATGATTATGGCCAGTACGGGGCAGCGCTTAAACGAAACTTACAAAATCTGTGGTGGCAAAGTATGACGCAGCTACATAGTAATATCGTTGGACTAGATGCCGCTATTTTAATGCATCCTAAAATTTGGAAAGCTTCTGGCCACATCGATAGCTTTGAAGACCTGATGGTCGATAACAAAGATTCTAAAAAGCGGTACCGGGTAGATGTGTTGATAGAAAACCAGGCTGCTGAGTTAGATGCACAAGGCAAAAACCAGCAAGCACAAATCTTATTAGCAAAGCTTCAAGACTTACTCAAGCAGGATGACTTAGGAGGCTTACATACGCTTCTCCTAGCGGAAAAGATGGTGTGCCCTGTATCCAAGTCTGCTAACTGGACAGAGGTCCGTCGGTTTAATTTGATGTTTGCTACCAAACTAGGAGCACAAGAAGACGAGGCTGATACCATTTATTTACGTCCCGAGACTGCACAAGGCATCTTCGTCAATTTCCTGAATGTACAAAAGACAGCTCGTATGAAGGTACCCTTTGGGATTGCCCAAATAGGAAAAGCCTTCCGGAATGAGATCGTAGCTCGGCAGTTTATATTCCGTATGCGCGAGTTTGAGCAAATGGAAATGCAATTCTTCATACAGCCAGGTACCGACAAGCCATGGTTTGACTACTGGCGGGAAGCTCGTTGGCAATGGCATTTAGCGCTGGGCTTACCAGCAAACAAACTAAGAATCAAACCACATGACAAGCTAGCACATTATGCACAAGCCGCTGTAGATATTGAGTACCAATTCCCATTTGGATATAAAGAGGTGGAAGGTATTCATGCACGAGGTGACTTCGACCTCAAGAACCATGAGCTAGCGGCTAAGAAAAAACTACAATATTTTGATCCTGAGCTCAACCAAAACTATTTACCTCATGTAATAGAGACTTCCGTAGGTTGTGATCGACTGATCCTGATGTTACTATGCGAGGCCTTCACGCAAGAATCAATCGTAGCGGAGGGGGAAACTAAGGAGCGTACCTACCTAAAGTTGCATCCTGCCTTAGCGCCTATCAAGGCAGCTATCTTCCCCTTACTGAAGAAAGATGAATTGCCACAGAAGGCACAACAAATCTTTGATAGTCTAAAATATGACCTCCCACTGGTATATGAAGAAAATCAGTCTATTGGCAAACGCTATGCGCGACAAGATTTAATAGGTACTCCCTATTGTATTACAGTAGATCATCAAACACTAAGCGACGATACAGTAACTTTACGGGAACGAGATAGTATGCAGCAGCAACGAATACCAACAAGTAAGTTACGTGAATTTCTTTTGGAAAAAGTAAGCTTTAAAACGATATTGGCAAAGCTACCGACAATTAATTTATAACCGGGGCAGTTTACTGGGGAATTAGCTCAGTTGGCTAGAGCGTCTCAATGGCATTGAGAAGGTCGGGGGTTCGACTCCCCCATTCTCCACTAGAAGTGGTGTCAGGCTGCCACAGCCTCTGTGAGTTTGTCATCACGAGGGGGTGCACAACCCCCGTCACTTTCTTCACTGCGAAGGCTGTGGCATCCTTCGCAGTGAAGAGGTTCATGGTTGTGTAGGCCTGTAGGGTATAGGAG
>Ga0163147_10008959_pt1 | contig 10963 bp, 14 predicted proteins | sample OliLakLV19MP6G1_FD_148597 | JGI IMG/M metagenome (GOLD analysis project Ga0163147, IMG submission 148597) | Freshwater microbial mat bacterial communities from Lake Vanda, McMurdo Dry Valleys, Antarctica- Oligotrophic Lake LV.19.MP6.G1 | ecosystem: Environmental > Aquatic > Freshwater > Lake >...
ATTGATGGATTCGCTGTCTCGTCTGGCGCACTACTGGCTGCGTGTCAACCAACTGCCCCACCTGCCCCAACTGCGCAAGGCGCAGTAGACGTCTGGCGCGCCGAACTTGCCCTCAGGCGACCACGCCGAAGCCGGCGCCGCTGGTGCCAAAGGCCTGTCCGATTACCCGAAGCAAGCCGCGGGTATCACGTTTTTCCAGCACGCCGTCGGCGCCGCACTTGAGCGCGTCGGCGGTCTGGCTGCGACTGAAATCACCGGAATAGACGAAAAATGGCAAGCGCGGGCAGGCGCGACGTACCAGTTCGAGCGCAGCGACTGAGTCGAAAGCGGGCATGTTGTGGTCACACAACACCATATCCCAGGGCTGTTCTGCCAATGCGGACGAAAGGCCGGAGGCGTTGTAAACGCGACGAAAGCGGGCCTCGCGGATCCAGCGCCTGATGTAAGCGCAGGCGAGCAGCACATCGTCTTCCGAGTCGTCGATGATGAGGATTTGCGGGCCGGACATGCCAGGCAGGGGGCGTGATGGTGCTTGCAGCACAGGCTCAAGCACTGCCGTAAGCGCCATAATGGCGCGCGCCGCCGGTGAAGCCGTCGGCCTTGTACAGGCCGGCGCTATCGACCGCCGCCCGAGCCATGTAGCCGGCTTGCACCAAGCCGGCGAAACGCGCACGTGCATATGCCAGCCGGGTGGCGACAAACTGTGCGTTGATGGCATTGGCGCTAGCCGCCTCGCGCATGGCGGCAAGCAGCAGGGGGTTGCGCCGGGTTTTCTGGCGCTGCGGCGCGCTGCGGTCGAGGCCAGCGTCACCCAGAGCGCCGATCAATTCGCCCAGGACCTGTTCCTTGGCTGCCGTCAGGCGAACCACGGCTGCGACATTGTCGTCCTCCAGAGCCGCGTGTTCCTCGCGCAGCAGTGCCTTGAGGCGGCTGGCCAGCATTAGGTGGGGTGCCTGCGGCGCGGCGGTTGAGTCAATCGGTTTGATGGCCATCGGGACGGTGCTAATGGATCCTGCCGAACAACTCGTTGACGTTGGCGATCAGCTTGTCGGCGACGACGCCTGAATCTACCTCGAAGCGGCCGTCGCGAATCGCTTCCTTGATGCCGGCGACCTTGGCGGCATCGAATGCCGGGCTGTTGTCACCGGCGGCCAGCGAGGCCGACAGGCCGGACAGGCGTACTGTTGGCGGTTCGCCATTGTCAGCGGGCGCGGTAGCGGCGCTTTTTGCGGCCGGTTTGCCGGTGGCCAGGTCGGGGCGCAGCGAGTCTGTGGATCCGTTGATCTTCATTTGGTGCTCTCCCATCTTGGTTCGGGCCGATTCACGCGCATGCAGGCCAAAATGACACTGCGAAACGGCGCGCGGCGTGCGGCGCATGCCGGGTTTACGTCGCTTGCAGCCAATACTTTAGCCCCGATCAAAGGGTGAATAGCCTGCCTCATTGAAGTTTTTCCATGCTTACAGGCGCATTTCCACCAGCCGCCCGCTGCGGGCGACGCCCTGCACCACGCGCCCGGAATCGGTTTGGACCCGCACCGACTGGCCTTCGGCGGCCGTCGACAGGGCGCGGCCGCTGGCGCTGATTGAAAATCCGGCGCCATTCAGTATCAGGCGCACGGTGTCGCCGGCACCAATCGCCGGTGGCGTACGAAAATGCTCGGCGCGCAGAATCTGCCCGGAGGCAATCACACGGGCGGCGGTCCTGCCTTCAAGGCTTGCCATATCGGCCAGCGGCGAGCCGGGCTCGCGGCTGACTTCAACCTCTTCCAGACGGGTGTCGTCCTGGCCTACGGCGTTGCCGAAGCCGATGGTGCGGGTGGCAATCAGGGCCGGTGCGAATACGCGGATGTCTACCGGCAGGTAGACGCTCCAGGAAGCCCCTTCGGCGCAGCGCAAGCCGATCTGGGTTTTGCCCCACAGGCGGCTGTTGGCGGGAAGGAAAGGCTCGACGCGTGCACAGGGTGCAAGTTGCAGGCGTTCATCGAGGCGGCCAAGCACCACTTCAACCCGGCCGGGCAGGCCGGTCGCGGCGCGTTCGAGATAGAGCTTGATGCCCTCGGCAGCGGCGCTTTGAGGCTGGGCTCGGGCGGACGACATGCCCCACAGTCCAGCGCCAAGAAACGCGGCGACTGCCAAAAGCAATGCCATTCCAGCGGGAATGCCGGTATGGCGGATCGGAGTGGGTGCGGGCAGGTTCATCGCGCAATGGCAGGACGGGTTGATCGACACAGAGACCGTAGCTTACGTAGCCAGCGCCGCCATGCGGCCGGCGATCAGACACGGAAAAGCACGTCTGTTTGCGCCATCGTGAGGCTCAAGGATTTGGTTCAATGGTCGCCATTCCACATCCTGCGCGTCGGCGTTCCGCCCATGCTGCAAGGGTGGCGATCGAATCACGCACATGCTCAATCGGCCTGCGCGTCGGCGTTCCGCCCATGCTGCAAGGGTGGCGATCGAATCACGCACATGCTCAATCGGCGGACAGGCCATGATCAACAAGCTCAACGATGCATTGCATTTTCACAGCTCGGCGCTGCGCTTACGTTCCGAGCGGCAGCAGGTGCTGGCGGCCAACATCGCCAATGCCGATACCCCTGGATACAAGGCTGCCGACTTCGATTTCGGGCGCGCTCTTGCCGGTGCCGTTGGCTCCGGCGATGCTTCCACCGCGGGCATGGCCGCCACTAACCCTGGCCACCTGGCACCGCGTACCGGCAGCGCTGCCCAGTCGATCCAGTACCGCGTACCGACCCAGTCTTCGGTCGATGGCAACAGCGTGGAAATGGATACCGAACGGGCCAATTTCGCCGACAACGCGATCCGTTATGAAGCTTCGCTCAGGTTTCTTAACGGCCAGATCAAATCGATCATGAGCGCCATCACCGGGTAATCCAGGCCATGTCGCTATTTTCCGCATTTCGCATCGCCGGTTCAGGTGCCACCGCCCAGGGCCAGCGCCTCAACGTGGTGGCCTCCAACCTGGCCAACGCCGATTCGGCGGCCGGTCCGGATGGCCAGACCTACAAGGCGCGGCACGTAGTGTTCGAGGCAACACAGGCCCGCGAAGCGCTCGGCGCCGGCGCCCAGGGCGTGCGGGTGCGCCAGGTCACCACAGACGAGTCGGCGCCGCGCCGGCTGCACGATCCCAAGCATCCGATGGCCGATGCCCAGGGCTATGTTTCCCTGCCGAACGTCAATGTGGCCGAAGAGATGGTCAACATGATCTCGGCGGCGCGTTCGTATGCGAACTATGTTTCCCTGCCGAACGTCAATGTGGCCGAAGAGATGGTCAACATGATCTCGGCGGCGCGTTCGTATGAGAACAACATCGAGGTGATGAATACCGCCAGATCCTTGCTGCAGAAAACCCTGCAGCTGGGCAACAACTGATCGTTTTTCGGGAGCCCAGGCCATGGCCAGCATAACCAGCAGCGAGTCGGCAAGCAATCCATACGCAGCCTTGAACGCTGCAAGCACAAAAAGCACTAACTCGACCGACGCGACCGACAGTGGGCAGGACCGTTTTTTGACCCTGCTGGTGGCGCAAATGAAGAATCAGGATCCCTTGAACCCGCTCGACAACGCCCAGGTGACAAGCCAGTTGGCGCAGATCAACACGGTCAACGGCATCGAGAAACTGAACCACACACTTACCAAGCTTCTGGAAAGCAATCAAGACACCCAAGCCCTGCAGGCCGCAACTGTGGTCGGGCGCCAGGTGCTGGCCGACGGCAACGGCATCGTTCTGGCCGGCGCCACCGCGCGCGCGCCACCGCGCGCGCCGGGTTCGAGCTGGCCGACGGCGCCGACCAGGTCACGATAACGGTTTCTTCTGCGGGCGGGCAGTTGGTGCACCGCGCCACGCTTGCCAATCTGGCGCCGGGCATCCACACCTTCGAATGGGACGGCAAGACCGATGCAGGCGCCGCCGCCGCCGACGGCCGCTACAGCTTTGCGGTAAGCGCCAAGCTGGGCGGCGCCAATGCGCCAGTGGCGCCGCTGGCGGTGAGTCGCGTCGACGGTGTATCCAACAGCAGCAGCGGGATTTCGGTGCGTACCAGCAGCGGCACGCTCGACTGGACCAAGATCAAGCAGGTCATGTAAGCGCTTTACCCCAGGAGAAATCGAAAATGAGTTTTCAGCAAGGACTATCCGGACTCAACTCCGCAGCCAAGAATCTGGACGTGATCGGCAACAACATCTCGAACTCGGCCACGGTCGGGTTCAAGGGTTCCGCCGCACAGTTTTCCGACGTCTTCGCCAATACCGCCGGCGGTAGCGGCGGTACCTCGGTGGGCATCGGCACTGCCGTATCGGCAGTGGTGCAGACGTTCGCCCAGGGCAACATCGAGGTCACCAGCAATCCGCTCGATATGGCCATCAACGGCAGCGGCTTTTACCGCTTGTCCAGCAACGGCACCGTCAGCTATACCCGCAACGGCCAGTTTCAGGTAGACAAGAACGGCTACCTGACCAGTTCCCAAGGCTACAACCTGACCGGCTATCCGGCCGCCGCCAATGGTATCGGCGTCACCCGCGCAGCGCCGGCAAACCTGCAGATATCGAACGCCGACCTGCCGCCAGTCGCCACCACCGCAGCTACCGTCGGCGCCAACTTCGATTCGCGCAACGCGCCCTTGACCACTGCCGGTTTCGACCTCACCGACCCCGCCACCTATCACGGTGCGACTTCGATGTCGGCCTATGATTCCCTGGGCAATCCGCATACCCTGTCGTTGTACTTTGTCAAGACTGCGGCCAATACCTGGAGCGTGTTCGGCGCCAACGACGGCACGCAGATCGGCGCCGGCCCGGTCGGGGGCATGACATTCAATTCCAGTGGTGCGATCGCCGCGGCGCCAACCATTGCGCTGTCGCTGCCGGTTTCGACCGGCGCCGCAACCATTGCGATGAGCCTGGACATGACCGGGAGCACGCAATTCGGTTCGCTGTTCGGTGTCAATTCGATCACGCAGGACGGCTATTCCTCGGGCAAGCTGACCGGTTTCGCGATCGCCGCCGATGGCCTGATCAGCGGGCGTTACTCCAACGGTCAGAGTCGGGCCCAGGGCCAGGTGGTGTTGTCGAACTTCACCAACCCCCAGGGCCTGCAACTCCTGGGCGGCAACCAGTGGGCGGAAACCTCGGATTCGGGCGTGCCCTTGACCGGCGCGCCCATCAGCGGCGGGCGTGCCCTTGACCGGCGCGCCCATCAGCGGCAACTTGGGCGCGTTGCAGTCGGGCGCGGTGGAATCGTCCAACGTCGACCTGACCGCTGAATTGGTCAGCATGATCACCGCGCAGCGGGTCTACCAGGCCAACGCGCAGACCATCAAGACCCAGGATTCCGTGTTGCAGACCCTGGTCAATCTGCGGTGAAACCTGACCACACCGACCGGACGGGCGCAGCATGGACCGCATGATCTACGTTGCCGCCAGCGGCGTGCGCAGCACCATGCAGCGCCAGGAGGTCTTGGCCAACAATCTGGCGAACGCCAACACGCCGGGCTTTCGCGCCGAGACGGTGGCCTTCCGGGTGGCCCCGGTGACCGGGCCCGGTCTGCCCACGCGCGCGTTCGTGGCCGAATCCACGCCAGGTGCGGATTTCACGCCGGGCGTCATCACCACCACCGGTCGGCCACTGGATGTGGCGGTGCAGGGCCAGGGTTTTTTCGCCGTGCAGGCCAGCGACGGCAATGAGGCCTATACCCGCAACGGCGGATTCCAGGTCAATGACCAGGGTCTGCTGCAGACACTGGCCGGCCAACTGGTGCTGGGCGACGGCGGGCCGATCAGCGTGCCGCCCAACAGCACGATTTCGATCGCGGCCGACGGCTCGATTTCCGGCAGCCCGGCCGGGGCGGCCAGGAATGTCTCGCCGATCGGTCGCCTGAAGCTGGTCAACCCTGCCGGCTCCGACATGGCGCGTGGCGGCGACGGCCTGTTCCGCATGAAGGACGGTGCCGAAGCGCCGGTCGATGCGCGCGTGCGCGTGGCCGCAGGCGCGATCGAAGGCAGCAATGTCAACGCCGTCGAGACCATGGTCGGCATGATCACCCTGGCGCGGCAGTTCGAGATGCAGATGAAGTTGATGCAATCCGCCGATGCCGCCGCCCGCAAGGGTACGCAACTGTTGGCAAGCAACGGCTAAGCGCGCACCCCCCCCGCCAATTTGAACAACGGAACCAGCCCATGATTCGCTCCCTGTGGATTGCCAAGACCGGACTCGATGCCCAGCAGACCCAGCTTGACGTCATCTCCAACAATCTGGCTAATGTCAGCACCAACGGCTTCAAGCGTTCGCGTGCCGTGTTCGAAGACTTGCTGTACCAGAACCTGCGCCAACCCGGGGCACAGTCGTCGCAGACCACGCAGGTACCGACCGGGCTGATGGTGGGCACCGGCGTGCGGCCGGTGGCCACCGCACGCATGTTCACCCAGGGTAACCTGCAGCAGACCGGCAACAACCTCGATATCGCCATCAACGGCCAGGGCTTTTTCCAGGTACAGATGCCCGATGGTACGGTCGGCTACAGCCGTGACGGCAGCTTTCATCGCGATTCCGGCGGCGTGATGGTGACCTCCAACGGCCATCCCTTGCAGCCCTCCATCACTGTTCCCGCCAATGCGCTGACGATCACCATCGGCCAGGATGGCACGGTGCAGGCGACCGTGCCCGGGACGGCGGCACCGACCACCCTGGGTTCGATCACGTTGGCGAACTTTGTCAATCCCGGCGGCATGCAGCCGCTCGGGCAAAACCTGTTTGCCGAGACCGCCGCATCAGGCACGCCGCAGTCGGGCGCGCCCGGCAGCAATGGTCACGGTGTGCTCAATCAGGGCTATGTCGAGACCTCGAACGTCAACATAGTCGAGGAGATGGTGTCGATGATCCAGACCCAGCGTGCCTACGAGATCAACTCCAAGGCGATCCAGACCTCCGACCAGATGCTGCAGAAGCTGACGCAACTGTAAGCCCGCGTCCGAGCCCCGCCCGCAACTTCACCAGAACCCGGACTCCGATGAATCCCACACACAAATCCGGCCGCACGCCCAAGCGCGGCCGCAGCACCGTTCCTGGCATGCTCGATCGCAGTCTCGCGCCCCGCTATTGGCGGCGCGACACGCCGCTGGCGGTCGTGCTGATCGTCTCATTGGCGGCAATTGCAGGTTGCGCCCCGTTTCCCAAGGTAGAAGTGCGCGAACCGACCTCGGCCCGGCCGCTACCGCCGCCAAGGACCGTCCAGCTCAACGGTGCGATCTACCAGCAGGCCGCCTTCCGCCCGCTGTTCGAGGACAATCGCGCGCGTTTCGTGGGCGACATCCTGACCATCAACATCAACGAGAACCTGTCGGCCACGCAGGAGAAAAAATCCTCGACCAGCAAGACCGGCACTGTCACCGCAGCCAATCCGAATGTCAAACTGCCGATTGGCGGCAGCTTCGGCGCCAATGTGATCTCGGTCAATGGCGCATCGTCGAACACCTTCGACGGCAAAGGCTCGACCAACAGCACCAACGCCTTCACCGGCACCATCACTGTCACCGTGGTCGACGTATTGCCCAACGGCAATCTGGTGGTCTCCGGCGAAAAGCAGATCGGCAACAACCGGCAGGTCGAGACCGTGCGTTTCTCCGGCGTGGTCAATCCGTTCAACCTGGTCAACAACAACACCGTCAGCTCGACCCAGGTGGCGGATGCACGCATAGAAATGCGCGGCCAGGGTCAGGTGGACGAGGCCCAGGTGATGGGATGGCTGGCGCGCAACAACACCGTCAGCTCGACCCAGGTGGCGGATGCACGCATTGAAATGCGCGGCCAGGGCCAGGTGGACGAGGCCCAGGTGATGGGATGGCTGGCGCGGTTTTTCCTGACTTTCCTGCCGTTTTGAGCGGGCAAAAGTGCAAACCTACTTTTGCCCGAACCATGTATGCGTGAAATCGCTGGCGGAGCCAGACAATTTCACGTACGAAAAACCTGATGAAGCAAACCGGAGTGTTTGTCATGCATGAGAAGTTGCGCAGGCTGATGGCTTACAGCGCCCTGTTGTTTTGCGCGGCGATGGTGGCCGCGCCGCAGGTGCGTGCCGAGCGCATCAAGGACATTGCCTCGGTGCAGGGGGTACGGCCCAACCAGTTGCTCGGCTATGGCCTGGTGGTGGGATTGGACGGCACTGGCGACCAGACCACGCAGACACCATTTACGGTACAAAGCATCACCGCGATGCTGGCGCAAATGGGTGTGAATCTGCCGCCGGGCACCAACCTGCAGCTGAAAAACGTGGCCGCGGTGATGGTGGCTGCGCAGTTGCCGGCATTTGCGCAACCCGGGCAGCTGCTCGATGTGACGGTGTCGTCCATGGGCAATGCCAAGTCGTTGCGCGGCGGCATGTTGCTGATGACGCCGCTGAAGGGCGCGGACGGGCAGATCTACGCGATGTCGCAGGGCAACCTGGTTGTCGCCGGGGCCGGTGATTCAGCGGCTGGCTCCAAGGCGCAGATCAATCATCTCAATGCAGGGCGGATTCCGGGTGGCGCCACCGTGGAGCGCGCCGTCGCCAGCCCCTTCCTGCTGGGCGATGTATTGCGCCTCGAACTGCACAGCATGGACTTCGGCACCGCCGGGCGGGTGGTGGATGCGATCAACCGGCGCATGGGCGCAGGTGCGGCGCAGGCGCTTGACGCGCGGGTAATCCAGGTACGCGCGCCGCAGGCGCCAAACGACCGGGTTGCTTTCATGGCGCAGCTGGAGAATCTCAACGTCGACGTCGTAGCCGGTGTCGCCAAGGTGATCGTCAACGCCCGCACCGGCTCGGTGGTGATGAACCAGTCGGTCACTCTGGAGCCGGTTGCGGTGGCGCACGGCAACCTGTCGGTCACCATCAATTCGACCCCGGTGGTGAGCCAGCCTGCGCCGCTGTCACAGGGCGGGCAAACGGTGGTCACCGAAAAGGCCAACATCCAGATTAGTCAGGATGGCGGCAAGATGGTGATGCTTGAAGCCGGTGCGCGCTTGGCCGATGTGGTCAAGGCGCTCAACTCGCTGGGCGCCACGCCGCAGGATCTGCTGGCGATCCTGCAGGCGATGAAATCCTCCGGCGCGCTGCGTGCCGAGCTGGAAATAATTTGAGTCGAAAAAAGTGAAAACCACCTTTTTTCGAGGTCTGTACAGCGCCAAATTGCCGGCGGAGCCGGTCGATTCGGCGACGAAAAAGCTACGCAAGAGCTCCTCGCGTTGGTGGGCCGACTGCATCTACGAGGTGACACCATGAGTAACGCAACGCTTGCTTCCACTTCCGCGTCCGGCGCCTTTGCGCTGGATGCCAACGCGCTTGAATCGCTCAAGCGCAAGTCGCGCGAGGCCGGTGGCGACGGTCACAAGCAGGCGGTCAAGCAGGCCGCGGCGCAATTCGAGGCGGTGTTCATGAACATGCTCATGAAGAGCATGCGCGACACCCTGCCCAAAGACGGCATGCTCGAATCCGACAGCACGCGTAGCTACACCGGCATGTTCGATCAGCAGTTGACGCAAAAGCTGTCGGACAAGGGCATGGGCTTGGCGGACATGATCGTGCGCCAACTGGAGCGCCGCACCGTCGATCCGGCCACCCTGACCCAGGGCGGCCGGCGCGACGCCGCCAGCACGCTCGACCGCCTGCGCTCGGCCACGGCTGCTGCCGCGGTGGAGGGGGGCGCGGCCGGCGTCGGGCAGCCCGGTGCTACGGCCCGCGAGTTTGTGCGCGCGCGCTGGACCGACGCACAGGCGGCGGCACAGGCCACCGGCGTGCCGGCGCAATTCATCCTGGGCCAGGCGGCGCTTGAATCCGGTTGGGGGCGGCGCGAAATCAAGGGCGCCGACGGCAGCGCCAGCAACAACCTGTTCGGCATCAAGGCTACCGGTGGCTGGAAGGGGGGCACCGTAGAAGCGGTAACCACCGAGTACGTGGGCGGAGTCGCGCGCAAGGTCACCGAGAAGTTTCGCGCCTACGCTTCGCACGCCGAAAGCTTCGCCGACTATGCGCGCCTGATCGGTAACAACCCGCGCTATGCAGCCAGCCTCAAGGCCGGTGACGCCGGGCAGTTTGCGCAAAGCCTGCAGCAGGCGGGCTATGCCACGGACCCCAACTACGCGAAAAAGCTGACCTCGGTGATCGCCCAGACCTTGCGCGCGGTCGCCTGAAGCGGAGAACCAGGACATGTCCCTGATCGGCGCCGGCATGGCCGGATTGAAGGCGGCTCAAACCGCGCTTTCGACAACTTCTCACAACATCAGCAACGTCAATACACCGGGCTTCTCGCGCCAGCGCACGGTACAGGGCACCAGCACGCCGCAATACAGCGGCGCCGGCTACATCGGGCAGGGCGCGAACGTGAACACCATCGAACGCGCCTACAACAGGTTTCTCGACCTGCAGGCGCGTGAAGCGCAGTCGCAGGCCAGCCATTTCGATTCGCTGTCACGGCAACTCGCCAACGTTGACCAGATTTTTTCCGACCAGTCCGCCGGCCTGTCGCCTGCACTGGACGATTTCTTCAAATCGATCGGTACCGTTTCCGCCAATCCGGCAGACGCGGCCGCGCGCCAGACCATGATTTCGGGTGCCGAGGTGCTGGCGGCACGCTTTCGCGACATGTCGAGCCAGCTCGGTGCGTTGCGCTCCGGGGTCAACGAGCAAGTCGCCTTGTCGGTGGCGGCGCTCAACTTCGCGGCGACGCAAATTGCCGACCTCAACGACAAGATATCGCTCTCCACCGGTGCGGGTGCACAGCCACCCAATGATTTGCTGGATCGGCGCGACATTCTGCTGCGCGATCTGGCCAAGGAGGTACGCGTTACCACCGTGGCCGGTACCAACGGTGCGATCAACGTATTCCTGTCGAACGGTCAGCCACTGGTGCTCGACGCGCGCAGCTTCGACTTGAGCGCCCAGGCCGACCCGGCCGACGCCGCCAATTTGGTGGT
>Ga0163147_10008961_pt1 | contig 10962 bp, 7 predicted proteins | sample OliLakLV19MP6G1_FD_148597 | JGI IMG/M metagenome (GOLD analysis project Ga0163147, IMG submission 148597) | Freshwater microbial mat bacterial communities from Lake Vanda, McMurdo Dry Valleys, Antarctica- Oligotrophic Lake LV.19.MP6.G1 | ecosystem: Environmental > Aquatic > Freshwater > Lake >...
TCCCCATTGCATGGAGAGGGGACTTCAAGATGCGTTTTTCTCCCCCTCTCCAAGTATTGGAGAGGGGGCCGGGGGGTGAGGTAAGCGAAAGTCCTGATCAATACACTTTCCTAGCCTTAATACTACGAGGCAAATGTTCAAGTATCCTTAAACTAGTTATGTTATAGTGCCAAAATATTGTGACAACGATAGTTAGGTAAAAAAAATTATGCAGCTTCATCTGCCACAGTATAAAATATCATGGGCGCGGGCGGTATCCGATATTCTAAGTCCGCCAGTCGTCTGGGCATCAATGGCGTTTTTGATCGCACAGCGCGGCGCGTCTTCCCCCCAACAAGCGCTCTTATGGGCGGGTATTTATATTCTGCTCGTGTGTTTGCTGCCCGTGATGTATATCGCTTTGATGGTCAAAATAGGACGCATCACTGATATTCACATGAAAGTCCGCACCCAGCGCTACATCCCCCTACTCGTATCCCTTGTTTGTACGGGTGTGGCGTGGTGTTCAATGCGTTTGCTCGGCGCACCCCCAGTCCTTCCTCTCTTTGCGCTGTTCAGCCTCATCCAACTTGCAATTATCGGCCTTATCACACTCGTCTGGCAGATTAGCATCCACGCTATCAGTATCTCCGGCGCGACCATTGCGACGGGTGCGCTCTTTGGCTGGCTGCCGGCGCTGTTTGTTTTACCGCTTGTGATTTTGGTCGGCGCGGCGCGGCTCAAACTGCAACGTCATACCCCCGCACAGGTCGTAGCAGGAACGTTGGTTGGCCTGAGCATCTCAGCGGTGATGTTTATGATGGTGACAATCCCTTAAAGCCATTTTCTTAAGAACTTTAGCCAGCGCTGCGTAAACCTTATTCGCTTACAAAAGATTTCACCCTCGTCCTTGTTCATCACAATTAAATAACTGATCTTACGCAGACACTCAAATCACTGGACACTGGCAATTCAAAACTGCCAGCTAGAGGGTTTAAAAACCCCTGAAGGGGTTAAGTAAAAAGGTTCTTTAACCTCTTTAGAGGTTTCCAGATTGCGCGTAGCTCTGGGTTTTGAACCCGGAGCGGCTGGCTGCGTAAGGTGAGTTAAATAACGCGAATTATGGATAGCGATGCTTATTCAACCTCACCCCCGCCTCGCTTCACCCATAGCGATAATTTGGGCAGGAGTATAGCCAACCCACTGCTTCAAAGATCGAGTCATGTGCGGTTGATCGAAATAGCCAACTTCATAAACCGTATCGAGGATAGTCTTGCCCTGCTCTAAGAGGAATGATGCCCGCTGAGCGCGTTCAATCTGGCGGATGTTGTTTTGGCTCAAGCCTATCGTATGCAAAAAGCGATGCCGAAGCGTCCGAGGAGATACATCCTGCGGATGATCCTCTAAGGCCGTTTTTACAACGGGATCAAAGCGCACAATATCATTTCGTGCCAGCCGTTGCACGAAGGTTTCGACATTTTCATGTGTCGGCAACTCCCATGTAGTGCTGTTCAGCCAAAAAGAATGCTTTCCCGCCTCCGGCAAAAATGTCTCTTTATTCATAAGGTTTTTTGCGGGTAGGTGGGGCATGAATGTACCAAGTTTAAATTTGACCCAGACAATCTCTGCCTCCCCTTCCCAAGACGCAATCCCCGCCATTGACAGCGGCCCGACAATAATAGGGCGGAAACAATCATTCACTTTCACAAAAACCATGTGCCAATGAGACTCGGCAGGACGAATCGTCCTACCAACGCTTTGGGTTTGCCCATGCGTCACTAATTCTATATAAGGTGAGTCGGATAATCTTTCCTGGTAGACGAGACTCATAGTCACTGACCTCTTGACCTAAAGTACACAAAACACCGTCATGCTGAATAGCCAAGTTCAATTGAAGCACATTTGTTCTTTTTGAGCAAGCAGAACAGGCTTGAACATCATATCAATCTTCAAACCATACATGGTAGCATCTCGTCAATTTCTAAGTATTTCTTGGCTTCATGATATTCGCCGCCACGATACATATCCCTAGCCACATCCCCCCAGCGGCAAAGCCCCCCAAAACATCGGAGAAGTAATGTACACCGAGCGCCATACGGCTGATTCCGATCAAAATAATGAATAAAGCTGCCACGAAAACAATCACAATACGCACATAACGATTGCGAACACTAACGACCAAAAAATAAGCCAACATACCATAAGTAATCAGCGAAGTCATCGAATGCGCGCTGGGAAAGCTGTAACTTCGTTCAAGCGCTAACGGATCGACAAAATAGGGACGTGGACGCGCGATAACCGTCTTTATCAAAATATTAAGTAAAATGCCTCCCCCTAGCGCAATAATCCAAAATATCAAATTGAGCCATTGGCGGCGCAGTGCATAATAAAGGCCAACAACTACAGCCACCGCTACAATCCCCTGAGCACCCAGCGAACTGATAAGGATATAAACCGATGTGCTGAAGGGTGTCGCTTCTCGATGCAGTTCCGTAGCGAAGGCTGCATCAATATCAACTATAGGATCGCCTTTCAAGATATCCTCTGCCACACCGACAAAAAGCCACAAACTTAAAATACTTAATACCAGTCCGAAGATCAGAAACACGCTGATCTTCCGAACAACCAGAAATGTCTTGAAGCGCATTCCACCCTGCTGTAATAATTGCCTCATCACAGACTCCTTAACTTACCAATGGGTAGCCCCCATCGACACGAATAACATTGCGCCCTGATAAAAGCATTGTTGAGGTAAGTCAGGATTGATCGCCCTACACATCAAACGTAAGGGTCAATCATTGTATCATTATTGCAAATGGGCGTAGGCGAATCAGAGTTTTGAGGAAACAAGCAGGCTCAAATTTGGTTTTGACAAGATATTCATCTTTCAATTTAAGGCAGTAATTCAAGTGCAGGACAGTGTTTAGGGCGGAAGATAGAAAAATCACGGCGGTCAAACGTACAAATCTGCGTAATTTCTAAACGCTCTAAAAGCGCCATAATACAGCAGTCAACGAAGTTGAATTTTGCATCCGCATAATTTTCTCTGATCTCGAAGACGCGCTCCAGATCATGTTTTGTGATGGATTCGAGTTGTAAGGATGAAATTGTAAAGGTTTTGATAAAGAGATTTGCAGCGCGATAACTGACTTTACTCCCAAGCAGAAAAACAACTTCACCAAGAACGACATCTAACACAATTTGTTTCTTTAAACCTGTCTTTGCATGATCTACTGCACGTTGGCGAAATTTGTCTTTAGGATTCGCCAACGCAATTAAATAACTTGCATCCATTAAAACAGCAGCATCATTCGCCATCTTGGTATCTCAACAGGTGTTTGATATAGTCCGTTTGCAAAATCTCACGACTGCGTTCTGCAATATCATCTTCTTGCGAGGCATCTCCTTAGGACTTTCGCTCACGCATTTACCCCACCCCTAAATCCCCTCCCCATTGCATGGAGAGGGGACTTCAAGATGCGTTTTTCTCCCCCTCTCCAAGTATTGGAGAGGGGGCCGGGGGGGTGAGGTAAGCGAAAGTCCTGCTCCTAATGCTTCTGCAGCGAGCGCAATCATTAACAACCCGTTCGATTCACTTCTTTTAGCATTGTATGCCAATGTTTCTAGGGAAAGTGAAGCCTGCTTTTCCAATAGCGTAACCGCTACCTCCTCAATCGGCTTATCCACTTTTTCTGCTTCATGGGTTAGATAATTGAGCAGATTTTCATCGACTTGAATCATCAGTGTAACCATAATCACCACCTCGAAATTTCGCTCATTTGCTCAATCCCTTCGATTATAAACCAAACCTTTCTTAATCACCTTCCACCACATCAAAAATAGCGCCTCACAGGTCTCAACGTTTAAAAAAACAAACTTCATATAGACTAAAATTAATCATGTAACGTGCCATATACCAACACACATTCATAGGGGAAACATCATGCCTGACGTTATGATTTCTTACTCTCGACGCAATATCGACTTTGTGCGCCGCCTACATACCTCACTTACGGCTGAAGGTCGCAACGTTTGGGTGGATTGGGAAGACATCCCGCTCAATGCCGATTGGTGGAAAGAAATTACCACCGCCATCGAAACCTCTGACACCATCGTCTTCGTCCTCACGCCGGATTCCGTTTCATCACCGATCTGCCAACTTGAATTAGCTTATGCCCAATTCCTCAATAAGCGCCTTGTACCGATTGTCCGCATCGATACCAATCCCGATGAAGCCCACAGCGCATTGCTGCAAAAAGAATTGGACGCTAACACCCAAAAAGCGCTTAATGGTCGCCAGATGAAGGAACTCGCTAGTGAGAATTGGAACGGTGTTGCCCGTTTAAACTGGATTTTCTTTAAAGATGACGATACGTATGAGGAAAACTACAAAAAACTTATTTCCGCTGTGGATACCGATTTAGAGCATGTTCGCCAGCACACAAAACTGCTGATGCAAGCGACGGAATGGCAGCACAAAAATCAGGATAGCAGTTTTCTGCTCACCGGAACCGAAATTGATATTGCCGAAGGCTGGCTGACCTCGGCTGTAGGCAAGCATCCCGCGCCGACTCAGCTTCAGGCAGAATATATCGCCTTAAGTCGCAAGCGTGCCGCTGCCCAACAGCGTCGTTTGCTGGCTGGTGTATCGGCAGCCTTAGCGGTATCCGTTGTCTTGATGATTATCTCCTTATTCCTTTTTCAAAATGCTCGTGCAGCACGTAAATTAGCGGAAGCCAGCGAAGCAGAAGCCCGCCGCGAGTCCGAAATCGCCCAAAGTGTCGCGCTGGCGGCAGGTTCCCAGCAAGCACTCGGCGACAATAACCCCGATTTAGCGCTGGCACTGGCCTTGGATTCGATGAAAATTACCAACCCACCCTCTCTCGCGCCAAGTGCGCTGCGTGACGCGGCCTATACACCAGGGGCGCAGCGCGTCTTCACAGGGCATGATGGCTGGGTTTGGACAGTGGATTACAGTCCCATCAGTAATCAGGCGGTCAGCGGCGGTGCGGATCAGATTGTCATTTTATGGGATACCGATACCGGGGAATTGATCCGGCGGTTTGAAGGTCACACTGGCGAGATCAACGAGGTCGTTTTTAACAGTGATGCCACACAAATTATCTCCGGCGCGGATGACGGCGAAATCCGCATTTGGGACGTGGCAACAGGCGAAACGCTTCGCACAATACAAGCGCCTACCGATGTCTGGTCAGTTGACATAAGCCTCGACGATTTGCTGATCGCAGCAGGATTGGTTGATGGCCGAATCTATCTTTTTAATGCTCAAACGGGTGAAATTGTGCGCCGCTTAGGCGGAGAGATCACCGACGACCAGGAACCGATCGGGCATACCGCGCAAGTGTGGTCTGTCTCCTTTAGTCCTGATGGCAGCCAAGTCGTCTCTGGCGGGCAAGATAAACTGGTGTTTATCTGGGATGTAGCCACAGGCGAAGTCCTGCAAGAGATCACCAGTCATACCGATTGGGTGCTGGATACGGAATTTAGCCCTGACGGAACGCAAATCCTTTCCACCAGTGGAGATCGTACAATTCGGGTATGGGATGTTGAAAGCGGTGTAGAGCAGCACCGTCTTGTTGGGCATACCGCATCAGTAGGCAGTGCAACCTTCAGCACCGATATGAAGACGATCCTATCCGGGGCGTGGGATAACGCCATCATCCTTTGGGATATAGAAGCCGAATCCCCCATTCGGCGCTTTAATGGACACAGCGGCGGTATCACGCGTCTTGCCTTCAGCCCAGATGACTCGCTGGCGATTTCTTCATCTTATGACGGCACACTGCGCCTTTGGAGCATCGGCAATCCCTTAGAAATCGATCAATTGGATGGACATACCGAGACCGTAAATGGAGTCAATTACAGCCCCGACGGCACACGATTGGTTTCCGCTTCTGGTGATGGGACTGCCTTGATCTGGGATACTGACCCAAACTCAGCCACTTACGGTGAAGTTCTGCATACCTTTGGGGATGGTTCCAGCCGCATCGACAGTACTGTTTTTAGTCCCGACGGCGCACGCTTACTCACAGCAACCAACAGCGGACAAACCCTCCTTTGGGATATCCAAACAGGCGAAACGCTCCTGACTTTAGAAGGCCATACAGATCGTGTGACCAAAGTGCGCTTTAGCCCCGATAACCTTATGGCGGCAAGTGCATCGCTCGATAACACGATTATGTTATGGAATATCGATCCTGAATCGGCGGATTACGGGCAAATGATCCTCACACTTAGAGGTCACACTGATCGCGTTGATGGCCTTGCCTTTAGGCCTGATGGCGCAAGATTACTTTCAACCGGACGTGACCGCAGCATCATCTTATGGGATACCGCGACAGGCGAAATCGTCCATACTTTTACTGGGCATACCGATGCTGGCCTTGATGTGGCTTTTAGTCCTGATGGATTGACTTTCCTCTCCGGCTCTTGGGACAGTACGATGCGTCTGTGGGATGCGGACGAATCTTCGCCAATCTTCGGCACAGAACTGCATCGCTTTACCGGACACACCAACGGGGTTCACAGCGTGGCTTTTAGCGCGGATGGGAAATTTGCCCTCTCCGGGTCAGAAGATACCACGATGCGCTTATGGAATATGGAAACCTTCCTTGATATTTACACCTTTGAGGGACACAGTGCAGGCCTACGTAGTGTCATGTTCAACCCGGATGGACTGGGAATTGCTTCTGGTGGCCGTGATGCTCATATCATCTTATGGCGGCTCCCGCTAGAAAATGAAGCGCTAACGGAGTGGATTTATGCCAATCGCTATACTCGCGCACTGAGTTCAGGTGAAGAACAAACATACTGCGTGAGCTGCACGATTGAAGCCACTCGTACCGCCACCACTGGTACAAGTACGCCATAAGTTAATCCGTCCACTCCAAAATATAGCGACCACGTATATCTTGCGTGGTCGCTGTGTATAGATAGGTCTTCCCATCGACAAGGACAATATCGGCGTGTCCTATCCCAAAATTGAACGTCATATCCATAATCACCGGATTACCTGCATACTTTTCCCACGCGCCATCAATTTCGTCGCCGACTGAACGTGCAAACCCCAACCCAAATTGAGTATCCATACCACGCTCCAAAACATCGGGGCCGCGTACCCCCTCATAAGCCATATAATAATGGTCGCCGACATGCAAGACTTCCGCCGAACTCACATAACGAAAATCAAAATACGCATTGGCTTCAACGCCGGAAAGGTCAATCGCGCCATACTCCGCCGCACCGCTGAATAACGGGTCGGTATCGCACAGCCGCAATTCAGAAAGGTCGCCATGCCGATTTCCTTTATAGCAGCGCATGTGTCCCGGCGCAGACCCCGCTGCTACGAACACATACAACGTCTCGCCTTCTACATAAATTCCCGGCGGCGCACCGACCAGACAATCATCAAGCTGCCCGCGAATGTTGGGATGTGCGCCGATCCGTTCTGTTTCACTACATGGCGAAAACGAACTAGGCCACGTCCCACTTGGTGAACGCAAATACGCCCAATCCGACCAATTTAGCCCGTCCTCAGAACGACGTAAAATCGTCTGCGCGTGCCATTCGTAAACCAGATAATACGCATCACCTGCCGCAAACACACGCGGATACTGCTGCGCGGTGATATGATCGCGCTGGTCATCACAGGGACACGCCGCGCACGACATCGCACACACCGCCACAGGTAGCGTAAACGACTGTCCGCCATCGGTACTTTCCCAGCGCGTCATACAACCGGGAAATTCCACCGGCTGCCCACATTGGTCGATCACCCCTGCCGATTGATCGCTGGCATGAAGATAAGACCAAAACACACCGTCGCCCCTATCGAGCGTATCACTCTCGCCAATTGGCAGGCCAACATCAGCAATATCCATAACCCACTGCGCCCGCCCCTCCCAAAAATCTTCGAGTGTAGGTTGCGCGGAGTCGTCCTGTGCCTGTACCATAGATAAACTTGTGCCTAGCCAGATTAATATGAGAACCATACGCTGCCAGTACATAATGACAATCCTTAACAAGCCAATTTGCGCTTACAATCGTTTGAGATGATGATTTTGTCATCGTCATAGCAGATCAAGCGCAATCTATTTTACAATGTGTTATAATCTCGTTGCATTACGATCTCGCGCTGCGCTATGCTTTAGCCGTCCGATGCGAATTTTAGGTAAACAATGGCCGAGATTAATCTAAAACAGTATCTGGCAAAGCTGGATACACTACTGAAAGACAATGCCAACGATGAGGCGGTCTATAACGCCCGGCATATCTTACAGGTTTATCCCAAAAATGCTGCTACCTACCGCAAACTCGGCGAGGCCTATTCGCAAGAGTCGCGCTGGGATAATGCGGGTGATGCTCTGCGCCGTGTGTTAAGCGTCTTCCCGGACGATTATGAAACACACATCGCGCTCGGTGAAGTGTATCAGCGCAGCAAAAAGCTGGATGAAGCCATCTGGCATTTTGAACGCGCCTTTGAGCAAGACCCCAATAACGGCAAACTCATCGAAATCCTGCGCGAGTTATATCGCACTCATCGTAATATCGAGCAAGTTAAAATCCCCTTGACGACAGGCGCGGCAGCACGGCAGTATGCCCGTAACGGCTTGTTCGATCAAGCAGTTAATGTTTTACAAAAAACCCTCAACCAAGCGCCTGACCGCACCGATTTACGGCTGCTCTTGGCGCGTATCTTGATGGAAGCCGCTCGCACGGTAGAAGCGGCGGAAGTCGCGCTTGATGTGCTGGCGGTGCTGCCAGATTGCCTAGAGGCCAATTATATCCTCGCCGAACTCTGGTTGCATGAACAGCGTCCGTCCGACGCTCAACGTTATCTCAGCCGCATGGAAGCCGTTGATCCTTATCTCGCGCTAGAACTGGCGCAAGGATCGCCGCCGCCGGATAACGTGATCGAGTTAGAAGAACTCGATTACCAATCCGTCGCCCATCGTGACCTCACTTCCGACAATCCCGATTGGCTGCTGCAAATTGATGATGATAATGCCCTCGTGGGTGAAGACGACTCGCTGTTTGATCTCACCGACGACTGGCTGGAAAGTCCCGACAATCAAAGCGATGCCGCCATCCTTGATGACGATTTTGATCTTTCCGACGATTGGCTCACCGACGAAGCGCCCGCCGCGCTTGAAAAACCTGTCACAAGCGCCGCAAAGCCCGAAAAAGATGAATGGCTCTCTCAATTCGGCGATACAGACGAGTCTGAAGAAAAACCTGCGCCGCGCAAACGTACCGGGATGACCGGGATGCTATCCGCCCTTAAAAGTGAAGAACCTGAACCAACACCAACACCGATGAGCGCTGCCCTTCCCGCAGAATCAGAGTCGGACGAATTTGAAGATTTAAGCAAACTCTTCGATGACGATGATGATTTCATGGCTGCACCTGCGGAAGCGGAAGACCCCTTAGCGTGGCTGGAAGAAAGCGGCGTTGAAATCCTTGATGATGAACTTCCTAAGCCGCGCCCCGTTACCTCAGAGATGGAAGACCCCTTAGCATGGTTGCAAGGCAGCGGCGTTGAAATTCTGGACGACGAAACAGAGGCCAATTTTGATGCCTTCGGCGTAGATGATGATGGCGCACTGCAAGCGCAAGATGCCGCCGACCCAATGGCTTGGCTGCGTGGCAGCGGTGTTGAGGTGATGGCAGACACGATAGATGCAGAAGACGACCTCGAAAACGCTGCCGAAGCCGATCCTTTGGCGTGGTTACAAGCAAGCGGGGTACAAATCGTTGATGACACACCGCCTGTTCGCAAAACACAAACCCAAAACCAGCCAGTCGTACCCGCCCCGGTAGAAGAACCTTCGGCATGGCTGGAGGACGACACCCTTCTAGAAGAAATGATGCAGCTAGAGTCGCTTTCTACCGGAGAACTTTACGCGGTAGACGCAGATGACATGAAAGCAAATGTACCCGGTGAAGAAGCAGCCGCCGCGCTGGATGGGCAGGAAGATATGTCTGATAATGAGGATTTCGCAAGCTGGTTCGATGCCGATTCTGATGACTCCGATTCCGCAGACAGTGGGTTGGAATGGTTGGAAGAAGAAGCAGACGATTCAGAAACGTATCCCATCGCCGCCGACGCTTCCGAATCGTTCAACTTGTTTGATGATGACGAAGACGAAGCGCTGGATTGGATGCGCGAACCAGAATCAGAATTACCCGATCAGCAGCCCGTCATCAACCTCTTTGATGATGATGAGGAAGATGCCTTAGATTGGGGTAGTGAACTCGCGGCAGCACCCAGCAGCGATTCTCCGGCTTGGTTATCAGAATCCGGCGCGTTTGATGTGGAACCCGCTTTATTCGGCGAGTCCGATGACGAATTCGCGTGGGATACCGAAGCGGCTGAATCAGTCCCTACTGCTCAAGCGCAAGTGCCGGATTGGTTATCTTCTGTAAGCGAACTCGAAGGCGAACTCGGAACCGAAGACAACCTTGAAGAAGAGCCTGAGCCAGAACTGCTGCCAGACACCCCCTCATGGCTTTCCGCCGCCGCCCCAATTGCAGACGATGATCTCGAAATGGGCGGTGAAGCCACTGAAGAAGAATTCGCTTGGGCAAACGCACTCACCCTTGATGAAGAAGCCTCTGCCCTCGCCAGTGATGTCCCGGACTGGTTATCGGACGTTAATGTTGTCGCATCAGAAAAGCCTATTTCCGAACCTGAACCTGCCCTTTTCGGCGCTCTCGCCTCTGCTGACGATGAAGAAAGCGAACTCGATTGGGCGCAGTTTGAAGAAGACGACCAACCAGAAGAATTCGCTGTCGCTGAAGCTACCCCCTCATGGCTCTCCGACATGAACTTTGATGACGATGAGGAAGAATCCGAAGACCAACCCGCGCCCGAACCTGCCCTTTTCGGCGCTCTCGCCTCTGCTGACGATGAAGAAAGCGAACTCGATTGGGCGCAGTTTGAAGAAGACGACCAACCAGAGG
>Ga0163147_10008962_pt1 | contig 10962 bp, 5 predicted proteins | sample OliLakLV19MP6G1_FD_148597 | JGI IMG/M metagenome (GOLD analysis project Ga0163147, IMG submission 148597) | Freshwater microbial mat bacterial communities from Lake Vanda, McMurdo Dry Valleys, Antarctica- Oligotrophic Lake LV.19.MP6.G1 | ecosystem: Environmental > Aquatic > Freshwater > Lake >...
ATAAAAATGTGGGTAAAATAGTAAAATCCATAGTATAAACGAGTCGTCCAACTCTCGTTTGACGATAATTTTGCTATATGCAAAAATACGTTAAACTAATTGTTATCGCCAATAATAAAATAACAAAAAAATGAAAATAGAATAAATAAACCACAACCGTTCACCATTAAATTTGTAGGCACATGAACCGATTACTTAAAATCTTGTGGCCTTCCCGACCAAGAATGCCACCGGGCTGGTTGCAAAAACCGACCAAACTTCAACCCAATCCTTTCATCCTTAAAATTTTTCGTTATGAAAAATTCAAATTCCGACTTAAAATGGGGAATTCCCCTCATCCTTCTGGCTTTTTTGTTTTTGGTTGCCATTGGCAGCCAGAACCTCAACGCCCAGTCCTTTTGCCAAACCGTTGGTGGCGATGGTTCCGTTGGCATCATCAGCAACGGTTCGGGCTTTCCCGGCAATGTCAATGGCCCTCTTTTCCTAAGGATTTATGTGCATGCTGTTGGCCAGGATGACGGCAACGACGCACCCACAGCGGAACAAATAAGGGAATCCATCGCCATCCTCGAAGCAGATTTCGCTCTGCATAACATCTTCTTTGTCTGGGACTGCAACATCATCCCCATCAACAGCACCACACTTTACAGTGCTGGTGGGTTTTCAAACATATATTGCGACCTGTCGCAATACTCCAACCACCCCGACGGGATTGACATCTTCATTGGAGGCGATGGTGCGCCTTCGTATGGGGCAGCCACTAACATTCCAAGCAAGTCTTTCCTAATTAAAGGCTCTTGGGGCGGTGTAAACGGTGCATGTACCGGCATAGTGGAGTGGATAAATTCAAGGTCGCAGATAATGTCCCACGAAATGGGGCATTGTTTGGGTCTATGGCACACCCACCACGGTGAAGAAACAGGCGGCGGCAACAATTGCGACGGCAATCCTTGGGACCCGCAGGTGTGTAAAGAGTTCGTAAATGGCTCTAACGGTGCTACTTGTGGCGATTACGTAACGGATACACCTGCTGACCCAGGGCTGTTCCCATGCTTCCCCAATATTTACGACAACTGCATTTTTAACTGGTCGTGGACAGACCCGAACGGAGATGTGTACAACCCGGACGAGACATTGATAATGTCCTATACCCACGAAAAATGCATGACAGCGCATTCCACCAGACAAGGGGAACGGATGCGCCAAATGATACTGTCCTCCCCCATCCTCCAAGCCTGCATTGTCAACCCCGACTTTCTCGGCCACACCATTACCACGAATACCACTTGGACGACTGCCAACACGCCTAACAACGGCAACTTCCTGATTGAGAACGATTTGGTAATTGAGAGCGGCGCAACCCTGACCATCAACGCTGGCGTGACCGTTCATTTCGGGGAGCAAAGCCGCCTTACCATCAAGCCCAATGCAAGGCTCGTGCTGAACGGCACCCTCACTGGAATGGGATGCCGTGGCTACACATGGCAAGGGGTTAAGGTTTGGGGCAGTAGCCCTTCCCAATCGCAGTACGTTGTGGGAGGAGTTAGGGCGCAGGGGCGCATCGAATGTAAGGCTGGCTCTTTGATTGAAAACGCTAAAACAGGCATCCAACTGTACGGCCCGACCTATACCCTTGCTGGCGGACAAATCAGTTGCACAGGGGCGACCATCAAGAACTGTCCGATAGGGGTGGATTTTGCGCCCTATCAAAACTTTTGGCCTTTTTCAGTACCAGCAGGGCAACAAGGTCAGCCACGAAACTACGTCGGCTCTTTTAGTGGTACGACATTCTTGACGGACGACGACTACCCGCACGAAGAACCGTTCTTCTCCTTTGTCAAAATGGTGGGCGTGAACAGCATCAGCCTTTCCGGATGTTCGTACACAAATGCCAGAACGATAACGGGCGGCAGCATCGCCGATTGGGGCTACGGCATTTTTGCCAACGATGCGGGTTTCAGCGTACTCGCCACGGGCGTTGGCATCACTTATCCGCCAAGTTCCTACATTTTTTCGGGATTTAGTGGTCTGGGATATGGCATTTACACGGCTCGTATCGTCACAAACCGACCGTACACGGTGCGCCAAGCGAACTTTGAAAAGTGCTTCGTGGGCATCCGCAATAAAACGGTGACAGGTGGTACGCTCCTTTTCAACAATTTCAATCTGGGCGAACTGCCTTCCACCAACCCGACGGGCGACCAAGTCGGGGTGATATTCGAGACAGATGTTTCTGGTTTCAATTGTGAGGAGAACGACTTCAAAAACGGCGGTGGCAATGCAGAAACCACGATTGGCACAATCTGCATCAACACGGGCATCGCCAACAAGACCATTCGCCGCAACAATTTCAATGGACTGACTTTCGGAAACCTCGCAAACCAGACCAACGCCTCCAAATTGCCGCAAGACGGTATCCGGGGGCTGTACTACGACTGCAACAAAAACTTCGACGTGCTCGACAAAGACTTCTCTGTACCAGACGGAAGGATTAGGGCGAAGCAGGGGCTGGAAATTTTTGTACAAGGTCAGCCTTCAGCCTACAACGCAGCCGGAAACCGCTTTTCATACACGGGAATTGACTTCTCAAACTTGGGGGCGGCAATTGAGTATTTCTACAACCCAAATGGACAGAATCAAGAGCCATTGACTACTCAGGGCAATTTTACGAAAACTCTGGCACTACCCAACGATTGTCCAGTTACCTATTGCGAGCCACCATGTAAAACGAAAGAGGAGCGAGAAATCATCAAAACCGATTTCTATGGAAAACGGAGCGCATACCAATCTGTCAAATCCAGTTATATTGCCAATCCGACGGAGGAAAAAGCCCGTCAAATGGCCTATTACCAAAGGGCAATGGATGTGGACGCTTACATGGTAGTCGTCCACGAATTGTACGATACCATCAGTTTCAGTCCGGACACCCTGCGCACTTGGATTGCGAACATGGGCAGCCTCGAAGGCGATTTGTGGTTGGCTGACGAGCGGCTGGGTACTGGCAATTCTTCATCTGCCATCTCATTGCTCAATGCTACCATAGCCAAGTACCAATTGACGGGCGATGAACAAACGGATATTGACAATTACAAATCCATCATCAACATCCTGAACGGCAAGCCCTTCTATTCGCTGGACGAGGTCACGCTGCAATCTGTGAAAGGCTACCTCGCAGCAAATGGGTACGCAGAAGGCTGGGCTAAAAGCATTGTGACGCTTTATGGCGGGCATTTCCCGGCAGCGTACGTCAAGGATGGACATGGCGGCGAACGCTCCTCCGAAGGTGAAAAAGTGCAGAAGGCAGCGGGACAGCGGGAATTTGTAATGGCAAAACCCAATCCTGCAAGGGATTACATGGAATTTGCTGTTTCGCTTCCAAAAGATGTGTCGGACGTTTCCATCCACATCTTCGATGTGACTGGCAGGCAGGTCAAGGCGCAAACAGGGCTTTCGCCAACCGGCTTGTTTACATGGAAAACGGACGGCAACCCGGCTGGGGTGTATTTCTTCCGCTTGATTGCCGATGGCAAAATCTGGCAGAGCGGCAAAATAATCCTGAATAAGTAACCCTTTTTATTCACTTTCCCCACAGGCTGCCTTGGTAGCCTGTGGGGTTTTAATATTTATGCTATGAGGTGGATATTGATTTTTTCGTTTTCTATGTTTGGCTTTAATTCCTTTTCTCAGATAGGATTTAACAAAGCCTATGATTTTGGGCAGTTGGCGGCTGGTTTTGGCAGCCTTGAATTATCCGGGGATACAATTTTTGTTTATGGTACAGCCTTGGAGGAAGGTCAACCAGCGTTTGGGATGTTGTTTGCCCGCTTGGACACGAGCGGAAATTTGATTGACTATCAAATTTATAATGATAGCCTTAATGACGATTTCACAGTAGTATATCCCAATAGTTTCATCAGACAAAGTAATGGAAGCGGCTATGCAGGCGTGGGGCAGTTTTTTAACAGGGGAAATGGGTATTTTACCAAATTTGACAATTCCGGCTTGTTAACTTTTCTAAAAGAATTCCCTGACCCAGCATCAGAGGTTGATTTTTACAAGGAAATACAAGAATTGGCCGATGGCTTTTTAATACTTGGTGATAAGTACGATGCGATTGCTAATAAATTAGTGGTTTTTGTATTAAAAACCGACTTTGACGGGAATATCATTTGGGAAAAGAAATTCACCACTCTTGGCAGGCAGACCTTATTTGGTCAGGCATTGATTTTAAACGAAAACGAATATGTGATTGGTACTACCACAACGACCGTACAAGGTGTACCATTGCCACAAGTGACCAATACCAGCAAAATATTCGCCATTGACAGCCTTGGCAATATTAAATGGGAATGGCAAAGCCAACCATCCCTTGAAGAAGCAGGTGTTGGCCGTATTTTCAAAACACCGGAAGGAAACTGGGCATACATGAGCGGAAGGGGCTGGTATAATGCGACCTACAATGAAATTTCCCAACAGCCGAAATTTATTATCCGTGATGAGAACTTCAATTTGATTAAAGAAGACACATTTGGAGTGGCGGATAACCCTGTTAATGGGCTATATAATACCATTCAAATGAACGATGGCGGCTGGCTGGCAGTCGGTGTGAAGCCTGTAAATTACCCTATCCCTCCTGTGCCAATGTGGTACAATTCCTTTTCGGGCTGGATGGTGCGACTTGACAATCAAGGCGAACAAGTTTGGAGCAGGATAGATACTTCCTTTTGGAGCGTTGAGACTGGCTCTACCAACTACCTGTACGATGCGGTTGAATTGCCAAGCGGTAGCATCATCGCTTGCGGTTACAGCCGCACCTACGAGCCAGAAGGAAAAGACTGGGGGTGGTTGATAAAAGTGAACAAAGATGGTTGTGTAGATACGTTGAATTGTACCCCATTGAATACAACAATTATCCACCAGTTACAAAACGAAATAAATATTTATCCCAATCCGACGCAATCATTGATAAATATTAACAGTACGGAAATAGAACTGTGGGACAGGATAGAAGTAATCTCATCGGCTGGGAAAATAGTGAAGATATTATACAAAACAAGAGAAAATAAAATTGATTTAAGCGGCTTGGAAGATGGGGTATATTTTGTAAGATTAGTAAAATCAAACCAATCAGTAACCAAAAAAATAATAAAAAGGCGATAACTTTTAGGGCTTAACCGCTGACGGGGGGGAAGTTAGCACAAATCATCCCCTACCCACCAAGGCCCCCCGTTGGCGGTTGAGCCTTGTTGAACGGAGCCGGACTTCCAGCAGAATCCTTTTCGCTCCCCTTTTCACCCATCTTATGGGTTTTCAACCCGTTTTCAGTCCCCTTTGACAGCATCCGGCGCGCTCTTTTCGGCGCGTCGGATGCTGTTTTTTGAGCCGGCGTAGGTTGGGCGTTTCCCCTTCGCGGCTCTTGCCGGCCTTTTTGGGCAACCAGCGTCCCGACCGTGCCAAACAGAGGACACAGCAGTCGGTATTAGGGCGCGTTTTTTCAGTTGCTCAGGGGCGTCCAGTGCGGCATTGCGCCCGGCGGGGCGCGGGCCTGCGGCGGCACCAGGCCGATGCGGAGCATCGTGCCGGTTTTGCAGCAGGGACAAAGGTTCGGGTCGCGGCCTTGCCAAAGCCGTTGGAGTGCCGCTTGGCGCAGTTGCTTTTTGTCCTTTTTCGGCTTGGGTGCCTCGTTGGGGCGCAGGCTTCGCCAGCAGGCGGCCAGGGCTTTGGTCTTGACGGCGTTGCTCAGGATGCCGTAGTGCCGCATCCGCCGGAAGCCCTTGGGCCGAATGTGGAGGCAAAAACGCCGCAGGAACTCCCCGCCCTCCAGTGTCATTTCCTTGCGTTTGCCTGCTGCCCGGTAGTCCTTGTACGCAAAGCGGACGTGGGTATCCGTCACCTCCAGAATCCGGTGATTGGAGATGGCCGTTTTGTGCGTATAGCGACCCAGGTATTCGATCACCTGTTTGGGGCCACCGAAGGGCCGTTTGGCATACACCACCCAGGGCTTTTGGTACAGGCCATTGCGCCAGGCGCGGTAAGCAAGCGGGTGGTGGAACTGCCCTTCGCCAGGGGGCAGCACCAACAGGCCTGCTTCCAGTGCTCCGCCCACCTTTTTCATAAAGATGGCCCGGAACACCTTCGACAGGGCCTTCACCGGGTACAAAAACTGGTCGCCGCCGCCTTTGGTCTTTGTCCAGTGGCCCTCCTTAGTCAGTCCACCGCCCGGCACGATGGCATGCACGTGGGGGTGGAGCATCAGGTTCTGGCCCCAGGTATGCAGCACCATCGTCGCACCGCCTTTGGCACCCAGCCATTTGGGGTCGGCAGCGAACTTTTGCAGCGTCTCCCAGGCCGACTCGAAGAGCGCGTCGTACAGGAAGCGTGGATTGTGCAGGCACAGGCCGTTCCACTGTGCAGGCAGCGTGAACACGGCATGGTAGTACACCACTGGCAGCAGTTCCGCTTGCCGCGCCATGATCCAGCATTCCCGCTCCAAAGACTGGCACTTGGGGCAGTTCGAGTCCCGGCAACTGTTGTAGGAGATGCGCAGCGTCCCGCAGGTGTCGCAGGCATCCACGTGACCGCCCAGGGCTGCCGTGCGGCATTGCTCCAGTGCCGTCAACACCTTCTTTTGCCAGGCACCGATCTGCCCGCTGGTCCGCAAATCCGCCCCAAAACGCCCGATGATGTCCGCTACCTCCCATTTTGGGAGTACGCTCACCTCCGGTTGCGGCTCTTGCCACGCATAATGTCCAACGGCGTGTCGATGTCGCGCAGCGGAATGGCCGCGTAACGCAGGTAGAGCAGCGTGGTGCTCAGGTGGGCATGGCCCAATAACTGCTGCAAGCGAACCAAGGAACCCCCATTGTTGATGTAATGCACCGCAAAGGTGTGCCGAAGCGTGTGGGGATGCACGGCCTTCCGAACCGCTGTGCGCCGGTGCGCTTCCCGAACCATGTACTGCACGGATTTTACCGTGATCGGTTCGCCCGGCGTGTTGCCCTCAAAAAGATAGTCGGTCGGTTTTTCCAGCGCGTAAAATGGGCGCAAGGCATCCAAGACCGCCACGCCGTAGGGCACCACCCGGTGCTTGCCCCCCTTGCCGTAGCGCACGTACAGCACGGCGTTCTGCTTGTCAAAATCGCCCAGGCGAAGGTTGGCCACCTCCTGCGCCCGAAGACCCGTGTCGTACAAAAGATGCAGCACCGCCGACTGACGAGGGTAGTGGCAGGCGGAAAACAGTGCTTCCAACTCCGTCTGCGTGAGGACGTCCCCGATGCTTTTGCTCCGCCCAGGGTTGGGGATGTCCAGGCGGATTTTTTTGTCCTTGTACACTTCCCGGTACAGGTACAAAATCCCGAACACCCGCGTGTTCAGCGCCGAGGGGCTCATGTTCTTACGCTCCCGGTAGTCGTTCAGGTGCGCAATCACTTCTTCTTCCGTACATTTATCCGGTGTTTTTCCCAACGCTTCCATCAGGTCGCGAACGCCCCGTATGTAGGAAATGATGGTGCTTTTGGCATAGCCCGATAAGGCCATGCGCTCCCGCATCCGACTCAAGACTTCGGAATACGCCTCGCAAGAGGTTACAAATACGCTCTTCGAGGCAAAGTCGATCAACTTTTTTTTGGCATAGTTCGCTCAAAATTTATAGGTGAAATAATGATGCGAATCTATGCCTTTTTGTGGCTACCTTTGGGCAGCGTGTGCGCTTTGTATCGGGCGGAGCGGTTGCCGTAGGCTTAGTTCAACAACGCACTCAACGACCATGCCGCCCAAAGCCCAACCCGCAACCCCCACGCAGGGCGGCACGGCGTGAGTGCAACCGTTATCCCAAACTATAAAAGAAATATATGAGCCAAAAAGAACAATTGCGAAATTATCTCGCTCAGGGTAATGCCAAAAAAGTAATATCTGAATTATTGATATTGACAAAGGGAGATGCTGATTTGCGAAACGATGTCATTGCAATATCAGCAAGGCACGAAAAATATTTGAAAGAAAAATTTGCAAATATTGCTCACAGGCAGGAATTAGAAATAGAAAACAACAATATAAATGTTGCTTTGCTAAATATTATTGATAAAATTCGAGATAATAACGAACGGGCTGCAACTCTTTTTAGTGATTATCGCTACTACGTAATGACTTTATTTGGCGTTTTTATATTATTATTAGTGCTAAAATTATATTCCACTATATTTTATAATAAAGATACAACAGGTGTTACAGTTTTCGTAGTTGGACAGAGAGGATGCACAGATTTCATACTTAGGGAAAAAGGAAAAGTGATAATGCGTATTAATAGAACGGGAGAAACAAAATCAGAAGATATTTCAGATAAAGGTGAGGCTAAATTTTCAGGTTTGGCAATTGGGGAGAAAGTTACAATAGAAATCGACTTTTCCGAACCATACCGTTCTATAAACAAAGACACAATATATACAATTACTGGCAATGGAAGTATTTGCTTAATGGCTCAATTGGAAAATTTAGATAAAATTTTCGGCAGAGTTATTTATAATGAAATACCACTTAAAGAAGTTACTGTTTCAATTAACTCAATAGTATTTAGCCAAACTGATAGTTTAGGGGATTATACTCTTAATATCCCATTGGAATTTCAAAAGAAGCAGCAAGAAGTATATTTTTATAAAAAAGGTTTTATACTTGAAAAATTGGTAGCATACCCTCAAACTAAGACCCAACTAGATGTTTCACTAACAAAAAGTAATAATTAAATGAAAATCATACCAATTTTAATTTTCTCCTTTTTTTCTATTTGGGCAAGCATAATGGCTCAACAAAGCACTATTAGTGGCGTTGTAAGTATTCACAATAGTCAAATTGAAACGGGGACTCGCCAATATGTTCAACTTGCAACAGTTAAAGACTCATTGAATCGAGCGCAGCAAGTCTTAACATCAAAGGACGGCGGATTCAGTTTAACCTATATCAACGTACCTAATGGAACTTCTTTGCAAATGATTATTGCGAAAGAGGGGTTGAAAGTGGTAAATACAGATGAACTGAAAGCAGTACTTGGGCAATTAGATTTAGCCCGCATTTCAATGGCTACACCCCAAAAAATCAAAGAACTTAGCGAAAGTATTTACAATAAAGGTTATACCAATGCTTCAAGGAAATATTCGGCGGAAATTAAAGCAACAAAAGAACAGATAAATCATCTTGTACAATACGATAAGAATAATAGGCAAGAGATAGTACGATTGCAAGATAGATTAGTTCGATTGGAAAACCAAAGAGACCGTTTAGAAGACCAAATTGAAGAATTAACAAGAAGGTATGTTCAAATAAACCTTGATGATGCATCACCTTTATATGTAGATGCTTTTAACCTTTTTCAAGAAGGGAGAACAGAAGAAGCACTAAATATTATCAGTGGAACTTTAGAAAAATTAACAGTAAACTACTTTAGTAAAAAAAATCAAACTGATTTACTCGACAAAGAAGTAGTGCTGAGTAATAAAGAATTGGCGGAAGAAAGACCTAAATTAATCAAGTTGTGGCAATTAAAGGCAGATATATATACATATAATATACACCCGCAACTTGATAGCGCAGAATATTGCTATCAGAATCTTTTCCAACTTGATAGCAATAATTTAACAATCCTAAAAGATTATGGAATTTTTAAGTCAGAAATTCTTGATTTTGAATCGGCTATACGCATTAACAAAAAATTACTTTCTAAAAATCCAATGAAACAAGACTCCGCTGCGTATTTAAATGATTTGGGCAATTATTATAAATACATAGGCGTAGTCGATTCAGCATTGTTTTTTTATGGAGCCGCAATTAAGGCCTATGATGAATTATTTAAAAAAACAAATGATGAGTTATATTATTACCGCATAGGTTCATCATATAATAATGCTGGAGGGATTTTTAGCCGTATGGGTGAATATCAAAAAGCAAAACGGTGTTTTAGAAATAGCATTTCAATATACTTTAAATTAAAAAATGCTAATGATAGAATAATTGAAGAACTTGGCTTTACTTCCTTAAACCTCGGCACTATTCTGACTGCTCAAGATAGTATAGAGCCTGCTCTTAAATTTTTATCCAATGCAAAAATATTTTTTACTGATTTAGCGGCAAGAGATACTTCAAATTTTGATTATGTTTTTCAAATAGCAAACTCCTATGGCCTTATTGCTCAGGCTTACAGGGAAGCGGACTCATTATTGTTAAGTTTAAATAATTATATGAAATCCGACTCAATATTCAATAAAATATACAATAGGAACGCTTTTAAATATGGCTTTGAATATGGTAGGATGTTAATGGGGTTCTCCGTATTAATGAATAAATTTGAGAAAGAATACCATCAAAAGATATTAATTGACTCGTTGCCATATAGCGAGCATTTGATGATTAAAGCAATTTCTATTTTTCAAAAAATCACAAATGCCTATCCACGGCAATTTGCATCTGAATATAGTCAGATACTTAGGAATGCCTCTGATTTATTTTTCCAGAATGAAAAATATAAAGATGCGTTGCGTTATTCAGAAGAAGGGATACAATTGATAGAGGGTTTGTATGTAAAAACTAAGCAAGATTCGATAAACTTAGCAATTGAATATTCAAAATTTAGTTTCTTGCAATATAAGATAAATAAAAATTATCATGATGCAGTTTTATTATTAGAAAAGAGTTTTGCGATTTTGGATTCTTTATCTGTCAAGGATCCCAAGCATCAATCAGAAAAATTTTCTTTATTTGAGCAATATACTTGGTTTTTGATTTTGGACGGACAATTTTCAAAGGCAGAATTTTACTCAAGAAAAAATATCGAAGTGAACCCAAACAAATTTTATTCGCTATCTAATCTTGGTCATGCACTTTTGCTCCAAAAGAAATTTGAAGAAGCAAAAGCAATATTCAGCAATTTATATTTATTAAATAACGAGCAATTTGCTTCCATAAAAAGCGATATTT
>Ga0163147_10008964_pt1 | contig 10960 bp, 21 predicted proteins | sample OliLakLV19MP6G1_FD_148597 | JGI IMG/M metagenome (GOLD analysis project Ga0163147, IMG submission 148597) | Freshwater microbial mat bacterial communities from Lake Vanda, McMurdo Dry Valleys, Antarctica- Oligotrophic Lake LV.19.MP6.G1 | ecosystem: Environmental > Aquatic > Freshwater > Lake >...
ACAACCCGCATCGGCGGCACTCGGCGCTGGGCAATCCATCGCCCAACCGCTACGAGCAGGTCATGTCACCGGCGGCTTGATTCCCAAGTCGCCACCCGTCCACCAAAGCGGGTGAACTCCAACTCCAGCCATCCAGCGTGCCTTTGGAAGCGGAAGCGGCACGCTGGTCAGTTGTATCCCGGGCATCTTGGCCTACTACGAAGGGGAAGAGCCCGGTGACCGCTGGATACTAAGTCACCAAGGGATCAGACAATTCTCTAAGGCCGGCCGACGGTGACCGACAGGTCACAAGCAAAGGAGGGCACCCATCCGTGGGTGCCCTTTTCGTTTCAGCCGCGCCCGTAGTACCGAGCCGCTTAGCTGGCGGCCCTGGTGCGACCGCGCGTGGCGAGGAGGGCGTCGACCACTTTGAGCACAGCACGCTGGTCGGCGGGTGGGAGGGCTTCGACCTGCTGGAGGCGCTTGAGAAGGCGCGCCGTCTTCGGAGGAGTCTTTTCCATGGGCGCCTTGAGGCCCATCAGCTCGTCGAGGGAGCAGCGGAGCGCCTTCGCAAGGTCCACGAGCAAAGCGCCGGGGGGCTGAGGACTCTCGTTTTCGTAGTAGGTGATGACCCGCTTGGAGACGTCCACCAGCGTGCCGAGCTCCGCTTGGGTCAGGCCTCGCTGCTGCCGCACCTGGGCGAGCCGGGTGCCGACGCTCGGGATGGTCTGGTTCCACCGCCCTCCGTCCCCCCTCACGCTCGTTCGGTGCCCTAAGCTCTGAGCGCCAGGAATGCCGCCTCGTCCTGCGCCGCGAATTGCCGGATTGCCTCCACTCGGTTCCTGAGAAGGGCGATCAATTCGGCGTTCCCGCAGTTTCCAATCCCGAGCCAGACGACCTTGGGCGGCGCTCCCCGCAGGACGCTGAGCCGAAGGAAGTCCTCGTCCCGCGTGAGGAGGATGCACCCATGTTCCCGCGCCAGTGCCCACACCTCGGCGTCCGGGCGACCGTCCCGGCCGAGCCGTCGAACGTGAAGGGATTGGGGGAACAGGTCGGCCAGCGCGGGGAGGAGGGCTTCAGAGAGGTTTTCGTCCAGGAGGAGCCGCACACCCGCCTCAGGCCGCAGGGACGGTCATGGTCCGCCGCTCCCGTTCCGCCGCGTACGCCAGGCAGGCCAGGACATCCTCATGGACCAGCTGGGGGAACGCCCGCAGGAGTTCCGCCTCCAACATTCCACCAGCCAGATATCCAAGGACATCCCCGACGGTCAGGCGTGTATCCCGCACACAGGGCTTACCAAAGCGGATCACAGGGTCAACGACGATGCGCTCGAGGAGGCTCATGCCCTATTCTAGGGCTCCCGGGAGGGTGAGGCAACTCCCTGCCAGCCGGAGCGCTCCTTGTGGAGCGTCCGAACCGCAGTAGGATGGAGGCGCTGGATCCTGCTCACCCAGGATCCCATCGGGCTCGCGGGCGGGGTCAATCTGTATGCGTATGCGGGGAATAATCCGATCGCGTTCAGTGACCCGTTTGGATTGTGTGATCCGAAACCCTTTTGCTGGGCGCAGGAAGCAGCCGACTATTGGGCGGGCCAAGCTAACAGCAGTACCGGCATTGCTAGTGCCGGCGCAAACCTCGCAGGCGGGCTCGCCACCCTGGTCGCGGATGAAGAGACCGCAGCACTCACAGCTGGAGTCCTCCTTACTGCGCTCGGAGTAAGCGGGGCGATAGAGGCGGCCGCGGCGGGGCAAGATGAAACCGGCACCGCTCCAGCCTGCGCATGCACAGGTGGCGAGACTCCTGCGACAGCACGAGGGCGTGACGCTCACAAGAACTACAACCCAGGGTCCGGCTACCAGAAGGAAGTCACGTTACCGAGTGGCAGACGGGCTGACGCGGTGAATCCGACGACTCGCGATGTCCGGGAGCTGAAGCCAAACAACCCTCGGGGGATTCGGCGGGGCCAGCGTCAGGTCGAGGGATATCGCAAAGAACTCGAAGAGCCGACCGGACAGCCTTGGACTGGCGGCGTCGATACCTATGAGCCTTGAGCCCATGACCAATCCAATCGAGAGCGCAGTGGCTGAGGCCTTCAAGAGGGCCAGCTTCGCAAAGAAGTCGGATACTTGGTACCGCGAAGCATCTGAGGCCGTCCTGCTCGCGAATCTGCAGAAGTCGCAGTTTGGAGGACAGTATTTCCTCAATCTGGCGGTGTGGGTGAAGGCTTTGGGAGAGGCCAAGTGGCCAAAAGAGCATCAGGCTCACGTGCGCCTGCGGGCGGATTCCTTCATGCGGAGCTTTCCTACGGAGCTCTTCGATTTAGAGAAATCGGCTGGTACGCTCGAGAAGCGACAGCGCAGGATTGAAGAGGTGCTTTCGCAGGAAGTCTTGCCGCTCTTCCTGACCCTCGGGACATCAGAGGGTCTCGGCGATGCTCTGAGGGGCGGGCGTCTCGCGGGGGCTCTAATTCACAAAGGCGTCCGGGATCTCTTGCCGGCGCGGTGAGAACGGGAAAGTCTGTGCGGATTTTTCTGGGGCGCCCCCAGGGGGCGCCCTTCGTTTTTGCGTGCTATGACTGGCCCAGCGGCGGGCCTGGTGGGTGAGGATGAGGGCATCGAGGAGCTTCAGGACGGTCCGCTGGTCGGCTGCGGGGAGGTCGGTGATCTTCGGCAGGCGCTTGAGGAGGCGGGCCGCTTTAGGCGTCTGCTTCTCCTGGACCGGCTTGAGCCCGGGGAGCTCGTCGGCGGACGGGGGCTCTGTCAGTAGTGATACCGCGCCTGAAGGAAATCGATCTGGTCCTCCCGGACCAAATAGACCACCCGGTGTTCCTGGGTCAGTCGCCGGGACCAGACATTGGCCCCGAGGTGCTTGAGGCCTTCCGGCTTGCCGAGGCCAGTGAAGGGGTCGCGTACGACGGCCTCGACCAGATCCAGGCACCGCAGGGCCACGCGTCGGTCGGTCTCCACCCAGAATCGCAAGTCCTCGCGAAACTCTTTATGGAAAACGGACCGACGGGCTGATCGAGCGCCGCTCGCCTCAGTCGGCGGGCTCAAGCCCATACTCACGGCGCAGGGCCGCGACCGTACTCGGGGCGTGCCGGTCACCCACGGCGCGCTGGAGGGCGGTGAGGAGACGGCGCGCGTTGGCCGGGGAGCGGAGCAGATGAGCCGTCTCGAGGATGCTACCGAGTTCGGCCGCCGAAATAAGGGCGAGGTCCTCGTGGCCTCGGCGGTTGATGATCACGACCTCGCCATTTTCCTCGACCTCCCGCCACAAGGCGGCGAGGGTTTCGCGAGCATTGGAATAAGTGGTCTGAATCGGCATGCGCGCCTCATAGAGTTGTACAGCATTACTGTACAACAATTATCCGGGAAAGGCAAGAGGTGTCCGGGGACGTGGCTCGGTCGGGGCTGACGGGCTATGATCCGACTCGACGGACCTTGCTCACCCAGGATCCGATCGGGCTGGCGGGCGGGGTCAACCTCTACAGTTACGCTGGCAATAATCCGATCAGCTTTAGTGATCCGTTTGGGCTGTGCCCGAAGTGGTTGTCAGGTGGCTATGATGCCGACTGTGATTTCGATGACGACGGGAAGAACTCCGCAAGCGAAAAAGCGGCATTCAATTCGGTTCACGCTGGGAGCAAAGCTGCGAGTATTGCGTGGGACGCACTCGGCGTCTTCAACGCTGCAGCTGAGGATGAGCGTGGAGCGGTGCTCGTTGCTGCGCTCGCTGGTGGACCAAAGAATATCGCCGGGTCAGTCGGGAACAAGCCACTGCTCGGGCGCAATCCGGTGCAAGGGAGCGGGAGTAACCCGCGCATCAACACGAACCTCCCAGGCGGTCGCGCCGCGGGGAAAAGCATCTTCCGGAATGCTGCCCAAGGGCAGACCGTGACCCAGACGCAGCTTGGGAACGGGGGTGTGCGCCGAACACTGCCAGATGGGACGCAAATTCGAATGAACCCCGACGGAAGTACTCGCCTCGACCTACCAGGCCGGGGACCGACTGGGAGCGAGACGGTTCACATCGCCCCATGAGTTCCGACCGGATAGGGAGGCAAGTGGTGAGTCATCTCGACGTGCTCATGCCGACCGCGGATCGGCTCGCCCTTGAGAATCTTGCACGAGACACCTGGCAATCAATTGAATTGATTGGGGGCCAACGGGCGGCCAATCTGCTTCAGGTCAGGGTGTCCGGTGTGCTCATCCGCGGACATCGGGATTGGCTGGTCCAAGTGGTCCCAGTCGATGTGGCGCCGATGGTTGAAGTGTTTCGGTTGGGGGTTCGAGAACACTTTCAGAGGTCCCTACAAGCCCCACACTTCGTAGACTCTGCCATCCTCGATGCTGGCGAGCTTCTAGCAGCATTCGTCGGCGGACGTCGACAATTGCTGCTGGGAACACGGGTACATTCATCACCCGACTGGGAGCGACTTGGGATTCCCAACCTCTGGGTTGAAGACGTGCTGGTGTTCAAGGAGCCATCCGGCCAGAGAGCGGTACTAACACCAGATCCGGAACAACCAGGGGGTCTGCTAGTCACCCGAACGGTGTCATCCCTCAGCGATGAGGCGCTGCCGGTGGAACGTCTGTTGGTGGTCTAGGAGCCAAGCCCTATTCTAGGTCGAGCCCGGTCAAGGCGGCGGGGCTCTTACTTTCGCTCTCAGGAGGGCGTAGCTGGCGGAGGGCGTGGTGAGCGCGGATGAGGGCGCCGAAGACAGTCTTGGCGGTTTGTCTCTCGTTTGTGGAGTGGGCGGTGAAGGTCTCGAACAGGGACCGGAACTCCTCATCGGGGCCGCGCTCGTCCTGCTCGAAGACGAGGGAATCGGCGCTGACCCGGAGGGCCCGGGCGCGCCGCGCCGCGCAGCGAGCCGCACACCGAACCCCTCCGTAGTCTTCGACCGCACCTTCATCGCAGGCCCTTCCGGCTGGAATCCTTCCTGCACTTCGAGCATCGCTGAACCCTCCCACGATAAGGCCCGTTGTGAAGACCGGCGAGACGGCCCCGCTGCGCGCTGAGGCTCGCGAGGCATGGGGGCAAGGTCATCCGCAGAGTTGGCCTTGGCGTACCATATCCAAATAGATATATTGCCTCATGGCCCTCAAGCCTTTGCGCTGGCTCGGCGCTTCCCAGGCCGCAGTCCGCCGCTTTCCGCCGGATGCGCGCAGGGACACAGGCTACCAGCTCTGGCGGGTCCAGGATGGGCAGGAGCCAAGCGACTGGAAGCCCATGCCGGGTGTCGGTCCCGGGGTCCGGGAGGTGCGGGTGCACGTGGACGGCGAGTTCCGGGTGCTCTACCTGGCAACACGGTCGGAGGCGGTGTACGTGCTCCACGCTTTTGCGAAGAAGGCACAGCAGACGCGGAAGCTCGATTTGGACGTCGCGCGCGCCCGGCTCAAGGAGCTCGGGCGGAACCGGACGGACGACTAGGAGGCACCAATGGCGATCAAGATCACGAAGGGCTCGGGCAATGTGTTTCGCGACCTTGGCTTTTCCCCCGCCGAGGCCGAGCACCTTCGCGTCCGGGCGGAACTTATGATGGCCCTGGAGAAGTTGATGGCACGCCGGAAGCTCACCCAGGTCCAGGCGGCGAAGCTGTTTGGTGTCAGCCAGCCCCGGGTGAGTGACCTCATCCGTGGGCGACTCCACCGCTTCAGCATTGATGCGCTGGTCGAAATGCTGGCCCGCGCGGGGGTAAAGGTCCATTTCACCATGGAACGAGGAGCCCGGGTGGCCTGAGCTGGAGGTCGCCGCCGGGTCGTTGGTCCTCGGTGAGAGCCCTGCACGTATGATCCTGGTCAGGGTTCGTTCCTCACCCAGGATCCCCTCGGGCTCGCCGGCGGGGTCAATCTCTACGCCTACGCCGGCAATAATCCCGTCGCTTTCGACGACCCCTACGGCCTGTGTCCGTGGTGCGCCGGGGCAATCACGGGTGTCGCCACTGGCTTCGTAATCGCGAAGCTCACTGGCGCCGAGTATGGCTGGAAGCAAGCTGCCGTTGATGCAACTTTGGGTGCAGTGGGAGCGGGGCTCGCCTCTAAACTGAACACGCTCAGAAAAGTGGCTCAGGGCGGTGTTGCCGCCGCTGAAGCAGCAGCAGAGCGAAGTGTGATCAGCGGGGCACAGACAGCGATGGAACGCCAGTTTGCCCGGGATGGGGTGCGTTCGCTCCAAAGTACGGTTCGTAACCTGACGAAGAACATTGCGGAGCACGAAGCGCTCATGGCCGAGTATCGTGCAGCTGGCGGCAACGTAGCTTCGATGGAAAAGGAAGTCAGAGCTTGGCGTGAAACCATCAAAGCCGCTGAGAAGATATTGGAGGCGAACCCATGACGGCGAAGTCCGATGACCTCACTGAACTGGAAACGTTGGTGAAGCAGCTGAGCGCTGCTCCCAAACTCATCGAACTAGGTAAGCCACTAGGTCCCGAAGGCACCGACGAGCTCGCAACCGAGCTGGCCGCTGGCCTCATGGATGTTCGCCGGTCGAGCGATCGCATCTTCAGGGAGTTGCTGCCTCGTCTCCACGAATTGCAACCAACGGACGAAGACTTTGCGGACGTGCTACATGCTATTGGTGAAGAGTATCGGCACATCTACTACCACCTTCGTCACACCAGGTTTTATGACTATGTCGTCCCCGATCTCTAGTGTGCCTGAGGGGAAACGTGGCAGTTCGATGCTCGGAGGGCGCTCTTGTCGGGCGCCCTCTCTTGCTTTCCCAAGGCTTCTTCCCGCAGCTGCTCGCGGCGGCCGCATGCCCCCCCCCCCCCCCCCGCCCGAGGGGATCCTGGGTGAGCAAGTTCCGATTCAGCCGATTATGGCCTCACCTCATTGACGTCAGCGCCAGGGCACGGTCGAAAGTCCTGACACCACCGCGAAGTGGGAATCTCGGGTGACCAGAGTGAGGCTGTGCTCCAAGGCCAGCGCCGCAATCCAGATATCGTTCTCTGGAATGGGCGTGCCACTGGCCCGCAGTTGGGCTTTGATTTCACCGTACCGGCGCGCGGTCTCGGGGCCGCACGGCAATACGGCCGAGCTGGTGCTCAGACGGTCGATCACTTGGGAATTGTCTGCGGAACGGGCGGACTTTCGGGCGCCGTAGTACAGCTCGCCCAAGGCGATTGCGGGCACGAACACTGCTGCCGCGATTGTCATCTCCCCGGCGACTGCTGCCTCACCGGCGATGAGCGCGATCAGGATGTTGGAGTCGAGGAGGTACCTACCACCCGGTGGCATCGATGCGCTCGCAGTCCGCTTCGATGACGGAGGCAATCAGACGGAGGTCATCGGGCGGAATGGACCCGGCCAGGGCCAGGAGTGCTTCATGGCCGGCCGCATGTTCCAGCGCCCGGACATAGGCCAATGCCCGCTCCTGTTCCGGGAGCGGGAGGCGACGAACTCGGGCGGCGAGATCATCTGGAAGGGAAGTGGTCATGAGGCCTCCTGGCTGGCAGGAATATACTCGGTTCGGTGGCGGCAACCTCGCCCAGAAGGCCCTGCCCGAGCTCATGGACCTCTCCCCCATCCAGATCCACCGCTACGATGCCGGCACTGCCCAGCCCTCCCTCTTGGGTCTCCGCAAGCTCGCCCGCGCCCTCCGGGTCTCCGCCGACTCCCTAGTCTTCGAGCACGACGCGCGCGGCCCCGATGAGGAGTTCCGGCTCCAGTTCGAGGCCGTCACCGCCTTCTCCAAAGACGAGAAGAAAGCCGCCAAGACCCTCCTCGACGCCCTCATCCTCACCCACCAGGCCCGCCGCTGGGCCTCCGCCTCCTGACGCCAGGAAAAGGAAAAGCCCGGCCGCGGGGGACCGGGCTTAAGGCGAGCACTGCGCACTCCCTGGCGCACCAGGATCCCTCCATCAAGCGAGGAGGATTGGAGGTCTCTCTACAGCGCGCGCCAGTCCACCAGTTCGACAGAGCGCGCTGATGCAACCGTCCCCGGCCCCACGTTGGCAAGTCGTTGAGGACCACGCTCGATCACCTCAACGACGTCATAAATCACTTCCGATGGTTCATCTGTGTCGACCTGTACAATCTTCGCGTGTACCACGTGCCCGTCCACGAAGCGGAGCTCCACTGGTTTGCCAGAGAGCGCGCGCAACTCGCTGAAGTCCCTCATCCCCTCTCCTTATGGAACGACGACATGAACATTCGATACTTCTTCGCCCGCCGCATTCCTCCGGACAAGATTCGCCGCGTCTTTCCCCGCGTTCGGCCCCGTGGTCTTTGGTTGGGGTGCTCGATAGACGCGCTGTCCATTCCCGCTGATCCTACCACTTACCGACCCAGCCCCGTGCTGCGAGTATATGGGGCGTGATCCTCGCGAAGCCGTCCAGAGCCTCCCTGCGACACGAGCCTCAGTTGCGCTGCCCATTTGAACGGCTGTGTTTCCGGTTCGGGTGGCGGCAGCGTGCAGGGCCTTCCCAACTCGGCCGGTGGCGGCAGCCGCAGGAGACGCCACGGCAATGCCAGCTGCTAGCCCTGTCACCTGTCCCGCTGTGTAGACCCCGCTCTCCTTATCAACTGCTCCGTTCGCGTCGATTGCATCACGGACAACGTCGGTCAATCCGAATGTGACGGCGTCGCCGAAACCGGCAGCGAAGTTTGCCGCGTGACACAACCATTCCGGAGGGCACAGCCCAAACGGATCGCTGAAACTGATCGGATTATTCCCCGCATACGCATACAGATTCACCCCGCCGGCGAGCCCGAGGGGATCTTGGGTGAGCAAGCACCCGGTAGCCCTCCATCGTACCGACACCCGCCGCTAACTCGCTGCGCTTTTTCTTTTTAGCTGCCCCCGGTCAGCTGCTTGCATCATAACTTATGCGTTTTGGCCCTAGACGCGAGTTTCGAGGCCGACTCGCCGGCCGCCCCAACACCCCCGCATCAGCTGCAGGGCGCAGCCCTGTCAGCTGCATGCGTCAGTTGGGCGGCGGGTTTATTGAGATGGTGGGTCAGCGGCTAGTAGTTCAGCAGCTAAAGAAGACATGCGCGTGTGGCGGAGTCATGACGAGAGAGCGTTAGCCGCTTGTAGGTCAGCAGCTAAAGAAGACACGCGCGCGGAAGCAGCCAGCACGCCCGGCTCGGCCGGATGGGTCCGTTGGTGCACCCGCTTGAGCGTCCCGATCGCCACGTGGGTGTAGCGCGCGGTGGTCGAGAGATGGGCGTGGCCCAGGATCTCCTGGACATGGCGGACGTCGGCCCCGTGCTCCAGCAGCAGCGTGGCCATGGTGTGGCGGAAGACGTGGCAGCTCCCCTGCTTGCCCAGGCTCGCGGCGCTGACGTAGTGGTGCACCCGTTCCGTCAGGCGGTTGGGGCGGAGGGCGCGGCCCCGCCGGGTGAGGAAGAGGATCCCCGGATCGGGCGGCACCACGAGCCGCGGCCGGGCGTCATCGAGGTAGCGGTCGATCCACTGCACCGCCCGGGTGCCGATCGGGACGACCCGATCGCGCTGGCCCTTCCCCTCGCGGACGAGGAGGACGCCCCGCTCCGGATCGAGATCGGTGAGGCTCAGCTGAATCGCCTCCAGCCGCCGGATGCCGGTGGAGTAGAGCGTCTCGAGCAGCGCCCGGTCCCGGAGCCCCAAGGGCTGGGTGACGTCGCACTGGGCCAGCACCCGCTCCACCTCCGCCACCGAGAGCACCGTCCGCGGCAGCCGCTGCGGCCGCTTGGGGAGGAGGAGCTCCTGGGCGGGGTTGTGGCGGAGGAGATGGGTCCGGGTACACCACCGGAGGAAGCCCTTGAGCGCGATGAGCTGCTCCGCCTGGGTGCCCCAGCTCCGCCGCCGGCCGTCCGGCCGCCGCTCCCCACTCAGCGCCTGCTGGTACTGCTCCAGCACCGCCAGCGAGAGCTGGCGGGGCGTGGTGAGCCCGCGCGCGCTGGCCCACGCGAGGAAGTGGCGCAGGCTGGTGCGCCGACTCCGCACGGTGGAGGCGGCGTAGTTGGTGGCGGTGAGCCCGGCGAGATGGGTCGCGATCAGCGCGGCCAGAGAGTGCGGATCAGCCGCCGCTGCGGGCGGAGTCGCGCTGACGGGCCGGGTCACGGTACGAGTACGACCGGGGCCGGCTCGGACGCCGACCGGTACCGTGCCTCCGCCCACTCCGACCCCTCGCGGCCTAACGTGTCCGTGGCCTTGGGCTTGGCGCCATTCCGCGCGGTCCGGCCACCCCCCGACCGGGGGCCGACCACCCCCCGACCGACGACCTCTGAGTCCGGCCCGGCCGCACCATACGTGGACCTTTCAGCCTCCGCCGGCAGCTCCACCAGCTCGTACACCACGCCCAGCCCCCGCGGTGAGCGATGCATCACCAGCTCCTCCAGCTCCACCAGGCGGTGCAGATGCAGCTTCATCTGGGTGGCGCCCAGGCCGGTGGCGGCCCGCGCCTCCCGGGCGCTGAAGCGCAAGCTCATCGGGCTCACCCGCCGCGCGGCACTCTCCCGGGCCACCCACTCGCGGAGGAGTTCGAGACAGCGCCGGGTCTGCGGCGGCAGCTCATCCCGGCTCCGTGCCAGCACCTCCCCCGCCAGCCGCTCGGCCAGCGCGAGATCGTGCTCGGTCACTTCGATGTAGCGCAGCACCTGGCCCTCACGCGACGCCGTCTTGGCCTCGCGCTGGTGCTGGTGCAGCAAGGCGATGGCATCGATCAGCGTGAGATACTTCTCATGATCGCGCCGCGCCCGGGTGCGCGCATCGCCAAACTGGAGCTGGGGCGCAAAGGGATTCACCACGGCCACCGCCTCGAGCAAGCGCTGGGCGTTCTGCCAGCGGCGGAGCACCGCGGCCCGCTCGGAGCGCGCCAGCAGCCCCTCCAGCGTCCGCGCCTGACGCTGCCGCTGGTGGATCGCCCGGGTCTGCGCGGCACTCTCATCCACCGTCAGCACCAGGGCCCGGTTGGCCAGCTCCTCATCCAGCGTGAGCGCCGTGGTGGTGAGCATGAGCTGCACCGGGCCTTCGACCCGGTAGGTGTGGGTCA
>Ga0163147_10008968_pt1 | contig 10959 bp, 9 predicted proteins | sample OliLakLV19MP6G1_FD_148597 | JGI IMG/M metagenome (GOLD analysis project Ga0163147, IMG submission 148597) | Freshwater microbial mat bacterial communities from Lake Vanda, McMurdo Dry Valleys, Antarctica- Oligotrophic Lake LV.19.MP6.G1 | ecosystem: Environmental > Aquatic > Freshwater > Lake >...
TCGCTGCCCGCGCCCGCGAAGCCGCTGACGTTTTTGGCCGATGGAGCGAAGCCCGCGCCGCCACTCTCGGCCGTGCAGACCGGCGACTCCGGAGGCCTGTGGGCGCTGCGCGTCACGACGTTCGAGGAACGCTTCGCACTTGAGTTCGCGGGCCCGGGCCCGATTCCCATCGCGGGCTCGACTGGTGATGCGATCATCGTCGACTCGACCGGCGCCGTCGTGCGCGCGGAGCTGAGCGGCCGCCGGCTCGCCAGCAGCACGCTGTCGCCGAATCCTGCGGAGTGGCCGCATGTGAGCGCAGCGCAGATGGCCGAAGCGCTGAAGGCGGTCGGGCAGACGATCAATGAATCGATTTTGCGCACGACGCTGCACTTCCGCAGCCCGCGGAAGGGCACTCCGGGATCGCGCGGCATGTTCGGCTCGGACGACTCGCAGGTCGCGACCGAACTTGAGGCGCTCTCAGTGGTGCTCGCGGACGGGAACATCCTGGTGATCGCATCGATTCCGCCAGCCGTGACGGCCCGGCTGGAGCGCATCGAAGTGACGGACGCGTCGAACACATCGCACGAGGCGGAGTTCGTCGCCACACTCCGCGACTGGGGCGCGTTGATCGCCAAGCCGAAGGATCCGATCAGCACCGGTATCGCACTGTCGACGAGCGATCTGTCCGAGCTGCGCAACCGGCTGCTGCTGGCGTCATCCGTCCGTGTGATCGGCCGCAATCGCGTGAGTGATCCGATGCACCTCCGTTTGGGCGCGTTCGAGCCCGGCTGGAAGGGGATCCGGTTTCCCACTGGCCTGTCCGAGGAGGACACCGCATTCATCTTCGCGCCTGACAACACGCTCGCGGCGCTTCCAATCGCGAAGCGCGAGCAGCCGGGCGGACGTGATCGCTTTCGGGGCGGCCCCGATGGTGGCATCAACGCGACGCCTGCGTCCGTCATCGCGGCGACACTTGCGACACTTGCGACGCTTGACGAGGCGAAGGATCCGACCAACATTCCGCTGACGGAAGATGAGGAGTCGCGGTCAGGCTGGCTCGGCGTCCTCATGCAGCCGCTTGAAGCGGAACTGGCCCGCGCCAACGGAATGGCCGAAGTGTCGCGCGACGGCGAGTTCGGCGGACTCGTCACGTTCGTGTACCCCGACTCCCCTGCCGCCAAGGCGGACATTCAACCCGGTGACATCCTGCTCACTGTCACGACGCCGCGCCGTGATCGACCGATGGAGATTGCTGTAGGTCGTGACGACCTCGGCTACATGGGCGTCTTTCCGTGGGAGCGCCTCGACGAACTCCCCGAGGAGTACTACGACCAGATCCCTGCGCCTTGGCCCCCGATCGGAGACACGCTCAACACGACACTGACGGAACTCGGCATCGGGTCGACGTATTCGCTCGAGTTCGGCCGCGACGGCGAGACCGTTACCAAGGCGCTCACCGTCGAGCAGAGTCCGCCGCACTACGGCAATGCGCCGAAGTTCGAAGCGAAGGCCATGGGCATGACCGTGCGCGATCTGACGCTTGAAGTGCGCCAGTACCTCAACTTGGGGCCGGACGCACCGGGCGTCGTTGTCTCGAAGCTCGAGCCAGGTCAGCGGGCCAGCGTCGCCGGCATGCGACCGTTCGAAATCATCACGCAGGTCGACGACCAGCCGATCACCAACGCCGAAGAGTTCGGCAAGGCGATCGAAGGCAAGACCGACATGAAGTTCGCGGTGAAGCGAGCGCAGAAGGAGCGCGTGGTGAAGGTGTCGGTGGAGAAGGGCGCAGGCGATACAGCTGCGCAGCCGACGGAGAAGCCTGCTGAGTGACGGCTGCCCGCTGATGGAGCCAGCATTTTCGGACCTCACGCGTCGTTCTTTCGCTGCAACGTCATTGAATGGGCTCCGTGAACGTGCGAGCATTGCGCGATGCACATCGCTCGTGGGTTCATCATGGTCGGCGCCACTGGACTCGTCGCAGCAACATCCGCCGCGAGCCCCACAACCCAACTCGTCGGCCACTGGACATTCGATGATGCGCGCGGACAGATCGCGCACGACAGCTCCGGCTACGGCAATCACGGGGCGGTGACAGGAGCGATCTGGACGCGCGGGATCGCGGGTGGCGCGTTGCACTCCGACGGCATTGACGACTTCGTCAACTGCGGCAATGCAGCGGTGCTCAATCCTGTTGCGGCGATCACGGTGTCTGCGTGGTACCGCCCCACCGTTCCATCTCGGCGTCACGGGCGATCTCTACGGATCGCAGCCTGCGAGTTTCGGTTTTCAGGCCGCGAACGGAAGCAGCGGCGGTTCCGCGCAGACGTGGACGGTCGGCGAGTGGCATCTCGTCACGGGAACGTATGACGGCGTTTTCATTCGAACGTATGTCAACGATTGCAGCGGCGGCGTTGACGCGAGTGATCTTGCGGTGCTGCTGGGTGGGTGGGGAGGCGGCTAACGGCAGGCACCGGTTCGCTCGCGCGTGCAGACCGCGCGCCTCGCGGCGACGTGCGCGATCAGCGCGCAAAGTACTCCGACAATGAATGGAATGCCGACCGTCACATGCCATGGATCGATCGCCCAAGGGGCGCGGCTTCGGTCGTATGCCGGCATCGCTGGAAGCGGCGCGGGACCTGACGGCGCGGGAGTAGGCCAGTAGTCCTGCGCAAACATCAAGACTGCCGCGACGAGGTCGTTGAGCGGATTTTGCGACGAGTCAATCGCAAACTCTGCGGTGAGCGCATGAACATCCTCCTCCAGAACGTTCACGCCCGCGAGCGAACGGATGTCGCGCGTCAAGAGCAGCGGCCGCGACTCGATGGCTGACTGGCGATCGGGATCACTGACGGAAGCGCGGTCCGTCGGTGTCTCGCGCTGTGTCGAGATCGAGCCGTCCAACCGGAACTCAAGCGCGATGTCCGAAGGAACCAGCGGCGCTGGCAGCAAGAAGGACGCAGAGGTCTTGACCCTGCTGTTGATGAGATACGTCCAGGAGAAGGGAGAGCTTCGTGATTCGCCGGCGGTGTCGGTGCTAGTGATCACGCGGCTGGCGCTTCCGGACTGCAGCATGGAGACGACAGTGCGCGGCGTCGGAACCACCAGCAGGGCGGCGGTGACGAACGCAACGAGCAGCAGCGCATGCTGAGCAGCGAGGACGCTGCCGACAAGCAGCGGCCGTTCGCGCCCGAGACTTTCCAGCCGCTCCCCGTACGTCCGGACCGTCGAGCTCCGCCGCGCATCGCCGCACTCGGGACATGCGATCTGGCGTTGAATGAGCTGGTGTCCGCACTGGCCGCAGCGGTCCGCACCATACCGCCTACGCGCGACACTCCACAAAGCGATCAGCAGCGCCGATATCGGGGTGGCCAGCCCGATGGACAACGAGAGCAGTGTTGCAAGCGAGATGGCCTTCGGATCTGGCAACGCGCGAAACAGCACGAGCGGAATGCCGCCCACAACAAGGCACCAACACACCGCGACAAGCCACGGCGGCAGAATCCTGTCGCCGGGTCCGCCCCTCCGCACACGACCAATCCACCACGACACGACGAACAGAACGAGCGCGAACGCTGCTGTGGGTGCGTACCACCACATGAACTCAGGGTAGCAAGTCCGGATCGTCGTGGCGGCTGCGGACCGCGATGGCAATTCGGCGCCAACAGCACCGGCCGCAACCGCTCGTCACGTAGCACGCACTGCATCGAGAATCGAAGCGCTCACCGGCGCATCCGGTCATCCGGCGGCGATCACATTCGACGGCGCGTGTCTTTAAGACTTTGCATGGAGCCGGGCGCCCAGGGTCGACGCTCGCGAACTCGCTTTGACCCCCGGCTAGAAAATTGCAGCCCGTCGGGCTGAGGGAGCGAGGTGCTCGATCCTGGGCGCGGCCCGCACCGTGAGAAGCGCATGCCGTCGCGCGACCGAAATCCATCATCGTCGGCTCGACCGCACGAGCGCTAGTCGACCGGCGCGTCAATTGCTTCCTGCACGCTCGGGAAGACTTGCAGCATGCCAGTGAGCCGGCATCGCTCTAGAACCTCGCGCACTTCGGCGGTCGGATTCGCGAGGCGCACTCGTCCGCCCCAACGGCGCAGTCCGTGATGCAGGCGAACGAGTTGTCCCAAGGCAAGGCTGGCGATCATGTCGAGCTGCGCGAAATCGATCACAATCAGCCTTTGATGATGACCCGAAGTCAGGCGCGTCACTTCGCGCTCGATTGTGCTCTCTGCACCAAGGTCCGCCAATCCGATGAAGCGAACCACCGTGGCCTCCTCCGACTCGCCCACCTCAACCGAAAACGACGCCATGAAAGCTCCTTCGAGAACAATGCCGAACGATGCGCAACTGCCGCTGCGCGGGCCATCGCAGCCGAAGATAGCAGCGGCGCCCCGAGCCGCGCGGCGAACAGCGTCGTAACAGTTCGTACACAGCGGTCTTAACGCAAATCGAACATGATCAGCGCGCGCCGATCACTCCGGCGCTCTTGCGTCATCTGCGCTTCACTCCTTTGGCCGTTGATCATGCCATGCCAAAAGTTTGCAGCGACAGTTTCGCCGCCTCTTGGAGGACACACAAGCTCGGCCCCCCAAGCTCGGCCCCCGCCGAGGACGCCCGCCGCGCACTGGCCAGTCGGACCTGCACGGCGGCGGCGACGAGGCGCTGAATGAAACTGCTCGCTCATGCCGTCCTCGTCCCATACGTGATCGAACGCCTGTGGTCTGTATGTTCCGCAACGTGTGTGTTCCGTTTGTTTCCCGAATGTTTCCGCACCGGCTATGAGGGACTATGAGGCGCATCAGTGGTCTCTGCGTTCGTGCAGCGGCGACTCGATCACGACAGGCTCACTCGGGGTGCGAACGCGATCGTTGCACGGATCCGCCCCATAGCGCGACTCACGTCCGCCTCGTAACGTCTGCGTTTGCCGATGCAGTGGTGCGTGTCGCCGTCGCGATGGCTCATTGCTCACTGGAAAGGGACGCGGAAAATGAATCAGCAAACTCGAAACGTTCGGGGCGCGCTGCTGCGCGCAGGAACCGTCGCGGTCGCCGTCACCATGGGCCCAATCGCCTACGCCGGCACCGACGATCATCTCTTCGTCGCGCCCGGCTACACACTTGTTCCGCTTGTGGGAGGCTTCGACTACCCGACCAGCCTCGTCACCGACGGCACGATGATGTGGGTGGCCGAAGCAGGTCATCTCCCGACGAACCCGCCGAAGGTGAAGGCCGTTGCGAACGACCTCACCGTCACCACCATTCTCAGCGTCACCGACCTTCCGCAAGGGACCTTGATGGGACCCCTGAACGATTTGGCGTTCCGCGACGGATGGCTGTGGCTTTCGCACCGCCAAGTCGGCGCCAACGGCTGGGCGGTCGGCGCCATTTCGAAGTTCCAACCGAGCAATCCCGCAGGCACGTTCACGACGGTGATCACGGGCCTCCCGTCGTCCGGTGATCACCACAGCAATCAGATTGTCTTTGGCACGGACGGCCGCGGGTACTTCTCGCAGGGGTCCGTGACGAACTCGTCGGTGGTCGGTGCCGACAACTGGATCGTCGAAGGCTGGCTCGAGCTCTACCCGGCGTTTCATGATTTTCCGCCCGTCGCGATCACGTTGAACGGGACGAGCTTTCAAACGGTTGAGCCCTTCCCGCTCGATCCCACCGCAACGCTGATCACCGCGCCGTATCGACCGTTCGGAAGCGGCCCCGTTGCGCCCGGCACGATACTGCCCGCCGCGACACCATCGACGCCGCAGGAAGGAATCATCGCGGGCGGAGGCTCGGTGTATTCGTTCGACCCCGACGCGTCCGATGTCATGGCCTCGCTCACGCTCGAAGCGTGGGGACTCCGCAATCCGTACGGCATCGGTTTCGATCCTTCGGATGCGACGACGCTCTTCGTGAGCAACAACGGTTCAGACATCCGCTCGGCGATGATCGACGGCACGCTGAAGCCGGTCGGATCGCGTTCGATCGCCGAGGACTACGACGACGTGTTCGTCATGACGGTTGGCGGCGCGGTCGAATTCTTCGGTTGGCCCGACTTCTTCCACGATGAGGCCACGGGCGGCGTCGCGAGCGTGACCGAACCGATCTTCTGCGCTGCACCGGCGATCCTGCCGATTCAATGCCCGCAGCCGGTGCTCGACACGACAGGACTCGCGGTCGAGCCGGCGTTCACTGAGGTCGCCAATCACCCGTCGCTCACGAAGTTCGATTTCTCGGAAAGCGAAACCTTCGGATTCATGGGCGACCTTTTCCTTGCCGAGAACGGCTCGTTCAACCCGGCCACCGGTGCCGTCGACGAGCACACCGGCCATCGCGTGCATCGCATCGATCGAAACTCCGGTGAGGTGCATGAGTTCATCGCGAACATGGGCAGCACGCCGGACGAGATCTTCAATCCCGCGATCATCGTCGCGCCGCTTGACGTCGTCTTTCACGGTGACGCGATGCTCGTCGTTGATCTCGGAATCTTTCAGCCCGCGCTCATGCTCACGGGACCCGGCACCGGCAAGATCTGGAAGGTGCAGAAGGTTGCCGGCAGCCTGAATGACGATGGAAAGATCGACGGCAAGGACCTCTCGATCTTGCTCGGCGAATGGGGTGCTCGCAAAGGTGGGAGCATCGCTGATCTGAACGGCGACTCGGCGGTCGACACCGCGGACCTCAACATTCTCCTTGGCAACTGGACGTCGTGATCGCGCGAACATAGCGCAACGTCACGGACTCGGACAACAACAACGCCGCCCTCAGTCGAGGACGGTGTTGCCAAACGCGATCGCGCTGCTATCCTCCACGCCAATGACCTCGCTCACCCGCATCCATCATCGCCATCACCATGCTCACAGCATGGCCGGCTGATGGTGCGCTGCGGATAGTTCCAGCCAATCCATCGACGCCGGCCCCAGTGCCGGCGTCGTGTGCTTTTTGGAGCGCTCGGCGGTGGCCGGGTCCGGCATGGGAGCCACCATGCCGATCGAATCTGCCAAGCAAGCCCCGGGCAACGGCCCACTCGAACTCGCGCTGCCCAAGGGCAGGATGCAGGAGAGCGTCTTCACGCTGCTCGCTGACGCGGGCATTCAGGTGCGTGCGGGGAGTCGCGGGTATCGACCGTCCGTATCCATTCCGGGGATCGCGGCGAAGATTCTCAAGCCGCAGAATGTGGTTGAGATGCTCGCATCGGGCACCCGTGACGTGGGATTCGCCGGTGCAGACTGGGTGCGGGAGTTGGACGCCGACCTGGTTGAAGTTCTCGACACGGGGCTGGATGCGGTGCGACTGGTGGCGGCGGCCCCAGCCGGGCTGCTGACCGATGGACGGCTGCCGCGCCGCCCGCTGGTGATCGCTTCGGAATACGAGGCCATCACGCGAGCATGGATGGTCACGGCGAACATCGAGGCACGATTCGTCCGGTCCTATGGCGCAACTGAGGTGTTCCCGCCGGAGGACGCAGACTGCGTCGTCGACATCGCCGCCTCAGGCGACACGCTCAGGGCGAACGGACTGGTCGTTTTCGCCGAAATCATGTCGTCGTCGACACGGCTGTACGCGAGCCGCCGGGGATACGAAGACCCTCCCACACGCTCGGCGATCGACCGACTCGTGATGCTCCTTCGCTCGGTGCTCGAAGCGCGCGAGCGCGTCATGCTCGAAGTGAACGTCGGCCCTGGATCGCTTGAGGCCGTGGTCTCGGTCCTACCGTGCATGCGCGAGCCGACGATCTCGCCCTTGCACGGTGCAACCGGTTTCGCGGTCAAGGCGGCGGTGCCGCGGAAGCAGTTGCCGCTGCTCATCCCGGAGATCAAGGCCCGAGGCGGCACAGACATCGTCGTGAGCCAACTTACGCAGATCATCCCATGACCAACACCCGGGACATCGCGCCCGTGACCGGCACGCGCGGATCGGTACGGCTCAGCCGCCGTGCGACCGACGTGATTGCCTATTCGCCACCCGTGTCGGGACGGCCGATCGACCTGTTCCTCGATGCGAACGAAGGCCCGCGGTGGGGATTGGAAGGGCCGGAGCCGGAGCTCGATCAGCTTGCCCGGCTCGGCCCGGATCTTGCCCGCAGATATCCGAGCACCGCCCCACTCGAACGGACACTGGCCGCGCGAATGCAAGTGGACCCTGCGTGTGTGCTCGTGACGGCCGGTGGGGACGACGCGATCGACCGTGCCTGCCGGGCGTGCCTGGAGCCCGGCCGCACGATCGTTGTGCCGGTACCGACGTTTGAGATGATCGAGCGGAACGCACGCTTGGCGGGGGCGGAAGTTGCCCGTGTGCCGTGGCCCGAGGGCGAGTATCCGATCCAGGCCGTTCTCGGAGTCATCGACGACCGCACTGCCATGATCGCGGTCGTCTCGCCCAACAACCCGACCGGCGCGGTTGCCTCGCGTGTTGATCTGGAAGTGCTGTCGGCGGCGGCGCCTGAAGCGCTCCTTCTTGTGGACCTGGCCTACACGGAGTTCGCCGACGAAGACCTCACGCGGGCGGCCCTTGCCCTGCCGAATGCCGTCGTGGTCCGGACGTTCTCAAAGGCATTTGGACTGGCGGGCTTGCGCGTCGGATATGCGATCGGGCCGCGCCGCGTCATGCAAGCTATGCGGGCCATGGGGTCGCCTTTTCCGGTGTCATCGCTGAGCCTTGCGGTGGCAGCATCCGCACTGGAGCAAGCGCCTGCAAATCTGTCGCGTGTCGTCTCTCGGGTGCGCGAAGAGCGGGGCATACTCGCAGAGACACTCCGTCGGCTCGGTGCGCGCCCGAAGCCCTCGCAGGCCAACTTCGTCCTTGCAGAGTTTGACAGCTCCGAACGAAGCGAGTGGGTCTGGTACGCGCTGGCGGGGCTGGGGATCGGTGTTCGCATGTTTGCTGCGGGCAAGGGGCTGGACTGTTGTCTGCGGATCACGTGCCCGGGCGAGAAGGCCGCATTTGAACGGCTCACTCGGGGGCTGGGGGCGGCGCTTCGACCAGAGGCCGTACTGCTGGACATGGACGGCGTGCTGGCGGACGTGTCCGCGTCGTACAGGCGGGCGATCGTGCTCACCGCCAAGTCCTTCGGTGTTGCCCTGACCGCCGCCGAGATCAGTCGGGCGAAGTCATTGGGCGATGCGAACAACGACTGGGTTCTCACCCACCGACTTGTGGCGGCGCGCGGCGTGAGCATCTCTCTCGCAGATATCACGGCGCGATTCGAGTCCATCTACCAGGGAACGTCGGATCAGCTCGGGCTGCGAGAGTCCGAAACGCTGATTCCGGATCGGGCGATTCTGGCCCGGCTCGCAGCGCGAAGCGGGTTACGGCTGGGAATTGTCACCGGACGGCCACGGACCGACTGCGAGCGATTCCTTCGGCGCTTCGGGATCGCGGACCTCTTCCAGGTCCTCGTGTGCATGGAAGACGCCGCCGCCAAGCCAAGTCCCGCGCCTGTTCGCCTCGCCCTTGACCTGCTTGACGTGCGCTCCGCGTGGCTCATTGGCGACACCCCCGACGACATCGTTGCGGCGCGCGGCGCGGCGGTGGTGCCGCTGGGGATACCCGCACCCGGCGACACCGGCGATGCCGCCATCACCCTGACCTCGGCCGGCGCCGCGATCGTCCTCACCTCTCTCGCCCAACTGGAGACGTTGCTTCCATGAATCCTCGCACCGCCGAACTTCAGCGCAAGACCAACGAGACGGACATCACGGTCTCCATCAACATCGACGGCGACGGGAACGCCAACATCCGCACCGGCATCGGATTCCTCGACCACCTGCTCACGGCACTCGGCCGCCACGCCCGCGTGGACATCACGCTCGTGTGCCGCGGAGACCTTGTTGTGGACGACCATCACACGGCCGAGGACTGCGCGCTCGCGCTGGGCGCCGCGATCGACAAGGCACTGGGCGAGCGCCGCGGCTTCGCCCGCTTTGGAAGTGCGTATGCCCCACTTGATGAGTCTCTCGCTCGGGCCGTTGTAGACATCTCGGGTCGCCCGTGCGCCGTGGTCGAACTGGGCCTGACGCGCGACGCGATCGGCGGACTGGCCTGCGAGAACATCGGACACTTCATCGCCTCGTTCGCAACTGCTTTGCGGGCCGCGATCCATGTGGACGTGCTCCGAGGCAACAACGACCATCATCGGGCCGAGGCTGCATTCAAGTCGCTTGCACTCGCCCTGCGCGCGGCACTCGCGCAGACCGACGAGTCGGTCGTGCCGAGCACCAAGGGGGTTCTGTGAGCGCCACTCCGCCTGAGATCGTCATTGCGCGCACTGGGTGCGCCAACCTGGCATCTGTGGCGGCCGCATTTGCTCGTCTCGGGGTTCCGACACGGCTGAGCGACCGACCCGATGAGATCGTCGCTGCTACCGGAGTGGTCCTGCCGGGCGTGGGCAACTTCGGCCCTGCGATGACATTGCTGCGCGAGCGGGGCCTCGATGTTGCCATTCTTGAACGCACAAGGCGCGACCGGCCGCTCCTGGCGATTTGTTTAGGTATGCAGATGCTCTGCGATCACAGCGAAGAGTCTCCCGGTGTGCCTGGCTTGGGCGTGATCCGGGGGCGAGTGTGTCGATTTGCGCCCGGGCTTCGAGTGCCGCAGATGGGGTGGAACCGGATTGCTCCGAATGAGTCGTCGCTGATGATCGAGCCCGCCAGCGTGTACTTCGCCAACTCGTTCCGGCTGGGCGCGATCCCCCAGGGATGGGGCGGAGCGATTGGCGAGTACGGCGGGCCGTTCGCCGCCGCCATCGAGCGCGGACCAGTGCTGGCCTGCCAGTTTCATCCGGAACTCTCGGGCGCAGCGGGACTGCGTCTGCTCAAGCGATGGGTGGTGACGGCGGTGTGCGGGGAGGCGTTGCCATGCTGAGCCGCCGGATCATTCCCTGCCTGGATGTGCGCGATGGCCGCGTCGTGAAGGGCGTGCGTTTTCAGGGGCTGCGAGACTCGGGCGATCCCGCCGAACTCGCTGCCCGCTATGAGTCCGAGGG
>Ga0163147_10008970_pt1 | contig 10958 bp, 4 predicted proteins | sample OliLakLV19MP6G1_FD_148597 | JGI IMG/M metagenome (GOLD analysis project Ga0163147, IMG submission 148597) | Freshwater microbial mat bacterial communities from Lake Vanda, McMurdo Dry Valleys, Antarctica- Oligotrophic Lake LV.19.MP6.G1 | ecosystem: Environmental > Aquatic > Freshwater > Lake >...
GACGACGACGCCAGCGCCACCACATCGGGCGCATCCTCAGGCAAAGGCCGCAAGAAGCGCAAGCCCTACCGCTACCGCTGGCCCGACGCCGTGCGGGATGAGGTGTTGGCGAAGTTGCTGGCGCTGAACGCGAAGCGCGCGGAAGAGGAACGGCTGAGCGGCGCGGCTGCGGCGGCGAAGGACGCCAAGGCAGGGAAGAAACCGGGAAGGCCGAAGAAGAGCGAGCCCGCCAAGTCCGAGAGCGGACCGGGGCTGTTCTGAGTGAGACGAGAATCGCTATGAGCATCACCCTCGACAAACTCTACCAAGACGCCTGCGTCGCTCAAGCGCAGAGCACGGAAGCACGCCGCATTCGAACTCGGGTGCGTGATGCGCGGTCTGAGACTACTGGGGCAGGACAGCGCTGGCCGTTCGAACTCCTTCAGAATGTGCATGATGCCGGTCCTCGCGATGGTCAGCAGCACGTCAATCTCTCGTTTGTATGGGATGGCACGACGCTGGAGTTCAAGCACGATGGCTCGCCGTTTCGATTGCAGGAAGTCGCGGCGTTGCTGTCGGGAGGATCGAGCAAAGAGTTTGAGAGTGACGAAACAACCGGTCGCTTCGGAACCGGGTTCATGGTGACTCACGCCCTGGCGTGCTGCATCGACATCACGATCGCGATCCATGCCGAAGGGCAGTACGAGTTTGCCGAGATCCGCTTGGATCGGCAAGGTGATGAAGAAGCGATCCTCGCGAATATTCACGCTTCGCACGAGGCAATGAAGGCGGCAGTGCCACGAGGGAGCCTCGCAGGTTTGCCGACGGCCAGCCTGCGCTACCGCGTGGACAGACCCGAGGCCGTCGCCGAGGGTCTCGGGAGCCTGCGGCGGACGCTTCCCTATCTGTTTGCTACGTGTCCCAAACTGGGTGATGTCTCGATCGAGACGGTGGAGGGGCGTCAGACCTGGACCGCGGCATCGATGACCAAGGAGAGCATGCCGCATCTCGTCGTGCGAAACAGGGAGGTAACGATCTCCAGCCGGGACAACGGGACTCCCGAGTCAATACGTGTGTTCGCTTTCGCCGCGTCGGATGCTTCGAAGGCCTCACTGATCGCGGTAGTGAACGGTGAGGGCACACCAAAGATCCGCGTGCCCGCGCCTGGCTTCCCGCGGTTGTTCGCTCGATTTCCGGTCCGCGACACGGGATCACTGCCGATTCCCCTAATTCTTAATGCACCGTTTGCGCTGTCTCAAGAGCGCGACAAGGTGCATATGGAGGATGCTGACAAGGCGATGATCACGGACGCGATGAGCGCCTTGCCGAAGGTTGCCCAGTATGCGACCGGTGCCAACTGGCAAGACGCTCACAGGCTTTGCCAGATCGATCTCATTGCTCCCGCCGACACTCCGAGCCATGCCCAGGCCGACTGGTGGAATGGGGTTCTCTCAAAGGCAGCCAAGGCACTGTCGGTGCTGCCCCTCGTCCGCACCGATCGCGGGCTCGCGCCGGCCATCATCGAGGAGAATGGCGAAGCGGAGTATCACGTCGACTTCGTCCTGCCACGATTCTCGCTCAAGGATGCCGAGGGACCAAGTCTCGATCGCTTGTGGCCATTGATTTCCACATCAGAGTGCGTGGACCCTCCTGAGAAGCGCATCGCACGCGAGTGGAATCAGATCGCTGAATCGTGGAGGCGGCTCGGTGTGGAGGTCAGTTGTGTTGGCGTCGCAGAGCTCGTGCGCGGCGTGCGTGGTGACGCCACAACGCTCGACGCCCTCGACGTTCGGGGAGACCGGCTGCTCTGGATCGCCAGGCTCATTGATCTGGTCGGTGAATGGGAGAAGTTGCACTCGGCCTTCCACCCCAAGCTGCTGGAGGGCCTCTTGCCTGACCAGGCAGGAGCACTTCGGTCGGCGGATGCTCTGTCGCTCGATGGTGGCGTCGACCCAGAGCTGAAGGATCTTGTCGAGCGCATCGGTCCGCGCGTCAAGTCACGCTTGCTGGTCACGGGACTCGCTGAGGTTGCGAAATCTAACGATCTCGGCGCGTTTGACCATGGGCTTGGTTTGATCGTGACGAGGACACTGAGAACAGGCGACGTGATTAGCGATGCGATTGCACACCTTGAGAAGCACGCGCCGGACAGCCCGAAAGTGTCTGCGGAAACATCGCCGCTTCTTCTGAGCACTAGGGCGTTGCTCGAGTATCTGTGGCGGACTCAGGGTGCTGAGTCACTCGAGTCGGCCCGCCGACTTCCCCTGTGGGCCCGCTCGGGGGCCATCGTTCGGTGTTCCAAGGGCGCGATCATGATGGGCCCTGTCGCAGAGTGGCCCGCTGACGCTCAACCGTTTTCAGATGCCTATCCGCAACAGCGAGTGCTCGACGATCTGTACGCGAGCGCGGAAGGTCGTGAATCCCTGCGGCCCGCGTTCATCGCGTGGCGTCTCACACATGCTTCACCGCTCATCGAGGAGAGCCCAGCAGAGCTCAACGACAAGCGCTTGACGGCCATGATGGTCGATCCGGTGGACACGAAGGGCCTGACCGTCAGCGGTGCAAGGTTCAGCCAGATAGCCCTGTTATTGGAGTTGATCCCCAAGGCTGCTGTAGATCCCGCCTCCGCGAAAGCACTTCTTGGGCTTGCGTTGTGCCACATCGCACGTTGCGATGGGGGCTGGCGAGGCGTTCTGGAGGTAACTGGACGGCGGGCTGGCCAAGACGTCCCCTGCAAGGTGCGCCGTGCACTCTGGATCGGCGACCTTCTCTATCGCGCCTGGTTGCCCGCGGAAGGTGAGGACGAAAAGACCATCTCTATCACTGCCAGCGCTGCAGCAATCAAGCCGTTCCTGGAGTCGTCTTGGCTTACTGGGAATGACCCGGCGATCGACCTTCTGACCTCGCACTTCGGCTTCAATCCACTGGAGCTGCGGATCACAGCGGCAGCGGCAGACCCCGTGGCGAGGGCTAAGTTGGAAGAGGGCCTCGCTGCGCTCGTGCAACTCGCAGGTGCCGACGCTGGGGTGTATGCGAGAATGGCCGAGGAACTTGTTGCCCGCAAGAAGAACGAAGCCGATGTCGATCGCAATCGGACTTTGGGTCTCGCGGTGCAGGAGGTCGTTCGGTCCTGCATGGAAAGTCGGGGCCTCAAGCTCACGTTGATCGACCACGGGTATGACTATGACGTGGAAAGGACCGACGGAGACGCTCTGCTCGATGGTTCGTACCGGCTTGGAGTGGGTACCTGGATGATGGAGGTCAAGGCAACGACGAGCGGAGATGTCCGCATGACTCCCACTCAAGCGGTCCGAGCTAGCGAGGAGCCCGAGCGATACCTCCTTTGCGTCGTCGATCTGCGTGGGTTGTCAGATGTCGAACGCCAGGGACCGTGGACAACGGCCATCGTCGAGCCCCGAGCCAAAATCTTCCCAGGCATTGGGCTCGCCGTTGCGCCCACTTGCGAACTCGTGACTGAAGCGGTTGAGAATGAGGTCGGCATTCGCAACGAGAAGGTCCTCAGGTATTCCGTGCCGCCTTCGGTGTGGGAAGCTGGATCTTCCCTGGAGGCATGGGTGACCTCGCTAACCTCAGGCTGATGAGTTTCGCGCATTTAACGTGGATAAATCATGAAGTGAACTGGAGAACCGATTCGTGGACGCCCGCACACTCGACATCAAGACGATCTTTGGCCAAGAGCGGCGGCACGTCGTGCCGCTCTTCCAGCGCCCGTATGTCTGGGAGCGTAGTTCCCAGCTCGAGCCGCTTTGGGAGGACATCCAAGCGGTAGCCGATCGACAGCTGGAAGGGCAGTCCGTCCGAGCACACTTCTTGGGCGCGATCGTGCTGGATCACGTGTCCAAGCCCACCGGAGAGGTCGAGGTGCGGCAGGTCATCGACGGCCAGCAGCGTCTGACCACCATTCAGCTGTTCTTCGAGGCGTTCTGCGACTTCTGCAAGCAGCACGGCAAAGACAAGCACCACGCCATGCTCCTCAAGCTGACGCGGAACGACAATCAGTTCAGCACGGACCCCGACGAGCAGTTCAAGGTCTGGCCAACGACCCAGGACCAGAACACCTTCCGCACGGTCATGAACTGCGGGAGCCCGGCAGAACTCCGCAAGGCGTTCGGGGTGAAGAAGGATGATGCGGCGATCGATCGACCGATTGCCGACGCATACCTGTACTTCTACAACGCTATCGGCGAGTGGCTGAACCCTGATGGCGCGGATTTCGAGCCTCGGTTGGATTGCCTCTTCAAGACTCTCCGCGAGTACGTCCGGCTCGTGGTGATCGACCTGGACCCCAATGACGACGCGCAGGTCATCTTTGAGACGCTTAATGCCCGTGGGACCCCGTTGCTGCCCGCCGACCTGGTCAAGAACCTGTTGTTCCACAGGGCTCAACTCGCCGGAGACGCTCTGGAATCGCTGTACCAGAAGTACTGGCGGCACTTTGATGATGACGGCTATTGGCGTGTGAAGAAGGGGCGTGGACACGCGCGGCGGGCACGCATCGACACATTCCTGCAGCACTACCTAACGGTCAAACTGCGGGACGAAGTGCCGGTTGGACACCTGTATGTGGCGTTCCGTGAACACGCCGCCATGGGAAAGGCCGCCGAGGTGCTGGCTGATCTGCGCCGCTACGCGGATACCTACAGGTCATTCGACGGCCAGGAGACCGGCACGCGAGAGGCACTGTTCGTCAAGCGGTTGAGCGAGATGGATCTGACCACGGCGCACCCACTGTTGCTGGAGCTCTTAGCCAACCATGCGGGCGACCGCTCGCAGCTCCGCAGCGTTCTGATCGACATCGAGTCGTTCCTGGTGCGACGCATGATCTGCCAGCTGAACACCCGCGGATACAACCGTCTGTTCATCGACCTGCTCAAGGCGCTGGGCGGCGAAGATGGTTCGCCGCGCGAGCGTGTACGAGCAGTGCTCCTTTCGACTGAGGCGGATAGCGGCCGCTGGCCGAACGATGAAGAGATCAAGCAGGCGTGGCTGAACAATCCGCTGTATCGAGGCCTCGTCAAGAAGCGCACTCGCATGGTTTTAGAGGCGATGGAGCATGCTTCCCGGACCGGTAAGACTGAGAAGCTCATCATCGACGAGAAGCTGACCATCGAGCATCTCATGCCGCAGGATTGGGAGAAGCACTGGCCGCTGCCGGAAGCACGTAACAGCGATGATGATCCGCAAGGTGTCCGCGACCGGCTTATCCACACGTTCGGCAACCTGACGCTCCTGACCAAGAAGCTGAACCCATCGGTTTCGAATGGCCCTTGGACCAAGAAACGCGACCAGATCACCAAGCACAGCATTCTGCGGCTCAATAACGTGCTGGCCGAACACGACGAGTGGAACGAGCGGATGATTCGCAAGCGGGGCGAGGCCCTACTGAAGCAGTTCAAGGACACTTGGCCGAGGCCATTATGACTCACTCAAGGAGAATCAACCATGACATCACTTGAAGTGAGAGCAGATCTGGTCCAAGCATTGCGGCTCGACCTTGTCGGGCCGGACAACCAGCACGCTTTCGCGGCAGAGTTGCTGCCCGAGTCGCCCAGCAGGTGGTACCTGACCGGGTTCCTCGTGCCCTTCGATGCGCCGGTGGAGCAGAAGACCGACGAGACCAGCAACGAGGAAATCGCCGCCGGAGCAGAACCCGGCGGGCTGGACGACGACGCCACTCCTGAGAAGCCCGCGGCACGGAAGAGCATCCTGCCGTCATCGATGGGATTGAGCGTGCTCGTTCCGCCAGGGGTAGATCAGATTGATGCCTTGGCGGAGTGGGGTGACTACACGTTCGAAGGCCCGGATGGCACTGAGAGTGGGGCGAGCGCGGGTGAAGAGGATCCTGCCGAGAGCGACTCGCCCCACCACGCCGCGGCGGGTGGCGAAAGCGCCCCGGGGGCAGACGGAGCGACAGCAGTGCCTCGCAAACGCCGGCGCGGTTGGCGGCGAACTCCGCGGAATGCTGCAGCGGTCATCGACCTTCCCAAGGCGGGTGGCAAGCCGATCGAGGTGAATCTGAGTGGTCACGGAGGCGCGGATGGTGTCGTGCTTGTGGTGACGGTGCGCCCAGTGTCACCGACGGCCATGGGAACAGGTCGCCTCCCGAAAGGGACTCGCTCGGTCTCTGTGTTCTTGGTGAACAAGCGAGAGCCGGATCGGGATCATCCGTACCGGACGTTCGCCTTCCAAACCAAGCTGTCCCTGAAGCTGACGAAGCCCTTCGTAGCCCGGCCCGATCTTCGAGGTGGCGATGCGGGCGCTGGGACCGACGATTGGGATGACCGCGTGGCGGATCTCCAGTACCGCGATGTTTGCGAGTACGCCGTCGGCCACGGCGTGTCGGCCACGTGGCCTCGCGCAGCGAGCGGCACTGTTGGGGGGGCGTTGGCTGGCACCGCGACGGATTGCCTTCAGGTACAGACCACTTGGGTGCCCCAAGCGGAGGTCGAGCGGGTCGCGCCGTCAAAGATCCCATCGGTTGAGTTGAAGATGGAAGCACTGGGAGAACTCCTCGACGGTGCAGACGCAGCTTCGAAACTCGCTCCGCTCGTGACACAATACCGGCAGTGGATTGCCAGCCAGAAGACGAAGTACCCAAGCCTATCAGCAGAGAGAGCGAAGACGGCCGCCGAGATGCTGACAGTGGCAGGGTTCGTTGCGGATCGAATCGAAGCGGGGATCTTGCTGCTCGCAGACCCACAAGTGCGAGAGGCATTCTGTATCGCCAACAGAGCTATGGCGTTGGCCGGGCGGCAACGAGCGTGGGCCGGTGGTGACAAACTGAAGTCTCCCGATCAATTGGACGCGCCGGCGTGGCGGCCGTTCCAGTTGGCGTTCTTCCTCATGACGCTTCGGAGCATTGTCGAGCCCAAGCACAACGACCGCGAGATTGTGGACCTTCTCTTCTTCCCGACCGGCGGTGGCAAAACAGAAGCGTACCTGGGCCTGGCCGCGTTCACGATGGTTCTCAGGCGGCTGCGAAACCCAGGTGCAATGGGCTGCGGAATGAGCGTCCTGATGCGGTACACGCTTCGACTGCTCACGCTGGATCAACTCGGGCGTGCAGCCGCTCTCATGTGCGCCCTCGAGATAGAGCGAGAGAAGAAGCCCGCGCTCGGCGTGTGGCCGTTTGAAATCGGCTTGTGGGTCGGCCAGGCTGCAACCCCGAATCGTATGGGCCGACGCGGGGACAACGGGCCTGGCCGTGATTACACCGCATACACGAAGACAATGCGGTATAAGCGAGACGACCGCAGTAATCCCGCGCCGATCCCGATTGAGGAGTGCCCGTGGTGCGGCACCAAGTTCACAAAGAACTCGTTTCGGTTGGTTCCGACAGACATTAAGCCCGTTGACCTCCGCGTGCACTGCGTCAATCACAACTGTGCATTCAGCGGCGATCGTCACCTGCCAGTGCTTGGGGTCGATGAGCCGATATATCGCAGGCTGCCCGCATTCCTCATCGCAACAGTGGACAAGTTCGCTGCGCTTCCATGGACGGGTGAAACGGGCTGCCTCTTTGGCCTTGCCGACAGACACGACAAGGATGGTTTCTACGGGCCATGCAGTCCGGGGAAGGGCACAGCTCTGGGCGGGCAGCTTCCGCCCCCAGATCTGATTATCCAGGACGAACTGCACCTGATCTCAGGTCCGCTCGGGACGATTGCCGGCGTGTATGAGGCCGCAATCGATGCGCTATGTACGAGAAGCAGTGACGGGCATGATCTTCGCCCGAAGATCATCGCGAGCACTGCCACAGTTCGCAGAGCCGACACACAGATACGTGCGTTGTTTGAGCGGCAGCAGGTGACAGTGTTTCCCCCGCCGGGAACAGATCGCCGCGATTCGTTCTTTGCCCACACGGAAGCCCCCGACACGACGCCCGCTCGCCTGTACGTTGGCGTAGCGGCGCAGGGGCGAAGCCTAAAGGTCGTGCTGCTGCGTGCTGCATTATCTCTGTTGAGCGCTGCTCAAGTGGCCTACGAGCGTGATGGTGGCAGACGCAACAAGAAAAACGTCGCCGATCCGTACATGACACTTCTCGGCTACTTCAACAGCCTGCGAGAGCTGGGTGGTAGCCGGCGGATCATCGAAGACGAAGTCCGAACGCGGGTGGCGCAGTACTCTCGCCGTCGCCGCATTGAACCCAATGAGCGATTGTTCACCGATCGGAATATCGGGTACGACGTGCTCGAACTGACCTCTCGCGTCTCCACGGGCGATGTCGCCAGCGCGAAGCGACGACTGTCGTTGCCAGTCTACGAGGAAGAGCGGGTTGATACGGCTCTGGCGACAAACATGATCTCTGTCGGCCTCGACATCATCCGCCTTGGGTTGATGGTCGTGCTCGGTCAGCCAAAGACCAGTGCCGAGTACATCCAAGCAACCAGCCGCGTTGGTCGTGACCCGCTTCGACCAGGCCTGGTAGTTACGCTGCTGAACATCCACAAGCCACGTGACCGTTCGCACTACGAGCGATTCGAAACCTACCACGCGTCGTTCTACAGGTCGGTCGAGGCAACGAGTGTGACGCCGTTCTCGCCAAGGGCCCTGGACCGAGCACTGCCTGGGGCGCTGGTCGCGTTGTGTCGTCAGGGGAGACCGGAAATGACCCCGGCTCTTGGTGCCGGGCAGATTCTCGCCATGCGTGCTTCCCTAGACGCAGTTGCCGAGCGGTTGGCCGAACGGGCACGAAACCACGCTTGGCCACCCAGCCCTGCAGCAGGCCAGAAGCTCCGTGACCATGTTCTGCATCGCTGCACCAGCCTGCTTGATGACTGGGTGAACATTGCTCAGGAGTTTCGACAGACCAACGTTGCTCTCCAGTATCAGGTGGAGGCCACGACCGGGCAGCGGTTGCTCTACGAGTTCCTCCATCCTGAGTTGGCAGGCCTTCCGCCAGTACGCCGGCGATTTCGAGCAAATCGATCGATGCGCGACGTGGAGCCGTCGGTTGACCTGTTCGTCCGCAATCTGAATGAGTGGGGGAACAGGCCATGAGTACGTCTCAACTTCGTTCAAGCCAGGTTGTCACGACGTTTGGCCCCGGGGCAATGGTCGACCTTCCCGATGCGTCTGTGATCATCGCTGGGCTTGACCACTGGCGCTACGACAATGGACGGATACCGTCGATCGAAGAGCCTCGGTTGGTCGCAAAGCTGAGCGAGATTCTTGGCGTGACGACGCTCACTCTTCGAGCCCCGCCTCCGGCCATCGACCAGCCCGGTGGATTTCGGCCCGATGTAGTCGCATGGCGCTTTCCGGAGTGGTTCATCGATCAGAAGCCAGAGGTGACACCCCGGTGGTTCCGTACACGTCGACTTGTGCACATCAATGCGCTCGACGGTATGAAGTGCACCGACCCGGACACAAGAAAGAAGGTCGCGGTTGTCCCCGTGCGGTTTGTTCGTGCCTGCCGCAAGGGGCACGTTGGTGACATCGAGTGGAAGGAGTTCGTTCACGGAGCGAAGACCGATTGCGTGCGGCAGATGTGGATCGAGGAGCGGGGCACGAGCGGTGATCTCGATGAAGTCTGGATCACCTGCGAGTGCGGCGCGGCGAGGGCGATGAGCCAAGCCGCTCGGATGGAGTTGCGGGCCCTCGGGTCGTGCAACGGCGCGAGGCCATGGCTCGGTGCTGGGTCGCGAGAACCTTGCGGAGAGCCGAACCGACTACTGATCAGAAGTGCGAGCAACGCCTACTTCCCACAGCTGCTTTCGGTCATTTCCATTCCAGACAACCGCAAGCCGATCGACGACACCGTGCGTGCACTCTGGGCCGATTTCCTTTCGGACATCGAGACACCGGAGGAACTCGCAAAGGTCCGCAAGAAGCCTTCGGTCGCTGGCCGCTTGCAGGGGCATGCGGATGATGTGGTTCTCGACTCGATCAATCGCGTCCGAGGCGGCGGGAGCGGGTACGACCGTCCGGTCAAGGAAGTGGAGTACGAGGCTCTGTCCGAGGCAAAAGAGGAAATCGGTGCTGATACTCCGGATGGAGACTTCTTCGCCAGATCGATTCCGAGGGCATTGTGGGACGCGGCATGGATGAAATCGATCGAGCGTGTGGTCTTGGTGCATCGACTGAGGGAAGTCGTTGCGCAGGTGGGGTTCACTCGATTTGAGGCGTCTGGACCGGACATCCAGGGCGAACTCTCGATGGACGTCCAGCCTGCTCGCCTATCCGTTGATGCGAGTTGGCTGCCAGCAAACGAGAATCGTGGTGAGGGCATTTTCTTGGTCTTTAGCGCCGACGCAGTCGCCACTTGGTTGTCGCAGGCGGCAGCTATCGAGCGCGGCAAGCAGCTTCAAGCCGGGTTCGAGAAGTGGAAGAAGGATCACCCAGGCAGCGGAAGAGAGTTTCCCGGCTTGCCTTACTACATGCTGCACTCCTTCTCCCATTTGCTGTTGACGGCAATCTCGCTGGAGTGTGGCTATCCAGCGTCATCGCTCCGCGAACGCGTATACGCCATGGACGGTCGATATGGACTGCTGGTGTTTACGGGATCGTCTGACGCGGAGGGCACGCTTGGTGGCCTTGTCGAAGCAGGACGCAACATCAAGCGGCACATTCGGCGTGCCCTAGAGCTTGGCACTCTGTGCTCAAACGATCCTGTCTGCGCGTATCACGCGCCCGCCGACCATGACCACCAGCCGCTGCTGGGTAGCGCGTGCCATGGCTGCGTGCTCGTTGCCGAGACTTCGTGCGAGCAGCACAATGATTTCCTTGATCGGTCCCTTGTCGTGCCCACCGTCGAGGCGTTGGGCGCGGAGTTCTTCGAAGGGACATTCTAATGCTTGGAGCACTGCACGCCTTGCCAACCGGCGCCCTCCGAGCGCTTGCCTCGTCGCTTAGGGCGGGCGTGCTATCGGCCGGAATCTCACGATTTGGAGTCCAGCAGGCTGCTGGGTCGGATGCGGCGGTTGTCGAGGCTGCGCTGCAGACATTGGCAGCTTCCG
>Ga0163147_10008978_pt1 | contig 10947 bp, 7 predicted proteins | sample OliLakLV19MP6G1_FD_148597 | JGI IMG/M metagenome (GOLD analysis project Ga0163147, IMG submission 148597) | Freshwater microbial mat bacterial communities from Lake Vanda, McMurdo Dry Valleys, Antarctica- Oligotrophic Lake LV.19.MP6.G1 | ecosystem: Environmental > Aquatic > Freshwater > Lake >...
ATGAACGGCTTCGTCGGGATGCCGATGTACTGGGGCATTCCGTCCCGTTGACGTCCGCGCAGGCGGCTGGCAATCATGCCGAAGTCCGGATGTTCAGAGCGTGCTGTGGATGTCGGGTCTGCTTTCGACGGCGTCTTGCCCGTTAACAGTTCAATCGAGCCGTCGTTGTGAGAGGACATCTCGTGATGCAGGGACCGGATCAGCGAAAACCGGTGAGCCTGTTTCGCCTGTCGCGGGAACAATTCACAGATCTCCAGCCCCGGGACGCTCGTTGCAATCGGACTGAACGGACCGCGGTATGCGGACGGTGCATCCGGTTTCATGTCCCAGGTTTCAAGCTGACTCGGACCGCCCCACATCCAGAACAGGATGACCGAAGTGTCAGGCGGCGACTGCCCGGACGCGGCCTGTGCTGCCAGCAATTCCGGCAGGCAAAGCCCGCCAAGTCCCAGCGCGCCGATCCGCATGAATTCGCGTCGCGCCATCGGCCCGGAACAAACACTCCGCTGGCGCAGGCCGTTTACGCGGCGCTGCTTCGAAAGGACTCTTTCGTTCGGCTGCATCACAAATGCCTTTCACGAATAGCGCTGATACCGAGGCACTCAGCAGCGCCGCAATCGCAAGCGATGAAAGTTATGCTTCGTGGACTATTCCCACGCATTCGCCAAGTCCCTTCTCCCCCTGGCAGGGGGAGAAGGTGGCCGACAGGCCGGATGAGGGGGGTTGTCCGAAGCATACTCAACCCAGACCCAGCAGCGAAAGACTGTCCCGGAAGATCAGTCGCTCAATTGCTTCATCGTTCAGACGAGGAAAACCGGTGCCGTCCACCATTTGGTTCAGTAATCTCAGTCCGTCGAGCGTTGCCTTCACCGTCGTGAACGGATAATCCGTTCCGAACAGCACCTTGTCCCAAACGCCGTACTCCTGTACGAGCATCAGGCTGTGGTAGAGTTGAAACGGTCGGTAATGCAGAGCTGACAGATCTGCGTACAGATGAGGATGCTTGCGAATCACCGCGACACACTCTCCTTCATACGGATGACCAAGATGCGCCAGGATCATGCGTACCTCCGGATACCGTGCGGCCACGGGGTCAAGATGTCGAGGCAGAGTACACTCCAGCGGAGCCTGCGAAATAAACGTCGTCCCGGTATGCAGCAGAACGGGCAATTGATGGTCCTGAGCGTACTTCCACAGCGGAGCCAGCCGCTCGTCGTCCGGACGAAAGCCAGCGTACATCGGCATCAGCTTGATGCCGCGCAGACCGAGTTCCAGATGTCCTTCCCGGAGTTCGTCCTGCCAGCCCGTCTGCGTCGGATCAAGTGACAGAAATCCGATCAGATGCTCCGCATGAGCTGCCACATACTCTGCCACTGAACGGTCATCAACCCAGAGTCCGCTCAGTCGGGCCTTGCCGCCGAAGACGATTGTTTTCACATCGGTCACGGACTGCCGCTGATAGTCTTCAAACCGCACAGTCAGATCGACCTCAATCCCCGCACGAGCTCGCCGTGTCTGCTGACGGAAATCGTCGTTGAAGTGGTCCGGGAATTTCCAGAAATGACTGTGGACGTCAATGATCGGCATCTGTCGGCTCCACCGAAACAAACAGAAACGAAAACCACAGCAGACTTCCCAGGGCCAGTACGGCAAGGTCAATGTAGAAAATCGGATCCCATTGAGCGCGGCCGGACAGGCCTTGCGATTTTTGCCAGTCTGCGATCGCACCGACGAGATAATTCGAGCTCATTGCTCCGAAGACTCCGACGGAGTTCATCAGTCCGAACAGCGCGCCGATGTGTTTCCCGCTGATGCCAATCGCACAGGACCACCACAGCGGCGAAGTTGCCTGAGTCGCAAAACAGGACAGCGCTGCAAATCCCGCGGCGAGCCACGGGTTCTGCGACATCAGTGAACATCCGAGAAAGACAGCTCCGGCAAAAAACGAACATCCTCCCATCCACCGCCTGCCCCGAAGTCCATTGGGGATGACGAAACGATCTACCATCCAGCCGCCAAAGAAAGTGCCGGCAGCCGCTCCTGCCAGTGCCAGCGATGCCATAGTTCCGGCGTCCTCCGGAAGAACACTCCGACCTGAAGTCAGATACTTCGGATACCACGAAAAGTAGATGTAACTGTTGAATGATGCGACGGCCATGATGGCACTGAGCATCAGGATGCTCGGATTTCTCAGAACTAGTGCCCACGGAATCGGCGCATGAACGGATCCTGCCGATGCTCTGCGCCCGATGTGTTCGGCCTCAGCTGTGTTCACCGAAGGGTGCTCAGACGGTTCGTCACGAAACCACCACCAGAAGCCAACCGCCCAGATCACGCCGACGCTTCCGAATGCCACGAATGTCAATCGCCAGCCGATGTCGATAATCAGCCGTGACGCCAGAAACGGAGCCGTTGCTGCGCCGATCTGAGATGCCGCCAGCAAGAATCCCTGAGCCCGTCCGCGTTCGTTGTCCGGAAACCAGCGAGACATAACCCGTGCGACGTTAGGAAAGGCGCCTGCTTCGCCCGCTCCAAACAGGAATCGCACTATGATCAATGAAGTCAATCCCGTGCAGGCCCCCGTCAGTGCCGTGAACAAAGACCACCAAATTGCAATTCGCATCAACACGCGCCGGGCACCCAACTTGTCGCCCCAGCGCCCAGTCGGAATCTCGAACAGGCCATAGGCCAGTGCAAATGCATTCATGTAGTAGCTGGTCTGGGTATTTGTGAGCCCGAGATCCTGCTGAATCACATCCACTGCGGAGGAAATACAGACGCGGTCGAGATACAGAATTCCCGACAACATGCACAGCACACCCAGAACCGCGAACCGCACCCGTGATCGCTGCGGGCCACCGGAACCAGCACTCATGTCACGCGGCGGCACATAAGGATTGCCGAGATCGAATGGTGTCTCAGACTCGGCGGGCATGAAGAACTTTCAATACAGTCGTTCGGGCAGCAGACACGCGCAAGCTTTCGAGCAGGTCGGATGCTCATGCATTGATTCCGTTGATGCAACTGAACGACCCGGTCACGCTTCGCTCAGCGGTCGCGTGTTTTCTACTGTCGACCAGCCGAACAACGATTTGAAAACACTTGACGCTGACTGAAACGAGACATTCTCTACAGTCCCTTCTCCCCTTCTCAGGGGGCGAAGGGACTGGTAGGGAAAGAATCGAGCGATGTTCTACAGCTCTTCGCCAGATCTCTATCAGCCGGAGTGCGTTAGCACTCGGTTTTTGCAAAAAAAAGGCGGTCAGGAACCGGACGCTGACGCGTGCCGGCTAATCGACTCAAATCGCAGGGTTTTCGTCAACATGGCGCTGCCCAATTAATTCAGCTGCTTGCGAAACCGGACCAGACTCAGCGTCAGAATGACGATGCAGCAGATGGCGAGACCGATCGCCTGCGGCAACAGGTCGGCAAAGTCGGCGCCTCGCAGGATGATACCTCGCAGAATCTCCACGAAATATGTTGCGGGGATTCCAAATGACACGAGATAGATCGGCAACGGCATTTCCGCGCGCGGGAACACGAACCCGGACAGCAGGACGGTCGGCAGCATCAGCAGGAAGGCGAACTGCATCGCTTCGAGCTGCGTTTTTGCGATTGTCGAAACCAGCAGACCGAGTGCCAAAGCGCACACGACAAACAGCGACGACAGGCTCAACAGCAGCCAGAGGCTGCCGTGGATGGGAACGCCAAAGATGAAGACCATGACCGTCAGGACGATCAATGTTTCCAGAAGACCAACAAGAGCATACGGCACCAGTTTTCCAAGCAGCAGCCCAGCGCGACCAACCGGAGTGACGAAGAGTTGTTCAAGTGTTCCGATCTCACGTTCCCGGACGATGGAAAACGACGTGAGAAACAACGTCACGAGTTGCAGGATGATCCCCACCAGTCCGGGCACGAAAAAGTGTGAACTTTCCAGGTTCGGGTTGTAGAGCAGTCTCGGACGCATCTCAATCGGCATCGCCGCCTGACCGATGGAATCGCGGGCGGGCACGACCGGCAGGGTCTCAGCCAGATTCCGTGCGATCCGCAGCGAAAGGGAAGTGCCCAGGAGCTGAGTCGCCTGCAGCGCTGTGTTGGCGACCTGCGAATCGCTGCCGTCAATTAGCACCTGGACCTGCACCTGTTCATGCAGCACGAGTCGGTCCGAGTAATTGGGCGGAATTCGGATGCCAACTCTGGCCCGTCCGGACGTCATTGCCCGGCGGAACGTTTCTTCATCGTAGACGTGGTCCACAATCCTGAACGACCGCGTGTTCTGAAAGGCATCGATCAGCTCGCGCGACGATTGCCGGCCATCGAGATCATAAACGATCGTCGGAATGTGCTCGATCTCCTGCTGAATCGCGTATCCAAAGATGAGCGTTTGCAGGACAGGCACGACAAGCATAAAGATAATCGTCGAACGCTCACGGCGGATATGCAGGAATTCCTTGACCAGCATTGCGAACAGCCCCCACATCGGTTGTGGGCGCAAGTCCTTTGCGATGTCCTGTCGCAAAACGAGAGGGCGACGCTCCGGCGGAGCCGACGCGTCGAGATCCTTTTCCAAACCACGCGGCTCGGAAGGAGGCTTTCCTTCCCTTGAGTCGATCCCGAGGCGGGACTCAGTGGCCGTGCTGCTTTCGACGGCACGTGTGAGCGTTACAAAGACGTCCTCCAGCGTTGGAGCAATCGGCCGCAGCGTGGCTTCCGCCGACGACACGTGCAGAGCATTCAGCAGCTGAGTGTCGGACAACGAATCTCTGACCAATACATGGATTGCCTGACCGAATAACGTTGCATCCGCAATTCCATTGATCTGCCTCAGTCTCGAAAGTGCTCCGGTCGGTGACTCAATTTCCAGCTCAAGTCGTCTCGTCCCGACGGGCGTCACTGCCGGAAGCCGCTTCAGTTCTTCGGGCTTTCCGCACACGATGAGTTTCGAGTTATGGATGTACCCGACGTCCGTACATCGCTCTGCCTCGTCCATATAGTGCGTGGTGACAAACAGGGTCACACCTCGACCGGCAAGGTCGAAGAGCAAGTCCCACAAGTCTCGTCGCGCGACGGGGTCGATGCCGGCTGTCGGTTCATCGAGAAACACGACCTCAGGCTCGTGAATCAGGGCACACGCCAGCGCGAGTCGCTGCTTCCAGCCGCCGGACAATGTTCCTGCCAGCTGATCCAGTCGATTGGAAATGCCTGTCAGTTCCTGCACTTCGAGTGATCGCTGGACAAGGCGTTCCGACGACAGTCCGTAGATGCGGCCATAGAAGTCGATATTTTCGCGTACGCTGAGATCGCCGTACAGACTGAACTTCTGCGACATGTATCCGATGCGACGCTTGATGGCTTCTGAACCATGACGAACATCGTAGCCGAGTACGGTCGCGGTGCCTGCCGACGGTGCAAGCACTCCGCACAGCATGCGGATGATGGTGGACTTGCCGCTGCCGTTCGGTCCGAGCAGTCCGAATATGGCGCTCCGCTGAACCTGAAAGCTGACGTCACCAACGGCCGTCAGCGTGCCGAAGCGACGCGCCAGATGCTGGACATCGATCACAGGCTCAGCCAATGTCGACATCGTGTCCAGGTCCTTGTGGTCGAAATCAATGAGAAGTACAGAACAGAGAATGCAGAGTGCAAAATGTGAATCAACACGCCTCAGGAGTTCTGCCTCAAAAGCCCGGCTTTTTTCAAAAAGCCGCGCTTCTCCACTGTGCAATGCCTGACGAGCTGAGTCTTAGTGTTCGTTTGCCTGTTCCAGCCAGACATCACCAGCCATACCAGGCCGCAGTCGATTGGGGCCCTCGTCCAGTGTGACTTTGATGCGGAACACCTGTTTTGATCTCTCTTCCGGAGTTTGCACATTGCCTGGAGTGAATTCCGCCTGCGGGGAAATGAACGTGACTTTCCCTGAGAAGCGTTCGCCTGGAAAACTGTCCACGGTCACCAGCACAGGATCTCCCGATGCCAGTGCGAGTCGGTTTTCAGGGACGTAGGCTCGTATCCGGAACCGTGACGAATCGATGAGTGAAATGACAGGTGCGTTGGCTCCGACGAGATCGCCAGGCCGCAATTCCAGCGATTCGACAGTTCCTTCAATAGGAGCTTTGATCACCAGTTCCTCGATCTGTCTCTGCACTGCCCGCGTCGTGGCTTCGGCCGCAGCGACTGCGGCCTGAGTTTCTGCAATTTCTTCGACGCGGTAGCCGCTCTTCCGCAGCAGCCACGCCTGGTTCGCCTCGTCGAGCAGAGCCTTTGCCTCTGCCAGTTCTTCCGCTCGCGTTCCACTTTGCAGCTTATTGAGTTCCTCGGTGCGAACTTCTCTGGTCGCACGAGCCAGTCTCAGTTCGGCAGTTGCCTGATCCATATCCGCGGGAGTATTCGTCTTCGAAGCGAAGAGCGTCTCTGCGCGATTGTAGTTTGTCTTCGCCAGTTCATACTCCGAGTCGGCCAGCTCAAATTGTGCCTGTGCCGCGGCAATGTCTTCCTTGCGAGGTCCGTTGGTCAGCTTCTCCAACACCGCCGCAAGCTGGTCATAGCGAGCCTTCGTCTGGGCAATCTCCTCTGTGCGGAAGCCTGCCTTGAGCCTGTCTCGCACTGCTGCGACGCGAGCCAGCTGCGACTCGGCCTCGGCGAGCAGTTCCTTCAACTGGTATGGTTCCAGCTCCACGAGCGGATCACCGGCCTGCACTGACTGTCCTTCTTCAACATGAACTCGGAGCACACGTCCACCGACGCGAGAGCCAATCCGGATTTCATCAGCCTCAATGAATCCTGAGACGTGCAGGGGCTCAATCCGTTGCTGGCTGTACATCAGGGCACTGACCAGCACGATCGCCAGCACAGCCATTCCGAGCAGACGTCGGTCCATATGGCGATTTCTCCGGGTTGCAGAGGGGGCAGCAGGTGCATGGGCAGCAGATGCCATCTACCTTGACTGAGAGAGTTTCGATGTTGAGTCATTGTCCCGGGCGGGGGTTAAACCCGCAACATTTGGCTTCGGAGGCCAACGCTCCTGCCGAACGGATGAATTGATGCGGCACTACGCGAAATGGCTCGGCAGGGGCCTCACCCTCCCGCAATCGCAGCCTGATCGAAGTTTTCCGAGAGTGGCTAGTACTTCAGCGTGTCCTGATCGAAGGCCGACTTCACACAATTGCGACCAGCTTTCTTGGCGGCATAGAGACGTCCGTCGGCCGCGGACAGCAGCTGGTCAACAGTTGCCGTGGCGACGGGGTCAAATTGCGCAACACCAAGGCTGCACGTCACATTGACGATCCCGGCCTGAGTCTGAAAGGGCGGCGCCGATACGGCCAACCTCAGCCGTTCTGCAATCCGCACCGCCTCGTGCACTGGAGTTCCTTCGGCGACGATCACAAACTCCTCCCCGCCCAAACGACACAGGATGTCATTGGGCCGCAGGGTGCCGCGCAGTCGCTCACAGAAGATTCTCAGCACTTCGTCACCGACGAGATGTCCGCAGGTGTCATTGACGTTTTTGAAATAGTCGATGTCGATGACAATCACCGACAGGTCATGCCCGGATCTGCGACAGCGCTGCAGCAGTTTTTCAAGCGACGACATGAGCACGCTGCGATTGAATGCATTGGTCAGCGGATCACGCGTCATCAGTTCATGGACGACGGCGTGGTACTGCGCTTCTTCATCCATGGACGCCATGAATTTCAGGATCGTCCCGCCCAGGCGGATCAGTTCGCCGCCTGCCAGCCGTCGCCGGTCCCGCAGAGGCTGATCATCCACAAAGGTTCCATTACGGCTTCCGAGGTCGGCGGCAAAATAGCTGCTGTCGTCGAAGTCAATTGCCGCGTGAGTCCTCGACACGGCGGTGTCTTCCAGTGCAATGTCACAGGAAAGATCCCGACCAATCAGCGTCCGGTTCTTTTTCAGCCGAATCATTTCGGCGTCAACTCCTGCCGGATAGATCTGGAGCAGGCAGGCACGTCCCGTTTTCCGCTCTTCAGGCGTAAAAAACTGCACACCTTCCGGATGTGTTTCGGCCATGGATCGAAATCCCGACGGCTCGACTGCAGAACGTGTCACGAGAATTTATCCTGTCGCGGGGAGTGTGTGCATCGAAACCTCAACGAGGTTCCACAGCGAAATCGTCGCCCGATCGACATCGCGATCAGGCCAGCACAAGTCGCTTTTCACCGCTTTTTGACAGTCGGGTTCCGAGTGGAAGTTCGCGGTCCTGACCTTCGGCGTAAAGCACCAAATTCACTTCATTTCCGGCGGAATTGAAGAACAGCTCGTCAGAGAACGCACGCATCATCAGCAGACCCCGGCCACTGGCCAGCAGTGATTCCGGATGATTGCAGCGATCCAGAGCGGCCTGCACATTGAAACCGCTGCCTTCGTCCGAGATCGTAATCCACAGGCCAAACGCGCTGACCATTTCGATGACCCGCACGCTGCGGCGACACCACGGTGAAAGCATTTCGCGCTCTGCCGCCAGTTCAATGAACCGTGAAGACCCGTCTTCCTTCAATTCAGAACGTATCTCCAGATTTCCGTGGTAGAAGGCGTTGTTCAGTGCTTCTTCCAGAGCCATGCAGAAATGATTTTCCCGGGTGCCCTTGACGACATGGTATTCGCGGAGTCCCTGCAGCAGTCGATCACGAAGCACAGGGATCAGCTCGCGGCGCGTCGGGACGCGGAATTGTGCGACGCGGACATGCGGGGATTGAACCAGGACATCTTCGGCAATGCCAGCTTCCGTTGCCATCGGTGACAGCTCCTTCAGCCATAAAACGACTTCGCTGCGTGAAACCGATTCCCAGCGAAGCTGAAGATTACTGTTTTGACGAACTGTTCCAATCACTGCAAACGCATTCTCCGTAATTTGTTCCGGTTCGACGACACTCGATTCCCGGCCGTCGGCAATCAGAATGGTCTCCTGTGTGGTCAACTCCTCGCTGGAAATTCGCCAGTGTTCGCAGCTCGCGTGTGCGACCGCGACGTGCGAGTGCAGCCGGCGACAAATCGAGTACAGCTCGTGGTAGAATCGTGCGTCGTTGGCAATAATCAGGAATCTCATGGTGCGGTGTTCCGGAATGCGGCAATCCCTGAGGCAACATGCAGTCAAACGTCGCCCGCAATTTCGGCTCGATCGTGGCGTTTTGGAAACATATCCTTCAAATTGGCCACGAATTCCGACGGACATCTGGCAGTGAGTCGCGTCAACGAACAAATCCGCCTGGAGGAACCGGTGGTGCGGTCTGGGTATCGTGTAACGGAAAGACTTCTGAGAGTCGTGCCGTTCAGTGGATAAACCTCGCGCAGGGACTTCCCGCCAATCGAAATTGTTTCGGTAAGTTTTTCGCATCGGTCGGGTTTTCTGTGCCGCGAAGAATGCTCTTGAGGAAGCGCCGCGGCGATTACATACTCAGTACTTTCGGTTTGATGGTTCAGGGGACTCTTGTTCAGGGATCCGAAGTGGCATTTTCCGGACTGAAATGAGGAGTTTTTGTCAGGATTGCCGTCTGCAACATTGTTCCGGCGGCCTGTCGACATTCCCCTTCGGAATGCGACCATTCCCCGACGCCGTGCCGGAACGCCTGTGTTCGGGTTCTGCGGACTGTGCCGTTTGCGGTCCCTCGTGGTCCGGAATTTGCGCGAGCGTGGTGAACCGGCAGCGTCCTGCAGGAAAACGGCAACCTAACGTTGAGAGATCCCCTCATCTGCATCGAGCAGCATGTTGCCACGGACGGCAGCAACGTTCAGAGCCCGCCACATCTGAATCCTCGCTGCTTCAAATGCTGACAAAGCTCCCGATTCTTCAGGTCCGGCTCTCAAGGCAGGTACGTCTTCACAGAGTCCGGCAGCACACATCGCGAGGGGAAACTTCATGGCTCGGAATTCGTCGGGCTCACTACTGGTCGTCGATGACGATCGATACATCCAGGCCGCAATGGCCGACTATCTGAGAAGTCTCGGGCATCGCACTGAGACCGCCTCCACCTGCAGTGAAGCAGTCGAGCGAATGGAAGAGTATCCGTTCGAAGTCGTCGTCTGCGATGTGAACCTGCCGGATAAAGACGGTTTTCAGCTGCTCCAATGGGCGCGTGAGAATTCGCCGGAAACAGCCGTCATCCTGCTGACCGGATTCGGCACCATTGAAAGTGCCGTCGAAGCCATCCGCATGGGAGCTTTCGACTACCTGACCAAACCTGTGATCGACGAAGAGCTGCGGTTCTCCATTGAACGAGCCATCAGTCAGCGTCAGATCCTGGATGAAAACAAGAAGCTGAAGGCTCAGCTGACTCAGCGTTACGGACTCTCCAGCATCGTCGGCAAAGACTACAAGATGCTGAGGATGTTCGAATTGATCGAAAGTGTCGCTGATACGCGGACGACTGTTCTGATCCTCGGCGAGAGCGGAACCGGCAAGACGATCTCAGCCCGTTCGATTCATCATCTCAGCAACCGCCGCGACAAACCGTTTGTGGAAGTCGCCTGCGGGGCCCTGCCGGAAACGCTGCTGGAGAGCGAACTGTTCGGACACGTCTCGGGAGCCTTCACGGGTGCTTCGCACGACAAAATCGGCAAGTTTCTGCAGGCCGACGGAGGAACTCTCTTCCTGGACGAAATCGCAACCGCCTCGCCAGCACTGCAGGTCAAACTGCTGCGGGTGATTCAGGACCGGGAATTTGAACCTGTGGGCGGCAATGTGACGCACAAAGTTGATGTGCGACTGGTGCTGGCAACCAATGAGAATCTCGAAGAGTGCGTCAAGCGGGGCACATTCCGCGAAGACCTCTACTACCGCATCAACGTCATTACACTGACTCAGCCACCTTTGCGAGACCGCATTGGCGACATCCCGTTGCTGGCGGACCACTATCTGCAGATGTTCAATGAGCAGACCGGACGCAAGATTGCAGCGATTGATGAGATGGCAATGCAGGCCATGCAGCA